>Ga0079224_100008319_pt1 | contig 14048 bp, 12 predicted proteins | sample Stecom2015_FD_80414 | JGI IMG/M metagenome (GOLD analysis project Ga0079224, IMG submission 80414) | Agricultural soil microbial communities from Utah to study Nitrogen management - Steer compost 2015 | ecosystem: Environmental > Terrestrial > Soil > Agricultural land | place: USA: Utah... | reverse complement strand
TGGGGTGCACGCGGTTCGTCAGGAGGACGAAGTAGCGGCCGAGCGCGGGATCGACGAACAGGCTGGTCCCGGTGAACCCGGTGTGCCCGAACGTCGCCGGGCCGACCAGATCACCCGCGGGTGACCCGGTGCGATCACGGCCTTGCCAGGTGAGCCCGCGCGCTTCGGGACCGGTCTGGTTCTCGATCATGACCGAGAGCGTGACCGGACTCAGGAGCACCCGCTCGGTCAGATTGGCCAGCAGCGCACGGCCGAGTCGAGCGAGATCGTCGACGGTGCCGAACAACCCGGCATGCGCAGCGACTCCACCGAGGACGACCGCATTCTCGTCATGGACTTCCCCCACCACGACCCGGCCACGCCAGGCACAGTTCTCGGTGGCGACACAGCGCACCCGGTCGGCGTCGCTGGGCCGGTACATCGTGTCGGTCATTCCGGCCGGTTCGGTGACGAAGGTGGACACCAGATCGTCCAGCGTCGCTTCGCCTGCCGCTTCGGCCATCATTCCCAGCATGATCATGCCTTGAGAGGAGTACTCCACGGCCTCCCCGGGCTTGCGTCGCAGCGGTAGGTCTCGGAGCGCGTCGAGCATCGACTCGCGCGTCGGGTGATCACGGTAGAGCGGGACCTGGCCGGGCACCCCGGACGTGTGCAACATGAGATCACGCGCCGTCAGGTCCGCCTTGTCGCTGCCGCGGAAGAACGGCACGAGTTCACCGAGGGTGCTGTCGAGGGTCAGCCGCCCCTGTTCGAGTAAGGCCATGGCCGCGAGCCCGGCTATCGGCTTGGTCACCGAGGCCAGGTCGAACAGATCGGACCGGGTGAGCGCAGGCCCGTCCCATGAGCGCGTGCCGATGACACCACCGGACAGTTCGCCGCGCTCCGTGCCGACCGACCATGCTGCCGCGGAGTAGATGCCGTGGTCTCGTCCCCGAGTGAGCAACTGCTCGAGATTCACGCGATGCCCTCGACGGTCTCGGCTGGCAGCATGGCCTGCAACGTCGCCGACAACACTCCGGCTTGCTCGACGATGAGCGGGCCGAGCACCTCGACGGACTCGGCATTCACCGTGAAACTCAGCCCGGTCACGAGCAGCGCACCGGCGACCACACCACGGTGATGCCGGACCGCGGCAGCCAGCGACCGCACCGGCTCGGTGTCGTCGTAGACGTATCCGGTCGGGACCTCGTTCCCGGCGGCCGCGGCGAGCATGGCCCGTCCCGCCGCACACTCGGTGAGCCGAACCGGTACGCCCAGCCGTGGCGACACCCGGTAGGCCTGGTCGGGTTCCACGCTGTCGACGACGACGGCGGCATCACCGGACTGGATGGCGAAGGATGCTGTCAGTCCGGTGCGGGCGTGCAGTTCTTCGAGGGTGCGCCGGACCAGTGGACGCTCCTTCACCGCACCGAGGGTGGCGGCCGCGATGCCTACGAGGGCCGGCCCCACAGAGTAGAGACCGCCACCCAGCGGCTTGGTGTAGCCCATGGCAGTGAGCGAGCGAAGCAGCCGATGCGCGGTCGGCTTGGTCATGCCGAGCTTGGCGGCGAGGTCGCCGAGGCGTTGTGGGGCGCCGCTCACGGCCAACTCGCCGACCAGCGCGAACGCCTTCTCAACGGAACCCCCGGGAAGCGCTACGGGCTCAGCTTGGTCCATGGGGGCAATCTACCATCGTTCCGAAATACGGAATGGGGTTTACATTTGACAGAACGCACCGCCATGCTTGGCCCGAGTTGCTTCCGTCACCGAAGGACCCGCGGGAGCACCGGTCGCACAGCTGTGGGAGAGACATGGGTGCAAGCGCATCGCCGCCGGACCGCCGCATCACGCGGCGTTCGGCCCTTCGCCTGGCCGGTGTGGCGATCCCAGCCGTAGCCCTGTCCGGGCTGATGTCGGGGTGCGGTACCGATCAGGCCAGCACGTCGCGGCGCAGCCTCCGAGTCTCCCAACCCGGCGAACCTCGAACGCTGGACCCGCAGAAGCAGGGCGACATGCCGTCGATGAACGTCCTCATCAACATCTTCGACACGCTCACCGGCCGCGACCCCGACAACCAGCTGGTCCCTCGGCTCGCGTTGGACTGGGCGCCCGTCGACGAGCTGACCTGGCGCTTCCGGCTACGCAAAGGGGTGCGCTTTCACAACGGCGAACCGTTCGACGCCGAGACCGTCAAGTTCAGCATCGAACGATTGCTCGACCCTGAGACAGCCTCCCCCATCGTCGAGTTGCGCTACGTCACGTCGGTCACCGTCATCGACGAGTACACCGTCGACATCAACACCGACCAGCCCGACCCGATCATCCCGGAGAAGCTCTCGCTGTTCGGCGGGGTGATGGTGCCGCCCGCGCACCTGCAGGAGGTCGGTGACGCCGCATTCGCCGAACATCCGGTGGGGTGCGGGCCGTTCCGGTTCGTTCGCTACCAGCGCGCCGTCGAACTCGAACTCGAGGCGAACCCGGACCACTGGAACGGCCCGCCCGCGATCGAGTCGCTGACCTTCAAGCCGATCCCGAACCCGGCGTCGGCTCTGGCCGCGCTGCAAAGTGACGAGGTCGACCTCATCACCGGGCTCGTCCCGGATGCGGCCTTGCAACTGCGCGGCTACCAGGGCATCGAGACCAGCAGCTTCCCCGGCATCCGGACCTCGTACCTGTCCCTGGACACCGAGGACCCGGTGCTGTCCGACCGGCGCGTTCGCCAGGCACTCAACCATGCCGTCGACGTCCCTCGGCTGATCGACGCGGTGCTCGACGGCAAGGCGCGCGAAGTGCCGACGATGATCCCCCGCGAATCGTTCGGCTTCGACGAGACCATCGAGCCGTACTCACGTGATCTGGACCGTGCCCGGGAGCTGCTCGCCGAGGCCGGCTACCCGGACGGATTCAGGACCACGCTGACAGCGTCGAACGCCGATGCGTTCGTCGCCGAAGCGATCTCCGGGTTGCTCGCCCGAGTCGGCGTCGAAGCCCGGGTCGACCTGCTCGACCCTGCCGTCTACTCCGAACGCCTGACCTCGGAGAACCGTCGCGCGCTCGGGCCCATCTACTTGGCGGCGAGCACCGGCTGGACACTCGACGGCGCCAGCCTGGTGCAGTCCAACGTCCGGCGCGACCGGAGACAGAGCCGATGGACCTCCGACGAAGCTGACGCGTTGATCGACCGCGAGGAATTGTCGGTCGACCCCGACGAGCGGCTGCAGGCCTTCGCCGAGTTGCAGCGGCTGCTCAAAGAAGAAGCGCCGTTCGTGTTCCTTTACCAGATCGACAACATCCTGGTGCACACCCCGCGCGTGCACTGGCAGCCGAACGTGACCGGAGCGCTGGTGATGGAACACGCGGAGGTGCACGATGAGTGAGCGCAGTCGTGCGATGGTGCGGTCGGCGGCGTCGAAGGTGCTGTCGGCGCTGGTCGTGATGTTCCTCGCCGCGACCGTGACGTTCTTGTTGGTCCGCATCTCCGGCGATCCGCTGTCGATGCTGCTGCCCCCCGATGCGACCGCGGAACAAGCCGACGAACTCGCCGCGACGCTGGGCCTGGATCAGCCGCTGGTGGTCCAGTACGCCGACTACCTGTCCGGGTTGATCCGGTTCGACCTGGGGGACTCGCTGTTCTACAACCAGCCGGTGTCCCAGGTCATCGCCGACCGCTTGCCGGCGACGGCTCTGCTGGCGGTCTCGGCGCTGTTCATCGCGCTGGTCATCGCCGTGCCGGCGGGTATCGCCGCCGCCATGCGCCGCGGCCGCGCGCGCGACAAGGGCATCATGACGCTGATCCTGCTCGGGCAGTCGACCCCGGCCTTCTGGGTCGGCATCGTGCTGATCCTGATCTTCGCCGTCCGGCTCCAGGTGTTGCCGGCCTCCGGCCACGGGACCTTGAGTCACCTGATCCTGCCCGCCGTCACGCTGGCCGTCTACTCCGTCGCCGTGATCGCCCGGCTGCTTCGCTCGTCACTGCTGGACGTCTTGTCCTCGGACTACATGCGCACGGCCACCGCCAAGGGGTTCGGCCCGACGCATGCGGTGGTCTCGCACGGCCTGCGCAATGCGTCGCTGCCCGTCATCACCGTCGTCGGGCTGGAGACCGGAACCCTGCTGGGCGGCGCGATCCTCACCGAGCAGGTCTTCACCTGGCCTGGTCTCGGGCGACTGACCATCGAGGCGATCTCCAACCGGGACCTGCCTCTGGTCCAAGGCACCGTGCTGCTGTTCGCCGCGATCTTCGTCGTCATCAATTTGATCGTCGACGTGACCTACAGCGCTATCGACCCCCGTGTTCGGCTGGAGAAGTAGATGGCCGGTATCTCGATCGCAGCCTCGCAAGACGCCCAGACTCCCACGCATACCGCCTGGCGAGCGCTTCGGCAGAACCGATGGGGCATGGTAGCCGTCGTCTTCCTGGCCGTGATGGTTCTGACCGCCGCGCTTGCTCCGCTGATCGCTCCGCACGACCCTCAGGCCCAGAATCTGCTCGAACGACTGGCGCCGCCGTCGTGGGCCGGCGACAGCGACCATCTGCTCGGTACCGACCACCTGGGGCGCGACGTGTTCAGCCGGCTCGTCTTCGGCAGCCGGATCTCGCTGCTGGTCGGTGTCTCCGCGGCGATGCTGGCCGGGGTGATCGGCGCCGTCGTCGGGCTGCTCGCCGGCTACTACGGCGGTCGGCTCGACTGGATCCTGATGCGGTTGGCCGACGTACAACTGGCGTTCCCCTCGATCTTGCTGGCGCTGGCGGTCGTCGCCTTCCTCGGCAGCGGGCTGTGGATCGTCATCGTCGTGCTGGGCCTGACCGGGTGGGTGTCCTACGCCCGGGTGGTGCGATCGGAAGTCGTCAGCCTGAAGACCCGCGACTTCGTCACCGAGGCACGCGCGATCGGGGTCGGGAACCTGACGATCATCCGGCGCCACTTGCTGCCGAACGTCGTCGCGCCGCTGGCCACGATCGCCACGCTGAACGTCGCCTCGGCCATCGTGGCGGAGAGCGCACTGAGCTTCCTCGGTCTCGGGGTGCCCACCCACATCCCGACCTGGGGCAGCATGCTCGCCGACGGACAGCTGTATCTGGGCACGTCGTGGTGGATCGCGATCTTCCCGGGCCTGGCGCTGATGCTGACCTCGTTGGCGATCAACATCACCGGCGACGCGATTCGCGACGCCACGGACCCGAAGGTCTATCGCCGATGACCACAGTACTGAGCATCGAGAAGCTCTCCGTCGACTTCGAGCTGGGCACAGAGACGGTGCACGCCGTGCGAGACGTGTCGCTGGACCTGGCCGAAGGCGAGACTCTCGCCATCGTCGGCGAGTCCGGCAGCGGCAAGACGGCCACGGCCCTGTCGATCCTGCAACTCAACCCGGTGCCGCCCGCGGTGTACCGCTCCGGGACGATCCGGTTCGGTGCGCACGACCTGCTCGCCCTGCCGGAGGCCCGGCTGCGCGCGATCCGCGGCAACGACATCGCCATGATCTTTCAGGATCCGATGACCAGCCTGAATCCGCTGAAGAAGGTGGGTCGGCAGATCGGTGAGACGCTGCAGCTCCACCGCGACGTCTCACGGCGCGATACCCGCTCGGCTGTGGTCGAGGCGCTCGCGCAGGCCGGTGTCCCGCGCCCGGACGAGCGAGCCGAGCAGTACCCGCACGAGCTCTCCGGCGGGCTGCGCCAACGGGCCATGATCGCCATGGCGCTGGTGACCAGGCCGAAGGTGCTGATCGCCGATGAGCCGACGACCGCCCTCGACGTCACCGTCCAGGCGCAGATCCTCGAGCTGCTGGTCCAGCTGCAGGACCGGCACGGGATGGCCATCGTGTTGATCACCCACGACCTCGGAGTGGTGGCGGACGTCGCCGACCGGATCGCGGTCATGCGCTCCGGGGAGATCGTCGAGGAGCAGCCCTGTGAGCCGCTGTTCGCCGCGCCACAACACGAGTACACCCGCAGCCTGCTGGCCGCGACACCGCGACTGGCCGGCGCGAGCGAGGGAGCGTGACGATGATCGAGCTGGAACGGCTGCGCAAGGAGTTCCGCGCTCCCGGGGGCCGGACCACCCTCGCCGTCGACGACGTCTCGCTCACCGTGCAGCGGTCCGAGACGGTCGTGATCGTCGGGGAGTCCGGGTCCGGAAAGACGACGCTGACCCGGCTCCTCCTCGGGTTGCTCCGACCCACCTCGGGCACGGTACGCATCAACGGCGTCGACCTCGCCACCAGCAGCGGCGCCGACATGAAGCGGCTACGTCGTGAGATGCAGGTGGTGTTCCAGGATCCGTACTCCAGCATGAACCCGAAGCTGCGCGTCGTCGACATCGTGGCCGAGCCGCTGGTCACGCACGAGCCGAAGGCACGGGGGCGCGCCGGGCGGGCGTGGCGGGAAGCTCGGGTGGACGAGCTGCTGTCGGCCGTCGGGCTGGAGCCGGGCGCGGCCCGTCGGTACCCGCACGAATTCTCCGGCGGCCAGCGCCAGCGCATCTCGATCGCCAGAGCACTCGCGCTGAACCCGAGCATCGTCGTGCTCGACGAGCCGACGAGCGCGCTGGACGTGTCCGTTCAAGCTCAGGTGCTCGATTTGCTGGCCGCGCTGAAGCGTGAGCTCGGGCTGACTTATGTCTTCGTCACCCACAACCTGGCCGTGGCCAGTCAGATCGCCGACCGGGTCGCCGTCATGAAAGACGGCGCCGTGGTCGAGATCGGGCCGGCCGGCACCCTGTTCGAGCAACCTCAGCACGAGTACACCCGGACGCTGCTCGACGCGGTTCCGGTGCCGGATCCGTCCCGGTCGAGGCTGCGGGCGGCGCGGTCACGGGTGGCCCGATGACCTCAACCCAGCCGCGTGAGCACCAGACCGGCTCCACCGAGCAACGCGGACACCCCTTCGTCGACGTCGGCGACCACGACCTGTGGCCGTTCGGCCTCGGCATTCCACGACGTGACCGCGAGCAGGCGCTGCTCGATCCGGGCGTGGAAGTCCGGACGAGCCGAGCGCACCTCGCCATGCAGGATGAACAGGCCGGGGGCGAACAGGTGCTGAATGTTGATCAGCCCGAGGGCGAGGTTGTCGGCGTACCGGTCAAGCAGCGACTCGGCGCGCTGGTCACCGGTCGCGGCTGCGGCGACCAGATCAGCAAGGCCGGCGTCCGGGCTCAGGTTCGCCGCCCGCGCCTGGCGACGCAGCCACGGCGTCGTCGCCACCGCCTTCCAGCAGCCCACGCCGCCGCACGTGCACGCGTCACCGGCCGCGGCCACGATCATGTGGGCTCCGCTCCGCCCACCCGGGGGCGCGATGACCTGCCCGTCATAGAGGATGCCGACGCCCAGGGTCTCACCGGTGGTCACCGACGCGAACGATCGGCGCCCCCGGCCCTGGCCGAACCATCGATCACCCATCGCTTGCAGCCGCGCCCGATGCTCGATGACCGTCGGCGCCCGACCATGACGTGCGATCACATCGGTCAGGGGGAACCCGTTCAACTGTGGCAGGTCGAGCAACTCCACGATCGCACCAGATCCGGTGTCGACCAACCCTGGGCACGCGATCCCGATGCCGCGCACCCGTTGGAACGCGAAACATCGGGCGACGTCGGCGATGACGTGTTCGAGCTGACGGGTCGACGCCTGCGGATCGAGCGGGCGCTCGACGAGCTGGCGCACCGCCCCTTCACTGCTGACCACGGCAGCACGGATCAGTCCGGGAAGCAGTTCGACCGCACCCAGCAACGCCGCACTCCCTCAGCACCAGAGTCAAGGACAAAGGTATGACTGTATGCCAGCTCACCGAGCTGACCTGGGCCGAATTGCGAGCCGCAGCCGACACCTCGATCGCGCTGCTGCCGGTCGGCTCGCAAGAGCAGCACGGCGGGCATCTGCCGCTGGGGACAGATCGGCTGCTCGCCGACGCCGTCGTCGAGCAAGCATTGTCGAAGCTCGACCCGGCCGGCCCGCACATCGTGCGTCTGCCGACGTTGCCCTACGGGTTCAGCCCGCACCATGCATTCGCTGCGGCCATCACGGTGTCGGCACAGACCTTGATCGACATCCTCGGCGAGATCGTCGACAGCGTGGTGCGATGCGGCTTCCGCCGGATGATGATCGTCAACGGCCACGGCGGCAATGACGAGTCCGTGCGGCTCGCGGTCAAACAGGCAGCACTACGCCACGACATCGCCATCGCTGCGGCGAACTACTGGAGTGTCGGCGATCCAGGCCGGTCCCCCGGCCATGCCGGCGCATTCGAGACATCGTTGATGCTGGCTGTCGACCCGGCGCTGGTCCGGCCACCGTCTTGGGACAACGCCCCGGAGCCCCCGCCGCTGTTCGAGAACCCGCCGTATCCGGGCGTCCTCGCCGAGCGGCACGGCGAGTGGGAGCGGGTCGGCGGAGTGACCGACGACGCTCGTGGGGCCACCGCCGAGGCCGGTGAGCAGCTGCTGGCTGCGCGCGCGGCGGAACTCGCCGCCGCCATCACCGCCTTCGATCGGGCCACAGCCGAAAGCCACGGCACCGCGTCGCCGCGGGCCGATAACGCCGAGAACGCTGAGAAGGGACATTGATGCAGATCAGCGCGGTCGACGTGTGGGTGGTCAACATCCCCCTCACCAATCCGTTCACCAGCTCGTTCGAGACGAAGACCGGCGAGACGCGCACCATCGTGCGGATCCGGCTCGATGGCGGGGTGGAGGGCTGGGGCGAGACCATGTGGGGCCAGCCCGTCGCGACACTGGCGCGACGCCTCGGCGACGAACTCGTCGGCCGCAGCCCCTTCGAGCTCGAGGCGTTCCACGCCAAGCACGAGATGGTCCCGTTCTTCCACGGCTACCTCGGCTACGCCGCCCTCGCGGCCATCGACGTGGCCTGCTGGGACGCGATCGGGAAGGTCACCGATCAACCGCTGGTGAACCTGCTCGGTGGTCGCGTCCGTGATCGAGTCCCCATCACCGCGCTGATCACCCGTGCCGACGCGCCGGGAGCCTCCCCCCGCGATCTGCCGCAAGCGCTGGCCGAACACGCCGCGGCCGTCGTCGAGACCGGCGGCTTCGGCGCGGTGAAGCTCAAAGGCACCCAGGACGTCTTCGGTGACGTCGAGATCCTGCGAGCGATCCGTTCCCGGCTACCGGAGGTGAACCTGCGCGTCGACCCCAACGCGGCCTGGTCGGTACCGGACTCGATCCGCGCCGGGCTTCAACTCGAGGAGCTCGACCTGGAGTACCTCGAGGACCCGTGTGTGGGCATCGACGGTATGGCCGAAGTGCGCCGCCGCGTTCGCATCCCCCTGTGCACCAACATGTGCCTGGTGCGGTTCGAGGAGTTCGCCCCTGCGGTCAAACTCGGCGCCGTCGACGTCGTGCACGGTGACATCTACAAGTGGGGCAGCATCAAGGCGACCAAGCACCTCGCCGCGCACTGCTCCACGTTCGGTCTGGGAATGAATCTGCACAGCGGTGGCGAGCTGGGTATCGCCACCGCCGCGCACTTGGCCGTCGTCGGCAGCACCCCGATCCTCGACCGCTCGATCGACAGCATGTACTACCTGCACGCCGACGACATCATCGAGCCGCTCGACTTCACCCAGGGCTCGTTCGGCCTGCCCAGCGGGCCCGGCCTGGGCGTCGTGGTCAACGAGGAGAAACTTGCTCACTACTCCGCGCTCAACGAGGAGCAGGGAGACCTGACGCACTGATCACGGTGCGCTCGGGTGTAGGTCGTCATCCTCGGTGAACAGATACGTGAATCGACCGTCCGGCGCGGTGTCGCCGTCGACGTAGAAGTCCATGACGTCGCCGTCGTCCGGCACGTTGTCGGCCCACGTGAACTCGACGTGCAGCCGCTCGCCCGCGTGGAGGCCCAGCTTCGCGCGGGGGACGGCGACGTGGAACTCGTTCCCCGCGGTCCGGTACTTCACGTCGCCGAGTCGCCGCCAGGCCCAGCCGCCCCGGCTCACCTCGAGGGTGGCTCGGGAGTCGTCGACAACGGCGCGATTCACGACGAAGTCGTGTCCCTTCCACCCGTTCTCGCCATCGCCGTCGACATTGAGGTACAGCGACATCCAGTTCCGGTCGGCCCGGACGATCGGCTCGGCGGTGCGGGCGTAGAAGTAGAGATAGCGGTCGTCCCGGGCCACCTTCATTTCCGCGAAGTCGTTGCGACCCGAGCCGTTCGAATAGACCGCCCCGCCGAAACCGGCATGGGCCCGAGGCTGCGTGTCTCGCACGAAATCGCGATACACCGGCTCGACGTCCGCCCACTGCGCAAAATCGCCGTCGATGTCGATCGACCGCGGCTCACTGGGCGGCGCCTGCGCCCCCAGGCCCTTGTACTGCCGGATGTAATCGACCAACTGAAGGTAGTAGTTGTCGTTGTAGCCGCCCTTCATCGGCTCGGCATCGCGGCTGAACTCCGTCGTCGCCTGATCCACGAAGAAGACCGGCCGGTCGTCGGGCCGGTCCTCCTCGCCGTCCCAGCCCGGGAAATCACCGGTGAAACGCTGGGCGACCCATTCGTTCCAGCCGGTCACGGCCACGATACGCGGATCGACGTCGAGTGCATGCTCCCACTGCTCGGTGAAGTTGTAGCCCCACTTGTAGGCGTCGGGCGCCGGGTCCATCGCACCGTCGTGAAAGCTCCGTGACCAGTTCGTGCCGTGGCCGTAGAAGGGCTGATCGCTGAACGGGAAGTTGTTGTGGACGGCCACCGCCACATTGACGATCTCGGGTTCACCGTCGACCTCGAAGACCTGCTGAGGGCGCTCGAAACTGATCCAGGGAAAACCCTTCTCCTTCATCGGTTCGTTCGGCCACTGGTTCAACCGGAAGGTGAAGAAATCGCGGATCTCGTCGGAAACCTCGTCGGGATCTCCGATGATGAGCGGTTTTCCGTCGAACTCGAACCACAGCTCGCGGTACCGGCCAGGTTGATAGAGATCCGCATAGAGCTGCTCGATGGTCGCACCGGAGCTGCTGTTGGTGTAAAAGGCGATCTGCGGGACGTCCCAGCCCTGCCGGCGTACGTCGTCGAACACCTCCAGCAATCGGTCGTAGACGGGCTTGTAGGTGAACGCGTTGGTCACGTCGAAGAACAGGAAGTCGACCTGCGCGGCCGCCAGCATCTGCGCGTGGCGACGCAAGACCCAGGCGTCGTCGCTGAAGTAGTAGTCGAACAGCGGTTCACCCCAATGGTGGAATGACCCGACCGGGCCCCACACCGGGTGGTCGGGATCATGCACCGCTTCGGGATGGTCCTCGAGGATCTCGGTGATGTTGTACGGGCCGGATGTGGAATGCTGCCCCAACCACAGGAAATAGAACAGACCGACGTAGCGGTCCGCTCTCGGTTCCGGGACCTCGCCATAATGCGCCAGGGTGCGGCCGAGATCGTCGGTGGCGGTGAGATAGCCGAAATCGTCGGGGCCCGGCTGTGCAGCGGCAGGGCGATCGACTGGTTTCTCGGCGGCGGGCAGACGTTCGACGGCGGCGGTGGCGGTGGCGGTGGCCGCATCGGGCTGGAACGCCGTGGTGAACAGCGCAGGGAGCATGGCAGCTGCGAGAAGCCCACTCGCGCGCCGCGCGTATCGCTGACGCCGGTCGATGCCAGAGGTCATCTGCCTCACCCTCGCCCTGTGACCGTTTTTAACGATTCAATGTGGGCGCTCACGCTAGACGGTTGATCATCACGCCGTCAAGGCCTGCGTCGCGTTGGCGCGTGCGATGATCCGCGGGTGTTCGACGAGGCCGTCACCGCCCGGTCCCGCGCGGAGCTGGGGATCCCGGCCGGCCCCGACGAGACCTTCGACCTGGGCGACGACGACACCATCGCCTCGGTCCGCGAGGCGCACAGCGCGGCGTGCCAAGCCTCGCGACGAGCCGTGGCCGCCATGACCCTGGACGACGTGGTGCGCGGCAACCGTCGCGGCCCGTTGCCGCTGCGCTGGGTCTACATGCACATGCTGCGTGAGCTCGCCCAGCACTGCGGGCACGCGGACATCCTGCGCGAGCAGATCCGGTACGGAGTACCGAGCGCCTGACGGCCGGGCGTCAGCGCGATCCTGGACTCAGCGGGGGCTCGGTGTGCGCAGTTCGGCGAGGACCTCGTGTTCGTAGAAGGCGAAGAAGTCGTCCTGGTTCGGCCCGATCTGGTTGACGAACACGTCGTCGAAGCCCGCGTTCACGTACTCCTGCAACGCGTCGACGTGACGCGCCGGATCAGGCCCGCACGTCACCGCGGAGGCGAGTTGCTCGACTGTCACCAGGCTCGCGGCCTGCATGATGTGCTCGGGGGTACGCAGTACTTGAGCGAGTTCCCCAGGCACGCCTTCGTTCGGCCACAACCGGTGTACGGTCTTCGCCGCCTCCTGCTCGTCGCTTCCGTAGCACACCTTGACCCCGCCCTGTTTCGGTTTACCCGCTCCCCCTGAGTCGTCGAAAATCCGAACGAGGTCGGGGTCGGGCGTGGTGCAGATGTAGCCATCGCCGATCTGTCCAGCCACTTCGGCGGCGCGCGGACCCAGCCCGGAAACGAACACCGGCGGCGGGTGATCGGGCAGCGTGTACAACCGGGCGTGCTCGACGGTGTAGTAGCGGCCGTGATGGGTGATCACCTCACCGGTCCACAGCTGCCGCATGACGTCGACGGCCTCGGCGAGCATCTCCAGCCGCTGCCGAGCCAATGGCCATGGAGCCCCGGTGACCTGCTCGTTCAACGCCTCACCCGAACCGACGCCGAGGACGAACCGGCCGTCGGCCAGGACCGCCGTCGTCGCGGCGGCGTGCGCGATGATCACCGGGTGCGTGCGAACCGTCGGGCAGGTCACCGCCGTCACGATGGGTAGGTCGGTCTCTCGAGCCAACACGGCCAGCACGGACCAGACGAAGGGACTTTCCCCTTGCTGATCCGTCCAGGGGTGAAAATGGTCGGACAGCTACAAAGCTTCGAATCCGGCTTCCTAGGCCCGCTGGGCCTGCCAGATCAAATCGCGTGGGCCCCATTGCTCGCTGGCCAGGAAGTACCCGAATCGCGTCACGGTTCCACCGCCTCAGCCCGGTGACATCGACAGTTCTCCACCCCCGGTACCCGTGCGGGTCGGTGACACACGCACAGCGTGTGATCAGCACCGATCCGGGTAACCGATCTCCATCGGACGGACGTACCCGCACCTGGGCGGGCCACGGCCATGGAGGACGGCACATGCGACTCAAGCGGTGGGACCCCTCCAGCCCGGCCCTTCGTCGCCGTCGGCGTGGTCGCGGGTTCAGCTACACCGACGTCGACGGCGACCGGGTCACCGATGCCGAAACCCTCGACCGAATTCGCGCCTTGGTGATCCCGCCGGCGTGGCGCGACGTCCGCATCTGCCCATGGCCGCACGGACACCTCCAAGCTGTCGGCGTCGACGATGCCGGCCGCCGGCAGTACCTCTACCACCAGCAATGGCGTGCGCGCCGGGACCGAGAGAAGTTCGTCCGAGTCCGCGAGTTCGCCCAGCGGCTGCCTGCTGCCCGCGAGCAGATCGCGCACGACCTGCAGTCGCGTGGGCTCAACCAGCGCCGCGTCCTCGCAGCGGCGGCCCGGCTGCTCGACGTCGGCTTCTTCCGTGTCGGTAGTGAGCAGTATGCGCAGGACAACGGGTCCTACGGGCTGGCCACTGTCCTCGCCGGGCATGTCGACATCGGCCGCAACGGCGCGCTCACCTTCACCTACCCGGCCAAGTCGGGACAGCAGCGAGCACATTCCGTCGTCGACCAGGACGTGGCCCGCGTGTTGCGGTCCCTCCGCTCCCGACGTGGCCAAGACGAGACGCTGCTGGCCTACTACCAAGCAGGAACCTGGCACAACGTCACCAGCGACGACATCAACGCCTACCTGCGCGAGGTGTTCGGCGGCGACGTCAGCGCCAAAGACTTCCGCACCTGGCACGGCACCGTCCTGACCGCCGTGGCGCTGGCCGCGACCGCCCAGCCACGCGCAAGCCGTACCGCCAAGCAGCGCGCGAAAGTCCAGGCCATCAAGGACGTCTCGGACTACCTCGACAACACGCCTGCCGTGTGCCGCTCGTCGTACGTCGA
>Ga0079224_100008318_pt1 | contig 14049 bp, 15 predicted proteins | sample Stecom2015_FD_80414 | JGI IMG/M metagenome (GOLD analysis project Ga0079224, IMG submission 80414) | Agricultural soil microbial communities from Utah to study Nitrogen management - Steer compost 2015 | ecosystem: Environmental > Terrestrial > Soil > Agricultural land | place: USA: Utah... | reverse complement strand
GTATCCACTTCCGTTGCTGTTGCTGCCTTGTTTAGCTCTGCTGCACTCGCTGCCCCAGTTACCTACAATATCGATAGCTCACATACATTTCCGCGCTTTTCCTACGACCACATGGGCCTAAGCACCCAATTAAGTCGTTTTGATAGCACCAACGGCACAGTAGTTCTCGATCTGGAAGCGAAAACCGGTGAAGTTAATATCGAAATTGATACGCGTTCGGTTGCTACCGGGCATGCCGACTTTAATGAGCACATCCAAGGCGAAGACTTCCTAGACACCGCCCAGTTCCCAACAGCTACTTTTGTGTCCACTAAAGTGAATTTCGACGGCGACACCCCTACCTCTGTTGACGGAGACCTAACCATTAAAGGCGTAACCAAACCCGTTACCTTTGAAATTACCCGTTTTGCAGCAATGCCCCACCCTATGCTGAAGAAAGAAGCACTTGGTGTGGATGCGAATGTTGTTATTAAACGCTCCGAGTTCAATGCAGGTAAGTTTGCTCCTGCAGTAGGTGATGACGTTACTCTTAGCATTGCGCTAGAAGCCATTGCTGAATAAGTAGACTGCACACAGTAAAAAGCGGCCGGATTATCCAGCCGCTTTTTTTATAAAATCTCATGCAACGTTTCGGGCGGACGGCATAGTCGTACCCCTTTATCCGTAACGACAATGGGTCGATTCATCAATACAGGCTCGGCCACCATCGCATCCAATAACTGTTCGTCGCTTAGGCTTTCATCCTCTAACCCTAACTCGGCATAACGTGCCTCGTGTGTGCGCAATAGCCCGCGAACGCTTAAGCCCATTTGTGGTATTAACTGTTTAAGCTCTTCTTTGCTTAGCGGGTTTTTGAGGTATTCAATCACCTCTACTTCTACCCCCGCCTCGTTAAGCAGCTCAAGAGTCGTTCGTGACTGCCCGCAGCGAGGGTTGTGATAGATCTTTGCCATGGCTAATATCTCTCTATATAGTGGATGGTAAGCAAACTATTGTAACCACACTCGTACAGGCAAGAAGGCTAACTACCACCCTTGCCTTTTTCTTTAGCCGATTAAAGGGATTTCATGATTGATCTGTACTACTGGACCACGCCCAATGGCCATAAAATCACATTGTTCCTAGAGGAAAGCGGTTTAGCCTACACCATCAAGCCAATTAACATCGGAACAGGCGAGCAATTTCAGCCTGAGTTTTTAGCGATCGCACCCAATAACCGTATTCCTGCCATCGTTGACCACAACCCAGCCGATAAGGGTGAGGCCATTTCGGTATTTGAATCGGGTGCAATTCTGCAATATCTAGGCGAAAAAACAGGACTGTTCATGGGTAAAGACTTACGCTCGCGAACCCGTGTCTTGGAATGGTTGAATTGGCAGATGGGCGGATTGGGCCCTATGGCTGGGCAAAATCATCACTTCAATGTGTATGCTCCGGTGAAAATCGACTACGCCATTGATCGCTATGTAAGAGAGACAGGTAGGCTTTATGGAGTGCTAAATAAGCACCTAGCCAACCACGAGTTTATTGCTGATGATTACTCCATCGCTGACATGGCTTGCTATCCTTGGATCGTTTCTCATGAACGACAAGGGCAAGATTTAGCTGATTTTCCCCATTTACAGCGTTGGTACAACACCATTGCCGAACGTCCCGCAACCGTCAGAGCTTACGCCTTAGCCGAGAGCATTAACACCACCTCAGCTGCCGATAGCGAAGAAGCAAAGAAAATCTTGTTTGGGCAAGACGCTTCCAGTGTTAAGTAAGGGGCTTTGTTATGCTATTCATGCTACAAAAACCGTCGGTGCGTGTCAGCGCCACGTTACTGTTTACCGTCATACTTAGCGCCTGCGCCAGTTCCGGCTCGGGTATTAGTAAAATCCCAAGCCAAACTGGTGATATTACCCAAGCTGATGGCACGTTTACGCAGCCATTAAAGCAAGAAAAGATTAAGGCCAACTGCAAGGGAACGTGCCCCAAACTAAGTATTGATAGTTTGGTGTTTCCCGGAAATCCTAAACTAACGCAACACGTAGATGCCGTGCTGGCCTCAATGGCGGGAATGGACGAAGAGCCCACCTCATTCCGTAGTATTGCTGAATTTGAAAAGCACTATTGGGAAACAGCCGGCCCCCGAGACCAAGTTATATTAGCGACTAAACCTCGATATCGAAATAAAGACCTAACCGTACTTGAACTGGGGGTATGGCAGTATTTTACAGGCGCGGCCCACGGCATGTCGGCTACTCAGTTTTTAAATTGGGATAATCGGCAGGCAAACGTGCTTACCATTGACGATATACTGTTACCGGGTAAAAAAACCGCGTTCAACCAAGCGCTGCAGCAAGCCCACGAAAGCTGGTTGCGTAGCCAAGAGGATGCTCAAGACGATCCCGAGCAATACAGACGTTTATGGCCTTTTCAGCCAACTGACAACATTGCCTTAACCGATACGGGTGTTGTGGCTAAATACGATGCCTATGCTATTGCACCGTATTCCTCTGGCCAGCCAGAGCTTCATATAGCCTACCCTCAATTACAGGGTATTCTTAAACCCAGCTATCTACCCCGATAATTTAAGAGGGCCTGAAAAGCCCCTATCGACGCCATAAAAAGCGCTGCAGCCAAACAATGGTGCAGCGTTTTTACATCCTACTCGGATAAGCCCGAGCATCATTTAATTAAAACGGTCTAAATCAAAATATCGGCTGCCCGAACTACCCTCTTCCGTCGCTGGTGCCTCGACCTGACCACTTGCTGGAGTAGGCGCTTCGGCTGCAGGTGTATGTATTCCCTTTGCATAGTTTTCTAAATAATCAGCAATACGGGTATTGTTCTTGGATCGAGCCCAATCGGCAGCCGTTAGCTGCTGTAAATTAACAGCGGAAGCGTCGGCTCCATTTTTCAACAGTAGCTCTACCGTTGCGCGATCTCCGGATAAAGCGGCCATCATTAAAGGCGAAGTTCCGTCGGGCGCTGGGGCGTTAACCAACGCGCCCTGCTTCAGCAAGAACTGCGCTGTTTCAGCATTGCCTTTTGACGCAGCATAATGCAATGGTGTCCAACCTAGACGACGCACTTCTGCACCTTGCTTAATTAACTGCTGCATTCGTGCAGTTTCACCCAAAATGGCTAAATACATTAGCGGGGTTTCATCATGTGCATTCACTGCGTTCACATCAATTTGGCGATGTTGGCGAAGCAATTCATAGGCATCCCACGATTGATGCTGTATTGCAAACATGATTGCTGGTAAGCCTGACTCGTCTTTTACGTTAGGATCTGCACCTTGAGCAAGCTCTTCAATAAGCTGAGATCGACGGTCATTTTCCACATGATTCCACCAACGTTCGCTTTGCGCATGCAACGGGGTGGCGAGTAAAACGCTTAGCACAACAAAAATAGACGCCACACGACCAATCACACGCGAGGCTTTATGCATATCACTCATTCCTTATGTTTATCAGTATCTTAACCAGTAAATCTAATGTTAAATCTAATACAAACCTATTTAATGGTTATTTATCAAGAGCTTATAAGAAACTATTAATGTTATTTATGGAATCTACAAAAAATCATAAATAGTCGTTAAAAAACAGTGTATTACATACTTTTCTTAAAGGTATTTATAAGTTTGTTAATCCTATTTATAACTTTAACTTAATCTCGTAAACCCTTGAATAAATTGTAAAAATTCGAGGTTGTTTGTTCCGCTACAGAAGCGACGCTAATTTGGCGTAATTCAGCTATTTTTTCAGCCACATAAATCACATTCGACGGGTCATTCGTTTTCCCACGATAAGGCACAGGTGCTAAATAGGGAGAATCTGTTTCGATTAACAATCGATCCAGCGGAACCTTAGCTGCTACCTCTTGTACTTGCTGAGCATTCTTAAAGGTCACAATGCCTGAAATGGAAATATAGAATCCCATTTCCAAAGCTGCTTCAGCCATCGCCCAGGATTCAGTAAAACAATGCATAACACCGCCTGCTATGTGTGCTTGCTCTTCTTTCATGATCCGAATCGTGTCATCGACAGCGCTACGCGTATGGATGATAAGCGGCAAACCGCTTTCATTGGCGGCTTGAATATGCACCCGAAAACGATCACGTTGCCAATCTAAGGGCTCCGACTGATAGTGATAATCTAACCCTGTCTCGCCAATCGCAATGACTTTAGGGTGTTGAGCACGCTCAAGCAAATCTGCGACAGTTGGTTGCACCACACTATCGTATCCGGGGTGCACGCCTACCGAGGCGTGTAAATGATCGTACTGCTCCACCAACGCAATAAGTCGAGGCCAGTCCTCAAAGGTGACACTGACGACCAAAGCGCGCTCAACCTGATTACGAGCCATTTTGTTAAGAATTTCATCAACCTTATCCTGTAGGTCGGGAAAATCCAGATGGCAATGCGAATCAACAAACATGACTGTCCTATAAAAATGGTCTTAATTGGCTACGGCTTGCTTAAAACGATCAAGACTATGGTGCACTAGCAGCTTTGCATTCAATGGGTGGTTGGCCCAGCGGCGTTGCTCATTTAGCCATTTAAGATACTGAGTGACACGAAGCGGCTGGCAGCGGCTGGCCAATACGGCGTTATCACTTTTTAGATCGGGAAAATATCGTACTTGATCTGTCGTCGCCTGCAGTAACGACACATCAATCATATTACGCTGCAAAGCATCTAACCAACGCGATGCTGATTCTTTTTCCAATTGATCTGCAATACCCCCAAAATCGAATCGTGGGTTTTGAGCGACCCCTTTAATTAAGCTCGCGAGCCATGCGGGGTATGGCTGTTCTTGCTCGGCTGCCAAGCGTAAAGCAGCTGTAGGGCCGCCACCTGCAGCCGCCAGCCAAGCTGCACTACGTTCGCCAAGGTGCGCTTGTAGCCACTGCACACTTAACTCTGGCTGGGGAATAGCTAAAGGTAATCGCCGACACCGCGACAAAATGGTAGGTAATAAGCGATCGGGAGCATCCGCCACTAAGATAAACACCGTGTTGGCTGGAGGCTCTTCAAGCATTTTAAGTAATGCGTTCGCAGAAATAGCATTCAGCGTTTCGGCTGGATATAACACCACCACTCGGTAACCGCCGCGATGGGTTGCAGTATTAAACCAGCTATGCAGCTGGCGTAACTGTTCAACTTTTATCTCTTTAGAGAGCGTTTTTTTACTATCAATTGGGCTTGCTTCAGTGGCTTCTTGTGCTGCCACCGCCTCAGGGCGCAATAGGCGTAAATCGGGGTGATTACCATGCTTGCACCAGCGACACGCGTCGCATTCACCACAGGCTAAATACCCCTGCTTCGGATTGGTACATAACAAGGAGGCGGCGCCGGCACGTGCAAACTGTTCTTTACCTATACCCGCTAGCCCATGGATTAGCCACGCATGAGAAAAGCGCTCACGGTTTGCGAGCCACTGTTGCGCAGCCTCAGTTTGCCATGGGTAAAAATCAGTGAGTGCTTGGCTCATACGCTTTCGCTATGTTTTGTCGCTAAGGTTTGTAAATCATCCAGCAACAGCTCTTGTATGTGTAGGATACTTTGGCTGCTATCGACAATCGTAAAACGCGTCGGCTCTGCTTGGGCGCGCTGCAAGTAAAATGCGCGGGTACGCTCAAAAAAAGCATCCTGCTCTTGTTCAAAACGATCCAAAACACGGGTAGCAGACAACCTCTCTTTGGCGAGCTCCAGTGGTAAATCGAATAACCACGTACGATCAGGCTGAAGCCCAGGGTGCACCCAGTTTTCTAAGCGTTCAATGGGCTCAGCACCAAGCTTCCGGCCACCACCCTGATAGGCAAAACTAGCATCGCTAAAACGATCACACAGAACCCAATGGCCTTGCGCTAAAGCTGGCTTTATCACTTTTTCCAAGTGTTCATTACGTGCGGCAAACATCAACAGCGCCTCAGTCTTCAAGTGCATGTTTTGGTGCAACAACAGTTCACGCAAGGTTTCACCAAGCTCGGTTCCGCCCGGTTCACGTGTTGTGATAACGGTATGCCCACGTTGTTCGATTTGTTCAACCAGCCACGGAATATGGGTGCTTTTTCCAGCGCCATCCACGCCTTCCAAACTTAAAAACAAGCCTTTATGCGCCGACATGACTTAATTCCGTCCTAATATGTATTTTGCTACTGCTCGGTTGTGCGCAGCCAAATTGCGAGAGAATTCGCTGGTGCCATCGCCACGCGAAACAAAGTAATAATATTCATGCTTTTCGGGGTTAAGCGCTGCCTGTAGCGCTGCTTTACCCGAATTAGCAATCGGACTTGGGGGCAGCCCGTTGCGAGTGTAAGTGTTCCAAGGCGTATCGCGTCGTAGATCGCTGCGGCGGATTCTTCCTTGATAACGTTCACCCATACCGTAAATAACGGTAGGGTCAGTTTGTAACGGCATTCCAACACGTAGGCGGTTAATAAAAACCCCCGCAACGCGCGCTCTATCCTCGGCATGCCCCGTTTCTTTCTCGACGATTGAGGCTAAAATCAACGCTTCGTATGGTGTTTTCAAGGGTAAATCAGGCTGCCGCTGTTCCCACAGCTTCATCAACAAGTCCTCTTGTGCTTGATACGCTCTACGTAAAATATCAAAGTCGCTGGAACCCGGTACAAAAACATAGGTATCGGGATAAAACAGCCCTTCGATATAGGGTTGCGTAATTCCTAAACGTTCGCGAATTTCAGCCTCATCAGCATCCTTTAGCGTTTGGCGCACGCTACTGTCAGCTTCTAAAGCCTCACGAAAGCGCTGAAACGTCCACCCTTCAACAAAAGTCAGGCGGGCTTGAGTCATGTCACCACTGACCATTCGCTCAAGCAACTGCCACATGGTGTCGCCTTGAGTTGCTTCATAGGCACCAGCCTGCAAAGAGGTATCTTTTTTACTTAAGCGTGCCAAGGCGACAAAGACATCGGGGTGTAAATTAACACCAGCTTCTATCATGGTGTTGGCAATACTACGTGGCCCCTTACCATGCTCTACAATGTAATCGACCACAGGTTGATCCATGGCCACAGGCCGCTTCATTACCCACCACCAGCCACCGCCAACAACAGAGGCAGAAATCAGCAGCAAAGCCAGCAGAAACAACAAAAATAAACGTGCGGTTTTTTTCATAAGGGCTACAGTGTAAACCGTACTTGATGTACTAAGATTAAGATGGGAACGGGAAATAACGAGACATTGAGGCCATAAGGCTATCAGTGAGCTTTTAGCAATAGCTCGTTATCATAGAACTAATATTGCTTTTAAACTCCTACCAAATTACATACTTAGTATCCCAATTATGAGATTATCTGATCTACACAGCATAATTTTACTGAATGACTACGTTGTGCTGGACGCAATTGGCCCGGACGCACAAAGCTTTTTACAGGGGCAGCTAAGCTGCGATTTAGAATCCCTATCTGGTGACGCCACGTTTAGCGGCTATTGCGCCGCGAATGGTCGTTTGCTGGCAACCGGACTCGTATGGCAAGAGCCAGCCGACACCAACCATTTTCGCATACTTGTGCATCGCAGCCTTGCCGAGGCCCTGCATAAACGCCTATCGATGTTTGTACTGCGTTCAAAAGTACAACTGCAGTTATCGAACCACCGAGTATATGGCGCATACGAGACTAACCCCGACGAACGCGTGGCACAACGTTATCACGTAACCACTGCTGATCATGCCACGTGGATTCAAGCACCTTCGGCAGCACAGCAACCAAACAGATGGTGGTTAATTAGTGACGCTGCACCTGAAAATGCGCTAGACGATGCGCTTAAAGCCGACTCGTGGGATGCTCAAACACTCATGGAAGGTATTCCTCATATCCGTGTTGAAACACAAGACACGTTTATACCGCAAACACTGAACCTAGAGCTAATTGGTGCTGTCAGCTTCACCAAGGGCTGCTTTCCGGGCCAAGAGGTGGTGGCACGTAGTCATTACCGCGGCACAATTCGCCGACGTAGTGCCTTATTCAGCATTACCACTGAGCAATTAGGCGACACGCCCTTAGTCGTTGGTGCCGACTTGTTTAGCGCGTCTGGCGATGATAGCGCCATAGGACGGATCATTAATTTTGCCAAACATCAAGATACATACTGGATTTTGGCAGAGGTCATGCTGGCTGACTTAGAGCAAATCAGCTATCGCCTTAGCCCATCTGACTCAGTATCGTTAACTCAACAAGCGCTGCCGTACGATATTTTCGAGCAACGCGAAAATATACGGATAAAACTATAGGTTCGTTCCGTGCTTGCCGGCCCAATCGGGCTGGCAAAACGCTTGAATCAACGACTCGGTCACTTCAGATTGTTCTATCCAGTTGGGTTGCCGGTCTTTATCAATTAACAACGCACGTACGCCCTCGCTAACATCTCCGTTTGCACAACACTGCAATGATACCCATAAGTCTCGCTCTAACGTCTGTAAGACGCTGTGGCGACGATTAATCTGCAATAGTTGCCACGTAATCGCCTTAGCCAACGGCGAAGCATAGCGTAACTGTTGTAGCCCCTGTTTCAGATAAGCATTGTTGGGATCTACTTGTACGAACTGTTCAACACAGTGCTCTAATTCCAGAGCCGAGCGACAAGAAGCAAGTGTACGCAAAAGCCCAAACTGCTCATACACGGCTGAACAATGAAAATTCCACGCCTGATTGTGGTGACTGAATACGGCATCCAGATTCTGTGCTGCATCACGTGACACGTCGTAATTCATTGAACTGATGTCGTCCAATACGGTTTCATGATTGCGCGCCGCCATATAGATATCCGCCAGACCCAGAAAGCCACAATCGTGTGCACTCAGTTGTGAGCCCGTAACAGCCAAGTACTCCCCTACACCACCGGGTAGGCGGCTTAACATCCATGTACCCGCCACATCGGGATACAAGCCAATGGCCACTTCTGGCATCGCAAAACGGGTGTTATCAAATACCACCCGATGGCTAGCCCCCATAAACAAACCGACCCCACCACCCATTAATACGCCATGGCCGAGCACGACAATTGGTTTGGCGTAATGATGAATTAAACCATTCAGTTGATATTCGGTTTGGAAAAACTGATAAACACCGTGCGACGAGTCATGAACGTCTAAGGGCTTGGCGTCTAAAGCATGATACAAGGCGCTGACATCACCACCAGCGCAAAAAGCTTTGTGTCCTTGCGCACTAAGCACCACAAAAGCAATATGCGCGTTGTGTTGCCACTGTTCTAGCTGCACCAACAGTTGGGACACCATCTGTAGGTTGAGGCTATTTAACGCCTCTGGGCGATTCAGTGTAATCAGACCAAAACTAAGGCCGGTTTGGGCTAAAGGTCGTGTAACGATATCAATAGCCATACGAATACCTACTTGCTTTTAGGCGGTTGCTGATTAGCCAACATTAATGCGGCGGCACTACGCTTATTACCTCGCTTAGAGCCTTGTGCGTTGGCTCGGTGCAGCGCACGCCGTCGCCTAGACTCCATGGGGTCAAAAACCAGCTTACGATAAAGTTCGATGCGGTCGAAAGGCTGAAGTTGTCGTGTTGCATTAACTTGTTCGCCATACACACCTACAGTCAGCTCTTGTGTTTCAGGCAACTCATCGTAAATCTTACTGGCAGCTATGGCCTGCTCTACCGTGCTTCCTTCGGGTACGGTGAGCTGGCGTCGCCATTGCTGATCGGGCGTAATATACAGTATTTCTACCGGTATGGATGAGGTGGACATAGCTGCTGTAATAACCTTCGTTAATTAGTCGTAAAGCTCATGAGCCCGACGGGTAAACGAGTCAATGAAGCTGTTGGCTACCCGATTAAAAATCGGCCCGACCACCATTTCTAAAGCACGGCTCGAGAACTCGTACTCCATAATAAATACAACCTTACAGCCGTCTTCACCCAAGGCTATAAACTCCCAATCGCCTGTTAAGGCAGAAAAGGGGCCATCCACCAGCTTCAGCTTAATGCGTGAGGGGTAATCGTGCTCGTTGCGCGTGGTAAACGTCTGCTTGACCCCGGCAATACTGATCGTCACACTGGCCTCCATGCCTTTCTCATCTTGGTGCCTGACTTCAGAACCACCGCACCATGGCATAAACTCGGGATAGCGTTTTACATCTGCGACCAAATCAAACATTTGCTCGCAACTAAAAGGGATTAAGACGGAACGTTTTACTGTATGCATCGATAAGGGGATAATAGATAGAATGTATCGATTTTATAATGAAAGGCTGATCACAAATTCATGAGCATTGTTGACAACCGTAAAGCAAGACACGATTACTTCATTGAAGAAACTTACGAGGCCGGGCTAGTGTTGCAAGGCTGGGAAGTGAAAGCCATTCGTGCAGGCCATATACAACTGGCTGAAAGTTACATCATTATTCGAGATGGTGAACTTTGGGTAATTGGGATGCATATTAGCCCGCTTCCAACTGCTTCGACCCATATTGTCCCCGACGCAGCGCGCACACGCAAACTTTTATTGAAATCTGAAGAGATCAACAAGTTAATTGGCCGAGTGGAACAGCGTGGTTATACCCTTATCCCGCTAAACCTGCATTATTCACGTGGCCGTATCAAAATGGATATAGGCTTAGGTCGAGGCAAAAAGCTGCACGATAAACGCGATAGTTCGCGCGATCGCGATTGGGCTCGCGAACAGCAACGCCTGATGAAACACGACACCGTACGTCGTCGTGCAGAGTTAGCTGATTAAATAAAAACAAGCTGATCACGCACTGTTGATCAGCTTGCTTAGGCCACTTCCTTTTAATGAAGTTTTACACGTGGGGCCGAGCGTTTCAGCAATAAGCGCCCTAATGCCAACGATGCCGTGCGCAGCAAGCCCAATACCGCCATGTGATGCATCAAGTGCAGGCTCATGTACATGGTTCGTGCTACTAGGCCTTCAACGAACCAACTTTTACCCTGTAGTACGCCCATCAAGCTACCTACCCCCTTACTGTGCCCTACCGACACTAAGGAGCCGTAGTCCTTGTACTGGAAAGGCTTCGCTACGATCGTCTGGCCACGCAAGCGATGCCCTAAGACACCAAACAAATAACTGGCCTGTTGGTGTGCGACTTGTGCACGAGCTGGCAAGTACGCGCCCTCTTCGTCCCAAGGCGCCTGCGCACAGTCACCGACTGCATAAATACTTGGGTCATCGGTACGCAAATAACCATCAATGATAATTTGGTTAATACGATTCGTTTCCAAGCCAAGTTGGCTTAAGAAATCGGGCGCCTTAATCCCCGCCGCCCAAACACATAAATCGGCTTCGTAACGTCGGCCTTCACTATCAAGCAAGTGATCGGCGTGTACTTCAGCCACTTTAACCCGGGTACAGACCTGAACACCTCGGCTACGCAATAACTGTTCTGCTCGAGCCGATACTTTTTCGGGTAATGCAGAGAGAATCCGATCGGCACCTTCGAGCAAGGTTATTTTTATGTCACGAGCAGGATCCAATGTGTTCATGCCGTATGAACGCAAGCTGTCACTCGCTTCCATTAGCTCTGCCGCGAGCTCTACCCCCGTCGCCCCACCACCTACAATGGCAATTTGCAAGGGTTTACGTACGGGCTCGTCAGTAGCTCGCGTTAACTCATGAAGCAGGCGTAAGCGAAAACGCTCTGCTTGTTTGGTTGAGTCTAAGGTAATAGCGTGCTCTGAAGCACCGGGAGTGTTGAAAAAATTTGATTTGCTGCCTACAGCCATGACTAAGGTGCCATATTGCACACTGCGCTGCGGAAAAACCTCGTCACCGATACTGTTATAAACCGCGGCTAAGGTAACGGTTTTGTTCGTACGGTCGAGCTCGAGCATTTCGCCGGGGATGAACGTAAAACCGCAATCACGCGCCAGCATAAAATACGACAAGCCCTCGCGGTGAATATCCAGCGTTCCCGCCGCCACCTCGTGTAACGACGGCTTCCATATATGATCGTCATCTTTATCAATTAAATAGACGCTTTCAGGGCCGAACTTACGCCCCAGCTTGGCGGCTAATTCCAAACCACCAGCCCCGCCACCCACAATGACAATTGGACCCACTGGATTCATAGCTTCTCTCTTAAGTTGTTCTGTGCTTACGATACCATTGAATAGTTACGTAAAATACATTGTTTCTCAATGAGGATTATGCCCAAAGCCACATGTTTTCCAGACATGTCACCTTAAGCTCATTACCCTGTCAACTGGCATCAATTGTTATACTATAAGATTACCGTACCGTATGGTTAAATCAGGGTACGAATTTACATGCTCGCAGCTTATTAAGCTTAATTCACAGTTGGTTAATAGGGGGAAGCCTGTGAGAGCCACTAAAGCCCAAGAACGGCGCGAACGAATGATCTCGATCGCTAAAGAAGTTTTTTGTGAACATGGCTATGAAGGTGCATCAATGTCCCTTATTGCTGCGCGCGTCGGCGGCTCTAAGGGAACGCTGTATAACTACTTTCCTTCTAAGAACGACCTACTTTTGGCGACAATGTTGGCTGCAGCCGAAGACTTTCAGCAAGCTTTTGCCGAAACCATTGATGAATCTCAGCCACTAGAACAGATCCTAAGCAACTTTGTTAAACAGTTGCTGCAATTGCTGTATCAAGATGAAAACACAGCCAAGTTACTACGGGTAGTGATATCGGTAGGTGGCTCAACCGATGTGGGGCGCCGTTTTTTTGAATACATCGGTGGCGGCGTGTGGATTCAAATCACACAAATTCTAACCCGTCATATCCAAACTGGAGAACTACGTCAAACCGACGCCCAGTTAATGACGACAAACCTACAAGGCTTATGTGATGCAGATATGTTGCGCATGCTGATGGGGGCGATGCCACCTATGTCAGATAAAGCCATACAACAACGTACCCAGCAAATTGTTACGGCTTTTTTGCGCACATACGGCACTGCCGAAACATGATCCCCGTAAAGGGCTAAGCCCCTTTCTTAACTACGTTTTCCACTCTAAAAACAAGAAGCGTGCAGTTCTAACACTGCACGCTTCTGTTTAACTAGGTCGTAACCTACACCGTTTATGCGGTGGTTTTATTCGCCAAACGCTGCCACGTATCCACGACGGTATCAGGGTTCAACGACAGCGAGCGAATACCCTCATCACGCAGCCACTCGGCAAGCTCTGGATGATCGCTAGGCCCTTGACCGCAAATACCAACGTATTTACCGGCTTTCAAGCACGCATCAATAGCACGACTAAGCATAAACTTCACGGCTTCATCACGCTCGTCAAAGTCAGCTGCTAACAACTCCATGCCGGAGTCTCGGTCTAAACCAAGTGTTAACTGGGTCATGTCGTTAGAGCCGATTGAGAAGCCATCGAAGTACTCAAGGAACTCAGTAGCCAGAATCGCATTGGATGGAACCTCGCACATCATGATGATGCGCAAACCATTCTTACCACGCTCTAGACCGTTGTCGGCCAGAAGTTGAATAACGCGCTCTGCTTGAGACAAAGTGCGAACGAAAGGCACCATGATTTCAACGTTGGTTAAACCCATTTCATCGCGAACTTTCTTCAACGCTTCGCATTCCATGCGGAAGCACTCTTCAAAGTCGGATGAAATGTAGCGCGCTGCGCCACGGAAGCCCAACATTGGGTTTTCTTCCTCGGGTTCATAACGTGAACCACCCACTAATTTACGGTACTCGTTCGATTTAAAATCGGACAGACGCACAATAACGGGTTTGGGGTAGAAAGCCGCGCCTAAGGTAGCAATACCTTCGGACAGTTTTTCCACAAAGAAAGCACGTGGGCTGGCGTAACCGCGAGCAGCCGATTCAACCGCCTTCTTCAGTTCGCTATCCACATTGGGGTAATCCAATACAGCTTTAGGGTGGATGGCAATGTTGTTGTTAATGATGAACTCTAAGCGCGCTAGACCCACACCATCATTCGGGATTTGTGAGAAGTCGAAAGCTAACTGTGGGTTACCCACGTTCATCATGATCTTCATGCCAATTTCAGGCATTTCACCCCAGCTTACTTCCTCGATCTGGGTTTCCAGTAAGCCATCGTAAAT
>Ga0079224_100008317_pt1 | contig 14049 bp, 10 predicted proteins | sample Stecom2015_FD_80414 | JGI IMG/M metagenome (GOLD analysis project Ga0079224, IMG submission 80414) | Agricultural soil microbial communities from Utah to study Nitrogen management - Steer compost 2015 | ecosystem: Environmental > Terrestrial > Soil > Agricultural land | place: USA: Utah... | reverse complement strand
GCGGACAGCCCGGCGCTGCGGCTGCTCTTCGACACCGGCAACGGCGTCGCGCACGGCTACTCCGGCCCCGGCATGCTGCGCCGCATCATCGACCGGGTGGCGCACGTGCACGTCAAGGACGCGGTGACCGCCCCCGACGGAGGCACCGACTACGTCCTCCCCGGCGCCGGCCGGGCCGGCGTCGCCGAATCCCTGCGCCTGCTCGCCGCACACGGCTACCCCGGAGCCCTGTCCATCGAACCCCACCTCCACCTCCGCCCGCACCTGCGCGCCGCCGGAACCGGCCCCGGCCGCGGCGACGTCCAGGCCTTCACCGCCTACGGCCGCCACCTGGAACGCCTCCTGGCGCAGACCTGGCAGGCGGGGGAGGCCGCATGACCCCCGCTCCGCCGCCCGCCGCGCTGTCCGCCGCCGACCGGGAGCTCCTGCTGCACCTGCTGGAGCTGCCCACCGCCGGCCCGCTGGAGACAGGGCCGGACGGGCCGCCGCCGCAGCTGCGCGAGGCCCAGGCGGCCTACGCCGCCGCGGCGGCCGAGGACGGCTTCACCGTGCTGCACCACGCCCCCGCCGACCCCGCCGACCTGGACCGGCCGGACGTGCCGGCCCCGGTGCGCGAGGCGCTGGCCGACCCGGACTTCCTCGCCCTCCAGCCCAGCCTGGTGCTGCGGCTCGGCCCCGGGCTGCCCGCCGAGCGCACCGTGATGTTCAACGTGCACCTGGACACCGTCGCCGGGGAGCTCCCGGTCGGCTTCGACGGGGAGCGGTTCCGCGGCCGCGGCGCCATCGACGCCAAAGGGCCCGCGGTGGCGCTGCTGGCCGGGGTCCGCGCCGCCCGCCGGCGCAGCCCCGCCCTCGGCCGCGACACCGGGGTGCTGATCCAGGCGGTCTCCGGCGAGGAGGGCGGCGCGATGGGCGTGCTGGGCACCCGGCCGCTGGTCGAGCGCGGCCACACCGGCCGGCTCAACGTGTTCTGCGAGCCGACCCGGCTGCGCCACCTGCCGCGCAGCACCGCCTCGATGACCGCCCGGGTGGCGGTGCGCGGCGAGGACGCGGTGGACGACCGGCCGCACGCCGGGCACAACGCCGCCGTGCTGCTCGGCTTCCTCGCCCAGTACCTGGGCCGCGCCCTCGACCCGCGCGCCGGCGCCGGGGCGGTCTGCCTGGCCGGCCTGCACACCGGGACGCTGCACAACAGGGTCTACGGCGCAGGGGCGCTGCTGCTCAACCTCTCCTACGCGGCCCCCGAGGCCGGCAGGGAGCTGGAGCGCGCCCTGGCCGAGGCGTTCGACGCCGGCCTGGACGCGTTCACCGGGGCCTTCGCCGGCACCCGGCTGTTCGGCCGGACCGCCGCCGAGGCCCGCCGGGTCACCCGGCTGGAGTGGCGCAAGCGCGGCCTGCCGGTGCTCGACGACCGCGACCCGTGGGGGCCGGAGCTGATGCGGCGCGCCGGCATCGCCCCCTGGCCCGCCGGCGAACCGGCCTTCACCAGCGACGCCATCTGGATGGCGGGGGTGCCCGGGGCCTGCACCGCGGTCCTGGGCCCCGGCGACCTGGCCGCCAACAACGCCCACGCCGACGGCGAGTACGCCGACGCCGCCGAACTCGACGCCTTCGCCGACGCCGTGGCCCGCCTGCTCACCGCCTTCACCGACGACAGGAGCGGACACCCGTGAACCGCCGCCCAGAACGCACCCGGGCGTTTCCGCCGTGCGCCGCCCTCCCGGCGGCGGGCCGGCGGTACTCCGCCGGGCAGCCGCCGCGCGGCCTTCCCCCGGGGGAGGCGGCAGGAGCCTCCGCCCCCGCACCTCCCGGACCCCGCACGGCTGTGCAGCGGCCCGCCCCGGTGCCGGCCGCGCCCGTTCCCATCGGGCCGCACGCCACCGCGGGGCGCCGCCTGCCCCCAGCGGGCGGGGGCGGGGCCGCCGCGGCTCCGCCTCCCCGGCCGGAGGCGCCGCGCGCACGGCGGTGAACGCGCGGAGAGCGGACCGGCGACCCGGTGGACGAGGACGGCCCCCGGCCCCCGCGACCGGGCCCGCGCCGCGCATCCGAACGCGGCGGGAGCGCGGCCCTCCGCGTGCCGCCGCCCCGCACGCTCCACGGCCGCCTCGGCGGCGCATCCCGCCCCCCCGGACCCCGAAGCCGCACACACCGATCAGCAGAAAGCAAGGATGAACCACACGACAGCCCTGCACCCCGCCGCCCACGCCGCACCCCCGGTCCCGTCCGAGCGGGTCGTGCGGGTGCGCTACGCCGACCTGGCCGCCTTCGCCGCCGCGCTGCTGGCCGGCCGCGGGATGCCCGCCGACCGGGCCGAGGCGGCCGCCCGCGCGCTGTGCCACGGCGACCTGGCCGGGCCCCGCTCGCACGGCCTGGCCAACCTGGCCCGGCTCTACCTGCCGCTGCTCGACGAGGGGCGGGCCGACCCCGCCGCCGAACCCGAGGTGCTCGCCGACCGCGGCGCCACCGTGCTCTGGGACGCCCGGCGCGCCCTGGGCCTGTGGGCCGCGGGCGCCGCCATGGACCTGGCCGCCGACCGCGCCGAGCGGTACGGCATCGGCCTGGTGTCGGTGCGCGGCGGCACCCACCTGGGGTGCGCCGGCCACCACGCGCTGCGCGCCGCCGACCGCGGCATGGTCGGCCTGGTCGCCAGCAACTGCGGGGCGCAGCGCATCGCCCGGCCGCCCGGCGGCGCGGTGGCGATGCTGGGCACCAACCCGCTGGCGGTCGCCGCGCCGGCCGGCCCGCACCCGCCGTTCCTGCTGGACATGAGCACCACAGCGGCCCCCACCGGCCGGATCCGGCAGGCCGCCCGGGAAGGCCGGGCCCTGCCCGAAGGGCTGCTCTGCGACGACCGGGGCGCCCCGGTCACCGACCCGGCGGCCTTCGACGCCGGGCGGGCGCAGCTGATGTGGCTGGGCGGCGAGGCCGGCCGGTACAAGGGCTTCGGCCTGGGCCTGATGGTGGAGGTGCTGGCCGCGCTGGTGTCCGGCTCCGGCCTGGGCCCGCACCCCGACGCGCTCTCCGGCGACGGCCGGCCCAGCGGGCGCGACGACGACATCGGCTTCTTCGTCGCCGCGATCGCGCCCGGCGCGCTGCGCGGCGGCGCCGAGGACGACGCCGCCCGGCTCTTCGGCGCGCTGCTCGACTGCCCGCCCGCCGACCCGGCCGAACCGGTGCGCTACCCCGGCTGGCACGAGCACCGCAGCATCCGGGAGCGGATGCGCGACGGCGTTCCGATCGACCCGGAGCTGCACGCCGAGCTGACCGCGCTGGCCGCGGACGCCGGCGTCGCGCCCCCGCGCCCGATGGGGGAGGACCGGTGAGGCCGCCGCTGCGGGTCGGGGTGGTCGGCCTCGGCGTGATCTCCCGCTTCTACCTGGCCGCGCTGCGCGCCGCCCCGGGCCTGGAGACGGTCGCGGTGTGCGACCGGAACCCGGCGGTGCTGGCCGAGCGCCGCCCGGACGGCGTGCCCGGCCACACCGACCACCTCCGGATGCTGGAGCAGGCCCGGCCGGACGCGGTCGTGGTCACCGCCCCCAACGACGTGCACGCCCGGATCTGCGCCGACGCGCTGCGGCACGGCGCGGCGGTGTGCGTGGAGAAGCCGCTGGCCCTGGACGAGGAGGAGGGCCGGGCGCTGGCCGGACTGGCCCGGGAGCACGGGGCCGTGCTGTTCACCGCCTTCCACCGGCGGTACAACTCCGAGGTCGCCCGGCTCCGCGCCGACCTGGCCGGGCGGCCGGTCGCCGAGATGACCGTGCGCTACCTGGAGCGGATCGAGGAGCACGCCGGCGCCGACACCTGGTACCTGGACCCGGCCCGGTGCGGCGGCGGGTGCGTGGCCGACAACGGCCCCAACGCCTTCGACCTGGTCGAGCTGGTGCTGGGCCCGGCCGAGGCGGAGTCGGCGCGCATCGAGCGGGACGCCTCGGGCACCGACCGGCGGGCCGAGGTGGTGCTGCGCGCCGGGGCGGTCCGGGCCCGGGTGCTGCTCGACTGGTCCTACCCGGGCGAGTGCAAGGACGTCGAGGTGCGCACCGCCGACGGGGCGGTGCTGCACGCGGACATGCTGGCCGGCCGCCCCGGCTTCAAGGAGTCGCTGTGGCACGAGTACGGCGGCGTGCTGGCCGACTTCGAGCGGCGGGCGCGCGGCGCCGGGCTGGCCGGGGACCCGGCCGGGCCGTCCGCGCTGCGGCTGGTCGGACAGGCCTACCGGCTGGCCGGGGGCCGGGAGCGGGTGCAGGAGGGAGCGGGATGAACCCGCACGAGGACGGCCCCAAGCGGGCGGTCACCGCGACGCTGGTCAAGGTGCTGGTGCACCGGAGGACCGAGCGGGGCATGCGGCTCGAACCGCACGCCAGCCGGTGCGTGCGCCCCGGGGAGGTGCACGAGCTGGTCGCCACCGACCACACCGAGACCGCACCGGGGGCGCGGATCGACCGGGTGGGCTTCCTGGGGTTCGCCGAGATCACCGCCGCGGGCGTGCTGGACCGGGGCGACGAGGTGTGGATCGGGCCCCGCCGGGTCGGCACGGTGCTCGGTTTCGACGGCTGCCACCTGCCCAACCACTACAACGTGCTGATCCACGCCGACCCGGCGCCCACCGGAGCGGAGCTGGAGCTGGCCGCGGGGGAGCCGCTGGTGTTCCGGCAGGGGCGCCCCGGCGGCCGCACCGGGCCCGGAGCGCCCGAATTCGCGGGAATTCGATAATTGCGGCGGAGTGTCCGCCGCAAGGTTGGAATAAAAATCCTCCTCTTTCTCCGTCCGGGGTTTGGAGGGGGAGGGCGAGCGGTAATCTATGGGTGCAGGGATGCGGTCCCGGGTGGGGCTCGGATTCAATTCCTGTATTCACTTGGAATATTAAACCCCTGTTATTTCCGATACCTCCGAAAGGGGAATTGCAATGGTTGCTGCCGCAGTCAAGGCCAACGACCGCCTCGAAGAGCGCTTCCGCCTGTGGGACGCCGACGGCAACGGCGTGATCGAGCGCTCCGACTTCGAGAGCGAGGCGGAGGGCATCCTCGCCCGCCTGGGCGCCGAGGGCACCGCCAAGGGCGCCGAGCTCAAGCAGGCCTACCTGGGCATGTTCGAGAAGCTCGCGGAGGCCGCCGGCACCGACCGGATGAGCCGCGAGGAGTTCGTCCGCGCCGCCGAGCAGGAGATCATCGGCAAGGGCGACGCCGGCTTCGCCCGGGTGGTCCGCCCGGCCATCCAGGCCATCGTGAACGTGCTGGACACCGACGGCGACGGTGAGATCAGCCCGACCGAGATGGAGAAGTGGTTCGCCGCCATCGGCCTGGAGCAGGCCGCCGCCGACCGCGCCTTCGACGAGCTCGACACCGACGGCAGCGGCAAGCTGTCCACCTCCGAGCTGGTCGACGCGGTACGCGACTACCACCTCGGCAAGAACGACATCCCCCTGCTCGGCAAGTGAGCCGCCGGCCCCGGCCGCGGCCCCTGCGCCGCGGCCGGGGCGGCCCCGACCGCCGCACCGACGGACCGAGCCGCACCAAGAGAACGAGAACGTGAAGAGAACCCTTTCTCCCCCCGGGGGCCTCTCCGCAGGGGCCGCCTCCCCGCACCCGGAGACCCCTTTCTTCAGTCAGGCGGAGACGTTCCGCGAATTGTGGCCGGAAATACGCGCCAACTGCACCAGGGTCATGGACCGCGGGAAATTCTCGCACGGTGCGATGGTCGCCGAATTCGAACGCGGACTGGCCCGCTGGACCGGCGCCCGGCACGCGGTCGGCGTCAACTCCGGGACCGACGCCCTGGTCATGCTGCTGCGCGCCGCCGGGCTGCGCCCCGGCGACGAGGTGATCGTCCCCGCCTACAGCTTCATCGCCACCGCCACCGCGGTGGTGCACGCCGGCGGCGTCCCGGTCTTCGCCGACATCGAGGAGCACGGCCACGGCATCGACCCGCGCTCGGCCGCGGCCGCCCTCACCCCGCGCACCCGGATGATCATGCCGGTGCACCTGTTCGACCGCCTGGCCGACATGGCCGGGGTGGGCGCACTGGCCCGGCGGCACGGGCTGACCGTCGTGGAGGACAGCGCCGAGGCGATCGGCATGCGCCAGGACGGGGTGCACGCCGGACTGCTCGGCGCCGGCGGCGCGCTCTCCTTCTTCCCCAGCAAGACCCTCGGCGCCATCGGCGACGCCGGGGCGCTGCTCACCGACGACGACACCGTCGCCGAACGCGCCCGGGAACTGCGCCACCACGGCCGCTCCGGACGCACCCTGGACGACTTCCCCGGCATCTCCAACCCCACCGTCCAGGCCGGCTGCAACAGCAAGATGGACGACCTGCAGGCCGCCGTGCTGCTGGCCAAGCTCGGCCGGCTGGACGCCGACATCGCCCGCCGCGCCGAGCTGTCCGCCCGCTACGACGCCCGGCTGCGCGACCTGCCCGGGGTGCGCGCCGTGCCCGGCGGCACCCCGCCGCACCCGGGCGGCGGCCGGGTCGTCTACGTCCACCTCATCGAGGTCGAGCACCGCGACGACCTGGTCGCGCACCTGGCCGCGGCCGGCATCGGCACCGAGACCTACTACCCGGTCCCGCTGCACCTGCAGCCCTGCTTCGCGCACCTGGGGTACGCCCCGGGCGACTTCCCGCGCGCCGAGGCCGCCTGCGCCGCCGCCGTCGCCCTCCCGCTCTACCCGGACCTGACCGACGCGCAGGCCGACCGGGTCTGCGACGCCATCGAGGAGTTCTACACCCGGAGGCCCCGGTGACCGCCGAGACCGTGCCGTTCTTCCCCCCGGACCTGTTCGAGGCCGACCGCGAGGCGCTGCTGGAGGCGGTGTACACCGCCGGCACCGCCGCCGACCAGAAGTTCATCCTCGGCGAGCGCACCGCCCGCCTCGAACGCGAACTGCGCGCCCGGCTGGGCGCCGCCGACGCCGTCGCCTGCTCCAGCGGAACCTCCGGGCTCACCCTGATCCTGGCCGCCCTGGACATCGGCCCCGGCGACGAGGTGGTGGTGCCGGCCTTCGGCTGCGCCCCGCTGGCCTCCACCGTGATCTCCCGCGGAGCCCGCCCGGTCTTCGCCGACATCGACCCGGCCGCGCTCACCATGGACCCGGCCGCCGCAGAAGAGCTGATCACCCCGCGCACCCGGGCGCTGATGCCCGCGCACGTGTTCTCGGTGATGGCCGACATGCCGCGCTTCCGCACCCTGGCCGACGAACACCGGCTGCACCTGGTGGAGGACTCCGCCGTCGCCCAGGGCGGCGTGCTGCGCGGCCGCCCCGCCGGACGCTGGGGCGACGCCGGCGTCTTCTCCTTCGTCCAGGTCAAGACGTTCGGCATGCCCGGCGAGGGCGGCATGGTGGTCACCGACGACACCGCGCTCGCCGAGCGGGTGCGCATGCTGCGCAACCACGGCCAGGACGGCCGGAACCGCTTCGTGCACCACACCGTCGGCTACAACAGCCGGTTCGACGAGGCGATGGCCGCCTTCCAGCTGCACCGGCTGGACGGGCTGGAGGACCGGCTGCGCCGCCGCGCCGCGATCGCCGACTACTACTCCGAGCGGTTCGCGCCGCTGTCCGAGGCCGGCATCACCGCCCCGCCCGCCGGCGGCGACGGCCGCTGCCACTACGTCTACACGCTGCTCGCCGAGGAGCGCGACGAGCTGGCCGCGCACCTGGCCGCGCACGGCGTGCACAGCCACGTCTACTACCCGCGCGCACTGCCCGCCCAGCCGGCGTTCGCCGGCCACGCCCCGCCCGGCGCGCGCTGGCCGAACGCCGAGGACGCGGCCCGCCGCAACATCTCGATCCCGCTCTATGCGCACCTCAGCGACGCCCGCGTCGAGCACATCGCCGACACGGTGTGCTCGTTCACCGACCGGGAGGGGAGAACACGATGACCGACCAGGCCACAGCAGCCCCGGCGGCGCCCGCGCCGCCCGCCGCACGCCGCGGCACCCTGGCCGCCTACGCGCGCCTGGCCAAGCTGGACATCTACGACTACTACATCGGCCTGCCGCTGGTGTGGGCGATGCTGCTGCCCGCGGTGCGCTGGGAACCGGCCACCCTGGGGCTGCTCGCCCTCATCCTCATCGCCGAGGTCGCCGTGGTCGCCGCGATGGTCGCCTTCGACGACGTCACCGGCTACCGGGACGGCAGCGACGCCGCCAACTACGGCTCCGACGCGGCCCGCCGCCGGCTGGCCCGCAAACCCCTGGTCGCCGGCACCCTGACCGAGGCGCAGGCGCTCCGCTTCGCCCGCGCCGCCACCGCGCTGAGCGTGCTGCTGTGGGCGCTGGTCCTGCTGGCCGCCCCGCACCGCCCCTGGTGGGCGGTGGCCCTGGCCGCGCTCTGCCTCGTCGCCTCCGTCCAATACTCCTGGGGCCTCAAGATCAGCTACCGGGGCTTCCAGGAGATCTTCCTGATCGGCCTGGGCATCGGCTGGGTGCTGGTGCCCTACGGCCTGCTCACCGGGGAGGCGAGCGGGTTCGCCGTGGTGCAGGCGGCGCTGTTCGGGTTCGGACCGATGCTGTTCGGCCTGTACTCCAACACCAACGACGCCGCGGGCGACCGCGGCGCCGGCCGGATCACCGTCGCCGCCCTGGTGCCCGCACACCTCAACACCGCGTTCATCATCGCGGCGACCGCCGCCGAGAGCCTGCTCATCACCGGCTCCACCCTGGCCGGTATCGCACCCTGGTGGTTCTCCGCGGTGCTCGCCCCCGTCTTCGCGCTGCGCGCCGCCCAGCTGTTCATCGGCTTCGTCCGCCGCGACATCCTGCTCGCCCGCCGGCTCGCCATCCAGACCCACCGCCTCACCGTGGTGCTGCTGATCGGTGCCAACCTGCTCGCCCCCGCCCTCCTCGCCGGAGCCGCCGGGTGAGCACCGACACCGACGTCGCCGTGGTCGGCGCCGGCCCCGCCGGCCTGGCCGCCGCGTACCACCTGGCCCGCGCCGGCCGCACGGTGCGGGTACTGGAGGCCGCCGAAGCGGTGGGCGGGCGGATGCGCACCCTGCGCGAGCACGGCTGCCTGATCGACACCGGCGCCGAGATGCTGCCGCCCGCCGCCGGCTACCCGGCCACCTGGCGGCTGATCCGCGAACTCGGCCTGGACGCCGACCCCCGGGCGGTGCCGAGGGTGCGCGGCGCCCTGTCGGTGTGGCACGCCGGCCGGGCCCGCCCCAACGCCGGCCGCCCGCTCGGCCTGCTCACCGGCGCCGGTCTCGGCGCCGCCGCCCGCGCCGACCTGGTCCGCCTCCAACTGCACCTGGCCCGCACCCGGCCGGACCCCGAGCACCCCGAGCGCTGCCCGCAGGGCGAGCAGACCCTCGCCGCGTTCCTCCGCGGCCGCCACCCCGAGCTGCGCGACCGGCTGCTCGCCCCGCTGGCCGCCGGGTTCTTCGGCTGGGACCCCGAGCGCACCGCCGCCGCCCCGTTCGCCGCGCACCTGGCCTCGGCCGGCAGCACCGCGGGCTGGCGCACCTACCGGGACGGCATGGACACCCTGGCCCGGGCGCTGGCCGACCGGCTCGATGTGGCCACCGGCCACCCGGTGACCGGGGTGGCCGCCGCCCCCGGCGGGGTCCGGCTGGACTCCCCGGCCGGCGCGCTCACCGCCCGCGCCGCGGTGCTGGCGGTGCCCGCCCCCGTCGCGGCCCGGCTGCACCCCGGCGCACCCCCGGCCGAACGCGACTACCTGGCGGCCTGCCGCTACGCGCCGATGCTGCGGGTCTCCCTGGTGCTGGACCGGCCGCTGTCGCCGCCCGGCGCCCGGCGCGGCTTCGCCACCCTGCTGCCCGCCGGCGAGGACCCGCTGCTCGGCGTGGTCACCGCCGACCACAACAAGCACCCCGGCCGGGTCCCCGCCGGGCGCGGCCTGGTCTCCCTGGTCGCCTCCCCGGCCGGCGCGGCCGAACTGCTGGACGCCCCCGACGCCGCCGACCGGCTCGCCGCGCGCGCCGAGCGGTTCCTGCCCGGCCTGACCGGGCGGATCCGCGCGGCCCGCGCGCACCGCTTCCGGCACGGCCTGCCCGCCCCCGGCCCGGACGCGCTGCGGGCGCGCCCCGCCTTCGCCGACCGGCCGCCCGCCGCCGTCGACTACGCCGGCGACTGGGTGGCGCTCCGCCCGTGCAGCGAGGGGGCGGTCTCCTCCGCGGCCCTGGCGGCCGACCGGGTGCTCGCCTTCCTCGGCGACCGGGACGCCCGGACCGCCACGGTCCCGGCCGCCCGCCGCGGCCGCTGACCGGCCCCCGTCCACCCCGCCAGGAACAGCCTGAAAGAGCCCCGATGCCCGAACCGAGCCGGCACCGGCGCGGAGGCGACCGGTCCGCAGCCCCGGAACGGCGCCCGCGGTGCCTCCGGCCGGCCCGGACGGGCCCTCCGGAACCCGGATGTCCACGGGGACGACGACGCGCAACGGGGGGTTCAGACGCCCCCGTGGACCCGGGACCCGCAACGCCCCCGGGCCCTCCACTCTCCCGGCGGGCCCCGCGGCCCGACCGCGGAAGACGCCGCCCGGACCGACGTAGGAAGAACCGATGACGCTGCTGACCCGCCCCATCCACCTGGGCACCCTCTTCGACGACGCGGCCGCGCGCGGCGCCCGCACCGCCGTGCACCTGAGCAGGCCCCTGGACATCGCCCCCGAGCTCGGCACCGACCTGGACGTGCCGCGGCTGGCCGGCCTGGTCCGCGAGACCGCCGGACGGCTCGCCGCGGCCGGCGTCCGCCCCGGCGACCGGGTCGCCGTCGCCAAGCGCAACCACTGGGACTACGTGCTGCTGTGCTGCGCGGCGGCCCGCCTCGGCGCGGTCCCCGCCTCGCTCTCCGCCGGCCTCGACCCGGACACCCTGGAGATCCTGGTCAAACGGCTCGAACCGGCGCTGCTCGTCGCCGACGCCCAGGTGCTCCGGGCCGCCCGCGACTCCGGCGCCGACCCCGCCGGGCACGCCGCGCGCACCCTGCTGCTGGACGCCCTCGGCGACGAAGACCTCTGCCCCGGCGCGCTCCGCCCCGACGACCTGCGCGGCGCGACCGCCCCGCCGCCCCGCCGGCCGCAACTGGACGCCCCGCTGGCGATCATGCACACCTCCGGCACCACCGGGGTGCCCAAACTGGTGGTGCACTCCACCCGCACCATCATGCGCCGGCTGGCCGGCTTCGAGGCGCACCGCTGGCCGGTGCTGGCCGCCCGCTCCACCGACACCGTGGCTGGCGCCTACTCCTTCGCGCACGGCAGGGCGCTGGCCTGGACCGCCGTCGCGATGCAGCTGGCCCCGGGCGCCCTGGTCGCCGTCTCCTCCTCGGACTGGGCGGAGGCCGGCCCGGCGCTGGAGCGGCACAACCCCACCGTCATGGAGGCCCAGCCCGCCGCCTACGTGCGCTGGCAGCCCCGGGCCGCCGAACCGGACAACCCGTTCCGCCGGGTCCGGCTCTACATCAGCACCTTCGACGCCATGCACCCGCCCGCGGTGCGCACCTTCCTCAACGCCTCCCGCCGCCGCGCCCCGCTGTGGATGCAGGGCTGGGGGCAGAGCGAGACCGGTCCGCTGACCTTCCGCTTCCTCACCCGCCGGGCGCTCGCCGCCGAGCAGGGCACCGGCCCCACCACCCGCGACCTGGGCCGCCCGCTGCCCGGCCGGACCCGGCTGCGCGCGGTCGACCCCGACACCCTGCGCCCGGTGCCGCGCGGCGTGCCCGGCCTGCTGTTCGTCCGCACCGGCGCGCTCTGCCAGGGCTACGTCGGCGAGGAGGGCCGCTGGCGGGCGAAGCTGGTCGGCGAGTGGTGGAGCACCGGCGACATCGGGGTGATCACCCGCACCGGCGCGGTGCGCCTGGTCGACCGCGAGGTCGACGCGCTGCCCGAGGGCGGCTGCCTGGAACTGGAGGACGTCCTCGACGAGCGCCTCCCCGAGGTGCTGGAGTGCGTCGTGCTGGGCGTCCCGGACGGCCCGCCGGTACCGGTCGCGGTCACCGAGGACGGCCGGCTGGACACCGCCGCGTGGCGGCGCGCAGCGGCCGGCCTGCCCGAACTCGCCGACCCGGTGCCGATGGCCTGGGACGCGGTGCCGCGCACCGGCACCGGCAAGGTGCGCCGGGCGGTGCTGCGCGAACGGGTCGGCCTGGGCCCGGAGACCTCCGGGACGGGGCGGTGGACGTGACCGCCGCACCGCTGTCCGGCGCGGTGGCGCACGCCTTCGGCGACTCCGCCGCGCTGCGCACCGCCGCCGCCCGGCTGTCCGCGATGGGCTGCACGGTCGTCCGGCGCGGCGGCCCGCCCCCGCCCGGCGCCCCCGCCGGCTGGATCGGCCTGGTCCGCGACCCGGGCGCGGGCCGCACCGGCGAACCGCCCATCGGCTGCGCGATCGGCTGGTCCGGGCCGGTGGCGGCGGACCTGCCCGGCGAACGCGCCGTGCAGGCCGCCTGCGGCCTGGCCCACCTGCACGGCAGAGCGCGCGGCGGGCCGCGGTTCCTCGGCGTGGACTACGCCTCGGTCTGCGCCGGGGTGCTCGCCGCCCAGGCGGTCGCGGCCGCCGCGCTGTTCCGGGCGCGCGGCGGCCCGGCGCTGTCCGCCGCGGTCTCGGCCGCCCAGGCGGCCCTGCTCGCGGCCGGCCCGCACATCGCCGCGGCCACCGCCCCCGACGACGGCCCCGGCGCGCCCGCCGACCCGGCCGGCCGACACTGCACCCCGCCGTTCCGCACCTCCGACGGGGTGCGCCTGGAGATCGAGACCCTGGACGCCGAGGCGTGGGCGGACTTCTGGGCCGACCTGGGGGCCTCCCCGGCGGCCGCGGCCGCCGGCTGGCCGCCGTTCCAGAGCCGGTTCGGCACCGCGCGCTGCCCGCTCCCCGCCGAACTGGGCGCGGTGATCGCCGCCCGCGACGGGCGCCGGGTGCGCGCCGCCGCCCGGCGCAGCGGCGTCGGCCTCACCCCGATCCGCACCGCGGCGGAGGCCGCGGCCGCGCACCGGCCCGAACCGGAGTGGCGGCTGCACCCCTGCGACGGCGGCCCGGCCCCCGCCCTGCCACCCGCCCCGCCCGGCCGCGCCCCGCTGGCCGGGCTGCGGGTGGTGGAGGCCACCACCAGGATCCAGGGCCCGCTGGCCGGGCTGCTGCTGGCCATGCTCGGCGCCGAGGTGGTGCGGATCGAGCCGCCCGGCGGCGACCCGATGCGCGGGGTGCCGCCGACCGCCGGCGGCACCTCCGCCCGGTTCCGCGCGCTGAACCGGGGCAAGGAGGCGGTCCAGACCGACCTGAAGACCCCGGCGGGCCGCCGGACCGCCCGCGACCTGGCCGCCTCGGCCCACGTCTTCCTGCACAACTGGCCGCCCGGGCGGGCCGAGCGGTTCGGCCTGGGGCCCGGAGACCTCGCCGCCCCCGGCCTGGTGCACGTGCACGCCGGCGGCTGGGACGGCGACCCGCCCGCCGACCCCGGCCCGGCCACCGACTACCCGGTCCAGGCGCACGGCGGCGTCGCCGACCTGCTGGCCGCCCCGGGGGAGGAGCCGGCGCCGTCGCTGCTCACCCTCACCGACGTGCTGGGCGGGCTGATCGCCGCGGAGGGGGCGCTGGCCGGCCTGCTGCTGCGCGCCCGCACCGGAACGGGCGCCGTCGCGGCCACCGCCCTGGCCGACGCGGCCCGGCTGCTGCGCGACACCGGCCGCGGCGCCGCGCCCACCGGCGGCGATGCCCCCGTCCCCGCCGACTCCAGGGCCGCCTCGACCGGCGTCGGCCCCGCTCCCACCGGCGCGGTCCGCGGCGCTTCCACCGAGGCCGCCCCCGGCTCCGCTTCCCCCTTCGCCGGCGGCACCCCCGGCCCTGCCGGCGGGGACCGCGCCGGCGCCTCCACCCGCGAGGCGGAGCTCCGCGCCGGCCGCGGCGCCGCCTCCACCGGCGCCGCCCACGGCGGTACCCCGCCCGGTGCGGGCCGCGGTGCCCCGGAACCCGCGACGGACCTGGCGGCGCTGGCGGCCGCCCCCGAGTTCGCCGCCGCCTTCGACACCGTCGGCGGGGCGTCCTGCCCCCGCCCGCCCTGGGACTTCGCCCCGGCCGGAACCGCCCCGATCGGCGCCG
>Ga0079224_100008316_pt1 | contig 14049 bp, 12 predicted proteins | sample Stecom2015_FD_80414 | JGI IMG/M metagenome (GOLD analysis project Ga0079224, IMG submission 80414) | Agricultural soil microbial communities from Utah to study Nitrogen management - Steer compost 2015 | ecosystem: Environmental > Terrestrial > Soil > Agricultural land | place: USA: Utah... | reverse complement strand
GCGGTTCCACACGACGGTGCCGGCCGGCCAGACGCTGCCGGTGGACGAGCCGTACGTCGTCGCCGAGGGGGCGACGCTGCGGCTCAACGACTTCGTGCTGAGCAACCCCCAGGGCGACTTCGGGCGGGTCGTCGTCACGCTCGACGAGCGCACCCTCTTCGACCTCGCGCTGGAGAACTTCCGCAGCGTCGACTACCACTTCCAGGAGCCGATCGTCGCCGGGGAGGGCGCCGAGCTCACGATGACGGTGCGGTGCGACGAGGTCGGCGTCCCGCCGGCGCAGAACCCGGCACCGACGACGTGCGACACCGCGGTCTTCTACGGCGGCACCCTGCTCCAGCGTCCCGAGGAGCCCTGACCGGCATGCCGCTGGGACCCGCGCTGCGCGTCGGGGACAGCGCGCTCTGCCCGCTCGTCGACGGCCCGAAGCCGCACGTGGGCGGGCCGATCACCCCGGCGGCCGCCGTGCCGACCGTGCTCGTCGGCGGCATGCCGGCAGCGGTGGCGAACAACGTCCCGGGCGGGATCCCGTGTGTCTCCCCCGTGCTCAACGGGATCGCGATGGGCAGCATGACCGTGCTCATCGGGAACTTCCCCGCGGCCCGGCTCGGGGACCTGTCGATGCACGGCACCCCGATCGCCCCCGGGCCCGGCTGCCCGACCGTCATCATCGGCGGCTGACCGGCACACCGCCGGGCGTGCCGGGACCCGGTCGTCCTCAGCGGGCGAAGCGCGGGCCGGCGGCCGGGTCGGCGCGGAGCGCGAGCACGTCCCGCAGGCGCCCCCGCGAGGACGGGGTGAGGTCGGGCGGCAGCGCGTCGAGCGCGAACCAGCCCACGTCGGTCGCCTCGTCGTCGGCGACGTGGGCCTCGCCGTCGAGGTAGCGGCACCAGAACGTGAGATCCAGGTACTGGGCGACGTCCCCGTTCGGGTAGGCGATCGGCTCGCCGGAGCGGACCGCGGCGAGCGCCACCACCTCCGCGCGGACGCCGGTCTCCTCGGTGATCTCGCGCAGGAGGCCGAGGGCCGGCTGCTCACCGGGCTCGAGGATGCCCGAGATCAGCGCCCAGCGGCCGGTGTCCGAGCGGCGGGCGAGCAGGACGCGGTCCTCCGCGTCGAGCACGGCGCCGGTGACGCCGGGCAGCCAGAGCAGGTCGTGGCCCACCCGGGCGCGCAGGGCGGTGATGAACGGCGGGACGGGCACACCGCCGATCCTAGGGCCGGCGGGCGCCTCGACCTGCGCGCCGGGCCGTGGCAGGCGACGATCGAGGCCCCGGCCCCGACCAAGGAGCAGCCATGGCCACCAGCGTCGCCGAACACCTCGTCCGCCAGCTCGTCGCCGCGGGCGTGGAACGGATCTACGGGATCGTCGGCGACTCCCTCAACCCCGTCGTCGACGCCGTGCGCCGCACCGACGGGATCGAGTGGGTCCACGTGCGCCACGAGGAGGCCGCCGCCTTCGCCGCCGCCGGCGAGGCCGAGGTCACCGGCCGGCTCGCCGTGTGCGCCGGCTCGTGCGGCCCGGGCAACCTCCACCTCATCAACGGGCTGTACGACGCCAACCGCTCGAAGCTGCCCGTGCTCGCGATCGCCTCCCACATCCCGAGCAACCAGATCGGCACCCAGTTCTTCCAGGAGACCCACCCCGACCGGCTCTTCACCGAGGCCTCGGTCTTCTCCGAGATGATCTCCTCCCCCGCCCAGCTCCCCCGGGTCACCCGCAGCGCGATCCAGCACGCCGTCGGCACCCCCGGTGTCGCGGTGCTCACCCTCCCCGGGGACGTCGCCGACCTCGAGCTCGACGACGACGGCCAGGCCCTCGTCCCGGGCACCCGGGCGGCCACGCTCGTCCCCGCCGAGGAGGACGTCGAGGCCCTCGCCGCGGCGGTCAACCGGGCCAAGCGGGTCACCCTGTTCGTCGGCGCCGGCGCCCGGGGCGCGCGCGACGAGGTCCTCGCCCTCGCCGACCAGGTCGGCGCGCCCGTCGGCCACTCGCTGCGCGGCAAGGAGGTCATCCAGTACGACAACCCCTTCGACGTCGGCATGTCCGGGCTGCTCGGCTACGGCGCGTGCCAGGACGCGATGGAGCAGGCCGATCTCCTCGTCCTCGTCGGCACCGACTTCCCCTACCCCGACTTCCTCCCCGCCGACGTGCGCACCGCCCAGATCGACGTCGACGCCACCCACCTGGGTCGGCGCACCCGGCTCGACGTCCCCGTCCACGGCGACGTCGGCGCCACCCTGCGGATGCTGCTCCCGCTCGTCAAGCGGAAGAAGTCGCGCTCCTTCCTCAAGGACATGCGCAAGAAGCACGACAAGATCATGACGAAGGTCGTCGGCGCCTACACGCGCAGGGTCGAGAAGCACCGGCCGATCCACCCCGAGTACGCCGCCGTCCAGCTCGACGAGGCCGCGGGGCCGGACACCGTCTTCACGGTCGACACCGGGATGAACAACGTGTGGGCGGCGCGCTACCTCACGCCGAACGGCCGCCGGCGGGTCATCGGCTCCTTCCTCCACGGCTCGATGGCCAACGCGCTGCCGCACGCCCTCGGGGCGGCCTCGGCCGGACGCCGGGTCGTGGCCCTCGCCGGGGACGGCGGCCTGTCCATGCTCCTGGGCGAGCTCATCACGCTGCGCGACCTCGACCTGCCCGTCGCCGTCGTCGTCTTCAACAACGCGACCCTCGGGATGGTCAAGCTCGAGATGCTCGTCGAGGGCCTGCCCGACCACGCGACCGACACCCCGCCGGTGGACTACCGCCAGGTGGCCGAGGCCATCGGCGTCCCGGCGCTGCGCGTCGAGGACCCGCGCGAGGTCCGGGCCGCGTTCGACGACGCCTTCGCCCGGCGGGGGCCCGTGCTCGTCGACGTCGTCACCGACCCGCGGGCGCTGTCGATCCCGCCGACGATCACCGCCGGCCAGGTGCGGGGCTTCGCGACGTCGATGACCAAGCAGATCTTCGGCGGGGGCTCCGGTGAGGTCATGGCGATGGCCCGGTCGAACCTCCGCAACCTCCCGCGACCCTGACCCGCTCGAGGCCCGGTTAACCCCTTTCGCGCGCCGTCGTGCTACGTCAACACTTGACACCGCGCCGTGGCCTTCGCCACAGTGTGCGGTGCCGGTGACGACGCCGGCGGTCTACGGGAGGGGTAGGTCATGCGCAGGTTGCTTGCCGTCGGTGCCACGCTGAGCGTCGCGGTGCTCGGGGCGGTGCTGCCCGCCGCGGGGGTCGTCGAGGACGACCGCGTCGGCTGGGACCGGTCGGATGCACCCGAGCGGCTGCTCCGGGACGGCACCGCCGAGGAGGTCGGGCTCGTCGCCCGCTACCTCGAGGAGGTCGAGCCCGCGCTCCGCGAGGGGCTCACCCGCGAGCCGACCCCGTTCTACCCCGGCGCCGTCGCCCTCATCGCCTCCGAGGGGGTCGTCGTCGAGCGCAGCGCCGTGGGGCACGCGGTGCGGTGGGCGGACACGACCACCGAGCTGCCCGCCGACGAGCAGGTCGAGATGCGCACGGACACGATCTTCGACCTCGCCTCGCTGTCCAAGCTCTTCACCGCCGTCTCGGTCATGCAGCTCGTCGAGGACGGCGAGATCGACCTCGCGGACACCGCCGCCTCCTACGTCCCCGCCTTCGCGGCGAACGGCAAGGAGACGATCACCGTCGAGCAGCTGCTCACCCACACCGCCGGCCTGCCGGCCTGGATCAACCTGTGGAGCGCGCCCGACGAGGCCGCCGCGCTCCAGCGCGTGTGGGACGTCGCGCCGACGAGCGAGCCGGGCACCGGCTACGTCTACAGCGACCTCGGGCTCATCACGCTCGGCGAGATCGTCGAGCGGGTCTCTGGGCAGGGCCTCGACGAGTACGTCGCCGCCCACATCACCGGCCCGCTCGGGATGAGCGACACGATGTACAACCCGCCGGCCGAGCTGCTCCCCCGGATCGCGGCCACCGAGTACCAGGCGACGCCGGACCGCGGCCTGGTGCACGGCATCGTCCACGACGAGGGTGCGTGGCGGCTCGGCGGGGTCGCCGGCCACGCCGGGGTGTTCTCCACCGCCGACGACGTCGCCGTCTTCGCGCAGATGCTCCTCAACGGCGGCACCTACGACGGCGCCCGCGTGCTCGAGGCCGCGACGATCGAGACGATGATGCGGGACTACACCGGGCAGGTCTCCTCCTCGCACCGCGGCCTCGGCCCGGAGCTCGAGGCGTGGTTCTACCACGACGTCCTCACCAGCGCGGGGTCCGCGGGCCACACCGGGTTCACCGGCACCTCCCTCGTCATCGACCCGCACACCGAGACCATCGCGATCCTCATGACCAACCGGGTCCACCCGAGCCGCGACTGGGGCAACATCAACCCGGTACGCCGTGCCGTCGCCCGCGCCGCCGGCCTGGCCCACGCGATGACCGGCTTCACCCGGGGCGCCGCGTGGTACTCCGGCATCGGGGACGCCATGGAGCACACGCTCACCGTGCCCGCGACACTTACCGGGGACCACGAGCTCGTCGTCGACCTGTGGTTCCACACCGAGCCCACCGACCTCCTCCACGTCGAGGCGTCGACCGACGACGGCGCCACGTGGCAGCCGCTCGCCGGCACCCTGTCCGCCGGCGGTGACACCGTCGCGGTCGACGGCACCGTCTCCGGCGACGGCCTCGGCCGCTGGTGGGAGGGCCGCTTCGACCTCGACGGCCTCACCGGCGACGTCGAGCTGCGGCTGCGCTACGCGACGGACGCCGTCTACTCGGGCCGGGGCGTGTACGTCGACCGGCTCCGGGTGACCGGCGCCTTCGACGACTGGGACCTCACCGACCGGGAGACGGTCCGTACCGAGGGCTGGACGCGGGTCGACGCCACCGGTGCGGACGCGCCCGAGCCCGTCGAGGAGTGGCGCGGCTACTGGGTCGACGCGTTCAACCCCGGCGTCTACGACGCCGCGCAGGTCACCGCGCTCGTCGAGGACGCCCAGGAGGTGGGCGCCAACGCGCTCATCGTCCAGGTCGGCCGCCGCTACGACTGCTTCTGCAACGACGCTCTGCTCCCCCGCACCGACGCCGCGATCGCCCCCGCGCCCTACGACCCGCTCGCCGCGGTCGTCGAGCAGGCCCACGCCGTCGGCATCGAGGTCCACGCCTGGGTGAACGCGACGACGCTGTGGAACTCCGCCACCCCGCCGCGCTCCCCCGAGCACGCCTTCAACCAGCACGGGCCGAGCGCCGAGGGACGGGACCGCTGGCTGAACAAGCGGGTCGACGGCGTCGAGCAGGTGGGCAGCAACTCGTGGATCGACCCGGCCCACCCGGACGCCGTCGAGTACTTCGCGGACGCGGTCGGCTCGATCGTCGAGAACTACGACGTCGACGGCGTCAACCTCGACTACATCCGCTACCCCGACCACAGCGCGGTCGAGACGCAGAACGAGTGGGGCTACTCCGAGGTCTCCCTCGCCCGCTTCGCCGCCCAGACCGGCCGCACGGACGTGCCGGCACCGGACGACGAGGAGTTCTCCGACTGGCGCCGCGACCAGGTCTCCGCACTCGTCCGCAAGGTCTACGTCCGGATGTACGAGATCGACCCGCAGGCGCGGCTGAGCATCGACGGCATCACCTACGGCTTCGGGCCCGCGAGCACGCCCGGCGGCTGGGAGGGCACCCGGACCTACGCCAACGTCGCCCAGGACTGGCGCGGCTGGCTCGACGAGGGGATCGTCGACACCGTCACCGCGATGAACTACAAGCGGAACTGGAACCCCGACCAGGCGCGCATGTTCGCCGAGTGGAACGACGCGCTCGTCGAGTACCGGGCCGACCGCCACGTCGTCAACGGGCCGGCGCTCTACCTCAACGAGATCGAGGACTCGGTGACGCAGGCGCGGCTCACCCGCGAGGCCGGCTTCGACGGCTGGTCCGGCTACTCCTACGCCAACGCCTCGCTCACCGCCAACGGCACGAGCGACCGCGCGGTCAAGGACGCGGAACGGGCCGAGCTGGCCGCCGCCCTGCGCTCCGAGGTCTTCACCGAGGAGGCCGCGGTCCCGGAGATGACGTGGAAGACGCAGCCGACCACCGGTCTGCTCGCGGGCACCCTCACCCTGCTCGACGGCGTGCGCACCGACGGCGTCGACGTCACCCTCACCGGCCCCGACGGCGTGACGACGGCGCGCACCGACGGCAGCGGCTGGTTCGCCGCCGTCGACCTCGCCCCGGGGAGCTACGTCGTCGCCGCGGGCGGTGCGGCGCCGGTCGAGGTGACCGTGACCGCCGGTGAGGTGACCGACGTCGAGCTCGCCGTGCCGACCGACGCGCGGACCGCCGTCGACGTCCTCGCGGACTCCCTCGCCGGGCACGTGGACGCGGGGTCCGTCGCCGGGCCGGTCGCCGAGCAGCTGGCCACCGCCCTCGAGCAGGCCGGGCGGCACCTCGACGGCGGACGCGACGTGCCGGCGGCTCGCGCGGTCGAGCGGTTCGTCCGGCACCTCGACAACCCGCGGCGTCCCGACACGCTCACCGAGGGCGCCCGGGCCGACCTGCGGGGCCAGGCCGTGCACCTTCTCGGCCTGCTCGGGCAGGCGGGTGCGGCGACGATCTCCGGCCCAGCGATTGCACCGGCGGTGTGAGTGGGGCCACACTTGGGGAGTTGTCGATCGCTGTGAGGTGACGTCGTGGACGCCGACATCGAGATGCTGCCGATGCTTTCGCGCGGCAAGCACCGCAGCCCCCGCCGAGGCGCCTGCTTCATGGAGCTGGCCTCCTACCTCGCCGGGGAGCGGTGGAGCGACAAGCCGGCGTGCACGCACCCGCTGCTCGCGCACCTCGCCCGCCTGGTCAACGACCTGAGCGAGGACGCGGAGCGGCCGCGGCTGGCCGTGCTCATCCCGGCGGTCATCGGGCTGACCAGCGAGGACCCGGTGTGGGACGACGAGCTCACGCTGCTCGCCGCCACGCGGGCGCTGCCGGTGGTGAGCGAGCACCACCAGCGGTCCCTCGCCGTCGGGATCCTGTCCTGCGAGCGGCGGCGGGCGGAGCGCAACGGCTGGGACGGGATCCGCTTCCACCCGGCGAGCCGGCGGGCGCTGGACCAGGTGCCGCTCGCCGAGCGGTGGGCCCAGGCGTTCGTCGACCAGGTCGGCGCCGTCGGGTCGCACCACCCGGGGGCCGCCGTGGTGGAGATCGCCACCGTCGGTCTCGCGACCGCGTGCGTCTCCGACCCCTCGGCGATGCTCCGTGAGCTGCTCACCGACGCGATCACGCTGTGCGAGCACCTCGCCGGGCGCGAACGCGCCGAGCGGGAGCAGCTCGTGCCCGAGCAGTGGCGCCCGGTCGTGGCCCCCGCCAGGGTCTCCGGCTAGCTCCCGCGACGGGCCGCCGCGAGCAGCTCCGCGACGACGGCGGTCTTCGCCTGCGTGTAGTCGTCCCAGTTCTCGGTCTGCCGTGCGGCGTCCTCCTTGACCCGGAGGTAGGCCTGCCGGGCGGCCGCGTCCCTGCGGAGCAGGTCGCGGAAGCTCACCCGGTTGTCCCAGGCGCGACCGCCGTGCTCGACGACGTGGACCACGGCGGTCCGGGCGGTCCGGTCCGGGAGGCTGAGCCAGCAGTGGTGCGCGCGCGTGCCTTCGAGGTCGAGTCCGGCCGCGGCGAACCGCCGCGCCACCGGCTCGACGTCTGCGGCGGCGACGCCGACGAGGACGTCGACGACGTCCTTCGCCGGCAGCCCCGGGACGGACGTGGAGCCGATGTGCTCGACTACCGCACCGGGGACCAGGTCCTCGAGGCGGGCCACCAGCTCACCGAACCGCGCCGCCCACTCCGCGTGGCGGCTCGCCACCAGGGAGACGCGCTGTCCATCAGTCATCCGGGCGATGCTCCCACACACCGGCGGCTCAGCCGTCGGTGGGCGGGAGGGTCGGCGCCGCCTTCTCCAGCTCCCGGCGCTTGCGGTGCAGGGCGCGGCGCAGGACGAGGGACAGCGCGAGCGCGACGAAGCCGGCGGTGACGGTCACCCGGTAGGCGCCGGTGTGCCCGGCGGTGTCGGCGAACCGGCCGGCGGTGCTCGAGCCGAGCGCGTACCCGAGCGAGGTGGCCGCGGCGAGCACCATCATCGCCGCCCCGAGCCGCGCCGGGTCGACGACCCGCTCGCACGCCGAGAAGAGCGTGATCATGTACGGGGCGACGGCGAGGCCGAGCACGGGGAGGACGACGGCGAGCGCGCCGAGCGTGTCGACCGCGAGCAGCGGCACGCTGAGCAGCGCGAGGGCGCCGGCGAAGACCGGCAGGCGGTCGGCGAGGCGCAGCCGCTCGGGCAGCACGACGATCGCCAGCCCGGCGACGACGCTGCCGACGCCGAGCAGGGCGTGGAGCAGCCCCGCGAGACCGGGCTCGCCGGCGTCGGTGGCCAGCGCCGTCGTCCCGGCCTGGACGGACCCGAACACGGTGCCGACGAGGAGCTGCCCCGCACCGAGGCCGAGGAGGAGCGGCCCGAAGCGCGGACCACCGGCGCCGCCCTGCCCGCGGTGCCCGGGGACGAGCGTGACGGTCGGATGGACGGCGAACCACGTGGCGAACACCGCGAGGCCCGCACCTGCCACGACGAGCGCGCCGGACGGGGAGACGAGGGCCGCCATCGTGCCGACGATCGCGGGGCCGAGGACGAAGGAGGCCTCGTCGGCGGCCCCCTCGTAGGAGAACGCGGTCGACAGGAGCTTGAACCGCTCCGGGCCCCGCGGCCGGGCGAGCTCCCGCCAGCGGACCCGGGCGAGCGTGCCGATCTGCGGCAGGAAGAGCCCGGCGACGCCGCTGACGACGGCGAGCGCCTGCCAGGGCACGTCCTGGGCGGCGAGGACGACGAGGGCGACGAGGGACAGCGAGCCGGCCACCGACTGGACGAGGAGGACGGGCCGCTGGCCGATCCGGTCGGTGAGCGCGCCGGCGACGGGCGAGGCGACGGCGTTGACGATGGCGAAGGCGCCGGCGGCGGCACCACCGCTGCCGTAGCTGCCGGTCACCCCCGCGACGAGCAGGAGCGTCCCCATCTGCGCCATGGCCAGCGGCAGGCGGGCGAGGAAGGCGACGACGACGTAGAGGGAGCCGGTGAGGGAGAACAGGCGACGGTAGGAGGACAGGGCGGACAATCGGTCTCCGAGGGATAGCCGGGCGGCGCTCCTCCCACCCCGGAAGCGCGACGAACCCAGTGCGCCCTCAGGATACCCGAGCCGTCACGCGTTCGACCTCCTCGACCGGCCAGTGGAGCCGCTCGGCGAGCTCCGCCGCGCTCGGCCGCCCACCGAGGGACCGGGCCGCGTGCGCGACGAGGCGCTCCTGGAGGAGGCGCCGCCGTCTCCGCGCCGTCACGGCGGTGGCGAGGAGCCCGTGCCGCGGGCCGAGCAGCAGCGAGAGCACGAAGAGCACGCCGCACATGGCGGCGATCATCCCGGCGATCGACAGGTCCGTGACGACGGCGAGCGCATACCCGCCGCCGGCGGCGACGGCCCCGACGGCGAGCGCCGTCGCGAGCATCACCGGGAGGTGCTCGGCGAGCAGGTAGGCGGTGGCGGGCGGGCCGGCGAGGAGGGCGACGACGAGGATCGCGCCGACGGCGTCGAAGGCGCCGACGACGGTGACCGAGACGAGTGCCATGAGCACCTGGTGGACGACCACCGGGGAGAGCCCGACGGCGGCGGCGAGCGCCGGGTCGAAGGTCGTGATCTTGAGCTCCTTGTACAGCACCGCCACGGCGGCCACGACGACGACGGCGACCACGCCGGTCGTCCACCACGCCCGCGGCCCGAGGTCGACGCCGCCGAGCTCGAGGACGGTGAGCGGGGCGAAGGCGATCTCACCGAACAGGACGTGCTCGAGGTCGAGGTGGACGTTGCCGCCGTAGCGCGCGATGAGCAGCACCCCGAGGGCGAACAGGCCGGTGAAGACGATCCCGATGGCCGCGTCGCCGCGCACCCGGCCGGTGCGGGTGAGGGCGTCGACGAGGACGACGGTGACGAGCCCGAGCACGGCCGCGCCGGCGACGGCGGCGAGCGGGCCGAGGGAGCCGGTGAGGAAGAAGGCGAGGACGATGCCGGGCAGGGCGGCGTGGGAGATCGCGTCCCCCACCATGACGGTCTGCCGCAGGACGAGGAAGGTCCCGAGCAGCGCGCACGGCACGACGACGAGCAGCGCCGTGACGAGGACGACGACGTCGACGCTCACGCGGCACGCTCCTCGTGGACCGGTGACGCTGCCGGACGACGACGTCGCCACCGGCGCGCGGGCAGCGACGCGAGGAAGGCCGCGGTCGCGACGAGCACGACGACCGGACCGGTGGGCAGGTCGGTCGTCGTCGCACTGAGGACGGCGCCGACGGCACCGCTCCCCGCGCCGAGCACTGCGGCGAGGAGGACCATCGCGCCGAGCCGGTCGGTCCACTGGCGCGCGGCGGCCGCCGGCGTGATGAGCAGCGCGGCGACGAGGACGACCCCGACGGTCTGGATGCCGACGACGATCGCGACGACGAGCAGCCCGGTGAGCAGCGCCTCGAGCCGCCGCACCGGGTAGCCCACGGCCCGCGCGAACGCCGGGTCGAAGGAGACGAGCTTGAGCTCCTTGTACAGGAGCGCGACGACGGCAAGGGCGACGACGGCGAGCACGACCATGAGCCGGACGTCGGCGGCGACGAGGCTCGCCGCCTGCCCGAGGACGAAGCGGTCGAGCCCGGACTGCCCGGCCGCCCCGGTCCCGGCGACGTAGGTGAGCAGCACCGTCCCCGCTCCGAAGAACGTCGACAGCGCGAGCGCCAGGGCGGCGTCCTGCTTGACCCGGGTGCGCTGGACGACGACGAGGACGAGTCCCGCGGCGAGCGCCGCCGTCGCCGCGGCGCCGAGGACGAGCCCGGGGCCGGCCGTCGTCCCGGTGACGAGGAATCCGAGCGCCACCCCGGGGAGCGCGGCGTGCGCGAGCGCGTCGCTGAGCAGGCTCTGGCGGCGGAGCACGGCGAAGGTGCCGAGCGTGCCGCCGAGCAGCCCGAGGACGGCCGCGCCGACGGCGACGGTCCGCAGCGTGTAGTCGGAGAGGAGCTCACCCATGGCGGATCTCCTCGGCGCGGCGCGCGGCCCCGCCGTAGGTGCGGGCGATGTTCGCCTCGGTGAAGACCTCCGCCGTCGGGCCGGCGGCGACGAGCTCCCGGTTGAGGAGGACGACCGTGTCGAAGTACTCGGCGACGGACGCGAGGTCGTGGTGGACGACGACGACGGTCCGCCCCTCGTCGCGCAGCTCACGCAGGAGGTCGACGACGAGGCGTTCGGTGAAGTGGTCGACGCCGGCGAAGGGCTCGTCGGCGAGGTAGAGGCGGGCGTCCTGGGCGAGCGCGCGGGCGAGGAACACCCGCTGCTGCTGGCCGCCGGAGAGCTCGCCGATCTGCCGGCCCGCGAGGTCGGAGAGGCCGACCCGCTCCAGGCACTCCTCGGCGGTGCGGCGCTCGGCGGCACCGGGGCGGCGGAGCCAGCCGAGCCGTCCGTAGGTCCCCATCTCGACGACGTCGCGGGCGTCGGTGGGGAAGTCCCAGTCGACGCTCCCCCGCTGCGGGACGTAGCCGACGAGCTCACGGACACGCTCGACCGACTGCCCGAAGAGCTCGACCGCCCCGGCGGCCGGGCGCAGGAGACCCATGGCGATCTTGAGCAGCGTGGTCTTGCCCGCGCCGTTGGGACCGACGATGCCCACGAGCCTGCCCTCGGGGACGCTGAAGGACACGTCCCACAGGACCGGGTCGCTGCGGTAGGCGGCGCTGAGCCCACGGACGGTCAGGGGTGCGGTCATGGCGCCTCCAGGGCGTCGGCGATGGTCCGGGCGTTGGCGAGGAGCACGCCGGCGTAGGTACCGGTCGGGGTCCCGGGTGCCCCGAGCGCGTCGGAGTAGAGCCCGGTCTCGGGCAGCCGGACCTCCCAGCCGCGGTCGGCGGCCGCCTCACGGACCGCCTCGACACCGGCGGGCGAGACGCTCGACTCGGTGAACAGGGCGGGCACCCCGCGGTCGACGAGGAGGTCGACGAGGGCCCGGATGTCCGCGACACCGGCCTCGTCCGCGGTCGACAGCCCCTGGACGCCGTGGACCTCGAGCCCGTAGGCGCGCCCGAGGTAGCCGAACGCGTCGTGGGAGGTGACGAGCACCCGGCGCCGCTCCGGGACGGCGGCGAGCAGGGCCTGAGCCTCGGCGTGGGCGTCGAGGGCCGCGGCGACGTACTCGTCCCCGCCCCGGGCGAAGTCGGCCGCGTGCGCGGGGTCGAGGCGGGAGAGCTCGGCGACGACCGGACCGACGACGTCGACCCACAGCTCGGGGTCGAACCACACGTGCGGGTCGTACTGGTCAGGGTAGGCCGGTGAGGCGAGCAGGCGGTCGCGGTCGAGGGCGTCGGTCAGCGTGAGGACGCGGTCCAGCCCCCCGCCGTCGAGCACGTCCTCGAGCCGCCCCTCGAGGAAGAGCCCGTGGTGGACGACGAGGTCGGCGTCGACGAGGGCGCGGACGTCGCCGGGGGTCGCGCGGTAGAGGTGCGGGTCCACGCCGGGGCCCATGAGCGCGGTGACGTCGACGTGGCCGCCACCGACCGTCCGCAGCAGGTCGGCGGCATGGGTGGTGGTCACCGTGACGTCGATCCGTCCGTCACCGTCGGCCGCGGACGGCGCACAGGCAGCGAGCAGCGCGAGGGGCGCCGCGAGCCAGCGGAGTTTTCGGGGACCCGAACTCATGCCGACAGGGTAGTCGAACTACGGGGCGCCGGCGCCCTAAGGATGCGACGTCGACCACGGAAGGCACGGAAGGCGCGTCGTCACCCGGCGGGGCCCACCGCACGGCCCTAGGATCAGGGGGGTCATGTCCACGCAACCACCGCCCTCCCCGCAACGCAGCGCGCAGGAGACGCGAACCGCGCTGCTCGAGGCCGCGGCGGCGGAGATCCTCGAGAGCGGCTACGCGGCGGCGAGCCTCTCCTCCATCGCCGCCCGGCAGGGGCTGACCAAGGGGGCGCTCGCCCACCAGTTCCCGGCGAAGGGCGACTTCGTCGGCGCGTTCGGCGACGCCCTGCGTGACGCCGTCCGGCAGTCGGCCATGACCGCCCGGGAGGCGTTCCCCGACAGCCCGACCCGCGCACTCATCGCCTTCCTCCTGCACCTGGGAGCGCGGGCGACCCGCGAGCCGGCGGTGGCCGCCGCGACGGCCCTGTTCTCCGACCGCGCCGTGCCCGGCCCTCGGCTCACCACGGCGGTCACCGAGCTCCTCGAGGAGACGGAGCGGTTCGTCGCCGACGCCCAGCGTGCCGGCGAGGCGGACAGCCGGCTCCCCGCCGGCGACATCGCCGAGCACGTCCTCATCACCAACCTCGGCACCGCGTCCTTCCGGCTGCACACCCACGCGACCGCGCCCGGGCGTCCACGGCTGCGGTTCCTGCGCATCACCCTCACGGGCTCCGGCTTCCACGACGTCGACGACGTCATCGACGGCGTCGTCGCCAGCCGCGCCAACGGGACGCTGGACGAGCTCCCGCCGAGCAAGACCCTCACACGGTAGCCGCCCGCGACGCGCCGTGGGGGCCGGCTCAACGCCGGCCCCCACCTCGTACCGCTCGTCCGAGCGCGCCGTTCCTACCGCAGTGCCCGGCGGCGTGCCGCGAGCACGACGGCACCGGCCGCGAGCAGCAGACCCGCCGCGGCGGCCGCCGACCCAGGTCCGACGCCGGTGCGGGCCAGGCCCGAGCCTGGTCCGGTCACCACGCTCGTCCCCGTCGTGGAGGTGGTGATGCTCGTCGCCTCACCGGAGTCCACCGCCACCACGGGAGCGCTCGGCTCCTCCGGGTCGGCGGGAGCCCCGGGGTCGGCCGGGTCGGTGGGGTCCTCGGTCTGGCCCGGGTCCGTGGGCTCCTCGGTCTCGCCCGGGTCGGTGGGCTCCTCGGTCTCGCCGGGGCCGGTCGGGTCCGTCGGCTCCTCGGTCTGGCCCGGGTCGGTCGGGTCCGTCGGCTCCTCGGTCTGGCCCGGGTCGGTCGGGTCCGTCGGGTCCGGGTCGGCATG
>Ga0079224_100008315_pt1 | contig 14050 bp, 7 predicted proteins | sample Stecom2015_FD_80414 | JGI IMG/M metagenome (GOLD analysis project Ga0079224, IMG submission 80414) | Agricultural soil microbial communities from Utah to study Nitrogen management - Steer compost 2015 | ecosystem: Environmental > Terrestrial > Soil > Agricultural land | place: USA: Utah... | reverse complement strand
TTCAGCTCAACCTGAAAGATGTGGTACCCGTATAGAAGAAGGGACCGCTTCCTGCTACAGATTTATTTCCAAAGTAATTTCCTACATAAATCTTTGAAGGCCAATTAATTAACAGGAAATTATCACCGATTTCTTACATGATAATTTGGTAATGGTCTCTTCAACTAATTTCCGTGTAGTTGGTCTAAAAGTATTTGGAACTCAGAAGTTTAGTCCTATATTAGCAGAGCCATAGCATAAGTAGGTTAAGTTCATGGTAGATTTGGGGCAAAAAAAGGTGGATCTTTCCACCTTTTTTTATTTTCCGTCAGCCCTTCTTATGTAGTGGTGCTTAGGAGAAGGAGCAGGTTTTATTTGCGGCAGAATCATCCACCCAGAGGGGAAAAGGTTGCGCGGAGGGCGAAAAAAAAAGAGCTGCCCCAGGGACAACTCTTTTCTCAGAAAATGCGAATTTTCACTTATTTTCCTTCTGAATATCTTCTTGTAACCTCTTCCCAGTTGATCACATTAAAAAAAGCATCGATATATGCGGGACGCTGGTTCTGGTATTTCAGGTAATAGGCATGTTCCCAAACATCCATTCCAAGAATGGGGGTTCCTCCGCAGCCAATTCCGGGCATCAGCGGATTGTCCTGGTTCGCTGAAGAACACACTTCCAGTTTTCCGCCTTTATGAACGCAAAGCCAGGCCCATCCTGATCCAAATTGGGTTGCCCCGGCCTGTGAGAATTTCTCCTTAAAGGCGTCAAAGGATCCAAAAGCGTTGTCAATAGCAGTAGCCAGGTCGCCCGAAGGTCTTCCTCCGCCGTCAGGAGACATGATCTCCCAGAACAGGTTGTGGTTGTAATACCCGCCCCCGTTGTTTCTCACCGCCTTATTTTTCATGTCCAGATTGGTAAGGATGTTCTCAATTGTCTTTCCTTCGTCTTCTGAACCTTTAATGGCGTCATTTAATTTACTGGTGTAACCTGCATGGTGCTTATCATGGTGGATCTCCATGGTCTTGGCATCTATATGTGGTTCTAATGCGTCGAACGCATACGGTAGTGGTGGTAACTCGAAAGCCATAATTATTTACGTATTTATTAGTTATTTAAACAAAACCCGAATTTACGCATAATCGAAGTTATTAAAAACTATAATTAGTTATAAAAATCTTAAAGCTTTAGAACTTTCTATCCTAACCTGAAGACTTCCAGTTGTTTGCAAACACAGGATTAAACGGACTGCTATCGTCCGAAAAGTTCCCTTTAAAAAACGGCTTCCCCTTCAATATTTTGAGGAAATTCTTCAGAGGATAAGTTGTTCAGAAAAACTTTCTGCATAACCCCCTGAGTTTGTTCCCAATCCTTATTTTAGTAAAAAATTAAAAGTGCGCAGGAGTTCCTTTACCATCTACAATGCTTCAGCCGGTTCGGGCAAGACCTTTACCCTGGTTAAGGAATACCTGGTGCTATTGTTCAGGGGGAAAAGAAGAGATGCCTATAAGCAGATCCTGGCGGTGACCTTCACCAATAAGGCAGTAGCCGAAATGAAGAGCCGGATCATCGACAGCCTGTTCGCATTTTCAAAGGAAGTTTGCCCCAAAAAATACCTGAGTCTGCGGGACCTTGTTGCTGCAGAAACAGGTTTGGACGAGGCCCAGGTCCGGCTCAAGGCCACAGCCATTCTGAAGAATATCATTCACAACTACGCCGCCTTTGAAGTCTCCACCATCGACGGTTTTACCCACAGGGTGTTACGCACCTTCGCCAAGGATCTGGGTCTGCCGCTGAATTTCGAGGTGGAACTCAACAGCAGCGAGGTACTGCAGGAGGCGGTGGACCGGCTGCTGAGCAGGGCGGGGGAGGATAAACGACTCACCGAGGTCCTCATCAGCTTCGCCCTTGGCAAAACCGATGAGGACAAGAGCTGGGACATCGCAAAGGATCTTTACGCGATAGCAGAGCTGCTGACCAGGGAAACCAACCAGCCTTTTCTGCAGCTGCTGAAGAACAAGAAACTGGAAGATTTTGAAAAACTTTCTGAAAACCTGAAGCAACAGCTTCTCCAGCTGGAAAAGGCAACGGTGCAGATCGCCACTGAATTCCACAACCTCCTCGAGGACAATTCCCTGGAGCAGGGGGATTTCAGCGGGGGACACTGCCCCAAATTCTTTGAAAAGCTCTTCAATTCAAACTTTAGCGTAGGCTTCGATGCCGCCTGGCAGGTGAAACTGGCGGAAAGCTGTCTATATCCCAAACGGGTCGACGAGCACAAGAAACAACTGCTGGATCAGCTGCAACCGGAGATAGTCCGGCTTTTTGAAGAGGCGAAACAAAAGATCGGGGAGATGGAATTCCTGAAGGCCGTGCAGAAGAACCTGACCCCCCTGTCCCTGCTTAGTGCCATCCAGGATGAGATAGAAGCCATAAAACAGGAGCGCTCCATTGTGCTCATCTCTGATTTTAACGCCACTATTGCCAAAGCAGTGAAGAATCAGCCGGCTCCCTTCATCTATGAGCGTCTGGGGGAACGCTACCGCAACTATTTCATTGACGAGTTTCAGGACACCTCGCAGCTACAATGGGAAAACCTGATCCCCCTGATCGACCATGCCCTCACCTCCCAGGATGAAAGCAATGAGCTGGGCAGCCTCACCCTGGTGGGCGATGCCAAACAATCCATTTACCGCTGGCGTGGAGGGAAGGCAGAACAGTTCATGGACCTGTGTCGCGAAAAGAATCCCTTTAACCTCGAGAACAAGGAGGTGGTGGTGCTGCCCAAAAATTACAGGAGTACCAAAACCATTGTGGATTTCAACAACGATTTCTTTCAATTCAACGCCGACTGTTTTTCCGACGAGGCACACCAGCATCTTTTCAAACATACCAGTTTCCAGGATCCCGCCAGCCAGAATGGGGGATATGTGAACCTACGATTTGTAGAAGCTGAAAATGCTGAAGAGGAGCTTCAGGTATATCCTGAGGAAGTGTTGCGAATCATTCGTGATCTGGAGGCACGGGGTATTTCCAAAAGCGAAATCTGTATCCTTACCCGCACCGGGAGGGAAGGGGTGGCCATTGCCAATTTCCTCAGTGAAGAGGGAATTCCGATAATATCATACCAGAGCCTGCTGGTTTCCAGGGCTCCAGAAGTGCGGTTTTTAACGGCCGTGCTGAGGTTCGCCATCGAAGGCAGGGATAAAAAACTGAAATTACAGATCCTGGAATTCCTGCTGGACCAGCATCTGGGCAATGAGAATTCTTACGAATTCATTTCGCAGCGGATCCGGCTGGAGAACCAGGCCTTCTTCGACAGTCTGCAGCAAAGCGGTTTCCGGTTCGACATGAACAAAGTGAACGGTTATTCCCTGTATGAAGCCGTGGAGTATATCATCCGGAGTTTTCAGGTGGTAACCACATCCAATGCCTATGTACAATTCTTCCTCGACTTCGTCTACGAAGTTTCGCAAAAGGACAGCGCCGGGCTGTTTGGATTCCTGGAACTCTGGGACCAGAAGAAGGATATCCTAAGCATCGTGGCTCCCCGCAGCGAGGATGCGGTTCAGATACTCACCATTCACAAAGCCAAGGGGCTGGAATTTCCCATTGTCATTTACCCCTTTGCCAATGGCAGCATCCAGGATGTGGCGCGGGAATCGCTCTGGCTTTCGCTGCCCGAACCCATCAGCCAGCACCTGCCTGTGGGCTATATGAATGCCTCCCAGAAAATGCTGAATTGGGGAGGCGAGGCAGCAGCCCTGTACCACGAGCTTTGCTGCTATAGCCAGCTGGACGCCCTCAATGTATTGTACGTGGCCCTGACCCGCCCCGTGCAGCAGCTCTACGTGATCTCCAAAATGGAACTGGATAAGAAGGGCAATGAGAACCCCAACCGTATCTCAGGGCTGCTCATTGCTTTTCTAAAAGCCAGAGGCCTGTGGGATGGCAGTAGTTCCTACGATTTCGGTAGTGCGGACAATTTTATTCCTGAGGCCAGGGAGGAGACCAACTCGGTACAACAGCAGCATTTCTTTTCCACCCCCACCGAGGGACAGGGAATTTCCATAGTGACCAGGGCGGGATCCTTATGGGATTCCAAACAGGAGAGAGCCATCGAGAAAGGGCAGCTTATCCATGACCTTTTTGCCAGGATCACCCGGCGGGAGGATGTGGAGCGGGTACTTACTGAAGCCAGGGCCGGAGGGCTCTTCAAGAAAGAAGAAGAAGTACAGCTGCGAACCAGCATCTACAGCGTGATCGATCACCCGCTGCTGTCGCCCTTTTATTCTGGACTCTCGACCACACTTACGGAACGGGACATCATCAGCAGGGAAGGCGGCATCCTGCGTCCTGACCGCCTGAACTTCTGGGGGAATACGGTGGATATCCTTGATTACAAGACCGGGGCGGCTCTCAATTCCCACCGGACGCAGCTTAACGGCTATGCCCACGTACTTTCTGAAATGGGCTATATCGTGGGCCGGAAACTGCTGGTTTATATCAACCAGGAAGTAAGCGTACAGTCCGTTTAGGCGGCGGCGGAATTATTCCATTTTCTGAAATGGGCTTTCAGGCCTTTCCTGTTTTTCTTTTTGGAGGATCGTCTAGGGTCCTGTCAATGTGAGAGCAGTAATTACAGACGCTTTTCCCGGAAATTTACCTTATTCATAATCCCACCATACACGGTTTATCAGGCAGCCTGGTCTGGATCTGGTCCATATTATAGAAAGTTTAAATCAAGATTATTCTCTTTTAGGGGTAATATGGCCTATCTGAAAGCATGACGCTTTCTTATAGTTTCCCACACCTGAAGGGCATAACACTTCCCTAGCGAAATGTCCTTAACCCGGATTAGGTCGTCTCTTCCCTATAACAGAACCATTTTTGGACGTATGCAGAATCATCCAAAATCGTAACACACGCGTTAAAGGACGGGTCTGTTATGATTTTGAAAGGGAGCGGGCCTTAGCTTGTTCCGGCCCTTTCCTGGCTATATTTAAACAAAATTGATTATTTCCGCCTGTTGTAGACAGAAGCTGGAATGGTACGGGGAGCAGGATAACTGGAAAAGCCGTAGCGCCTGCAGCTAAGAGGTTTCAGGAGTCCTCAGGCTTTACAGAAGAAAACAGAATTACAAGCCCGGGGATTTCCTTAGGGGGTTAGAAAAAGAAATGTAATTTTGTAAAAAAGACAATTATGTACGGAGGATTAAAGGAACATTTAAGGACCGAGATCGAAGGGATCAAAGAGGAAGGTTTATACAAGAAGGAGCGCATTATCACCTCTCCCCAGGGAGCGGTCATCCAGATACAGGGAGGGCAGGAGGTCATCAACTTCTGCGCAAACAACTACCTTGGGCTGTCGTCACATCCTGAGGTGGTGCAGGCAGCAAAGGATACGCTGGACACTCACGGTTTCGGGATGTCGAGCGTCCGCTTTATCTGCGGGACCCAGGACATCCACAAGGAGCTGGAGGCAAAGATCGCTGAATTCTACGACACCGAGGATACCATTCTGTACGCCGCCGCCTTTGATGCCAATGGAGGGGTCTTTGAACCGCTGTTCTCGCAGGAGGACGCCATCATATCCGATTCCCTGAACCATGCCTCCATTATCGACGGGGTGCGGCTTTGTAAAGCAGCACGTTATCGTTATGAGAACAGCAATATGGAGGATCTGGAGAAACAACTGCAGAAGGCTAATGAGGACGGGGCGCGTTTCAAGATCATAGTTACCGACGGCGTGTTCTCTATGGACGGGCTGGTGGCGCCTTTGGACAAGATCTGTGACCTGGCCGACAAATATGACGCGTTGGTAATGATCGATGAGGCTCATGCTACCGGGTTCATCGGGGAAAAAGGGATCGGGACCCTGGAGCTGAAAGGGGTGCTGGGACGGATAGACATCATCACCGGGACTCTCGGCAAAGCCCTGGGAGGCGCCATGGGCGGCTATACCACCGGAAGAAAGGAGATCATTGAAATGTTGCGGCAGCGTTCCCGCCCATACCTGTTCTCCAACTCGCTGGCACCGGCCATCGTGGGTGCTTCCATCAAGGTGCTGGACCTGATCGGGAAGGATGACAGCCTGAGAAACACCCTCAAAGAGAATACGCACTATTTCAAAAAAGGAATTAAAGAGGCAGGGTTTGATATTATAGATGGCGATGCTGCCATAGTACCCGTCATGCTGTATGATGCCAAGCTGGCGCAGACCATGGCTGACAAACTGCTGGAAGAAGGCATTTATGTGATCGGCTTCTTTTACCCGGTGGTGCCTAAAGGCAAGGCCCGTATCAGGGTGCAGCTGTCAGCAGCTCACACCCGGGAACATCTTGATAAGGCCATCGCAGCCTTTATAGAAGTTGGGAAAGAATTAAGAGTAATTTAAGGTGGCTATTATGTAGATGGGCGTTACTATAGAAATATTAGCCCCTACTTTCTTGAAACAGCTTCTTGGGATCTTCTTTTTTTCTGTTTTTTACCTGACCTCACAGCATTCCCAGGCCCAGACCCGTGACTATCCCTGGGCCTTCGGGATAGGCTGGAATACCGTTGACTTCTATCCTAACGGAGAAGGGGAGTATCCATTGAGCTGGGACCCCCGGCCCTTTAGTGAAGAGCTTTTTTCCGAATTTTTCAACAGCACTGACCACTATAACAGTTCCCTGCATTCCATCCGGTTTTCTTTTGGAAGGTATCTTTTCAGCAACATAAGCTTTGAAGTATCAGTAGCCTATAACCAGATCAGTGAATATGGGGACATGGAGGTGGATGACTTGGATTATCTGGCATTTGACGGTTCTTTGAATTACAGTTTCAGGAACCTGATCCAGCCACGGGGTGACGGATGGGCCGATCCATTTATCGGCATTGGCGGCGGCTATACCTATGTGGAGGAGGAAAGGACCCGAGACCTGCTGGGAACCGGTAACATCGACGGAACCGTGGGGTTTGGAGTCTGGGTCACTAACAGGATCTCCCTGATCTACAAAGTGACCTTCAAGTACATCTCTTACGAACACGAGCTGAAAGATTTTACCGATTCGCATTTTCAGCATTTCATCGGGATGAAATATGTGTTTTCCAACCAGCGTGCAGGCTGCTACTGACCCCCTGTAATTTAACATATTACAGCATATATTACTGCTGCATCCACTTTTTTCCTTTAACAAAAATTTAAGTAATATTTTCAATAAATTCGGCTTGTAATTCCTTGAAATGCGGTAAAATCACTGGTTTATTAGGAAAACTTTATTATTATTATCTTTGGTAATACTTTTTATCAGGCTACTTTTGTTCTAACTAACTACAAATTGTTCTTTAATATGAAACATCTAAGCAAATTTTTATTGGCTTCCCTTTTCTTCCTGAGCTTCACAGCGGTGCAGGCGCAGGACGAGAATAATCCCTGGGCCATTGGTTTGGGAATTAATGCGGTGGATTTCTATCCTACCGGGGAAGATGCTCCTCTGGGTGGTTATTTCGATGATTTCTTCAATGTGGGAGATCACTGGAACGTTCTTCCCGGAATTTCCAAACTTACAGTTGGTCGTTATATAGGTAGCGGCTTTCATTTCGAATTAGCAGGTTCCTTTAATAAACTTGAACACTTTGGTGACGAATCATTTGATGACGAACTTTACTATGCCGTTGACGGTACAATTAATTACAGTTTTGGATCTGAAGGTGGCTGGCTTGACCCCTTCGTAGGAGTTGGGGGTGGATATGCCGCCATTGAGGACGATGGTGCCGCCATTCTGGACGGTACAGCCGGACTGAACTTCTGGATCATTGACAATTTTGCCATTACCCTTCAGACCATGTACAAGCATGCGTTTGGAGATGATTTCAACTCTCATTTCCAGCATTCTGCAGGTATTAAATTTGCCTTTGGTGGTAAAGATACCGACGGGGATGGTGTATATGACAGAGACGATGAATGCCCTGAGCAGGCAGGTCTGGAGCAGTTTAACGGCTGCCCCGATACTGATGGCGACGGGATCGAGGATCGTCAGGATGACTGTCCAAACGAAGCTGGTTTAGCTGAATTCAATGGCTGTCCTGATACTGATGGGGACGGAATTGCTGATCCTCAGGACGACTGTCCTACTGTAGCTGGTCTGGAATCCCTGAACGGATGTCCTGATGCTGACGGGGATGGCGTAAGAGACAGCGAAGATGACTGTCCTAATGAAGCTGGTGAAGCTGACAATAATGGTTGTCCTTGGGAAGATATGGATGAGGACGGAGTCCTTGACAAAGATGATGAGTGTCCTGAAGTAGCTGGAACTGTTGAGAACAACGGATGTCCTGAGCCTACTGTGGAAGTGATCAACGAACTGAATGAATATTCAAGAACCATTCTGTTTGATCTTGGTAAATCGACCATTCGTCAGGAAAGTAATGAAACGCTGCAGAATATTGCCGACATAATGGAAGAATACTCTAATACTGTATTCCATCTTGGTGGGCATACTGACAGCTCGGGAAGTGACGAACTGAACATGAGACTTTCCAGAGAGCGTGCCTCTGCCGTAAGAGATTTCCTTATTGGAGCCGGAATTCCTGCCAACCGTCTGACCTCAGAAGGTTACGGAGAAACCAGCCCGATTTCTACCAACAGTACTGCTAAAGGCAGACAGGAAAACAGAAGGGTAGAGATCACTCTGGACAAAGACAAGGAAATGAAGACTGACACTGACCAAAATATGGAGGGTACTCAGGGGACACAACAGCAGACCGACACTACTGGTACTGATACAGAAGAATAGTTAATCGATAGTTCTTTTATTGAAAACGCTCCGGGAAACCGGGGCGTTTTCTTTTTTTGGGAAAATTACCAGATTGAGTGGCTGCTTCCTTCGCCCTGAAAGGATAATTATTTTTACTTTTAAGCCATGACATCGTTTATTACCCAAAGCCTTAAGGAACTTCTCTCCCGAAAGCATCCCATCTCGGAATACACCTTTATCCTTCCCAGCAAAAGGGCGGGTTCCTTCCTGATCCACGAGCTGGCAGGCCTGACCTCCGGCGCCATGTTTGCACCGAAGGTACTGAGTATAGAGGATTTCGCAGAAGAGATGTCGGGGCTTAAGGCGATTGACAATACCTCGGCCATTTTCGAATTTTATTCAGTTTACCTGGCCTGCACTCCCAGGGAGCAGGTAGAGAATTTCGAGACCTTTTCCTCATGGGCACAGACCCTCTTATATGATTTCAATGAAATAGACCGATACCTGATTGAGTATAAGCCTTTCTTCGATTATCTCTCGAACATACAGGAGATCAATCACTGGTACCTGCAGGAGGAGAGGACTCCCCTGATGGAGAATTACCTCTCTTTCTGGCGCAAGCTGCCAGAATACTATGAGCAGCTAAAGCGGGAACTGGAGCGCAAGAACATGGCCTATCAGGGGATGGTGTACCGGGTGGCTTCAGAGAAGGTGGAGGATCATATGCTGCAGCACCCTCAGCCGCATGTATTCATTGGCTTTAATGCGCTGAATGAAGCGGAGCAACGTATCCTTCAGAAGATGCTGGAGCGGGAGAATACCTCCGTTTTCTGGGATATCGACCGGGTTTTCTTTGATGACCCCCAACACGATGCCTCCCTCTTTCTCAGGGAATATGCGAAGACCTGGCCCTATTACCGGGAAAAAACCTTTCCCGTGGTCGAGGTGTTCGAAGGCAAAAAAGAGATCGAGATAGTGGGGGTGCCCAAGAATATTGGGCAGGCCAAATATGTAGGGGAGATCCTGGCGGGTATGCAACCTGAGGAGATCCGGCAGACCGCGGTGGTGCTGGGGGATGAAGGTATGCTCCTGCCCATCCTGAATTCCCTGCCACCCAATGTGCAGGAAATAAATGTCACCATGGGTTTCCCGCTGAAAAGTGCCCCGGTGAGCTTTTTGTTCGACCAGTTGTTCAAGATGCAGTCCCAGAACAGGAAGGACCTTTATTACAAGGACCTGCTGGAGATCACTGATCATCCCCTGATGCAGAAATTAACTAAGGGATATTCTCTACGCATTTCTGAAAAGATACAGAAGGAGAACCTGGTCTACCTTACCGTGCCGGTTTTCCTTGAAAGCATTCCGGAACACCTCAGGGAGCTTTTTGAGACCTGTCTTCAAAGCTGGAAGGGCGACCCGATCCGGGGGATCAGGCAGCTTCAGAAATTACTTTTTCTGTTCAAGGAACGCCTGAACAGGGAAGACGATAAGCTCAGTCTGGAGTTCCTGTACCAGTACCACCTGCTGTTCAACAAGCTGTCTGACCTGCTTCAGGAATATCCGCATATCACTTCAGTAAAATCGCTGTATTCGATCTTTAAGGACCTGGTGACCACCCAGACTGTGGATTTCAGGGGGAAACCTTTTAGTGGACTACAGATCATGGGGATGCTGGAGTCGCGGGTATTGGACTTTAAGAACGTGATTGTCACCTCTGTGAACGAAGGGGTGCTTCCTGCGGGAAAAAGCAGCAACAGCTTTATTCCTTATGACCTGAAGTGCAGTTATAAGCTGCCTACCTATAAGGAGAAGGATGCTGTATACACCTACCACTTCTATCACCTGCTGCAGCGGGCGGAAAAAGCTTTTCTGATGTACAACACCGAAAGTGACGGTCTCAACGCAGGGGAGAGGAGCAGGTTTCTGCTGCAGCTGGAAATGGAGCGAAAAGCCGCCCACAGTATTAAGCAGCTGACGGTAGCCCCGAAAGTTCCTTCCATTGCACAGGCCCTGCAAACAATTCCGAAGAGCGAGGAGATCATCGCCCGCATCCGGGAAAGGGCGGGGAAAGGTTTCTCCCCTTCAGCCCTTACCACCTACATCAGGAATCCGTTGGATTTCTATCATCAGTACGTGCTGGGTATTCGGGAAGCAGAGGAAGTGGAGGAGACCATTGCCTACAATACCCTGGGCACCGTGGTGCACCAGAGCCTCGAGACATTTTATAAACAATGGCTGGGACAGGAGATCAGCGTCGAGGCCTTACAGGAGGCCATCAGAAGGACCCCAAAGGAGGTCGCGCTGCAGTTTGAGAACGAGTACTCCAGGGAGCCGTTGACCCGTGGGAAGAACCTGCTGATCTTTGAAGTGGCCAAACGCTATGTGCTGAATTTCCTGAAGATGGAGATCAGGGAATTGAAAGAAGGCAATAGCATAAAAGTAATGCAGGTGGAGAGTAACCTGCGGTCCCGGGTGGATATTCCTGAACTGGACTTCCCGGTCTATATCCATGGGAATGTCGACAGGGTGGATAGTTATAATGGGCTCCTGAGGATCATTGATTATAAAACCGGAAAGGTACAGCAGGGACAGGTGGAAATTGCTGACTGGGGCAGGCTTGCCAGTGATTACGACAAGTACGGAAAAACCTTTCAGATCCTCACCTACGCCAGCATGTTGTATGATCATACTCCCTTTGTCAACGCGGAAGCGGGGATCATATCCTTCAAGAACCTGCAGTCCGGTTTTCTGAAGTTCTCCCACAAAGACAAGGAAGGCAGAGGGGCGGTGAAGAATTCGTTAATAGACCAGAAGGTTTTGAATGCTTTTCAGGAGCAGTTGAAGGAGTTGATAATAGAAATATGTGATCCGGAGATCCCGTTTCAGGAAAAAGAAATAGCACAAAGAATATGGGCATAAAGAAACAGAAAAATATTGCGTTAGAGGGAAAACATGGGCGTCCGGTGGTTCTGGATGTGTTTCACGATGAAGGAAGTTCACCCAAGCCGGTGCTCATCTTTTGCCATGGGTACAAGGGCTTCAAGGACTGGGGCGTGTGGAACCTTATGGCAGAGGAATTTGCGCGGCGAGGTTTCTTTTTTATCAAGTTCAATTTCTCCTTCAATGGCGGCACTCTCGAGCAGCCTGTGGATTTTCCTGATCTGGATGCTTTCGGCCAGAATACCTTTACCAGGGAGCTTGATGACCTGGAGGTGGTGCTGGATTGGATATCATCTGAAGAAAATCCTTTTGCAGGATCAAGGGATAGTGATAAAGTTTCCCTGATGGGGCATTCCCGGGGAGGGGGCACGGCCATCATAAAGGCCTCGGAGGATGAGCGTATTCACAAGCTTATCACCCTTGCCTCGGTAAGTGATTTTGCCGCGAGGTTTCCTCAAGGCGAGGAGTTTGAGGCATGGAAGGAGGCGGGTATAGGATACGTGATCAACAACCGGACGAAACAACAAATGCCACATCGCTTCAGCTTCTACGAGGATTTCAAGGCGAATGAAGAACGGCTGACCATCTCGAAAGCCGTTGGATCCCTGAATAAGCCTGTTCTTATCATCCACGGAACGGAAGACCAAACGGTAGGGATCGACGATGCCGAGCATTTAAAACAATGGAATCCGGAGGCGGAACTTCTGTTGCTGGAAGGGGCAGACCATGTCTTTGGCGGGGCACATCCGTGGGAACAGGAGGAGCTTCCTCGGGATCTGAGCCTCATCGTGGAGAAGGTAAATTCCTTTGCTAAGGAGTATACTTTCTAAGTTTAGAGTAATAGGGGGTTAAATTGTTTGGCTATAAAATGAGCTGCAATCCGGATATTGCACTGAGCTGGACCTATTAATTAAACTGACGCGAAATTTGTCGACTGCATCTAATTACCAGCTGCGCCTGATCTTCAGTTCAGCGCGCAAGCCCTTGCAGAACTCCAGACTGGGGTGAAACGTAGCTTACAGGCCTGAAAGTTCAAAGAAAATTCGAACGGGAGGTCAAATTAGGAGAGACTATTGCTCAGAATTGGTAGTTAAAAGATCTGATGATTTCATTTTCTGTAATTTCCAATACTATAATCTCCAAGCAGCAGCCGTAATAAATAGCAGTTGCGTAAGCTAAGGCGGTTAACGAACGCTTTATAACTATTCCTACTTAAACCAGTGGATCACATTTTCGCGCCCTATTGTGCCTCCGGATCAGTAGAAAATTGAAATACTGTAGAGCCGGTCCCTGGCAATGCTTTTGCCCGCACTTAAAGATTATTACCTATGGCGAAGAGGGTGGTTGGATTGTTGGGCGTTTTATTGAGATCTGCTGAAGCTTAGAGGATCTTTTATAAAAATACTCTCCACACCTTAACGCTATTTTTGTTTTTATTTTAGTTTTCCTTGGCTATGTAGGAATCTTTTTATAATTTTAAGTATCAGCAGCTTAGAAAGTTGGTTTCTCGTCGGGGAAATCATAGCTGTGGACCGATAGGCGCCATATAAAAGACGGGCTTTCGTACGGTCGAATAAACGCAACAGGAATTTAAAATTTATTGAAATGAGAAACGGGAAAAACCCTCAGGAGAGCAGTGAGAATGCCGATTATGCCTTTATTTTGATAAGTATTGTCTTGTTAATGATTTCTTTTATTTCCTCTAATCTGTAACATGTTGGTTAATATCAGCTGTTAAGACTTGCCGCCAGGTAATCCTGATCCGTATTGCCAGAGCATCGGGGACGATTCATTTTATATAAATCACCAAGGTATATAAACCAAAAAACCACCTCTATAAGGTGGTTTTTCTGTGGAGAATATCGGAGTCGAACCGATGACCTTTTGGCTGCCAGCCAAACGCTCTAGCCAGCTGAGCTAATCCCCCGTCTGTTTGCTGAAACAAATTCAACGGGGCAAATGTACCAAAATATTTTAAAACGGTAAAATGTTTCGTTTCAATCTATATAAATTATTTTTGTAGATATAATTCCTCAGCGGCTGTTCTAATCCAGGAAGGATTTTAACAGGGGTTTCTCATTTAAGATTTTCTTTTCATGATACAAAAAGCAGTACTATCAGATTTAGCAGAGATCAAAAGCCTGACTGAGGCCTGTGCCATAGGAATGCAGAAGAAAGGCATCTATCAGTGGAACGAACATTATCCTTCCCTGGAGAGGCTGCAACGGGATATTGAGATGGGAGAGCTGTACGTGCTCCGGGAGGAGGAGGATATCCGTGGCATCGTGGTGCTGACTCCACATATGGATGAGGAATACCTGCCTATTGAGTGGCTGACTCCCAATGGGAATAATCTATATATTCACAGACTTGCCGTACATCCATCGTTCTGG
>Ga0079224_100008314_pt1 | contig 14051 bp, 10 predicted proteins | sample Stecom2015_FD_80414 | JGI IMG/M metagenome (GOLD analysis project Ga0079224, IMG submission 80414) | Agricultural soil microbial communities from Utah to study Nitrogen management - Steer compost 2015 | ecosystem: Environmental > Terrestrial > Soil > Agricultural land | place: USA: Utah... | reverse complement strand
CTGCCTATACTCATTGCATTGGCAGGATTAAAATTAAACCGCTCCCTTCCATTACGCTCTCTATCTAGGTATAAAACTACGTTGCCGTAATTCCCTGGCCGTTAATTTATATCTGTATGTTCAAGTATAGATGTTATAACATTTGCTTCCTCATAGTTTAGATCTTTAGTGATGTTGAAATAATAAGTGAAACTGTTTTTATTTCTGTCATAATATTTAATGCCGCTTGAGAATGTGCCTGTCCACAAAATTCCCGACCTGTCTTCATAAATATTAAATACAACATCATCAGCATATTTTTCAAAGGTTTTTATTTCTCTGTTGAACAAATTTAATCCTGAGCCATTAATTGAAACCCATAACAAACCTTTTGAGTCTTCATAAACATCCTGGATATAATTGCCGGGAATAGAATTCGACTGAGATTTATTAACCGCAAACTTTTTTATATGACCCGATTTTTCATTGAACATATACAAACCATTTCCCCAGGTGCCGATCCACATATTTCCTTCTTTATCGCTGCAGACAGAAGTTATAAGTTCATTTTCAAAATACCGTTTGAAATAAATCTTACCGTTTTGTTTAATAAGTTTAGATAATCCCCTGCTTGTACCAATCCACATATTCCCTGAATGATCTATATAAAGTGATGTGATATTATTATTGATTAAACTTGTTGTATCATTTTCATTATAACAGTAGTTTGTAAAAATATCTTTATCAGGGTTATAAAGATTTAACCCGCTCCGTTTTGTACCAACCCATATATTTCCATCAGAATCTTCAATCAAACCGGCAATATGATTATCACTTATCGAGGCGGAGTCCCCTTCTATAAATTTATAATGATAAAATTTATTTTCGCTGAGCACATACATATCAAGACCACCTCCTTCAGTACCAATCCACAATGCACCGCGGCTGTCAAACAGTAATGCTTTAATATTATTATTTGAAATTGAATTGGAATCTTCCGGATTATTTTTGAATATCAAAAAACTATAACCATCGAACCTGTTAAGACCATCCTGGGTACCGAACCACATAAAGCCATACTTATCCTGTGTAATAGCATAAACAGTCGATTGCGAAAGCCCCTGTTCAAGTCCTATCTGATCAAACTTATAATTAGCAGGCTGTGCAGAAATGAATTGAACCAACGCAGCTATAAAAAAGAATTTAAATAAATTATACCGCAACTTGAATTTTCGTATAAAGGAATAATATGAAAGTTATAGAAACAATTTTTTTTATCAAAAAAGAGTTGAGGGAAAATTTCTAACCCTGTGAAGATGCAATTATAGTAATAAATTCTAAAACTCTTGATTATTTAATTTTAGCTTTAAAGAGGGAGCGTTGAGTATAATAAAAGAAGCTAATGATTTCAATTATATATACTCTTCTCATCCCCATAATAGTTTTCGTAAATGTGTTCGAAAACTTTATCACAGGCTTTATTATATAAATCCGGGGTGTATGTTCTGGGTAATTGCTGATCTAGTATTTTCTGAATTGTAAGGAGAACATTTGCACGGGTTTGCTGTCTTTTCCGCCAGTCTAAAACCAGTTTGCCTGCTTTTAATGAAACGAGTAATTCCTTTGCAGCACGTTTTACTTTAGCTTTATCTTTGCTGCTAAGTTCAGGCTGTTTAATTAAATCGAAGATTGCGAGTTCTTCTTCTGAAAGATTTTCTGCAATCCCTCTTTGTTCTTCTTCGCTTAATTGATTTGCAAAAACTAAAAGCTTATCAAAGAACTTTTCAACGTTAAGTGCACCTGAGTTGTATTCGTTAATGAGTTCCTGAAGTCGTTCAGCAAAATCCATTCTTTCTTTATTCAAAAGCATCATTGCAGATACTTTTGCTTTAAGAGCATTCTTTAATTTTTCTGCCTGCGTGTTTTTCTTACCTTTATCAAACATTTTTTTTAATGCATCAAAATCAATCTTACTCAAATCTATTGGTTCTGCTTCTTTTATAACATAAGGTTCTGCTTTAACTGATTCATCCAATACTTTACCGACCTGCTGAATTACATTTTCAATATCAATCGGAATATCAAAGGATCTGAGTTTATCTGCAATAACTTTTATTAATCTTACAATCTGAACAAAAGGATTTACTCTATTATCAGGAAGGATAGCTTTATAAATTGTATGCACTGCATTTGAAATGTTCAGATAGTTTATTTTAACCGGCTCATTTTGTAAAAGAATCTCTGATGCTTCATCAATATATTTTATATCGTATAAGGCACCGGCTTCAAGGATTCTGTCCAGATCAATTTCAATATTTAAACAGAATTTTTTTACTTCTTTTATTTTCAGTTCAAGTTCTTTCAACAGTTCTTCTTTTGGTTTTACCGGTGTTGTGCCATCTTCAGATACTCCACCAACTCCATAAATTGCCAGAGCTTTCTGAAGATTTCTGAATACACCGATATAATCAACTATCAATCCGCTTGGTTTATCTTTAAATACTCTGTTTGCTCTTGCGATTGTCTGCATAAGAGTATGGTTTTTCATCGGCTTATCAAGGTAGATAGTGGAAACAGAGGGAGCATCAAAACCTGTCATCCACATTGCACAAACAAAAACCAACCTGAATGGATCATCCGCATCTTTAAACTTCTCATTAAGTTCTTCTTTAACCATTCTTCTTCTATGAGTTTCTATATCAAGACCAAGCTTTCTGAATTTATCAATCTCATTCTGCTCGGAAGAAACAACAACAGCCATATCAGTTTCTTTTAAAAATGTCAACTTTTCTTCATCCAGTTCTTTTTCTATATCATCCCGGGCAAATTCAGAAGCGGATTCAAGCTCATTTATTTTGAGTTTCCAGATAGCTTTAACTTTATCATACATTTTTACGGCAGTTGGTTTGTCTACACAGACAACCATACCTTTTCCTTTATACCCGCGATTGATAAAGTGATCAACAATATCTTCTGCAATTCTGTTTAATCTATCATCTCTTGTAATTAAGTGATATTCTCTAGAGAATTCTCTTTCAAGTCTTTTTTCTTCATTTGGGTTAAGTTCTGCCTGGTCAATTATTTCCTGAATTTTATCATTGAAGAGGTCCTTATCCTCAAGCTGCAATTCAGGAATCCGGTTTTCATAATAGAGAGGTACTGTTGCTTTATCTTCAATTGACTGCTTGAAATCATAAACACTTATATAATCACCAAAAGTATCCTTTGTTCTTTCTTCACCTGCAATTAATGGTGTTCCGGTGAAAGCAATGAAGGAAGCATTAGGAAGCGCTGTCCTCATATTGAGCGCAAGAGTATCATATTGCGAACGGTGCGCTTCATCTGTAATAACTATAATATCTGAACGATCGGAAAGGACTTCAATCTGCTCGTTTGTGTTTGTACCAAACTTATGAATTAATGTAAAAATATTACGATGGTTTTCTTTCAGAAGCTGCTTAAGATGAATTCTGCTTTCAGCGTGGACTTCAATTTCTGTTACAGCACCGCAATCAACAAAGTTTTTATAGATCTGGTCATCAAGCTCTTTTCTATCGGTTACAATTACGAAGGTATAATTGCCGCTATGTTTTCTAAGAATCTTCTGAGAAAAAAAGATCATAGAAAAACTTTTACCGCTGTCCTGGGTATGCCAGAAGACTCCTAAACGGCCGCTGTTCTTTTCATTTTGTTTAAATGATTCAATTGCGTTATTAACTCCAAGGTACTGATGATTCTTTCCTAAAATCTTAACCTGCTTACCACCAGTATTCTGATAAAGAATAAAATTCTCCAGAATATCCAGGAATCTTTTCTTGTCACAAACACCTTTTATGATTGTATCAAGCGAAACGATTCCCTGCTCACCTTCATTATTTATTTTTTTCCATTCACTGAAATGTTCCCAATAAGAGGTGATTGTTCCTACTTTGCTGGCTGAACCATTTGATAAAAGAATGAAGGCATTGTACCAGAAAAGCTGAGGTATAGTATCTTTATAATCCTTTAGATTATTGTTGAAGGCATTTTCAAGTTTCCTATGCGTACCTTTAAGTTCGATAAAGATTAAAGGGAGGCCATTTACAAAACCAATAAGATCCGCTCTTCTCTTATATAGCTCTCCTGTAATCCAGAATTGTGAAGCCAGAAAAAAATCATTGTTATCAGGATTATTAAAATCAATTAACTTAACTGTATCTTCCTTCTCTTCACCATCTTTATCCTGGAAACTGATTTTTACGCCATCTCTCATTAGTTTATAAATATCCTTATTTGCTACAGCGGGATTAAGAATATTCCGATCTGCTGTAATAATTTCTATCGCATCATCAATTGCTTCGTTGGGAAGATGAGGATTTAATTTTTGAAGTGCAGGTTTAAGTTTTGAAATTAAAACTACTTCAGAAGATATTTCTCTACCAAGTGTGGAATGATCACCAAAGTTTTCGTTATAGCAGTTGAGATATGAATAGCCGAGAGATTTGAAAACCTCAATTGCTGGTTGTTCTATCAGAGAATCTTCAGAATAGTTTGCAATCATTTATAAATCTTAGAGTTGTTTTTCAATCCAGCTTTTAAATCGTTCTAAATGTTTAAGAAGCTTTTCAATATCCTTATCATCATAAATTTCACCGCTGTATGAAACGCTTGTTTTATGAGCAATTAATCTTTCAAGCTGATTCAGTGCATTCTTTTTAGCTTCCGAAAAAGGCAACAGTTCATCAAGTAATCGTACAACATCCTGATGATCATCTCCTTTGCTTTTTACACCACCATACTTAACTGATGCAGCATCTGCAAAAGCAATGGCTGAATGTACCATTAGAACCCCTGCCGGGTTCCACCTTCCGGCTTTCATTTCTGCGATAGCTCCTTTATAAAAGTTATCAGCTAAAGTTTTGTATTTAGAAAACTCAGATTTATCTGTAACAGCTCTTTTGGTTTTTCCCGGCATCAGAGCATCTTCTCAATAGAAGTACCGAAAATCAAAATGCCGTCATTGATTATTTCATTAACAGGCGGTTTTTTATTTTTAGCACGTTTTATAAATTCCTTTTTCGTAATATAAAAAGGCGAGGCATTCACATAATACTTTTTATGCAGTAACGATTGAAGCTCAAAAACAGAATTTTCAATAATTTTCTTCTGATCTGTGCCATTATAAATTATACACAAGTCCAGGTCGCTTCCGGGCTCTTCCTCCTTCCTCGCAACACTGCCAAATAAGTAAACACTTTCACATTTATTTTTTAAATATTTTTTTATGTCGCCAAAGATTTCCTCAACAAACTGTTTTTCAGTTTCAAAGAGAGGCGTGATCCCCTGCTTAACGAGGTAATGCTGCCGGTTAAGAGAAAAAAGATGATCTCTGCCGCCGCGCACTCTTTTAACGATGCCAATATTTTCAAGGTCATTAAGAGCTGTAAAACAGTTTTTTACAGTAATACCTGCAGCCCTTGCAACTTCACGACCGGAGATACCAATTACATACTTATTCAGTGCGCGAAGAACTGCAACATTCGACCATCGTGAAAATATTTCGTCCAGAGCTTTATTTACTATCATAATTGTTTGTTCCCTTTCGGGTACATATGTACCCTTTGGGGTACAAAAATATCAGTAAAATAATTAAGCTGCAAGCGGTTCAATGTTCTAACTCCAATTGTTAGGTTTTCCTAACATATGTAAGCTTTTCCTTACAAAAGAAAAATCTTAATTAAATTACTCACAGCTCTTTACCTGGCTCAGTTTCTGCTGATACGGGCACCTCTCCACTTATTAATTTTGGTAAAAGCAGATCACGGGTTTTGCGGAGATTTTGGTTTTTTAATGATAGATAATCAATATGATTTATGAGATTTGAAGCTGTATCATTGTAGATATCGATTACATTATCAGTTGGGAAAACTATATTAATTTTTTTCAGATTAATAATTGTAAATGCAGGTTGTGAAGAACCAATGGTAGTTTTTAATAATTCACTTCTTCCGTTATCGGATAACATCCAATAATATAAAAAAACACTACTTCCTTTGGCAAAATTTCTAAACCAAATCAAATTACCATCTTTGAAGTAAAATAAATCATTTTTCTTAACTAAATATGGAATACCCAAAGTACCTACTGAAGTTATTAAAAGATCACCAGATGTTGGAATTCCAAATTTCGCATTGATCTCATTGAATTTTTTTTCACTAATATAGAGCTTAACATCCGTTTCTGAATTATGATGTTTTTGAATAATTTCTTCTTTTAAAATTTCTCTGCAATTATCCCGCATCTTAGGTTTGAGATGAGAATTATTTTTGTCAGCGGGGCATTTCATTGAATCAATTAAGAAGTGTCCAAGATGTTTAAATTCATTTAATGAATTATTTTTAGGGTTCGATACTACAATATCCAATGCTTTCATTGTTTCTCTGAATAAGCTATCGAATTGAGTTAATTCTGACCGATAGAAATATCTTGGAGGATCAGAATGAGGAGGTGATTCAACTATCCATAATATTTTAACTTTGTCAGGCAGATAGTTGTAAGCATATTGCAGATTCTCTTCCCTTTCATTGTGGTAAGAGATTCCAAGTTGATCGCATAACGGCAGGTAATTATTTTTTCCTTAAGCTGGTGATTCATCTATAACTCTCTTAAATTCTTTCTCATCAATTTCCCAGAAATCCATTTTTATTTTCTTGACTTCGTTTTCAACTTCTATTAGGATAAAATCATTTTTGAAATCAACGCTATTAACTTTTACAGCACCAAATTTTGGGTGTGTAATTGTTTGGCCTGCGAGGCTGAATTTTTTATATTCATTATCCGGGACAAGTGCAATAAGTGTTCTTAACGGAGTACCCACAAAGTTAGAAGTGCCGGTCATTTTATTATAATCACCAGAACCTAATATTCCACCACTTCTTAATGTCAGCTTAACTGCGTTTTTAAGTTCCAAAAAGGTAACATCCCATTTTTCTGGATTGTCAAAGCGACGATAAACATTAATATATCCTGAAGGATAGTTAATATTACCAAGTTCAAGAATTTCATCTTCTTTTACATTCAAATTTTTATCAACATAGAACGCTTTTTTCTCGGATTTAAAACGTTCTATTATCTGACTGAAAAATCTTTCTATTATTTCATTTTCATATTTCAGATAAAGTTTATCCAGTTTCATTATTTTAATACCCACTCACCTTTATCGTTATAGTGCCTGCATTTTGAAAAACCAAATGCTTGCCATAAGCTATCAAATATTGGTTTAATAAGCAGCTCTACTCTTTCAGAATAATCATTTATAATGACTTCAGGTAATAATAAAATATCCCTATCTACAGAGTTATCAGCATGTAAATATGGATTTGAAGAATCCATCCAATAGTCTTTAATGCTCAAAAAGGTTATCATCAATATAATAGGGCAATTAACATTTAAATTTTTCAACTCATCTAAAAATCTATACAGCTCATTAATTATCCCTTTAGCAAAAGCCTCTATTTGAAATGATTTTCTACTTTGACCGTATAATGTTAAGGTTATCGCATTTATAGATTCAATTATACCACTATAAAATAATAAAAGGTACGCTTCAGCAGTTTTATAGTCTGATGTAGTAGAATATGTTAGAAATCCATCTAGGTTAAATCGTTGAAATGAAGTACTACCAAATAATGGTCTTAAGTTTTGATAATTATTAAGGTAGACACTTAAATCTAATCTATGTCCTTTGTCAAAAGAGGCCAGCGGTAAGAGATGAATAACTATTTTAGGAGAGTCAATTAATGGAACATTTACATCATTGGAAATAATTCTGCTTATTCTTTCCAGCCTAAAGTTTTTTATTCGTTCACCAAGATTTTCTGAGAGATTAAGTGAAGTTTTAACTTCACTTAAGTCCATTTGATGCTTCCCGTTAGAATGTCTTGTGTAAAATCTCCAATGACCTTGAAAATTTACAACGTGCGGTGGATTAAAACTTTTAGGAATGTAGATAATAATTAAAAAGTTGTTGTTTGAAAGCTTGAAGGGATGAAAATAGATGCCGAAGATTCTAGGCTCAATCGAAGTCCTTAAAATATTTTCTAATCGTAAAATTTCTTTATCTGCATTGACTATGTCCAATCCGCGAATATCTATAGGGATACCATCTTTAGCTTTGATACCATAAAAGATTACACCACCATCTGCATTTGCAAATGAAGAAACATCTGCTAAAAATTCCTTTTTATCATCATACTTTTCACTGGGCAAAGTTAGTTTGTATTCAAGATGTTTGTCTTCAGCAATCTGATTTTCCTTTAGTGAATTAACCCTATTTTCAGTAAGATTTTTTATTTCGTTTAATGTAAAAAGCATATACTTTATCCAAATACTTTCTTTAATATTGGTTCAATCAAACTGCCAATCAATAAATCATAACTTCTATATATGCCGGTTTGAATTCCGATCAAACCATACTTAGGATTTTCATCATTTTCCGTCGTAGGGTCAAACACCCAAATAGCGCCTCCGCTTAATCCTTCCGGTTGAATCAGTTTTTTCATAACATTTTTATTCTGATCAATAAATGTTGAGTTTGACTTTGAGCCATATCTTAACAATATGTAGTATTCGGTAGTTTTTCCTTCATCAAGAATTGATTGTGGCCATTCATCTTGAACTAAAGGATTGGTAGTTATAAAATAAGTCTCTGCTTTTATTTTATTTTGTTCAAGTTTAACCATAGCCCCAGGAAACCCGCTAATTGCACATTTAAGTTTCTGCTTTGGAATATCTACAAGATTTCGTTTTTCAATCTCAAAAGGGACCGTTTGAATTCCTCTGAGAATATCAGCTTCAAATTTATCCAACCTTATTAATGCCAAATCTAATTCGGGAAATTTAAATACTTCTTCCTTTTTAAGAAAATATTTAAAGTCATCTATTCCCAAATGAATAAATATATTTTCGTTTCTTGCACCTTTTAAATTATGAAAGGCAGTAATTACATAAGGTGTTTCCTCATGTTCAATTAAGATACCTGACCCCAATCCCATTTGTGCCGTTTCTTTATTTAATAAAAATACTGTATGACTTAGAATCTTTCTATGAAGTGCTGTAGGTACATACATTTTTATTTTCCAGTTTCCTCAAAGGTTTTGTAACAATTTATCGACCATATTCTCATCAAATCCTTCAAAATAAAAATCAGTTTTACTTTCATCTAGTATCGAATAGTTTTTCTTAAATGCTATTTTTTCTTCATCAGTTTTTTTGAAATCAATCACTTTTAATCTGTTTTTTTCTCGACCTGTATAATAATCTGAATGTTGGAAGTTATAAACTGCTCTAAAGAGTGGTAATCTTATATACTCATCGTGATCAGGAAGTGAAAATCCTATGATAACAAAGTTCTTTGAAAATACTCCTGTTTCATTAAATCCACGCCAAAAGTCTCTTAATTTTTGCATGTGTATTAACTTGTTAAACGAAGGGCTTATTATAAGTGGACATTCGATAACCAGTTCACCAAGATCAAAATAGGCAGATAAATTAGAAACTTCATATACATTATTTAAAGGATCGTCTGGGAATGCACAACCTTTAATTACCTTTTGAGGATCAAAATGATATGGATTCTTAAAAATAGTATGATAAGCGAGATGTGGATTACCTTTTTTTGAATGGTATTCTAAACTTTGATCATAACTATCTTTTGAAAACCAATGTATTGATCCATGCATTTTAAGAAAAATGACATCCTCATTTTCATCATCCAATATTCCGCTGCCATCTTCATTAATTTTTTTATATCTAAATCCATTATATCGAAATTGAATATCGTTCCTCTTTAAAGCATTATCTAAAAGAGTATCATAATTAAATGTTAAAACTAAATCATTTGGTTTCAGTTGTTTGGCAAAATTATTATATAACGACTTTTTTTCTTCAGAGAGGGAAAGTTCTAAGCCATATAACACCTTTGCTATTAAATTTCTAATAAGAATCTGACTTCTTTCTCCTTCCTCACTCCAAGATTCACCAGTTAAAACTAAATAATTATTTAAGTCCAGATATGAAATAAAGTCTTCAAAATTAATTTGTTCTTCACTATCGAGTTTTATTCCACACCATGATTTATATCGTAGGTAGACCTCTATATCGGGTTTTAAAATAGTTTCATATAGTGTTTCAGTATAACCTTCTTTAATAGGAATTTTTTTTGATTCATCAATTACCAACCTCATCAGCGAATCACCCAAAGGTAAACCAGCTGCTGCTGAAAAACCAGCACCAATAATAAAAGTATTATACTCGTATTTACTCATTTGTTATTAAAGCATTTTTGCTTTCGCTATCTTTCCCATATTTCTTTAGCAACATTGAACAGATCATTTGCTCTTGATTCAATAGTTTCTTCATTCCAGGCATCAAGATTAATGTATTCCGTAGTTATGCGAAGGCTTGAGTATTGTAACAAGGTATCTTTCTTAATATCCCATGAATTATTTTTTAATGTGCTGTTTAATTTTTTCGTTAACAAAGTAAGATTTCCCAGTGTGAGCAGTTTTTTGTTCCTAATTGATTTTTTAGTTTCTGTCATTTCTCTATCCATCCAATTCCCCTCCCACTTTTTAGGAAGAATGTGCTCAACTGAATAATTAGTAGAACTTAATTTTTTCACATCTGTTAAATCATTGTCTTTATTATTGAGTTCAATACAATATAAAATTTCTTTGGCATTTTGATTAGTAAGAATAGAATTATGAAATGATTCTTTTAACATATCATCAGAAGGAAAAAGATTAGTTTCATCATCATACTCATAAAATATATTTTTGAATTTCCCTAATGTTAATCCTTCAGCTTCATTTTGAAAATCTATTAACCTCTGTAAAATAGATAGAAACAGATTATTATAGTTTTTAGTAGTTAGTTTGCAAATGTTTCTTCGCACTAAATAACTTTCAAGAAATTCTAAATATTCTCTGCGTTCTTCTGGTTCAGGAATTTCATTATAAAGAAACAATACCAGGGGATACACAGTTGTAATAGATAAATTTTCAATAATATGAAAAAATCTCTTTTCATATTCACTAAATTCGAATTCATTAAGTTCTTCACCTTCAGGGAAATTATAATAAATCTCAGCATATGCCTTCAAAGTTTCCAAAAATGTTATTTTACTCTCTATAGTTTGGCCAGTTAACCATGCTTTATATTCCTTATATAATTTCTCAAGTTTAACTTCTTTTCTTGTCTGAATAATTAGGTAACAGTATAGTAATATTTCAACATTTGTTCTTATCACACGACCTGAAGTTTTATCCTTATTCCAAAAATCAATTCTCTCTTCATCGATTTCATAAATTGAATTCCAATGTGAGGGATATAATGGGCGCAATTCACTTTCCTTAAAAATATAATTCTTTAATAATTCTGCAGTAGTTAATTTGACTCCTAATGAATTAATTGTATCGAATATTTCTTGTTCATCATCCTCAGCAGAAATCAGCATACTTATAATTGGTACTTTATTTAAGATCAAATCTTTTAAAATATCTCGGTGCTCATCTTCCAAATCCTTTACCTTCTCCAAAAAATAAAAATATGCTTGTGCAATTTTGTTTTCACTATTTCCTAACTGAGTCTCAATAGTATTTAAATCATTAGATAATATTTTTTCAAAGTATGGTTTATCAACATGATTATGAATTATTCTAATAAATTTTTGTCCTCTTGCATTTTCAAAGACAATCAGCTCCATAATTTTTTCTTTAAGTCTAGGAAGAGTGTTTTGGCAGGTATCGGCAAGTGTTTTTAACAGAATTGCAAAAGTAGTTAGCCTTTGTTGCCCATCAACTAAATCATAAATATTGTCACCTAGTAATTGTGCAGGACGTTGTTTTATAATTAAGGTACCAATAAAATGTTCATTATTTATTTGATTTAAATAATCTTGAAAAACATCAAAGACATTTTCCCATAATATTTCCCAGTTCTCCTCATTCCAGATATAAGCTCTTTGAAAAAACGGAACTTCATATTGTAGATTTCCATTGAAAAAAGATTTTAAATAATCTTTACTAGCATTTATCATTTGTTCCTCCCTTACTAATATATTTTGAACGAATTGTAAGTTTTTTCATTCCCCAAACAACCCTCCCTGTTCTTTTACTACTAAAGGTTTTTTGTTTTTACTCTTCTTCCCCTTCTTCTCCCACAACCCCTTCGCTACTTCTTCTGCGTGGATTTTGTGGTTGAGTTCTAATAGTCTTTTTAGTATTTCTTTGCGTGATTCTGGAGAAATGGTGTAACGCACTCTGTCGTTTTCTGGTAAGTAATCTACTTCGTAAAAGCTGTGGGCGAGGTTTATGTCTGTCCAGCCGTAGGCTTTAAGGACTGCCCCATCCATTTGTTTGTGAAGTGCTCTTAGTTTTTCTATTCTTTGTACTGCTTCTTCTCTTGATATTTGCAAATTGGCACTCTTGAACTCTCTTATCTCTTTTGCTTTTTCTATATTGTTTGAATTGCACACCGGATTGTGAAATATGTTATAAGTTTTTGTTAAACCAAGCTGCATATCCAGCATAAGCAGACGACGGGACTCGTGGTATTCTTCTCCTATTTTTTCAAGCTCTGCTTCGATTTCTTTTGTGAGGTTTTGTGGAAAGGGAAAGGTTTCAAAGCAGTCGGATGGTGTATACCTTAAATCATTTTTTAACTTTGATGCATATTTCCAAACCCATTGTTCATGGAAATTTGATTGCAATAGAGAAATGAAGAAATATTTATCTTTAGTTAAAACATTGATTGCATTACTAAAGACTATATTTGAGGATACAATTGAAAAACACATGTATTTTGCCGAAAAAGCTGTCACAATGCAACTATTCAGTTTTTCTAAATTAGAATACAACTCTGGTCTACTCCGATTGTATAACCACCACTTTTCCCTTGATGATTTATCTTTTACTCCATCTCTATAAGGTTTAACTCTATCTAATACAATTTTAAAAGCTTCATTAAATTTCTGAGCGGCTGCTATATCCCAGTTATGAAAGTTAATTATATATCTGCTACAGACCTGCTTAAAATTGTTGTTCAAATCATCTCCATTTAGTAATGGTGATAGAACTTGAAAATTATTGTTACTCATTTCAATTATTTTTTCATATTCTTTTTCATCAATAATAAAACCATCTCCACCAAAATCTACTCCTCTAAACATCAGCTTCTGATTTTGAAGTATATCAAATGTTTTAATTTCTTCGCCTTCTAAAAGAAAAGAGGAAATACTCTGGGTGGTTTTGTCATTTAGCAAAATTCTCCCATTAAACTGATTTTTATGTATTGCTATCAAGGTTACAAAAAGGTTAGCAACTCCAGGCCAATTAATGGATGTTTTTGTAAAATTTATTATTCCATTTTTTAATAAGATTTGTTCTAGACTTCCTTCTCTAGTATCGCCTTCACATATACTATTTGTAGTTATTAATGCAAAACATTTATTCTCTTTGATAAGAGAGTAGACTCTGCGTATAAAATATGTAACTAAATCTGCTTGGCCTTTAACATTAAGAAAGAATGAATGAAGATATTCCAAATAATTTTGTCCATATATTCCAGAAATTTTTTTCCCACCTAAGTATGGTGGATTCCCAAGTACGCAATCAAATCCCCCTATCTGCATCACCTCTGGTAATTCCAAAAACCAATGGAAGAATTTTTTCTCAGCGGCAACTGCCATTGCGTGTGAGATTTTACGTGTGTTTACTTCTTTTTTCTGTCCCGCAAAAATTCTAAAGTATTCAGCATCGGTAGTTAAAAACTCTTTGTTTGCATTTGTCTTATCAATAAAGAACTGTGCAGCTTGTATATCTGCAAGCTCTTTTAATTTCATCCAGTCGCTTCCTTTAAGGAGGTTGTATTCCTGCTGTTTCTTTTTAACTTCATCAACGGTTGTATCAGGGAGTAAATTAAAGTTCTTAAACTTTACAGAGATTGTATTAAGGTTGTTAATGATCTCTTCGGTATCGGTAAGCTTTAGCTGTGCCCTGTTTTCTCTTTCTGTTTTGTTCTGCTTTCTGAAAGAT
>Ga0079224_100008313_pt1 | contig 14052 bp, 26 predicted proteins | sample Stecom2015_FD_80414 | JGI IMG/M metagenome (GOLD analysis project Ga0079224, IMG submission 80414) | Agricultural soil microbial communities from Utah to study Nitrogen management - Steer compost 2015 | ecosystem: Environmental > Terrestrial > Soil > Agricultural land | place: USA: Utah... | reverse complement strand
CCGCAATCCAGTTGAACATTATTCACGGGTGGACTACCTCATAAATCACTTCGTCATGGAGTTGCTGAGTGTCTAGAATCGCGTTGTCTTTCCATGGCAAAAGGTGTTTCGCCGACTGAGGATCTGGGGGAACAGGCATGCCCAGCGCAGCGAAATGGAACCCTTCATTCGCTGGAATCCCCTTTTTGCAGCTAGGACAGAAACGCGGGTTATGGCGTCGCTTGCCTTCCCCACCGATCTTGAGACTTCGCACCTTGTCAGAGTGAAATTCGCGCCACGTGCCAAAGTCTGTGTTGAGCGCTTGCGCGAATCCGACGAAACGCTTGGTCGTTCCCAGAACGGACCACTCTTCGGGAGGTCTGCCCAATGCCTCCAGCGCGTCGTCCAGGGACAGAGAACCCTTGTCAAATCCGCGATACTTCGCTATCCATTCACCGTCTTTCAGACCGAATCGGCAGCCGGATTGGAGATAGACGAAATCGTCGTACCGGGTTTCTCCCCACTGGCCTAGCCCGTCACCGATGTCAAGGAATTCAGAGAGATTCTTCGTGGAAAATACTGCGTCTGTCTCGAAAGCCACTAGATCCGCACCGGCGCGCAGAGCGGCGGAATAGACCATGGAACGGCAATAGGATGTGACCCATCCTGCCCATTCCAGTTGGTGCCATTTCGGCGGAGTACGCTTTTCTTCGTTCCATCCGACACGCTGCGCCATTTTCCCGTACATGGAGTTCATTTGCAGCTTCAGCGCCAGCTGAGCAGGGTTTCCCTCGTCCTTGTAGCGCTTCCGTATTTCGTAGTTCTCTGCCAGCCAATCGAACGGGCGTGAGTCGGAATCCTCCTCGAATACCCACCCTTCGTGAACCGTGAGGCCAGGAAAACCGCGCATGCGCCACAGTTCCGGTGACCACACCCACGTATCATTTACGCACGGGAAAGAGATTGTTCCCCTCTTACTTCTATGAAGAAACGGCATGGGTTTGTGGAGATTCGATATCGAATCGAATGGATTGATTCGGAGAGAAATTCTGTAGACTCCGAATCGAGCAATTCGATCAGGTTCCAGAACATGGATCCACGAACCGCGAGCGAGATTCGGAAGTTGTGAGATTGCGAATGGGTAGGCGGAATTGATGTCATACTCGTAAACCGGTACTCCCGCTCTACCCACTTTGAACATTTCGAACCTACCACCACCGTAAGCGTATTGGGATGCCTCCAATACAGCGCTCGGAGGCTGACCCATTGCCCTATCGTTTCGATGTTTTTTAAGGGAATAAGAGGCGATAGCTCCCGGCCCATGCCACGATGAAATGAACAAATCTGCTGCGTGCAACGCTTCCCGCAATTTTTCCATGAGCGCGACATATGCTTGATTCTCCTCACGCCAGTACGGAAAAATGTCTGTCCACAGTTTTTCGTATGGCACGTCCCCGCGTTCTAGCTTTCCCTTGATCACTGTTTCCGAGACTGGAACATCGTATTTCTTCCATGCGTCGATCGCGGAACACATGAAGAATGACCACACGTCCCAGATTTTCACTGTCCGCCTCATTCTCATGTCCGTGACGACGAACCATTTGCGTGGGAGATATTCGATCTTCCATTTCCGCCAGCGCACTTTCCCGTCTCGGCGCAGAATTTTGAGGTGGTTCTTGGATAGATCTTTGAGGATCATATTCACGTCGTATCCGAACGCGAATCCAAAGTGAATGGCGTCTATGTCAGCCTTTCGCGTGATGAGCGATAGACAATCGGCGCTGGATAGATCCTCGCCGTACACATAGTCCCCATCGGAGTTTCCGAATAGCACGTATCGCGAGTGAGAACGCTCATAAGGATGCAATTCTCCCCCGATGTCCACAGTAGCGAGAGGAATATCCACCCGAACTGATTCGCCATCCCAAGCGACAAACCTGCGCTCGGTGAAAGGGATAGATGAACGATATTGGGACGCCTGACCATCTTTGTATCCCTTCATGGATGTTCCGGCTTGGGTCAGATACTTTCTACCTTGTGGCGTTCTGCGCAATTCGTGCACAGTTTGGAATATCTCGGCGTTCGGGTCGGCGTCACCGAACGTGATGTCAATAGCCGTTGGCTTCTCTCCATGCTTCCCAGAATTCCGAGATATCTTCATCTGATACGAAATATCCTTCCTCGATGCAGTAGTCAAAGAACGCTTCTCTCACTGCACTGAGTTCGTCGCCCGAATATTCGTCAGATACAAATCCCGCTTCAAATAGCGCTTGTGCCATGTCATCATCGGAGAAAGCACTGCCATCGTCGCCGTACACGTCGGCAGTGACGTTTTCCCACAGATTGACATCTTCCGATCCCCACTCTTCTGGATAACCTCGCGGCATTCTCAGAAGCCTTTCTTAAAATGGAACTGCCGGGTTCCCCACTCTGCGTTTCGCCGTGGGGAACCCGGCAGGGGGATCAGGTCACAGTGAGGTGGAGAGATAGAACGTTCGCGCCCGCTTCTTCACCTCACCGTCCCGGTAGTCGTATTCCGACATGCGCAGGCCGCGAGGCACGTGGAGCGGCACGAAGTTGCCGAGACGCTTCCGCAGCGCCAGACACTGCTCGTGGATTCCGGTGGAGCCGTCATTGATGATGAGCTTCCGGCCGTCGCGCGTGATGACGCGTAGAGACGTGAATTCCTTCCCGGTGGATTCGGACGGGTGAACGGAATACGTCACGACCATGAACTCAACGTCCAGGAGTTCGGTCTTGTCCTCCAGGACGGAGAATCCGTCGCCGAGGTGGTCATTGATCTTGTTGACGACTCCGCCGCTGGCGCGCAGAACGTCGTCGAATGACGAGAATTCGCGCAGCGTTTCCTCGTTGAACTCCATTCCCTCATTCTTGGGGTTGGACTCCATGTCGCCCTTCCGTACCATTGGAATTACTCCCTGGTTGATCCGACTGGACTTCTAGAATACACCAGACCAGCGTCCTTGCTGATAACGGTTTGATAACGCTAAGGGGCGCTAGATTGGCGAAGAATGGTAGCGAAATCACCGCGTGAAATGGTTTCCGATGCTGCGCGAAGGTGTGCGGACATCATTAACCAGGAGATCAGTCTGCGAAACTGGGACGATATTAAAAATATGTGGATCGCTATTCGTCTATCGGATGGGGGATATGACGGAACTCTGTACGAATCCAAGCGCGACGCCGTACGCCACCAGGAGGACGAATTTCTCTGCGCATATATCTGCTTCCGCAACATAGCGGCAGGAATTACGCCATTCGAGGCTGAAAAATTTCTCGACTTCAATCGGCGTGCTTACCGCGCTGGGTTCAGACTTCCCGATCCAGACCACAAAACCGGTGGTCCGGATCTTTTCTTGTCAACGGACGACCACGACAGACTGAGGAATCTCCATGTCCGTAACTTCCTCCACAGGTACCCGCTCCCGAAACTCCGGAGCAACTAAGCAACCGCAATTCAAAATTGAGGACATTCCGGAAAATCCGCTGACGGACGCTCCGCAGCGAACCAAGCGAGCAAAGGAATATGAAGCGCGCGTTACCGGCCTCCTTCAAATGGGGATGGCGGCATGCGTCGAGAATCCTTCCACCGTCGCCGACGCTGCTGCGATCATCGAACACGGGCCGGTCATCGCTTCCAAAATGGGCGATCTCGCCGACCACGACGAACGTGTCCGTAAGGCCGTGGATTTCATCACGAGCGGGACGGAAAACCCATATCTTTCCGTTGCGATCGCAACACTTCCACTCGTTGCGCAAATCCTCCGGAACCACGAATCCGATGTCACGAAGAATGTAGAGTTCAAGATTCCGTTCACAAAGAAGACGGTGCGCATGCCGTTCAAGATCAAGCTCAAGAATCCATTCCTTAGAGGGATCACCAAGGAACCGGAAGTTCTATCCCAAAAAGTCTATGGACAACCGGAACTCATGGCGGCACTGCGATCCCAAGGTCTCAATGTCGCGTGGAACGGGATGGCCACGGGGAAGAAATGAACGCACGTCCAGGTACGGAGATCTCATCGGGAATCATGTCCCCCGATGACGTAGAAACATGGAACCGTGAGGAATTCATCGCGGAAGCATGGGACTACCATCCTGGACAACACGTCACGATCATCGGCCCGAATGGTCGTGGAAAGACGACGTTGGGTTTGCAATTGCTCGATGCGTCCGCAACCGACACCATGAAGGCATTTGTCCTCGTAAGCAAACCTCGTGACGCCACGTTTGAAAAGTGGCGCAAAAAGCCAGGTGTGAAGTTCATTGAGAACTATCCGCCTTCACCGGAACCTAGATTCGGAGGATTGCGGAAGAAATTCACCCGAATTTACTTCCTGAAACCGTATCAGTCCTTGAAGGATTTGGACGGGGACGACGCGAGACTGAGACGAGAGTTCCGGGAATGCATGCTTGATTCATATGCCACTCCGAAACCTCGCATCATTTTCGCCGACGAAGTCCAGGAACTGCAAAACGACCTTGGCCTGAAAAAGGAGTGTACAAAGTACTGGAAACGGGGGAGAAGTCTGGATTCTGGACTGTGGGCATTGGCTCAACGGTCTGCGTACAATGTTCAGGACATGTATAACGCCGCCGAACATCTGTTTTTGTTCAGTGACCCTGACCGCAGAAACCGGCAAAGGTACGCGGAAATCGGTGGCGTCGATCCTGATCTCGTAGAAGAAATCACTAACACGCTGGATTCCTATCAAGCGCTGTATATCCGGCGCACCGGACCAGCAATGTGCATCGTGAATCCCTGAAAGGAACTGGAATGGCGCAGCAAAAGAACGGCGAAAAGAAAGTAATGACCCGATCGTTCCTCGTTGGGACGCAGGAAGTCACGGAGGGCGGGGACTATGACGAGACTGTTTCTCCCGGACAGACCGCACGACCCTGGACGCTGCAGGCCACGGGCTGGCTGCGCGGACTGTGGCTGACCGTCAAGGGAACGGGACTCACGGCTGGAACTCCCACGGAAGACGCGCCATGGAACATTTTCCGTTCCATCGAACTCGACGACGTGAACAATGAAGCGATTTTCGGTCCGTTCGACGGGTATTCCGCGTATCTGGCGAACAAGATGGGCGGGTATCAGTTCGTGGATGATCCCGGCGTTTCCGCCGTCTACTCACTCGACGGCACTGATGACACGAACAATTTCACGTTCGTTCTGTGGATTCCGCTGGAAATCGTCAACCGCGATCCGCTCGGTCCGGTCGCGTCGGTGAACAACACGGCGTCGCTGACTCTCCGCATGACCCTGGCGGACACTGCCGATGTGTTCACGAGCACGACGGGAACTCTGTCCGTTCAGATCAAGGGCACTCAGTCGTTCTACTGGGAACCGAAGAAAGCGGACAGTGCGGGAAATCCGATTTCCGGAGCGCCGCCCGCCGCCGGTACTACTCAGTACTGGACGCAGGGTTCGCTGGCAATCGCGGGCGCGGGCACGATCAACTCTCAGCTGATCACGGGTCTGGGATATCCGTTCCGCACTTACTGTTTCATGCTGCGGGATGATTCCGGCACTCGTTCCGGCGGAGAAGCGAATTGGCCTGACCCGCTCGTCGCGCTCCGGTTCGAGGCGAACATGCTGCTTTCGAACTATGACAAGGCACTGTGGCATCACATGATCTCTACCGTGACCGGGTACACGCACGGCACGAACGACAATCGCGGCGCTGGCGAGATTCCCGGTAAGGAGAACGGCGTGTATAGCCTTTTCTTCAATAACGACTTCGCGTTCCGGAAGCCGGGATCGGAAACGCGGCGGAAGTATCTCGTGACTTCTCCAGGGTCGAACTTTCTGTTCAATGGCAACGTCGGTGGCGCGGGAAACCTGTATTCCCTCGTGAACTACGTCGCTCCCGGTGGTGGTGCTGCTGGGGCTGGAAACACTGCGCCCGTGACCGGCGGACGCTGAAAACTGAAAGGAGAAAAGAAAATGAGCATGGTGAGAAACAAGAATTTCTGGTTCGGGTTCGCCGCTGGGGTCGTGGTCTGGAATCTCGTCCTCCCGCGCGTCGCCCCTGGTATCAAGGCGAAACTTCCCCTCGGCTGACCGTCATGGCGTCATCGGGTAGTCAGGGCATTTCCGGTACCGGTCTGCTGGCAATCGCCGGTGGTGGCGTCCTCCTGTGGTCTGCCGTCAAGGGACGGCGCTGGACCGAGGTAGTCAGGGAGCTACTGACGGGAGATCAGCCGGGAGTGGGCACTGACTACCCGATCGTCGTTCCCGAACGCTCACAGGACGTCACAGGCGCGGACGGGGGCACGTCCGGCGGTAGTTCCGGAGCGGGATGGGAGAAAGCGGAAGCAAGTTCCTATTGGGGAGTGATGACGGCATCGGGGAAGCGGATGACGCCGACTACGATCGCATCACCGTATTTTCCGCTGGGAACTGTGTTGCAAATTGAATACAAGGGGAAAGTCGTGTCCGGCACAGTCTGGGATTTTGGTCCTGCCGATTGGGTCATGGCCGCGAATCCTGACCGATTCATCGATCTCGCGGAACCGATGATGAAAGAGTTGACCGGACGCGCGTCCAACGTGGTGAAAGTCAATTACCGGGTACTGACTTGGGGAACGGGAAGACAGTACCGCCCCAATTCGGCCATGGCCAAGAAACTTGAAAGGCGATGGAAATGAGCGAATTGGTGAACGATGCCGAAAGTGTGCTCACTGCGCTCGTTGCGCTCATCGTGGCCGGTCAATCGTTCTACAACCGGCACATCAAGAGGGGCGTCCAAGCACTACGGAACGGCGAACTCGAAACCAAGGTTCGCCAGGTCGTGCGCGAGGAACTCGAAGAATACCGGCGGAAGCACGGAATCTGAAAAATGGCACAGTCTACGGGAATCATGCTCGTTGCCGGTGGGTTGACGTTCGGCAACGACTGGTTGCAGACCAGGACGCCGAACTGGCGGATTCCTATCGCCACCGCCGCCGCCGCCGCGTTTCTCAATGGAATCGAGAAAGTGTATCCGAAAGCCGCCGTGGGACTGTCGGTAATCGTGCTGATCACCGCTATCGTCACTCCGCTTAAAGGCAAGTCGCCCATGGAAACACTTCTCGACGTATTGCCGATCACAAAGTAAGGAAAACATGATGGAAGTTGCCAAGATTTTCGTGCAGGGCGTCATCACCATCGGAATCATCACCGCGCTATTCCTCCCCGGCCGTCAGACTGTGCAGGGAATCCGCGCGACCGGTGACGCCATGTCCGGTGTTCTGCGTACCGCTATTCGAGGCTGAAATGGAAATCGCGAAGACTTTCGTCACTGGGGTCATCGCCATTGGCGTCATCACTGCGCTTTTCCTGCCGGGAAGGCAAACCGTTCGCGGAATCCAGGCCATCGGAAGTTCTGGAAGTGGTCTGATCCGCGCCGCGATGGGGAGATAGCACATGGCGGGCATTGGGCCGTGGCGTCAGCAAATGCATGCAGAGTACGCCGATGCGCGCAAGTGGGGGACGGGAATTCATCCGATCCACGCACAGACCAGCGGGTATGAAGCGCGCAACAACGTCGCCACGATTCCGGACTACATTCCTAATTCGTCCGGATTCATTTCACACGACTTCGCGTCCGATCCGAACGTGATGGCTGACGATTTCTCATGGATGTCGTCACATCCTAATTGGGCTGAACCGAACATTCAGCGCGCACGTACCACGTATCCATCATGGGGGGAAGGTCCAGAACCTACTCCACAGGGAACGCGGAAACGCCTTTTCAAGGAGGGATTCAATCCTCGCGAGACGAGCACAGGCAAACCGATCAAGGGTAAGGCCGGTGAGGGATGGCTGAATAAAGTCGTCTCATTCGTGCTGAACGCCGGTGATTCGTCACCGGAACAGTTGACCATTAATACCTCGCACAGGCAACGTGATGCGGTCCGCACGAACAACGCTGCCGTCACGCGCGGAACCGATGCGCCCAGAGAACCCATCCAGTCCCGAATCGTGGGCATGCGGGAACGGGTGTATTCCGGAGGAATCCGGCATGAAGAAATGACGCCCCGCACGCAAGAGTACCGCCCGCGTCCATTCCAATTCCGCACGGCCGGGACGGGACCACGGCATTACAATCTGGCGAACGAGCAGCGGGAAAGGTCGCCGATCACACGTACGGTTCCGGCCGATGTCTATACCGGACCAGAAGAAACGGAACTCGCTTCCGACGATTTCTATGACGACTGGAACTAGGCAATGGCGAATCTTCTTGAAGGTGACATCAAGCTAGGGAAATTCAAAATCCCTAAGGCTGGACTAGTCCTCGGCGGAGCGGTGGCCGTGGGAATCGTCGGATACGCGTACTGGAGTCGTTCCCGTTCCGTCGGAACGGTCGAAGTGGATATGACGGGCGGGGACCCGAGTATTGATCCCGAAACCGGTCTTCCCTATTACGACCAATACGGGTATGGGGTTCAGGGCGTAGGCATTTACGATCCTCCCACCGGTAGCACGATCGGCACTGGATACGGCACTGCTCCGCAAGTAGTCCAGACGACGAATAATGCAGGGTGGACACAAGCGTCTGTCGCACTCCTGCGGGCTTATGGAGTGGAAGCGAGCATAGCGGCGGAAGCACTGGGACGCGCGCTCGCAGGGGAACCACTGACGCCCGATCAGCTGAACATTTTCAACACTGCCCGCGCATTGCAGGGGGAACCTCCCGACGGATTCCCGCCGGTCCGCATGGTCGGAAACGGTGACGTTCCCCCGACCGATGACGAACCGGAACCGCCGTCGCAGCAAATTCCGGGTGCGTCTCTCGGCGCTATCCAGCAATTGCGAGTGGTAGACCGCACGCCCACGACCATTCGAGTGGAATGGGGAAAGATCCCATCCGGTTCGACCAGTGTCGTGGTATTCGTGAATGGAAAGCGGGTCGGCACGATCTACGGTCACGGGTTCCGGGTGCGCGGCCTGAAGCGCAATACCAAGTACACAATCACGATCCGGCCCATGGGACATGACCACGGATTGGGCGCGGCGGCATCGGTTACGGCGAGAACGGAGCGTTAAATGGCTATCTCCGGAACTGGACTCGCTTCTTTCGCCGTGGGAAGCGTGTTCTTGTGGTCCGCCATTAAAGGCGCATCGGTCACGGAATCGATTCGGAATCTCCTGATGGGAGATCAGCCGTCAGGTGAAACCGTGTATCCGATCCACATTCCGGAGAAGACGGAAGAGACTGGATCGTCTAGCGATAGGTCCGGGGGATTCGCTGCCGGTAGACTCGACGCTGACGCGAAAAGGGCCGCTGAACTGATTATTTCCAAGTTCGGCAACCCGTACGGAATCGGGGGATACCGTAGCGGCGCCGGTGCGCAGGATCACGGGACCGGGAACGCTATTGACGTGATGGTGTCTCCCGGCGGAAAGCGCCCCAATCTGGCACAGAGAACGCGAGGAAACGCCATCGCGGATTGGGCTAGATCCAACTACAAAGAGTTGAACGTGAAATACATTATCTGGCAGCAGCGAATCTGGAATCCTAGCGTTTCCGATAGCTGGCGCAGGATGAGCGATAGGGGGAGCATCACACAAAACCATTACGATCACGTGCATATCTCGTTCAATTAGCGAGGCATACATGGGTCAAGCGTCATTGGAACAACAAATTGTATTTACCGGCGGTAAACGCGATAAGGCGGGCAGGACTGCCGCTCGATACGATGACGAATGGCTAGCTAGTCAACTTGCGGAAATGCGGCAGAGACTGACCGTGCGTGACCCAGAATTGCTTTCAGACCTGAACGCTTTGGCGCAACGTGTAACGTACCTGGAGAACGTAGTAGAGACATTGCTAGGTCGCATCAAGCGACTGGAAAGGAAAGATGCATAATGGCTTCCATTCTCAAGCCCGATCAGTCTGTTCTGCTGGGCGTCGCGTCCGCAGGTGTCATTTCCGCCATTTACGCGGGTGCGCTGCCGACCGTCGCGAACGTTCGTGCGTCCGCCCCGCAGGACAACGACATTGAAGGCGCAAGAAAGGCCGCCGCCTGGACATCGTTCGGTCTTCTGTCGTTTCTCTACATTCTGACGAGGGACCGGAACGCATTCATGATCGGGGGAGTCGCGCTTGCGGGAATCGACCTGATCGTCAAGACATCGAATGGACTGGATCCCCTCACTGGCGCACTGACGATTTTCAGCGGGCAGGGAGACGACGCTGAACCGGTAGACGAGGAAGTAGAGAACGTGTACCCACTCGACGCTGTAGCGGAAATGGGGTACTGATGGGACCATGGATTTACGATCAACTTAGCGGAGAAATCCGCCATGTGAACTGGGCGCAATGGTTCGCGTTCTACAGTCTCCGGATCAATGGTCTCTGGCTGGCGTTCGACTCGAAAGCGGAAGCTGAGGCTTATAAGCGTAGACATCCACCGAGAAAAGGGACCGGCGGCAAAATCGGTGACTTGGTGGAAAAGGGAATTAATCCAGGGCAAGAGGCTAAAGAGTCGCTGGAGAGATTCAAGGCGGCCGGTGGAGTTCTCACCGATATATCCGGACTGGCTACCGCGTTGACGCAGCGAAACACGTGGCTCCGTATCGGGCAAGGGGCATTGGGGATTCTGCTCATCGGGATCGGCGTTGCCGCCGTGACGCGTAGCACTCCGATCGGTGAAGCCGTACAGAAAACTGCCAAGACCGCTGCTGGAGTCGTCCCGGCCGGAAAGGCTGCAAAGGCGGTAAGGAAGGTCACATGAGTACAGAGTCGATCGGTCCCGACCCTGTAGCAGGAATCGCGGTCGGGGAATGTGTCTGTGGATATGGGCCGGGAATGACATGCCATCCGTCTTGTCCGTCCTATACACCACCGCCGCCCGCCGAGATTCAGGGGAAAGTGAGTATCGGCGGAAAGGTTCGGAGCAGGGAACCGGATAACGCGTCGTATCACCGGTTCAACGTTCCTGGAACTACGGCCGGACAACGGGTCACCCAATTGCTCGGCAAGGATGAGAATCGTTGTCGTGCCCTTGTGTGGGTTTCCGGAGATACGGGAAGTGTTCTACTGGGGCGACGTGATTCTGTGGGGAACGCGGTCGGGGTCGAAATCTCTGCCGGAATGGGACCGCTGGAACTGAAGAACCAGGATGACGTTTACGCGTGGAATGAAAACGCTGATCCGGTTACGGTGAACGTCGTCAATGAAAGGTATTACTCATGAACGACCGGAACCGTGACAAACTCATCGGAGAACTGATCTCCATTGGTGGACTGGTCGTCTCACTGTGGATCACAAAGAAAGTGGCGGCTAATCCTGATTTCATGCGGACGATGCGCATGAAAACCGCGCTGATGGTGAAGCGTGTTGCCGATTCGCAGGTGAGCACGGGGGAGAAAGTCAGCGCGGAAGCCGCCACGCTTTATCAGAAAGCGCGCATATGACTCAACTGATGGAATACGCTTCCGTCGTGCTGGACGCTGCGGGCAACGGCCGTGTGGCTATCGGCCCTCGTGTCGTCCGGGAGCAGTGGAAACCGTCCCAAGCGACTGTGAGCGTCTCCACACAAGTCCTAGAGGCACGATGTGCCCTCTACCTTGGTGTATCCAGCGTTCCCGGTCAGAAGCTCGGAGAATCGCGCACAGGCTCATCCGGCGACACGTACGGATTCGGTTCCCTCGTGCTGCAACCAGGGCAGCATCTTATGGCGGTATGGGTCGGTGGCGATCCCGGTGCGATCGCGACCATCGCCGTTTTCGGAGAGAAAGACCGGCCGAAATGAGCTTTCATGACGGTGGAACAGGATTCTCTAACCCGGTAATCGGCGGGGATGGAGAACTTGTCATCGATGACGTTCACTCGCGTGGGTATGCCACTGGCGTAAGCGGGTGGTCCATCCGGCGTGACGGATCAGCGGAATTCAATCAAGTTCTGATCCGAGGCACAATGACCGCACAGGACGGGTCCGATGAAGTTCGCATTTCCGCCCAAGACCCACCATGGACTAATTCGCCAGCAGTGACGCTGAACCCTGATTTGCCGACATATGCGCCTGGATTGGTACAAGCGCATGACATCGGTGGCACTGTTGGGCAACTGAACATCCGTAGTCCGTACCCGGTGAATCCTGATCTCAGTGCGGACGGTGACGCCGCGTTCGTGATTCTGAAATCTGATGTACGCGGCACGACATCGGGTAGAAGCATTGAATTGCAAGCGGATACTGTTTCTTTCACCGGTGGCGCTACGGCCGTATTCAATGGTGGGGACGTAAGCCTGCAGAATAATTCTGGAATCGGGATCGATCAGGGTCACATTCTGATGGACAGTGGTTCGATCACACTGTTCGGGAATAACGCGCGTGGCGACTTGAACGTCAACAACGGTGATATCAACATGGCTGCGGGATTGGTCCGCGCTGGAATTGACGGATTGGTTCCGGTTACGTTCGTGAATGGGTGGGGGAATTTCGGATCACAGTTCGCTAAATGTTGTTTCGCCAAACGGCCGGACGGGTTCGGCGTCCTGACCGGTGTGGCGTCGGGAGGAACAACTACCCACGGCACGGCAATCACCAAACTGCCAGTGGACTACATTCCGGAGGAAACGCACGTATTCACGGTGACGGGGAATGGGGGCAGACACGCCCAAATCGCGGTAAGGGGATTCTCTGCCGGTTCGGTAGAGCAGGGAAACGTGGTCATTCAGTCGCCTGACAGTGGGCTGACATGGTTCAGCTTTGGCGGCGTCGAATGGCCGCTACCAACATTGTAGAAAGGACGAAAATGTCGGACGAGACTGTCGAGAATCCGCTAGAAGCTATCAAGCGCCGGGCGCAAGAACTGAACCTTGAAGGGGATGAATTCGACGACTTCCTAGAGTCGAGAATGCGTCGCGCGGGATACAAGCGAGGTCCGGGGGAATGGATTCCGATTGACGACGACGACGACGATGAGCGGGAGGACGACGACGAACCAATCACGCGCGGCGAATGGCGCAGAATGCAGAGAGAAAGGCAACGCCGCGCGGTCCAGGCTTCCGCAAAGAAAGTCGAGAAAAAGGAGGAACCTGCGGAAGAAGAAAAGGACAAGCCTGTGAAGAAGAGTAAGAAAAAGTCCGCGTGGTGGCGTGACTATGAAGACTAACGCGCAACGGCTGCAGCGTATGCTGATCAGGGATACGGGCAATGATCCGGACGTTCCCGAAGAAGAGGAGTATCTTCGGAAAAAGTACGGTGAGCCTGATGAGAATGGTGTCTACGGCGCTCGCAAGGACGATGATCGTGAGGACGAAAAATGAGCCGTGACGCCATGGAAAGGCAAATGGAACGCGCGCTAGGTTGGGGTGAGCCTGGCAATCCCGCGCAAGTCTGGTACGCCGCGCGGAATGGCCAAGAATTCTGGGCCGCCGCATGGTGCGATATTCTCATCACGTGGGCGGCGTTCAAGTCCGGGAATTACAAGGCGGTCTGCTACGGGAAGGATTTCGCCTATACCGTTTGGCACGCGCAGGCGGCACAACGCAATGGAGATTGGCACTACGGGCATGCGGGAATTCGGCGAGGAGACATCGTCTTTTTTCAGTGGGAAGGCGGAAAATCGGATATCGGGCGCATTGACCATGTGGGGTATGTGGTCAGTGCAGTAGGCTCGAATATCGAAACGATCGAAGGGAATACCGCCGATAGATGTGCGCGGCGGGTGCGCAGGAAAGACAGTAAAATTACCGGATATCTGCGGCCGAAATACAAGGGGGATGACGACGTGTCCGCTGAAGAAATCTGGGAATGGGACGGACTTCCCGCCCCGAGAACTGCATCTACATTCGAGACCAATCCGACATGGAAGGCGTCCAGCTATTTCAGGGACAATAACGAGAGGATTCGTCACCTGCAAAAGTCGGTGAAGAATCAGGACGAGAAAATCGACAATCTCACTGCCCTTGTGAGGCAACTGCTGGAAAGTCTTTCTGAATAGCCGGGAGTAACCCCACCGCTCCCGATGGGGAAATCCCCGCGCGATTTTCGTCCGGTCGCGCGGGGATTTCTCATTGTTCGAATGGAGGATTCGGGGAATTGTGACGGGAATTG
>Ga0079224_100008312_pt1 | contig 14052 bp, 17 predicted proteins | sample Stecom2015_FD_80414 | JGI IMG/M metagenome (GOLD analysis project Ga0079224, IMG submission 80414) | Agricultural soil microbial communities from Utah to study Nitrogen management - Steer compost 2015 | ecosystem: Environmental > Terrestrial > Soil > Agricultural land | place: USA: Utah... | reverse complement strand
TAAAAAAATAAAATCTATTCAAAGATTACTAACGATAAGACGCGTTGGAGATTGAAAGAATTCCGGATAAATAAACAACTTATCCATTTATTAGTACATCTGATAAAACCGGGCCGGGAGATGAGATGCGATTGGTCAATTTGTAAGGGTAGCGGAACGGCGTTTGCTATAAAGTTTAGAAAGATAAAATGACTATTATATGGATCGGAAAAAGAAAAACGAACGTAATCAGCAACTGAACAATGGCGGGACAGATGAACGGAAAGGTACGTTACGGAAAAAGAACCCGGACAAAAAGCCTGGCAGAATTAAGCAACCTGCAATTGAAAAGGAGGCACTTATTATTAATGAAAAAGGGAGGAAATTGTAGAATAGTTTCGTATCGGTTTGTATCCGTTAACTTTTATTTTTCTCCCCTAGTTTGTCCTCATCATTTGCATTCTGCCAGTCTTCTGTATTTTTTGGAACCTCATTTATCTGGTCCTTCTGTGGATCTACTCCAGCTTCATAGGATAAATCGGGCTTGTCCTCTTCTTCCCTCTTTTTAGAGGCTTTGTTTTTTAAAGGGGATAAGCGCTTGTCTTTTCTTATAGCCATTTTTTTTTATTAAGGTAATCACGTGTATAGCACATAAATTATTCCAAGTAGAACAGCGACAAAAAATGTAGTCATGCTATGTATTCTGTTTTAATCCTTTGAGCGCGCTATGGCCGTAATATCCAGTTTTAATTATGTTCAAATTTGTGATTCTCTTTTTTTAAATGGATAGTTTCCCCGTATCTTTTTATTGAAAAAAGCACCTTTCGAACGGGCGTGGATCAGTTCCTCATAAATTATGGGTGGAACATTGTAATAAAGATACAGCAAGCCAGTAGTGAAAACGATTTGAAGAACTTCGGTGTCTGCATTGTAATGAACGGAATCTATAACAGTGGAGGGCATAGCTATATAATTTTGACTTAGTCACATTTTACAAATAATGTTGGTCGCATTACCTGAACTTGCGTAAGTTCCTTAAAAAGATTTTTAGACAATATCTTTTTCACAAAGGTCTTGGCAATTGAAGTCACAACTAATACATCTATATCCTCTTCATTTATCGCCCGTTTAACTCCTTCAAGGACGGTATCTGCTTCTACTACTAAAAAGTGAATATCAACCTTCTCGATATTTCCCCTAATGTCAAGTTCCCATTCACGCATTCGTTCGTATGCCAACTCTTTTTTTTCCTCATTTGCCACATGAAATACCGTTATATCTAGTTTCCCATCAAATAACTGTTCAACAAGTTTAATGCTTTCTATTTCGTTTTCATGAAAACTCGTCATCACGCCAACATGACGAAGATTTGGCAAGTGCTGGCTTTCGGGAAGTACCAATACAGGCGTATAGCATTGCTCTACTAATCCCTCAGTAAGGTCGCGCGACGCATAATGTAAAATATCTGCATACTGTCCGGACACAATGAGATCAAAGTGTTCGCTCTTGTTTAAATCCAAAAGGAACTGCAAGATGTCACCTTGTATTGCCTCTCCCCTAATGTGGACAAGCGGAAAATCGTTTTTCGCCTGCCTCATTAAGTGTTCAAGCTTTTGATCAATATCCTCTTTATTCTCGGACTTGTCATTTTCGAACGACAAAATAATGAATACCGACCAATCGAAGAGATTCGCTTTCTTTAATACAAACTGCAGAACATAAAAGGTTTTTACTGAGAAATTCAATGGTATTAATACTTTTTTTCTTCCAGACATAATAGTTTGAATATTACCTTATTGTGTTGTCAAACAAATAGATTCGGTTAAGGTTTGAAAGCTATAGCAGATTAGGAGGTTCAGGAAAACTCCTTTTAATCCCGTTATTTATGAGTGAAGTATATTCAATACGGAAAAAGAACAAAAAAGACGGAGATGCTGTTATAACCTTATAGAATGCTAAACTTATGATAGAAACACAGGAGCAAAAAGATATTTCCAATGCATTTTTTAAAGAAGCATTAAAACTTTTAAATGATAGCGGTAGTCCGTACATGCTAGGTGGCGCCTTTGCCATGTTTCATTATACCGGTATTTTTAGAAATACAAAGGATCTCGATATTTTCTGTAAAAGCAGTGAATATCCAAAAATCCTGAAGCATTTCGCCTTGAATGGTTATCGAACCGAATTGACCGATGCGAGGTGGCTAGCCAAAGTCTTTAAGGGAGATTATTTTATAGATATTATTTTCGATACCGTTAATAACATTTGTACGGTAGACGACAGCTGGTACGCACGTGCGAGTACCGGCGAATTTGTTGGTGTACCAGTCAAATTTATTCCCGCTGAAGAGCTGATTTGGTGTAAAATGTATGTTAGGAATCGAGAAAGAAACGACAGTGCTGATATCAATCATACCTTTTTACGATATGGAAAGCATATTGATTGGAAGCATCTTTTAAATCGCCTAGATCAACATTGGCACATTTTACTAGCGCAATTAATAACTTTTCAATTCGTTTATCCGGCCGACTATCGGCACATAGTACCTAAATGGCTTTTTGATGAACTCATAGAGCGAGCGAAAGAGCAATACGAGCTACCGCCTCCCGTTGAGAAGGTATGTAGAGGTCCTTTGATTGATCAAACGCAATATGAGGTGGATATCAAAGAATGGAATTATAAGTCATCTACAATTACAACAATTTAATGATGGGAAAGAAAGTTAAAACCACAGTAGCTGCGCTAGCAGATATTCACATTCGAGTGAGTGATAAAGGCCGTTGGGCAGATTGTTTTGAGGAAATAGCTAACAAAGCTGACGTACTGCTAATTTGTGGCGATCTTACCGATACAGGAGATGAAGATGAGGCGACCGTTTTGGCTGCTGAATTAAAATCATGTAATATACCGGTTATAGGTGTATTGGGAAATCACGATTACGAGAAAGGTAGACATAAATTAATTCGTCAGATTCTGCAAGACAGTAATATGGTCATTCTAGATGGCGAAGGTATTGTTATTGATAATATTGGTTTTGCGGGTGTAAAGGGCTTTGGTGGTGGCTTTGACGAATATATGCTATCTATGTTTGGTGAAGAGTCTATGAAATCTTTTGTTCAAGAGGCCGTAAATGAATCGTTGCAGCTGGATCGTGCACTTGCTAGATTGGAGCAAGACAATCCTAATATTCTCAAAATCGCTTTGTTACATTATTCTCCTATTAAGGAAACCGTAATTGGAGAACCTGAGCAAATTTTTCCTTTTTTAGGCTCTTCGAGACTAGCAGACCCTTTACATAGGAGAAAGGTCTATGCTGCCTTTCACGGCCACGCTCATGCCGGCCAGCTCGACGGTGTGACTTCGGGCGGTGTCCGGGTCTTCAATGTGGCTTTGCCAATACTTAGAAATGAAGATCAAGCCAAGCCCTATTATTTATTAGACGTACCACATAAATAGACAAAAATACATATCGGATATTAACACGTAGGCATGCTAAAACACTTTATTAAATAGCTGTCACATTATCGTGAATCAATAAGCGATTGGCCATTAACCAAATAAGATATCATGATTAACATTATTCTAGTTGACGACCACCATATTGTAAGACAAGGCATTAGGACCTTATTGGAAATTGAATCGGATATTACGGTTGTTGGCGAAACGGATCAACAAGAAGAGCTGCTTTTCCTCCTCAACGAGCGACAAACGGTGGATGCGATCGTTATGGATATCAATATGCCGGATACCGATGGTATAACCTTAACTAAGCATATTAAGAATCTTTATCCAGGTATTCATATCATCGTTCTGTCAATGATGGATCATGAAAAATATGTTTCCCAAGCCTTTGAGGCTGGTGCAACAGCATATTTGATCAAAAACGTAAGCCGTGATGAACTCTTGTTCGCGATTCGGTTTGCCGCCCAGGGTGAACCCTATATTTGTGCGGAAATTAGTTTTAAACTTTTGCGACAAGCTATGAAAGTAGTCCCTTCATCAGCCAGTGCAAATGCTACTGATTTACAAATAAATAACCGTGAAATGGAAGTTTTGGCCCTCACAGCTGATGGATTTACGAATCAGGAAATCGCAGAACGCTTGTTTACAAGTAAACGGACAGTAGAAGGATACCGCCAAAGTCTTATTGAAAAAACAGGTGTAAGAAATACTGCTGCATTAATAAAGTACGCTTATCAAAATGGTATCCTGAAATAATGTGTATTACCGTATTTACCGAAGCTAATTTTGGGTATTTATACGTAATTGATGTTTCCTTTAATCACGACCTTTGTTGTCAGTCAGATTGCATAGCTGCGACGTGAATTGCGCAGAAAAGTTTAGTGGTTAATTATCTAATTCTCAATTATGAAAACCAAGTTAGTGATTGCGGACAATAATCCTATACGTCGAGATGGTATCCGAGCTATATTACAACAGGACAATATAGATGTCAATTACACCAATAACTGTCTTGAAACCTTAAAAGAGCATCTAACGGATGTCGACGTACTGATTTGGGGTAATGATCTTAACTATTCTATCGACAAGGAATTGATAGCTAAGTTGAAAGGATCCGGTAATTTAAAGATTATAATTTTAGACAACGACCATGGTTTACAGCCTGCGATCCGAGCAATGCATGCGGGAGCGCACGCCTACATTACGCAATCGGTTCAAAAAGAAGAACTTTTATTTGCAATCCGCTATGTTTTGCAAGGTAAAAAATACGTTGATCCAAGCCTAACGGTACGACTTTTTAATAAACTAAGCGACTTTGAAGATCATATTAGTACGCTGAACACCGATCTCGCGCTATCTGACAAAGAAAAGGAGGTGCTTGATTTAATGGTATGCGGCTACGCCAATAAAGAAATTGCTTACCGTTTATTTACCACAAAACGCAACATTGAAGATTTACGTCAAAACCTCATCACAAAAACCGGGGCGAAAGACAATTTAAGTCTGATATTTTATCGTCTGCATAAAGAGTTCATCCAAAATTAGATTTAGCGATTTTATCGTTGGTTTGCACTCTTTAGTACCTGCCCGAAACCGTTCGAAAGAAGTATTCTGCTTTGACCGAACGGTTTCTTACAATATCAGTGTACCCTTAACAAAGTAATGGTTCTGAAAACCGGCATGTGTACTGCGATAGTGATAGATTAGGTAGGAAAAAATTAATCGGACTTGATTTTAAGTCCGATTAAATATACATAAACCATTAATAAAGTAAATTGGTCGTTCTTCTCGGAATATATTGCTGTAATATTTTACTGTAAATATTAGCATTACTACTCTTATCCATCATAAAGCCCAATTTATCCATGATCTGAATAACCTGGTCATTTATAGAATTAAGTAAAATCTTTACTTCATTGACTCCATAAAAGTATTTAGCCATCTCTAACATCTGATTGAAGGCCTCCACCATTAAACCCTTGTTTCTATATTCCAGAAGTAAGGTTCCACCCACATACATATCCTTTCTGTTTTTTCCTCCTTTATAAATCATACAAGATCCGATAATTTTATCAGGTGCTGATTTCAAACGAATGGTATATACACACTTCGCTAGCCATAACAGGCGTTTTGTAAATTCTTCCGGCGATTCATCATTTTCGTATAAATCTTGATAGTAAGTACCATACTGTTGCGGGAAAGAATGCAAATGGCAAAACTCACGTGCCTCACTTAAGGATAGTTTTCTTAAAACTATACCCGTTTTTTCATAGTTTTTCATTAGATAAATAGAATATATATATGTACTGTAAATAATTTCCCGAAACATGGAAGCCCTTGACGAACGGGGGCTTTCTTGGTACCTTTTAGTTTTCAATATTTATGCCAAAAAGAAGGAAAAACTAGATAAAAATCAAAAAAGTATATTTTTTAGGAAAATAAATTTCATAATAGGGTAAATACGTCTTCTTCAAAAAATAAGATGCTAATTCTTAGTGGGAATAACGTTTTCCTTCTCCAATAATATGATAATTATCTAAAACAGCACGGTAACTTGGATAGTTGTGGTCAATTTTGCTGATTGGCTTCTTTCCAACCTTTTGCAAAAATTTTTTTAAATGAGGACAGTGCTTACTATTCAAGTTTGTAGGATCAATATCATCGTCCACCGCAACAGCCGTCTCCAAATCGTAACAAACTAAATAATACATGGCTTTTGTTTTTTATTTTATAACAGTTTAAACGCTTTTTTGTTTTTAAGTAAAAATTCTAGTTATGCGAAATTTAACATACGTTTTATATTCTACTGTTTACTATCCTGAGCACTATTGTTTTATATTTTGGACGCAGCTTTCTCCCTACCGATAGCATTGGCAGCCATTATGGCCACCTTGTTCATTGAAGTTAGCAATTGGTTGAACAACGTGGGCTGAAGCGTACCATAGCATCATCGGCCGCAGTAGACCTGATCGTGCAATTCTTTCAGACCATATATTGGAGTTTTAATAGTAAGCCGTCAAGTGAATATTAATCCACTCCTTACGATCGTAGGCTTAGTGGCAGGTGAAGCCGTGTAGGAACCGCCGGTATGATTTTGGCCATCCCTCTACTATGTGTCATGAAGATTATCTGCGGCCAAATACCAGGCTTAGAGTCTTATGGTTTTTTAATCGGAACACAAGTAAAATAAAAGAGAAAGTTTCGGATAAGCAAAAAAAGTATAAGCTAAGCCCAGCCTATTCCCAACATCGTTTGCTGAAACAAGAGACTGTTAAAATATTTTCTACGATTATAAATGATATAAATTATGATGTTTTTAAGTTCGAACGCCCTACGCCTTCTTCGTTTACTAAGAAGGTGGTCAGTTGGATCCATAGGTAAGTTTGCAGAGGAAATGCAATTGGACCCTGAAAGCGTTCTCAAGGCAGCCTACATACTGGAGCAAAACGGCTACATTCTTACAGTAGACATCGCTGATGATTGTCCCTATCCAAATAAAATGCTCGAGATAAATGCGCTGGGACTTAGTTTTCTGGAAGGGTTTGACGGTAGAGTGGATAGCACACAAGACAAAACCTAACGCTTTTTTAGCCTTGGGACAACGAATTTTCCGAAATCACGGATAAATTCTTCTTGATAGATGTTGACATTATGAAGAATAAGATGTTCGAAGCCAAGAGACAAGTCTTGCTCCAACCACTGTAGCTGATCCTGCCAATTACTGGATACTCTTATTTTTTTGGGTATATCCTCAAAGCTAACGGATGATCCAAGCGCATCGAATTCTTCTATCGTGGCTATATCACTTAGAAGTATTGGATCTAGTAAATTATTCCTCCATTGTTCGTACGCATTTACAAGGGCCAGTTCCTCTGATGTTGCATACGACAATTGCACTTTTAAAAACATAGGTTTCCCTTCACCGCCATTTTTCCTGAATGCAGTCACTACCTCCTTCAATTCGTTATACGGCCTGCTAATTGTAATCAAACCATCTGCCCACTTACCTACCCAACCCGCCGTCTCCACACTTACAGCAGCGCCGAAAATTGGAATGGGTTTGTTGGGTCGCGTGTTAAGTTTGGCCCTGTCCACACGTACATGACCCTCATAGCTTACTTCCTTGCCTCCCAATAAAGCGCGAATAATGGTCCCGCATTCTCTTAAACGTTCATTTCTGAATTTTTTATCGGGCCAGTTGTCTCCTGTGATGTGTTCGTTGATATTTTCGCCGCTACCCAAAGATACCCATAACCGATCTGGAAACATATATCCAAGCGTCGCAATAGCCTGGGCAATTATAGCAGGGTGATAACGCTGCCCCGGGGCGCATACAAAACCAAAAGGAAGCCTGGTAGATTGCATGGCAGCGCCTAGCCAAGTGAAAGCATAGCCGCTGTGTTGTTGGGTTGTGCTCCAAGAATGAAAATGATCAGAGCAATGTATAGCCGTAAAGCCGCACTGTTCCGCCAGTATAGCCCAATCTAATAGGTCTGTTGGGCTAAATTGTTCATGAGATGCATGATAAGCGATAGTTTGCATTTTCGTTTGTTTACGTCATACCATATTTTAGGTTACCGGTGCTAAAAAGTCACAAACCTCTGTGCATTGTGTGAAATATGCATATTTCACGTTAGTGCTTCCTATAAAAGTAGTATACGATACCGATAGCTAACAAAAAGATAATTCCAAATAAAATAGGTGCAAACATAGCGTCTTGCGTTAAATAATAAATCTATTAAATTCATTTCGTGGCAGCCAGTAATCTTTATTTAATCTACCCGAAGCGTCATGAATCATACATCGAATATATCCCTGCCCCTTTACGTTTCCTTTGGACGTTTTGCGTTCCAAAAAGGCCTGTAATGGATCGCCAGACTCGTCAGTTTTAAAACTCAGTTCGTATTGATTGCAAGAACACGCTATGAGCGACACGCAATCGTATTTTTTACGTAAGATTTTTAATATAGGTTCTTTCAATCCCATGACATCCTTATTTACCACCTATATAAGCAACTATTGAACCTATAAAACATACATAGGTATACTTCGTGCAAAAATCCTTAGCTCAAGCAATGCGGTGCCGTTGAAGGCAATATTGGCAACATTTTATTAGTGTCCTAAAAAGTGCATAGTGCTGTACCCATTCGACGAGAAGATATAACAATAACTCAATTTTAAAGAACAAATAACTAAATGAAAAAGGGTTCTTGAGCACAAAATTGAGGGTGTAGAGAAGTGGCACTGTATATGGAATCCGATTCTTATTTAACCCTATAAATGAAAGATATGTATACCTTAGGAATTAACGCAGCTTTTCATGACTCCGCAGCTTGTTTAATCGAAAATGGACACCTAATTGCAGCCGCCGAAGATGAACGATTCACACAAATCAAACATGGTAAACGCCCCATTCCATTTTCGACCTATGAACTACCTTATCATGCAATTGATTTTTGTCTAAAGCAAGCAGGAATCACCTTGTCTGCGGTTGATCACATCGCTTATTCGTTTGATCCCTTTTTATTGGTTAACCCTGGGGATGAGAAAAGGCCATGGGCGGATATTCCTTTTGTTAGAAATACAGAACACGATAAAGATTCCGAGCCGTGGCGAAATCTTTTTCTTTCCTCTATCATTAATGCTCCACGACAATTGGTTGATGGTTACCCACACCATCTGCAATCCTCTTTTTTAAATACAAGGACAAACGATTGGATCTGGCATTTTACGGATCATCATCTGTCTCATGCAGCCAGCGCATTTTTTCCTTCTCCATTTGAGGCAGCAGCCGTGCTCGTTATGGACGGTCGGGGTGAAACAGCATCAAGTTCTTATTACGTTGGAAACCAAAATGGCTTGGAGTTGATACAACAAGTACAGTTGCCCCATTCCCTAGGCCTGTTGTATGAAGATGTTACAGCGCATCTCGGATTTCTACGATCATCTGACGAATATAAAGTAATGGCTTTAGCTTCATATGGTGAGCCTGTTTTTGTTGATGAATTTAGAGAGATTGTGCGCTTAACAGGAAGCGGACAATATGAAATAAGCGATCCGCGACTTTCTGAGAGATTTGGCCCACAACGCCTAAGAAACGCTCCCTTTACCGCACACCATTTTAACATTGCACGTTCGCTTCAGTATGTTTTAGAAGAGCGTATATTGGAGTTGTTGAATTGGTTTTATGAGGTGACGCTGGAAGAAAATCTTTGTCTCGCCGGCGGTGTATTTCTCAATTGTGTTTTGAATGCCCGTATCAGGGATAAAAGTCCATTTAAGAATGTGTGGGTGCAGCCGGCTGCCGGCGATTCCGGTACAGCTTTAGGGGCTGCTATATTAAAAGATCGGGAAGAACGTAGAGAAAGTAAAAAGACTTCGATCATGCAGGATGTATATTTAGGTCCCTCTTACTCCGATAGTGACATACAACGTATTTTGGAACGAAATAAAATTCCTTATATCAAAATGCATGACATAGTGGAAGAGACCGCAACGTTACTTGCTCAAGATAAAATTATCGGATGGTTTCAGGGTGCGATGGAATATGGTCCAAGAGCCTTGGGAAGTCGTTCTATCTTGGCTTCGCCGTTAAGTCCTGAAATGCAAGCCAAATTAAATGAGGTAAAGGATCGTGAAGACTTTCGACCCGTCGCACCTGTTGTAACGGAAGAGGACGCCGAAAATTGGTTTGTGGGAGCAAAACAGTCTCCGTTTATGCTGTTCATCTATGATGTAATTCCCGATAAAGCGACGCAAATACCAGCCGTAAAGCACGTCGATGGTACTGCGCGTATTCAAACGGTTAATGAAAAACAAAATCCACTTTATTATCGACTTATCAAGGCGTTCGAACGGAAAACAGGAGTGCCTGTACTCGTAAATACCTCTTTTAACACATTGGGAAAGCCAATTGTATGCACACCAAGAGATGCTATTGAATGCTTTTGGACATCCCCCTTCGATGCGCTTATCATAGGATCCTTTCTAATTCAGAAGGATTATGTCAATGTTCCTGAAAGAATGGTCTTGGACGAAAATCTTGTTAGTTTTTAGGGCGCAGTATGGATATGTTTAGGATAACTGTAGTAATTCCGACTTACCAAAGAACGATGTTATTGTCGCGATGTCTAGACGCTTTGACTAAACAAACACTTAATCAGCGTTTATATGACATTATTGTGGTGGGTGATGGTTATGACAACGAAACGGAAGAGCTGGTAGCTACGTTTAATACCGCTTTTGAAAATCGTATAACTTATCTTTATACTGAATGCAAAAAAGGACCGGCTGCAGCCCGAAACCTAGGATGGTTATACGCTGATGGACACCTGGTTGCGTTCACTGATGATGATTGTATTCCCGATGAACTTTGGCTTCAGGAAATTTTTGACGCCTATAACGGTGAGGAGAAAATCGTATATACAGGATCAGTATATGTACCAACCCCCGAGAGCCCGACAGATTTTGAAAGGAATACGGCACAATTGGAGGTTGCGGAGTTTATCACGGCTAATTGTATTTGTACAAAACAAGCGCTATACCATGTCGGAGGTTTTGACGAACGATTTAAAATGGCATGGAGAGAAGACAGCGACTTGCATTTTAAGCTTCTCCGTGCAAAAATCCCAATAATAAAACTTAACAAAGCCGTTGTTATTCATCCAGCTAGAAAGGCCAAATGGGGAATTAGCATAAAAGAACAAAAGAAAGGCATATATAATGCGTTATTGGCAAAGAAATTTCCAAGTCTCTATCAAGCCCGAATCGGCCATCCAACAAATGCTTTATATTACAGTCTTTTATTGCTATTGATTTCCATGGTTCTCTTATGGCATGTGAACCTGAAGTGGGCCTTTTTTGCCAGTCTAAGTTTTTGGTTGTTTCTTACCGCTAAATTTATTTTAATACGTCTGAGAGGAACCAGTAAATCACCCTCTCATATTGCAGAAATGGTTTTTACTTCAATACTAATACCGTACTTATCTATTTTTTGGCAGCTGTATGGTTCTATTAAATACCGAACCGTTTATAATATTAAGATCGGAAAATGAAATCAATCGCAATTTTCAGAGCCTTACAATTAGGAGATTTTTTATGTGCGATACCGGCAATACGCTCATTAAGACAAGCGTATCCGAATGCGCATATTGCTTGGATAGGGCTGCCGGGTACACAACATCTGCAACATCGTTTTGCCAATTATATTGATGAATTCATTCCCTTCCCCGGCTATCCGGGGCTGCCTGAGCAGCCCATTGAACCGAAAAAGATTTTGGCCTTTCTACAAGATATGCAGAGGCGTAAATTTGATTTGGTAATACAAATGCAGGGAAATGGCACCTATGTTAATGCACTCGTTTCATTATTTGATGCAAATAAATTGGCTGGCTTTTTCAAGGATTCACTCTTTCGACCAAACAATGAACATTTTGTTCCCTATCCTGAACACTTGCATGAGATTGAACGGCACTTATATTTGATGCATCATCTCGGCATACCTGATGCAGGTAAACAACTCGAATTTCCGCTTCTAAAAGACGATCGTCATATCTGCGAAAAATTCCATTTAACGCCGGGGAATTTCGTTTGTATACATCCCGGGTCGCGTGGCGAATCTCGTAGATGGAATCCAAAGTACTTTGCGCAAATAGCCAACCGTTGTTTAGAAGCGGGTTATGATGTCGCTATTACGGGGACAAAAGAGGAAGAAACGATTGCTAACGAACTATCAGCGCATATGAACCGCCCGCCATTATTTCTTGTCGGTCAAACAGATTTAGATGAGATCGCCCTTTTACTTAAACAAGCGAGGGGATTATTATCCAACTGCACAGGGGTAGCCCATATAGCCTATGCACTGCAGGTGCCTGCAGTGGTCGTTAGTATGGATGGTGAACCTCATCGGTGGGGCCCCCTAACTCCTACAAGGCAGCAAATAATAGATTGTCAAAGAAAGCCAAATGTCGAAAAGGTGCTTCAACATTTCAACAATACAGTGTTGTGTAATATATAAAATCACCACATGGACAATACCGCTTGCATGATATCATTCACCGATGGTAAAGGCAAGTAGTCAGCGTAATATTTTCGATCAACATAGCGAATAACTTCATTTTTGCTTTTGATCTGTTCATCAATACTATATTCAAGCACGCGTGTATTACCCATCCAAGGATGGTGTTGTGGATTTGTTTGAGCATAAAGTACAACTAGAGGAGTCTCAACGGCCGTCGCTAAATGGACGGTAGCTGTATTGACAGATATGACAAGTTTGGACATTTGGAGAAGTGCTGCAAACTCATCTATACGGAAAAGGCCTCCGGTTGAAAAAGAGTTATCTTTCACACGATCTTTCAAGCGGTTTGTTATTGAACTTTCACTATCCGAGCCGGAAAACACAATCTGCGTATCTAATAGCTTTAACATTTCTTTAGCGAGCTCTTCCCATTTTTCTTCGGGAAACTGCCTTTTTTCTTCACTCACACCTGGATGTAGTACAATGAAAGGTTTCGATAGATTTATTCCCAAAGCTTCGAGTTTGATTCTTACGCTTGAAATGGCATTTTCCTTAATCGCTACTGTTATTTTTTTCTCCTTTGCTACAGCCCCAACACGCTCAACTAAGTCGAGATCACGTTCGACCTGAGGTTTAATAAGTTCGTAGGGTTCCTTCTCAGGAATCCAATCATTTAAAAGCTCATAAGGATTTTCTCGACAATATGCTAGACGTCTCGGAATTCCCGCCATCCATGCTAACATTGCTGCAGGTAACGGACTTTGACTGTAAACGGTAAAAATCACGCAAGCATCAAACGATGCCACTTTCAATTGTGAAACTAGTTTTTCCACTATATGAGTTGCATGATTGGCTTTTAACTTAACCCAGGGCAAATCGACTGCAATGGTTTCATCAACCATAGGCAACAGTGAAACGACTTTTGATGTATCTGTTGATGTTAACAAAGTAATCCTACAATTAAAGCTATCTTTAAGCGCTCGGATTGCAGGAGACGACATGAGCACGTCTCCTGTATTATCTGCTCGAATCACGAGTATATTCTTACAGCCATGCCATGTAGTCATTTAAGCTTTCATTTTGGTGACTTGGTTTGGAGATGAATTTTCCTGGATACGTCTAATTATGTTGGTAGTTGACTTTCCATGTGTAAAAGGTAAGAACACCAATTTTGCACCAACTTCATTTATAGCTTGCAATTCGGGCATTTGTTTGTTTCTATAGTCCTCGCCCTTCACCACTATATCGGGTTTCAATGCCCGTATTAAATTTGCCGGGTCATCTTCATCATTTTCATTACCAAAACTTATGATATAATCAATTGATGAGAATGCTGCTAAAACATGCATTCGATCTCTCAGTATATTAATCGGTCTGCTTTTTCCTTTTAAACGGCGCACGCTTTCATCGGAATTTACACCAACAATTAGTACATCGCCCATTTTTCTTGCTTCCTGTAGGTAGTGTGTGTGCCCGCAATGCATGATGTCAAAGCAGCCATTCGTGAAAATAATTCGCTTATTCTTTGCCTTAAGTTGATCTGTAAGACTAGTCAATAACGACGTAGAAGTTAAAATTTTTGTCTTATTCAC
>Ga0079224_100008311_pt1 | contig 14055 bp, 17 predicted proteins | sample Stecom2015_FD_80414 | JGI IMG/M metagenome (GOLD analysis project Ga0079224, IMG submission 80414) | Agricultural soil microbial communities from Utah to study Nitrogen management - Steer compost 2015 | ecosystem: Environmental > Terrestrial > Soil > Agricultural land | place: USA: Utah... | reverse complement strand
GCCGCCATCGAGGCGGTCAAGAACCAGGGCAAGAAGAAGTAGCCTTCAGCACCTAGGCCCCCTACCTGCGACTCTCTCGCGGGTAGGGGGCCCGCTGCTGCGCCTGGGCCGTCTCTGGGCCGTCAGACCTGGGTGGTGCGGCGCGTCAGTCGGAAACGCACCCGGAAGGCGACCAGGAAGCCCATGGCACAGGCGACGGACTCCGGTACGGGTGACCAGAGGGGCAGCGAGGCCACCAGACCACCGAGCAGCGGCAGCGACGCCGGGTTCGGGGCGATGGTGATGGTGAGAAGTGGACGTGCGAGCATGGCTACTCCTGTTGAGTGTGCTAGCGATACGCATCGATGGGATGGGCCGCTCCCCTGGCCGGGAGCGGCCCCCGAAATGCATGCGCACCCTATTGAGAAAAACCACCTCGACGCAAATCGCCTTTTGAAAGCTGCGCGGACCAGCGAATTCCCCTTCTGGGGGTTCGCCGACTTACCCCGAGAAGAGCCGTACACACGGCCACCCATGTTGGCCACAAGGCATTCCGCAACAGCGGGACCAACGCACCCGGCTTCCGTGAAGAAAGAGCCCTCTGCCGGGCTATGCTTGACCGCGATGCGGTCAAGCATAGCCCGGCAGAGGGCTCTTGACGCTCCTTCAGCGAACCTTCCCGCGTGTTGCACCGACGAGGGCCCGGTCCTGAGTCTGTTAACTATTGCTTCGATCTAATCCGTCACCTATTGGTGAAGCTATTGAGTCGCCATTATTTGACCTCCTTATTTGCGCATCCGGTCCGCGTTTAATTATCCCTTCCACATCTACGGTATTGGTTGCTACAGGACTCTTATTGAGTGCGCTTATTCGCGAACGCCGCAGCTACGGCTTTCCGGGTCCGCTCCTGGCTCGACGGCATCAGGTGCGCGTACACACGTAGCGTCAGGCCCGGGTCCGAGTGGCCGAGGTACTCGGCGAGCGCCTTGATGTTCTCCCCCGCGTCCAGGAGCACCGAGGCGTAGAAGTGGCGCAGCGCGTGCATGCCGTTCTCGCGGGACTCGGCGTACGGTCGGCCCCGCTCGGGCACCGGGATGACGCCCGCCGCAGCCAGCGCAGGCTTCCACGCCTCCTCGTTGAGCGACGTACGCCATACGTGCCCGCCACGCGGCCCGGTGAAGATGAGCCGCTTGGTCACCGGAGCCCCGTCGGCCACCTTCCACGGCAGGGTGATCTCGACCGGCGGGAACCGCTCCATGTGCGCCCGGAGCGCACCAGCGACGGGGCCGGGAAGCGGCACGTCCCGCAACTTGCCGCCCTTCGGCGGCGCGAACACGGCCTTGCTGCGGCTCAGCTTCAGTTGCTGGACCACATGGAGCGTGCCCGACTCGAAGTCGATCGCGTCGACGGCCAGGCCCAGGATCTCCCCCTGGCGGAGCCCGCAGCCGCCGCCCAGGTCGATCATGGCCTGGTAGCGCTCGGGCATGGCGGCCCGGACGGCGAAGACGCGCTCTGGCGTCCAGGGCACAATGCGCTTGCTGTCGACGGCCGGCGGCCGGACGGACCGGGCGGCACAGGGGTTCCGGGGAAGGTGCCCGTCGTCCACGGCCGCACTGAGAGTTGCGCGCACGTTGGAGTAGATCGTCCGGGCGTACGACCCGCGGACGCCGTTCTCCTGCAACTGCCGCACCCAGTCGCGGATGTGCGCCGGCTGAAAGGAGCCGAGCGGGCGCGAGCCGAGATAGGGGTAGGCATGCAGCCGTAGTTGCGACTCCATCGAGGCTTGGGTGTTCGGGTCGGCGCCCTGTGTGGCAACCCAGCGTTCGGCGTACTGCTGAAAGGTGATGCGGGCGGCGCGCGGGTCGATGTACTGCCCGCGTGCCATGTCCGCCTCGATGTGCGCCAGCCACTGATCGGCGAGCCGCTTCTGACGGTCGGGGAAGCTCTTGGACTTCTCCGTGCCGTCCGGACCGACGTAGCGAGCGCGGTAGCGCAGGCCGGACCCATGACGCTCCGTCTTGACCTTGCGCACCTTCCCGTCCGGGCCGGTCTCGGTCCGGTACCAGCGGTCCTGAATGTGCCCGGCCATCAGGCGACGGCCCTTTCCCGCAGCGACTCGACCCAGGCTTGGACGTCCGCAGGGTCGTAGCGCAGATGCCTGCCGACCCGGAAGCCGCGGGGACCGGTGCGCTTGCGACGCCACTGGTAGACCGTCTCGACGCTGGGCAGGTCGAACATCGCCACCAGGTCGTCAGGAGTGAGGTACCGCGACGGCAGACCACGCGGCTCGGAGGCCGCTTCCGCGACGGCGAGGCGACGGCTACCCATGGGTGGGCTCCCCTTCCGTTCCGGGAGCGGGTTCGAGGGTTTCGGCGAGCCAGACTTCGGCGTCGGTGAGGCCGGTCCCGGCGTAGACCCAGTGGGCAAGGACGAGAGTCGTGTCCGGGTCGGTCCGGTCCGCTGTCAAGGCAGCCTGTGCGCGGCGCCATTCGGCGCGAGCGTCGCGGAGTGCGCCGAGGGTGGTGGAGTAGCGGCGGGACTTGGTGGAGAAGTGGCCGCGGAAGCCGAGCATGTGGGCCCAGGCCCGTAAGCGGAGATCTGCCAGCTCAGGGCGGGCACCGAGGTACCAGGCGGTGCGGATCATGCGACGGGCATGGTCGGTGATCTGGACGCCGGCCAGCTCGGCGAGGAAGCGGATCGGCCGGTCGAGGGTGCCGGTCGCGGTCTCGGCGCCCTTGGTGGCGTACTTGGCGATGTACGCCGCTACGGCCCGCTCGGTCAGCTCGTGGCCGCCGTCGAAGTCGGCGGAGCGGATCGGACGGACGTCGAGCTGACGGCCGAAGACGAAGGAGTGCGCCCGCGCGCCGACGGTCGGGCCGTGGACGCGTGCGGCGGTGGCAGCGGCGTGGATCGCGTCCCCCAGCAGCTCGGCCGTGGCCCAGGCCGGGGGCGAGGTGTCGCCACCCTCGGGACCGTCGAGACGGATGACCGCGTGGAAGTGGACGGCGCCGCGCTTCTGGTACTCGGCCACCTTGGCAAAGGAGATGCGGGCGTGGTCGCGGAAGGCCCGTTGCGTGAGACCGGCGAGCTTGGCGACCTCACGGCGGAGGTAGATGGAGAAGCGCCGCCACAGGGCCCCGGCGTGCGCGTTCCAGAGCACGGCCTCTTCGTAGTCGTATGTGTCCGGGTCGAGGGGTGTACCGAGAACAGGGTCTGTTTCGTCGTGCCGAACACCGCAGCGACAAGGCCGCCCGTTGGAGGGGCGGTTGTGGACCGGGCCGAAGCTCGGCGCGGTGAAGGTGGCGAAGACGCGCGGGTGCGTGCCGACCTGCTCAGGGGTGCCCTTGCCACCGCGGAGACCTGCGGTGATCAGGTGGTAGGTGTCGCGGCGATAGACCTCCGCACAGGCACGGCACCGGGTGGCACGGCGGTTGTTGCAGCGGACGAGAAGGCTCCCGGCGGGGAGGGCGGTCGAGTCGAGGTGCAGGACGCGCCCGACCTCACCGGTCGTCGTGTCGACGGCGTACTCGGTACGGTGGCCGTCCAGGCGTACCGGGTGCGTGCAGCCGCCCAGGCCGGAGAGTTGACGGGCCAGTTCGGGCAGGGTGCCGAGTGAGGCGAGCATCGAGAGTTCCGCCAGCGGGGGCGGAGTCTGCCGGGTGATGATGGGACTTCCTTTCGGCTGTTTCGGCAGTGAGGAGGGACGGCCCCGGGGCGGCGGGATGCTTGGCGGCTTGTTGCCGCCCCGGCGGCCGGTCAGCGCTTGTTCGTGCTGCTGACGAGGGAGCGCAGGACGACAGCGGCGACGGCCACGGAGATAGCCGAGACGGCGACCGCGGCCAGGAGCGCGGTGAGGACGACGCCCACGACGACCACGGCGACGACCGCTCCGACGCCGACGCTCACGAATGGAGTGATCGGGCGGCCGGCCGAGTGAGCCGGAGCCGGGGCGTGGTCCTGCGGGATGTGCATGGTGATGCTCGGGACGTGCGGAGCGTCGGGCAGCTTGGGACGGAACACGGCAGGTCTCCTTTGTGTGCGGTCGTTGACTCAGTCGCGGTTGCCGTTGACGACGTCGACTCCGGAGCGGATGCCGGACTCGATGGCCGGGGCGAGGACGGTGTGCGAGAGCCAGAAGCCGAACAGCGCGATCACGACGGCGACCCACAGGCGGATGCCGAGGAACTTGATCGCGGCCCAGGCGATGAGGCCGAGGACGAAGACGAGCGGCAGCGAGACGGTCACGGGTACTCCTCGGGTGTCGTCTCGGGTCAGCGGACGGAGCAGCGGTGGGTGCGCGCGGCCAGTTCGGCGGCAGCCCTGCTGTCGTAGTCGGTCGAGAAGCCGCAGCGCGGGGCCGTGCAGGCGGCGGTGTGCTTCTCACGGCCCCGGCCGTCGTAGTAGGTGCCGACCTGGACGGGACCGATGCGGACGACGTTGCGGAAGCGGCGGTTGGAGGACATCACTGGCTCTCCTTCTGGTCGTTGCCGGTTTCGCCGGTGAAGTCGGTGACGTGGTCGGCGAGCCAGCGCAAGATCTCGTCGCCTTCGTAGGTGTCGGCGGCGAGGATCACGGGTTCGGCGATGAGCACGGCTTCGGTGAGGCGGTTCTGTCGGGTCAGCTCGGCGGCACGCTTGAGTGCGCGGAGCGTGGACGGTCGCAAGGCGGAAAGTCCTCCGAGGTCAGGTGAGTTGCGCGGCAATGGCTTCGGCCAACGGCAGGGGGACGCCCAGCCGGGCGCGAAGGGTTGGCGTGTCGATGGGGGTCCCGGTACGGGCGTGGTGCTCGTCGGCGACCTTGCGGGCCAGGGCGACGAGGGCAGGCGGCACGGGAGCGGATGAGGGCTGAGCGGAACCGGCGTCGACGGGCGGCAGCTCGGCACCCCCTTCGGGCGGCTCCGCATCTGTGGCGGGTGTTTGGGGCTTCCTGTCTGAGACGGTCGCAGGCGGTTCGGTGTCGGCCATGGCGCGGGCTGTATTCGGTGCGCCGTGGGCGAGGAGCGTGCCGCCGAGGAAGGCAACCGCGGGCCAGCCGGCGACGAGGATGCGCAGCCAGACGGGGACGTCGTCCAGGTCGAGCAGTCCGGCTGTGGCGACGTTGGCGCCGAGTGAGGCCGCCAGCGCGACGAGGAACCAGCACCACCCCGCCGCTTTCGATTCCCCCGAGCGGAGGCACCGCCAGGCAGCCACCATCAGCAGGTCGACGGAGACCGGGTAGGCCCACGCCTTCCAGCCGTCCTGTCCGGCGGCCGAGGCAAGGTCGTGCAGGTGGGCGAAGGACAGCGCGGCGGCGATGAGCGCCTGGACGAATACTGCATCCATACGGACGGGCAGGGCACGCACGGCGCGACTCCTTCCGGGTTTCAGGCATGGGTGGGGTAGGGAGATGGCGCGGGACCGTCGCGCCGACCGAGGGAAGGGGTGCGGCTACTCGGCGACGGGGCGAGGAGTGACTACCGTCCCGGACGCCTCCACGGGCGCGGACGGAACGTAGGGACGGAAGGGCGCGAGCGCGGGCACGTCGGGGGCGAGGTGGGCCGTCTCCCGGCAGATGGCCGCCGCTTCGTCGAGGGGCAGGTGAGGCGTACGGATGCGGGACCAGCCACCGGACGTATCACCCACAACGGCAAGGCCGGGCAGTTCGGTCGCGATGGCACAGGCCGCGTAGACCGCTTCGGGGGCGATGTCGCCGAGCGCCATCTTCGCGGAGGCTTCATCGTTGACGCGGTGGCAGACGCGGCCGGTCAGCTGTGCCCGAAGCATGGTGGCGCCCTTGCCCAGCTCGGCACCGAAGCGCTGCCCGCACACCTCCAGGTAGATGCCGGCCGCACGACCGAGCTGAGCAAGCCGGATGAGCTGAGTGACCATCTCGTCCCGCCGCTCTTCCTCCTTCCTGCTGGCGACGAGGAAGAGTTCCGCCACCTCGTCGATGAACAGCACGATGGGTGCCGGGCGTTCGTCGTCCGGCAGACCCCAGATGTCCGAGGTGATCAGCGCATCCGGGGTACCAGGAGCGATACCCTGCCGCGCCTTGATCAGGTCGTAGCGCGCCTCCATCTCCTTCACCAGCACGGGCAGCAGCTCGGCCGCCTGTACCGGGTCGGTGGCCAGGGCGGAGAGCCGGGCCGCGAACGGCGCCAGCTCGACGCCACGCTTGCAGTCAATCCCGACGAGGACGACCGGCTGAGCAGCCAATCCGGCAAGTAGGTTGCGCAGGAACATGGACTTGCCCGACAGCGTCGCGCCGAGGACGAGTTCATGCGGAACGGCGCGGTAATCCCGCACGAAGGCCGTCGCGTCCTCGCGCAGAGCCACCGGCACCCGAAGCGGTCCGGTGTCGGTCCGTCGAGGCATCCGCACCTTCCGCAGGACGTCGAACCCGACGAGCCGCAGTTCCACGATTCCAGGCTTCACGTCCCGTACGTACACGGCGTGAACACCCCAGGCGTGCCGCAGCCGTTCAGCCGACGCAGCCACGTCCGCGGGTTCCTGTCCCGGAGCGAGCCTCAGCCGGAGCCGAAGACCGGTCGAGGTGGGCCGGATCATGCCCCGCCGAGGCGGTACGGGGCGGACCTCCCATCGAGTGGTCGCCCTGACGGCGAGCGCCCGCAACTGGGACGGTGGGACCGTCAGGCCGCACGCCTCCATGGTCGAGGAGTACGAGGCCAGCAGCCGGGCCACCGAGAGCGGCAGCCCGACCGTGGACCAGTACGCCGCAGGGTGGGCGCGCCGGGCGTAGAGCGCGCCGCCGCCCATCGCAGCGAGCGGCGCGCCCCACTCGGCCAGCGTCACCAGGTCGGTCACGGTGATCAGCCCGCCTGCGCCATCGGGAAGGCACCCGGAGCCACGGCGGAGGCCCGGTAGGCGATGCCGTGCCGCTGCTGGCCGTTGAACACGCTTTCCCACGGTCGGGCGACGAGCCCCGGGAGCGAGACAGGAGCGCCGACCGTCAGCCCGTCGGTCACCCCGCTCTCGGGGATGGTGACCTGGATCAGGGACGACTCGCCTTCGTCGATGAAGACGACACCGACCGTCATCAGTGCCTCACCGCTCACGGCATCCTTGGCGATCTCACCGGTCTGCCGGTCGCGCACCTTCGGCGTCGGCGCTTCGGTAAGCAGGATCGTGGCGGTCGAGGCATCAACGCGGATCACACGCACGGAGATTTCTCCTTCGAGTCGATCAACTCATCACCTGACAAGTTGACTTAGCAAGTTCGAAGCTAGAGATGCCAAGTTGACTTGTCAAGTGGGGCCGAGGGCGAACTCGCTTGCATCAAGCGTCAGTTCATGCGGTAGGTGTCTTCGAGTTCCTGGCGGTCGGCCGGAAGCAGCACGTCAGAGACTTGCAGCGCCTGCCCGGACGCATCGCGCGCGATAACCAGGACGCTGAGCACGGGCACCCCGTCCGGCAAGCCGAGAAGCTCGGCCTCACCACTCTCCGGCATACGAGCGGAGACCCGTTCCGTCACGTGGTCGTAGCGGACCTTCTTCCGAGCTTCCACATGCTTGCGCACACTGCCGCTCAGTGCTTCGACACTCGCCAGCTCGGTGCCGTCGACCAGGCCGGCGGGGAAGTACGACGAGACCAACTCGACCGCTTCGCCGTCGTCCTCCAACAGGAAGCGGCGCATGAGGACCTTGGCCCGCTTCGGGAGCCCGAGCGCGGAGGCGACTCGTGCGGGGACAGGAACCTCAGCGACTTCGACCACGCGCCCCGAGGCTTGCGACTCATCCCGGTTCAGGGCCTCTCGCCCCCGCCGGTCCTGTTGCTCAACAACTTCCGGACGTCCCCGGACGATCGTGCCGTATCCCTGCCTGGACTCCAGCCATCCGTCACGCTTCAGCAGCTCCAGCGCCCTCACGACGGTCGGACGGGACATCCCAAAGGACTGCACCAGCTGGTTCTCACTGGGCACCCGAGTGCCAGGTGGATAGGTGCCGTCCTCGATGCGGCGCTGAATCGTCTGCGCGAGGCGTACGTACTTCGGTGCCTCCACTTCATACGCCATGAACGCCGCCGCCTGTCGAGATTGGCCAAGTCAACTGGTCAACCAGACTAACGACAACTGGGCCGCCAGGACAGAACGGGCCGGAAGACGTCATCGGGCGACCAGGCGTCGGCCATGTCGAACGAGACAACCGTCCCGCCGAAGCGGCTGGGACCGGAGTGCCACGACTCGGCGATGGAGTCGACGAGGAGCAGCCCACGTCCGTGGGCATCGTTGGCCTCCGGCTGCCGCATGCGCACACTCGCCGGGAACCCGGGATTATGCACCTCCACGCGGAGCGACGTCTCCACGCGGTACCACGCGACGCGCACCATCCAGGCCTCGTCAGCGCGCCCGTAGAGAATGGCGTTGGTCACCAGCTCCGAGAGCATCAACACGCAGTCGTCGATGGAACAGGCCGGGTTGTACGGGGCGATGAACTTCCGGAACCAGCGCCGGGCCCGAGGCACGGACTCCGCGACGGGGTGCAACGTCATGGCACCGAGTCGCGGCCACTCCGCAGAGGCATGGCGGTCGATCGAGTAGGCCATCCGCACTCACTCCTTGCCGCTGCCGTCACAATCGAGGCAGCGTCGTTTCGACGTGGCACGGAGACGGTCATTGGCCATCGAGAGCGCCAGAGCCGAACGGGACCCGACGCGCTTCCAACCGCGCCCCCGGCATCCCCGGCAAGTTGCACGCGCGCCCCGGTCCGGCCGCTGACTCGTCACTCCGTGCCCCCTTCCGACAAGTGGCCTTAGCCACTTTGTGGATAGTGGCATTAGCCACTTGCGGTGTGCAAGCGGTTCGGCACAACTGCCGCTCATCAGGTGAGCGGATAGCCCTGCTCGAACGCCCAACGATGGGGCGGGTAAGTGGCTTCGGCGAACTCCAACGGACGGTCCTGCAGATCGAAGACCACGTGATGAACAATCAGAACAGCAGACCCTGACGGCAGCTGGAGATCCGCGGCCTCTTCCTCTGTCGCATCACGGGCACACATGCGATCTTCGGCATAACTGCCCTGACGACCCGTCATGCTCTCGACGTACATCAGCGTCCCCTCCTGGATCCGCTCCGGCTCCAGGAGCTTCGGCGCACGCCGGCCGACGTCCGGAGCGAACCACGAGGTGGACAGCGTGATCGGTCCGTCCTGGTTGTTCGTCACACGCCGCCGATGCACCGCCCTGAAGTCCTTGGCCAGGCCCAGCGCCTCAACAACATGATCCGGCGCTTCCATCCAGCCCGCCGAGGTGATCACCGCGTACTCGCCAGGAGTGTAGATCTTCCCGGTCTGTCGAGCCCGCCCGTACAACTCGCGCGCCCGCCGGTTGACCTCAAGGCTGCGCACGTACGTGCCCGACCCCTGACGCTTCTCGACGAGCCCCTGATGGCTCAGCGCCTCCAACGACCGCGCGGCAGTCGGACGGGACACGTTCCAGCTCGCGGCCAACTGCCGCTCCGAGGGAACCTCGTCCCCCGGCCGCAGGTCACCCCGAAGAATCTGATCACGGATGTAGTGCGCGATCTGGAGATACTTCGGCTGAGCCTCCTCGATCTGTGGCATGCCTTTTCCTCACCTTCCTGCGGCCCAGTGGCTATGGCCTCTAGCCACTATAGGGTGAGTGGTCAACCCCCGACCCCGTAGGCTGAACCGCATGAAGCGGTTGATCGTCGCAGCAGGAGGAGGGGGCGACGCAGTCGCTGCCGCAATGCTTCACGCCGCCCTCTACGGCGACGAGGACCAGGCGGTGATCCTCACCTACGCGTGGGACCGCCTCCTGATCGACCCGGTACCGGGCCCCCGAGGACCGAACAACTTCGCCGGCCTCCAACACCTCACCCCAGCGGTCCAGGCAGTGCCGGCCGAGGCCCGACCGATCGCGCCAGCAGGCTCCACCCTCCCCCGGCTCGCGGCAGAGCTCCCACACACCTTCGCGCTGATCGACCCACAACACGGAGTCGTGGGCCTCACCCGCCAACTCGAAGAGCTGGTGAGCCACTTCTCACCGGAGTCGATCGATCTCCTGGACGTTGGCGGAGACATCCTCGCCCGAGGCGACGAGCCAACGCTCAAGAGCCCGCTGGCAGACGCCATCACGCTCGCAGCATGCTGCCAGGTCGACGCACCGATCCGCCTTTTGGTGGCAGGCCCCGGCCTGGACGGCGAACTACCTCCAGATGACCTGCGCGCCATGCTCGGCCCACTCATCCACACCTTCACGGCCGACGACGTGGAGCCGATCAGCTCAGTCCTGGAGTGGCACCCCTCCGAGGCAACGGGCATGCTCGCGGCGACAGCCCGAGGCGTACGCGGCACGTGCGAGATGCGGGACGCCGGCCTTCCTGTCCCGCTCACCGACGAAGGGCCGACCGTCCATGAGGTCGACCTGGATGAAGCCCTGAGCCGCAACCAACTGGCCCGCGCCATCACGACGACTGCCAACCTCGACGAGGTAGAGGCCCACAGCCGCGAAATCTGCGGCTACTCAGAGATCGACTACGAGCGCAACAAGGCCGCATGGCTCAAAGAGCAGCCGCCGGCGCAGTTCGGCCCTGAGACGGTCCTGTCCCAGCTCAGCCAGTTCGAAGCCGAGGCCCTGAACCGCGGAGTCACCCACACCACGTTCCGCCGCATCACCGAGGCCCTGAACCTCAACGGCTCCCTACGTGAAGACCTGCGTCAACTGCTGATCAGCAGCCACCCAGAGCAGTACGACGCACCCTTGTGGCGCATCACAACCGCTGCTGAGTAACAACCTTCTTCACGGGTTCAAGGCGGCTCGCTCCGCTCCCCGCGCGCGGCCCGGCCCCCGGCCGGGCCTGCGCTCCTGCCTCCGTCCCGCTCCAGCCCGGCCGGCGCCCGTGCCGCAACTACAAGCATGCAGCCGCCTGACGCCAGAGAAGGGGTACGACGTGGCTGGGGCGGTCGGCTCCACGGCTTTACGGAGCCACTTTGGCGCGAGCCTCGAAGATCATGTCCCCAACGTCGTGCTTTACCGGGCAGATCCACAGACTGCCCGACGCGCCGCAAGCTTACGGGGCCATGATCACTCGCGCCAAAGCAGCGCCACCCCAAAGCCGCTCCACCAACCGTGCAATTCCTGTGCAACGTAGTGGACTCAGGAGGTACCTTACCGACCAAGCCGCCCAGGAGTCAGGGAGAACCCTTGAGTGACGTTACCGGCGAACAAAAGCCTCTGAGACCAGCTGACGAGCTGCGTAGAGCTGCGAGAATTTTGGAACGTCAAGCCGAGTACGGGCAGCGCATTATCGATGAGGCGAAACGCCAGCAGGATCGAGATAAACGCAAGGGGCATTTCATCGGAATCTCCGGTTGCACATTGACGACAGGATCTTCTGATGCCGGGATTTCAGTATCCACAGGCAATGATGATCCGATTTTCGCCATCACCCCGGTTACAAATAGGCCCGATATCGGCTCCCTGGCTCGCGCGCTCACTCCCGCAGGGATGCATAATTTCAGCTACCTCAACCATCTATCTGGTACCATTAGTCACGAATTTTACATTTCCAAGCAAGTTGCAAAAACGCCCCAAGAGGCTCTCAGCTTGGCATATCGAGCCATCTCTCTTTTGCGCCTGAAAACGTCCTGCCTGATCAATGGGATCTCATACTCTGAGGTGCCCTGGGGGCAGGTGGCCGCACACTTGAACACTGTAGAAATTCAGCCGCTCGAAGAGCCCAGGCGAGGACTTTGGGTGTCGCAAGCGGTAATCAACGAGAGCGAGCTCGAATGGGTGACCTTGCGGCTCGCGAGGGACTTTGAGCTGCACGAGCAGCCTAGCTATAGACTCGCGTACGATTCGGCAGCAGATGCACCTTTCCTTAAAGACCCCCGCACTGCGATGGCGCGCATCTGGTCTGGCATCGAATCACTCTTCGATGTACAGAATGAACTTAGCTTCCGACTCTCAATGTATGCAGCCGTTTTGATCTCTGACGACCTTGAGCAAAGGATAGACGTCCAGGCCAGATTCAAACGGCTCTATACGCTACGCTCTAAAGCCGTCCATGGCGCAAAAATGGACGCCTCGAAACTTGAGGAAGCGTTGACGTCTTCGTGGTCCTTGTTACGCGATCTGCTGATGGCTTGTATCCGAACAGGCCCATCGCTACCGTCCACTGCCGACTTGGACCAGGCATTGCTCGGACATCCATTGGCCCGGGATGGTGGAGCAGTTGCTCACATCCCTGACCAGACTGCCAGCAGTGGGGCGTAGCCACCCTGCGGTCAGGCGCTTTGCCGAGTTACTGCGGGACAAGAGCCTTGTGGCCATGCCTCTGCCGGCGTGGCCTGGCTCTGGTAAGCGACGTAGCAATTCGGGAAAAGCTACTCCCCCTCCGCCTCCAATGTGTCCGCTTGAGCCTGGGCTTCCGCCTCCTGAACCCGCGCGGGGTGCTCATATCGGAACTGGGTAAGCAGCAAGCTGCCTAGTCCTAGAACTCCCATTGCGTACCGTCGCACGTCTGAACGCTGTTGAATGCGATGTCGATCTACGTTACCGATGGCCTGCGCGAGGCCACTTCCCAAAGCCATCCAGCCTTCGATTTCGCTTTGTTGACCACCCATGCGCAAAATGCCCGACGGGTTCAGTACTTGCGTGTAGAGCCCTTTACCCACAAGGACTTCACCCTTAGGATTGCGAGGATCTCCAGCCCAAGACCGGGCCTTATCTTCTACGAAAATGGCCACAGCCGCTGGAACCTTTGCCCAGTCGTCATCTGCGATGAGTCCCTGTACGTGTGCCCAAAGTTCCGGATCGATTGAAGCATCGTCTAGCGGGCTGTCGTGATGTAGCGTTTCCAAAATAAAGATGGAGGCTCTGATTTCAGCCTTTCCCCTAGCCGCAGCGGTGAGCCGGTAACGCTCCCTATCCTTGATTCGGTTTCCCGAAGTCATGCCATCTGGAAAAACGGAGACGCTGGAGGAGAAACGGCTAACGTGTGGTGAATTAGCCCCAAAAGTGGAACGTAGCACCGCAACAACTTTAGATTCCCATTCGATGAACGCACTCTCGTCTCGGAGATCGCCTGCACCTTCCAGTTCAGACAGCACCCTGATTGCTTCGGTCGCTCGCAATTTCCCTCACTCTCCACGTGTCTGCCACTGGGAAGAGTGTAGATCAATTGATCACGGTGGCCAGGATCACTCCCATCTAGTACGTCCTCTCCGCCCTGTTGAGCCAGTTGAACGCCGACGGCACTGGCTTGGGCCTCTATCACTTGGCCATGGATCGCCAACATCTCGCCATGAGTGCACTGAGACGAGAAGGCAAGGTTTCTGGATCGAGCAGCTGAAGCGGCCCCAAGAACGTCACATGGCTCTCTCAGCACGGTGCACAACTGTTCACGGCCCGATTGTGGTGAGGGAGATCAGCACGGCCCCCGTCAGCCCAGCAAGACGAGGCAGCCCTATGGGGGCATGGAGATGCGACACGAGGGTCGCGGACGCTGGATCCACATGAATCCTAACGAGGAGTAACCCTCGAACAGCAGCCCTTCAGCCGAGGCTTTGGGGTGAAGAAGTCCGTGCCAGCCCTGTGCCAGATCGTGCAGGGAACCGCGGCGAGCACCGGGGAACCAGCCGACCGTGCACCCGGTGCCGACGGCGCTCCGCCGCAGGTCAGCGCGGTAGTCACCCCCCAGAAGAACCAAGCTTCCCAAGCTGAGGGCTCGGCCGGTCGCCGCCGTCAGGCGCTGGCCGTCGAAACAGGCAGCGTGGCTGAGGCCGGTGGGAGTGCAGCGAGGCACACGCGTGCGTGGTCGGTCGGCGCACCCGCCGTCTTGGCGGGCTGTCGTCGGCTGAGGTTCGGACCGGGCGCGTCGAAGGCGTCGACCGTCAGCCGAGCGCGCCGAAGCTGGGCCGTCCCTGGGCCGTCCGAGGTCGCTCGACAGTGGCCACTAGCGACCAACGACGACCACCAGGCGCACGAGCCCACTGCCCCTGACCAGCAAAAACCCAGCTCACCAAGATCCCCGGCAAGACCCAGGGCAAGAAGAAGTAGGCCCCAGTAGGCCCACCGGAGCGAGCCCCTTGCCTGCGGTTTCTTCGCGGGCAGGGGG
>Ga0079224_100008310_pt1 | contig 14056 bp, 16 predicted proteins | sample Stecom2015_FD_80414 | JGI IMG/M metagenome (GOLD analysis project Ga0079224, IMG submission 80414) | Agricultural soil microbial communities from Utah to study Nitrogen management - Steer compost 2015 | ecosystem: Environmental > Terrestrial > Soil > Agricultural land | place: USA: Utah... | reverse complement strand
TGTGTGGAACCACCCGATCCCATCCCGAACTCGGAAGTGAAACGCACACGCGCCGATGGTAGTGTGGGCTTCCCATGCGAGAGTAGGTCATCGCTGAGCATTTACACCGCAAGGCCGGTCCCTCCTGGGGCCGGCCTTGTTCTTTTTGGCCGGGCCGGGGCGCGGGCGCGCCCACGACCCCGCTGCGCCAAGGCCAGGGCCGGGGCCACGTCGCCCCGCCGTCGTGCGGGCCCGCTGCCACGACCCGCGCGCCACGACCACGGCCGCCAATGAAAAGGCCGGCATAACGCCGGCCTTCCTGTGCAGAAATCCTGGTGCGTACCGCCTCGCGGGCGGTCGCAAGCTAGACAACCAGGGGCGGCTCGCCCCCGACGATCACAACGTCGGCGGGCCGACGCGCGAACAGGCCCACGCTAACCACGCCCGGAATCTGGTTGAGCGAGCGCTCCAGTGCTACCGGGTCGGTGATGCCCAACCCGTGGACGTCCAGGATGTAATTGCCGTTGTCGGTCAGCAGGCCGCGGCCGTCGGCGACCTGCCGCCACACCGGCTGGCCGGCGGTCATGGCGATGATTTCCCGGGCAACCAGGCTCCGCGCCATGGGGATGACCTCGATCGGGAGCGGAAAGCGTCCCAGGACATCGACGCGCTTCGAAGGATCAATGATGCAGACGAACTGCTCGCTCGCCTCTGCAATGATCTTCTCGCGCGTCAGGGCCGCCCCACCGCCCTTGATCAGGCAACGCCGGGCATCGCACTCGTCGGCGCCATCGACATAGAGGGCCAGCGGCCCCGCGGCATTGAGGTCGATGACTTCGATCCCGCGCGCGCGCAGCAGCTCGGTGCTCTGCTCGGAGCTGGAGACCGCGCCCTTGATGCGGTCCTTGATCGCGCCCAGTGCCTCGATGAAGTAGGCCACGGTGGAGCCGGTGCCGACGCCGACGATCGTGTCCGGCTGGACGTATTCGATGGCCTTCTCGGCGGCCTGCCGTTTCGCTTCGGACATGGGTTACTCAAGTGACAGCAGGTAATCGAACTGGGCTGCTGACACCGGGAACACCGACAGTCGGTTGCCCTTCCGGATCAGCGCGAACTCTTCGCCCAGCGCGTCGGCGTGGCGCTTGATCTCTTCCAGCGGGATCACGCGTTTGAGCTTGCGCTCGAAGGCGACATCGACGAGGTACCAGCGAGGGTCCTCGCGTGATGCCTTCGGGTCGTGGTACTTGGACTTGGGGTCGAACTGCGATTCGTCCGGGTACGACGCGCTGGCGACCGTGGCCAGCCCGGCGATGCCCGGAACCTTGGTATTGGAGTGATAGAAGAGGATCCGGTCGCCGACCTGCATCCCGTCACGCATGAAGTTCCGGGCCTGGTAGTTGCGCACGCCATCCCAGGGCTCGGTGCCGACGCGCTCGAGATCGTCGATGGAGAACGCGTCCGGTTCGGACTTCATCAGCCAGTGTCGGCGGGTCTTGCGCTTCATTTTCACTCGCGGAACAGATGGGTGGTGGTGTCGGTGCAGACCGCATCCAGGCCAACGTCCCAGTCTGCGGTCGGGATGGGCCCGGCCTGTTGCACGTCGAAGGCGGCGCCCACGAGCCAGGGCGGGGCCGGCCGCTCACGCCGGAAGGCGAAACTGCGATCGTACCAGCCGCCCCCCATCCCCAGCCGGTTGCCGGCGAGGTCGAACCCGACCAGCGGCAGGACCACCATCGCCATGTCCCCGGCTGCCAGGGTAGAAGCCGGTTCCAGGTCCGGTTCCGGGATCCCGTAGCGGTTGGTGACCAGTGGATCGCCAGGACGCCAGGGCGCGAAGCGCAGCAGCTCGCCGTGCAGGACGGGCAGGCAATAGACGCAGCCTGGCGGCAGCTGAAGCTGCCAGGCATGCAGGCCGATCTCGCCATCCACCGCCCAATAGCCCGCGACGTAACCGTGGTCCGGTGCGAACGGCAGCGCCCGCAAGCGGGACGACAGCTGTTCGGCGGCGGCGATGCGCTGCGGAGGTGGGAGCCGGCGCCTGGCCTCGCGCAGCGAGCTGCGCATCTGGCGGCAACGGTCGGCGCGCGATTGCGTCATGGGGACCCGGGGTTGCGAAGCTGCTGCACGGTAGGCCGAAAAGCGAACGGCGGCACTGGCCGTGGGCCGGTACCGCCGTCGCGTGTGATGAGGTCCTCCGCCGATGGCGATGCATACGAACGACCTTGAACCCAGGGTTCAAAGTGGGAATGCTGAGGAGCCGTCGGGCTTTCCGCTGCTGGGGCGGACTTGCGCACCGGGCCACCGCTGCATCCCCGTGGTCGCTGTTAAGGGACAAGGCGAATGTTGCGTACGCCGTCGTCCACAGCAGAGGACTTGCACGCAGTATACCGGCCCCCGCCGGGGGGTCCAGTCGCGGGACGCTCACGGTCGGTGGGGATTCAAGCGCCGCCCTGTTCAGCGGGGTGCGTTGTCCAGCGCGGAGTCCAGCAGTTGCTGCATCCGCTCGAGCGTGCGCTCCAGCTCGCGCTCGTGCCGCCCCTGCTGCTCGCGCCCCTGCTGGACCTCATGGGCGAAATTGAGCGCGGCGAGCACCGCGACCCGGTCAAGCGCCGCCATGCGGTTGTTGCCGCGGATCTCGCGCATGCGGGAGTCGAGCAGCCGGGCGGCCGCGAGCAAGCCGTCCTGCTCGTCGGGGGCGCAGCCGACGGTGTATTCGCGATCAAGCAGCCGCACGCTGACGGGGATCGAATTGCTCACGTGTTCTGCTCCAGCGACTTGAGCCGGGCGATCATGGCCTCGACACGGGTGCGCGCCAGTTCATTCTTCGCCAGGAGGCTCGCCCGTTCCGCGGACAGGCCCTCATGCTGCTGGCGCAGGCTGCGGTTCTCTTCCTCGAGCCGGCGGTTCCGCTCGGCCAGCTGCTCCACGCGGGCGAGCAGCGAGTGCATCTGTTCAAGCAGCACGGAAGGATCCATCGACGCACGATAGCAGAGGTGCGGGAGCGGTCAAGCAGTCCCGCGACCGGCCCCGGCCCGGTTGCTAGACTGGTTGCCTTTCCCCTGAGGACGTTGTGCGTGGACCACGACCCCACCCCGGAACTCCCCGGCCTGGCTGATGTCCAGGCCGCGCTTGACCAGCTCCAGGCCGGCGCCAGCGCGTCCGAGACCCACGGTGCACTGTGTGGCTGGATCGCCGGCGGGGGTGGCGCGATACCCGAGTGGCCCGCCAGGGTGCTTGCGGACGGGGCAGTCCCTACGCCCGAGCCCGGGAGCGTGCTCGACCGCCTGCGCCTGGCCAGCCAGGCGCAGATGGAGGACCGCAGTTTCGACTTCAGCCTGCTGCTGCCTGACGCCGGGGCTCCCATGCTGGAGCGCAGCGCCGCGCTGTTCGACTGGTGCCGGGGCCTGCTGGGTGGCTTCGGGCTGGCGGCCGGGGCCAACCCGCCGCTGTCGGAGGAATCGCTCGAGGCGCTGGGCGACCTCGCGAAGCTGGCCCAGGCGCAGCCGCAGGAAGAGAGCGACGAGGACGACGAGGAGGCGTTCGCGGAGATCGAGGAATTCGTGCGGGTGGCCACCTTGCTGCTGCATGGGGATTGCGTGCTGGCCGTGCGCCACCGCAAGAGCCTGAACTGATGGCGGCGCACCTGTCCATGCCGGCGACCGCCTTCGCGCGTCGCCGCCGGCAGTTGATGCGGATGGCGGGCGAGGAGGCGATCATCGTGGTGCCCGCCGCGCCGGAGCGGGTCCGCAGTCGCGACACGTTCTACCCGTACCGACAGGACTCGGACCTGTTGTACCTGACCGGGTTCCAGGAACCGGATGCGGTGCTGGTGCTGATCCCGGGCCGCCGGCACGGCGAGACCGTACTGTTCTGCCGCGAGCGTGATCCGGAAAGGGAAGCCTGGGACGGGCCGCGGGTCGGACCGGAAGGCGCCGTCGAGGCGCACGGCGTGGATGACGCCTACCCGATCGATGACCTCGACGAGATCCTGCCCGGGCTGCTCGAGGGCCGGCAGCGGGTGTACTACCACTTCGGCCGCGACGTGGAGTTCGACCTGAAGCTGATCGGCTGGGTGAACCGCGTGCGGGCGATGATGAAGATGGGCAACCGGCCGCCACACGAGTTCCTGGAGCTCGGCCACCTGCTCGATGAAATGCGCCTGTTCAAGGACCGCGACGAACTCCGGTTCATGCGCCGGGCAGCGAAGATCAGCGTGGAGGCCCATGCGGCCGCGATGCGCGCGGTGCGGCCCGGCATGCACGAGAACCAACTGCAGGCCGAGCTCGAATACGTGTTCCGCCGCCATGGAGCCGAGCCCGCCTACGGCAGCATCGTCGGGGCCGGGGCCAATGGCTGCGTGTTGCACTACGTCGCCAACAACGCCCCGATCGGCGAGTCCGACCTGGTCCTGGTCGATGCGGGCGCCGAGTACCGCGGTTACGCGGCCGACATCACCCGGACCTTTCCCGCCAGCGGCCGGTACACCAAAGAGCAGCGCCTGCTCCACGACCTGGTGCACGAGGCGCAACGCGCGTCCCTGGCGCGCTCGAAGCCCGGCAACGCCTATGCCGAGGTGCACCAGGCCGCAGTGGAGACCCTCACCGAGGGCCTGCTGCGGCTGGGCCTGCTAAAGGGCACGCTGGAGCAGCGCCTGGCCGACGAGGGGTACCGGCGCTTCTATCCGCACAAGACCGGGCACTGGATCGGCCTGGACGTGCACGACGTGGGCGACTACCGCATCGAAGGTGAGTCGCGGTTGATCGAGCCGGGCATGGTCTTCACCATCGAGCCCGGCCTGTATGTACGTCCGGACGACACATCCGTGCCTGCGAAATGGCGCGGGATCGGCATCCGCATCGAGGATGACGTGCTGATCACCCGTGACGGGCACGAGGTCCTGACCGAGGGGCTCGCCCGCAGCGCGGACGAAACCGAAGCGTTCATGGCGGACCAGCGCTAGCCGCCGGTGCTCCGGTCGCGCCTCGCCGGGCGGCCGGAGCAATGGAGGCCGGAGTGCCTTCAGTCGAGCGCGGCAAACGCCTCGCGGGTCAGGTTGACCGGTTCCGCCTCGGTGCAGACCACGTCGTCCTCGATCCGGATGCCGCCGTAGGGGCGCAGCGCCTCCACCCTGGTCCAGTCGACCGCGCCGGCATGGTCGCCCTCCGCGAGTTCCTTCATCAGCAGCTCGGCGAAGTAGATGCCCGGCTCGATGGTCACCACCGCGCCCGGCTCCAGCGTGCGGGTCAGTCGCAGGTACGGATGACCTGCGGGCGGCTCGATCCGCCCGCCATCCTCGGAGGCCAGGAAGCCGCCGACATCGTGCACCTGCAGGCCGATGTAGTGGCCGATGCCGTGCGGGAAGAACTTCGCGCTTACGCCGGTCTCGACCATCGACTCGGGGGCCATGTCGACGATTCCGGCCTGCTTGAGGATGCTGGCAATCTCCAGGTGCGCGTGCAGGTGCACCTGGGCATAGTCGACACCGGCACGGACCTTGTCGCAGATGCGCAGCTCGGCCGCATCGACCGCGTCCACCAGTTGCTGGAACTCGCCATCGCGGTCGAATGCGTGGGTGCGGGTGATGTCGCACGCATAACCGTCGTGGCTGGCCCCGGCATCGATCAGGAAGCTGCGGATCTCGCGCGGCGGCACCCGGTCGCGTTCGGTGTAGTGCAGCACGGCAGCATGCTCGTTGAGCGCCACGATGTTGCCGTAGGGGAGGTCGTTGGCGTCCTGGCGGGCCGCCTGGCAGTAGGCCAGGTGGATGCCGAACTCGCTGGCGCCGGCGCGGAACGCCCGCTCCGCGGCGCGATGGGCGCGCACCCCATGCGCCGTCGCCCGGCGCATCATCGCGATCTCGTAGCCGGTCTTCACCGCCCGGTGGTATTCGAGGTAGTTGACCACCGCCGGCGGGTTGTTGGGCGCGTAGTCGCCGACCGTGCTCTGCGGCTCGCCCAGGATCGCACACCGCGCCGGATCGGCCGGCAGGTGTCGCAGCGCCTCCTCGGGGGTGCGGATCACCACTACGTCGAAGTGCTCGACCCAGTAGCCGGACGGCGCGTCGGGCACCACGTGCCAGTAGTCGAACGGCTGCAGGTAGATGATCTTCGGGCGCTCGCCCGGGGTATGGACCAGCCAGCTGCCCGGGTTGCGCACCAGCGGAACCCATGCCTTGAACTGCGGATTCACCGCGTAGGGATAGTCGCGATCGTCGAACAGGTGGTAGTGGAGGGTGCCGCTGGGGACCACCAGGTGGTCGAAGCCGCCGCGTCCAAGGGCGCTTGCGGACAGTGCCTGCATGCGCGCGAGGTGCGCGGGGTAAGTGGATGCCAGATCCTGGAGGGCCATGGTGATCCTCGTAACTTGGGGGTACGTCATTGTCGCCCTGCCGCGAGTGCTGCGTCAGGGGCCGTAGGACATGGTCAGCCGCAGCCGATCCAGTCGAGCAGCGCCTTGCGGTGGCGGCTGGACAGGTGGATGAAGTGCAGGCCGGCCCAGGCCCGGCCCTGGGAGCGGCCCGGTTCCAGCCACAGCAGGTGCGCGCCCACTTCGATCGGGCAGGCCGGCTCCCCGGCAGCCGCCAGGTTGAAGCGCAGCTGGTAGAGCGCATCGCCACGCAGGGGTATGCCGGCCAGCAGCAGCATCCCGCTTTCGGAAATGTTGCCGACCCGGCCGATCACCTGGCCGGTCATGCAGTCGAGCACGTCGATCCGTCCGTCCACTTCGCGCCGCGGCTTGTGGCGGCTGTCGACGCTGGATTGCGGATTCATCGGTCAGCTCCGGGGTGGGCCGGGCCGGCGTCCGGCGAGTGGGACATCAGCGTGTCGATCATCGCCCGCCAGGTCGAGTCGAGCAGGTCCGGGGGCGACTCTCCCAGCAATCGCGCCTTGCCGGAGGCGACCAGCCTGGCGACGCCCTGCAGCGTCGTTGCCGGCGGCTCCGCCGGTGGGTGGCCGCGTACGCCGAGCAACAGGACGCGGCCGCTGTCCTCGCCGTGCCAGGCCAACCGCAGGCGCAGCGTGCCGCCCGCGCAGCCGGGAGCGTCGAAGCCGATCCAGTGCCCCGGGGAAAACGACTCCAGGCGGGCCAGCCACTCGAGCTCACCCGGGTGCAGCTTCACCACGTCGGCCGGGTGGGGCAGGCCTTCGCCATCCGGGACTCCGCCGCCACCGAGCCGGTTGCGTCCCCTCATGCCCATGACCAGTTCGGTGCGCGATGCGGGGTCCTCCCCGGCGCCGTCGCCGCCGGCCAGGTGGGCTGCGATGCCGGCCGCCTGCTCCGGGTGGTAGCCGAGCAGCCCCAGCGCGTCCTGGATGCGGGCGTGGTGCACGGCGGGCGCTGTCGTGCCGTCGCGCAGCGCCCGGGCAATTTCGGCGGTAGTCGCGATGTACTCCTGCCACTGTTGCGAACCGGTGCCCTGGCGCAGCGCCACAAGGGCCAGCGCGTCGGTCCAGGCCTGGTCGAGCAGCGTGCGCTGGAACCGCGGTGGCTCATGGCCGGCAAGCGCCCACTCCACCGCCGCGGCGGCGTGACGCCGGGCGGAGAGGAGCCGTTCGCGGCCCCGCGCGGCCTCCACGTGCCTGCGCTCGGCGATCTCCGCCCGGCGCACCGCGGCCTGTTGCGGCTCCAGCAGCGCGGCGTTGGCACGTTCGAACACATCGGTGTCGTGCGGGTACTGCAGTGAGAGCTCGCCCACCACCTCGCGCATCCGCTGCAACAATTGCGGGTCCATCGCGTCGGGGCCGTGATGACCCGCGCCAACCTCCACGACCGTGGCCAGGAGCTGGCGCGGCGCGGCGGATTCCTGCACCAGGAAGCCCGGATCACGCACCGCCAGGCGGAGCAGGGGCATCTGCATGGCAGCCAACAGGTCGTGTACCTGCGGATTGGTATGCGCCTGCAGTTTTTCGCAAAGCGTCGCGAACAGCACCAGCGCGTCGCCGGCCTCGTCGCTCAGTGACGACGTGCTGCCCAGCCGGCTGGCCTGCTCCTGGATGGCCCGGCGGAGCCCGGCCGCGGTGCGCAGCATCGGCTTGCCGACCTGCAACGCGGCCAGCACGTTGTCCAGCTCCATCGAGCCCATGGACCGGGGGGCCGGACGTTCCTCGTTGTCCGACAGCCTCGCCAGCAGGTGGCGTCGCTCAACAAGCCACTGGCGCATCTGCGCCAGGCCTTGCGTCTCGTCCAGTACGCCGCGCGATGCAACGGCCGACGCGGCGGCCGGGGCCGCCCCCTCGGCCTCGCGCGGGGGCGGACGGGCGTAGGCCGACTCGCCGCTGTCACCGGCCACCGGCGCAGGGGTGCCCGGCCGGGCAGCCGGGCGTGGACGAAGCGGGACGTAACTGAGCCCGGGCAGCACCCCGACGCGGTCGAGGGTGCCGTTCATCGCTTCGGCCAAGGCCGGATAGCCGGGCATCACCTCACGTTCGAATGCACGCAGCAGTACTTTGCGCGCGTCGGTGTCCAGTGCGAGCTCATCGGCCGCGCGCATGAAGTGGCAGGCCAGCCCACGCGCCCCGACAGGCAGCGTGGCCGCGGCGAAGGCCGGTGCCTCGGCCAGTACGCCGAAGCGCTGGCCGAGCAGCAGCAGGGGCAGGCCGGCGCGGGCCTCCTGGCGGCGGCCCAATTCGTCGATCATCGCGGCCTCGTCCGGCCCGGTCTCCTCGACCAGCCGCATGTCTTCGGCGCGGATTTCCACCTGCGGCGCAACCGGAGCGCCGGGGGGCGCAGGCGTGCGGAGCGATTCGAGTGCGCTGCCCAGCTCCGCGAGCAGCCGCGGGAGCAGGCGGTGGCGCTTATCGACCAGCCGCTGCAGGTTGCCCAGCCAGTGCACCTGCAACACCGGCGCAGTCGAGCGCTCGCTCAGCCGGAACAGCTCGCGGTGGGTGGCGTCCAGTGCGTCGTTGACGCTGCCGGCCAGTTCGCGCGACAGCAAGGCGTGCAGGGCTTCGGTCGCCTCCCGCACCCGCGGTGGCAGCGGGGCAATGGCAGGCCGGGTCGCGGGCGTGGATGTCTGCGGCATCGAGGACAGGTTGGCGGTCGACGGCACCTTATCGGCGGCTCAGGCAGGGACTTTAGGGCTGCCGTCGGACAGGTCGGTGAGGAACAGCGATATCACGTCGTTGGTGAACCGGCGGCCGAGCGGGGTCGGGCGGACGTGCTCGTCCGTGCGTTCCAGCCACCCCCGCTCGCATGCCAGGGCCAGCTGCGGGGCGATGCGGGCGCGCTCCAGCCCGGTGCGCTGCTCGAAGGAGGACAGGCTGAAGCCCTCGACCAGCCGCAGGGCATTGAGCATGAACTCGAATGCGCGCTGCCCGGGCTCGATCTGCTCGTCGCCCCCGATGCCATCGGGCGTGCCCGCGGTGGCGAGGTATTGCGCCGGGTGCCTGGGCTTCCAGCGCCGGAGCACGCTGCCGTCGTGCCCGAAGGTGACCTTGCCGTGGGCGCCGGCACCGATGCCCAGGTAGTCGCCATAGCGCCAGTAGTTGAGGTTGTGCGCGCACTGGCGGCCGGCCAGGGCGTAGGCACTCACTTCGTACTGGCCGTAGCCGGCATCGGCTAGCCGGGCCTGGCACCGCTCCTGCATGTCCCAGCCGAGGTCATCGTCGGGAATGCCGGCCGGCGGCCGGGCCGCGAACAGGGTGTTCGGCTCCAGGGTCAGCTGGTAGTGGCTGATGTGGGTCGGTCCGAGCGCGATCGCCCGCTCCACGTCATGCAGCGCCATCGCCAGGTCCTGCCCGGGGAGCGCGTACATGAGGTCCAGGTTGAAGTTGTCGAAACCGGCCTCGCGCGCCAGCCTGACCGCCGCCTCCGCCTCGCGGCTGCCATGGATCCGTCCGAGGCGCTGCAGGCAGCCATCGTCGAAGCTCTGGATGCCGAAGCTCAAGCGGTTGATCCCCGCCGCCAGGTAGGCGTCGAAACGGCCGTGCTCGGCGGTGCCCGGGTTCGCCTCCAGGGTGACCTCGCAGCCCGGGGCAAAGCGCAGCCGGGCACTCGCGCCCTGCAGGAAGCGGTCGATGAGGTCCGGTGGCATCAGGCTGGGCGTGCCGCCGCCGAAGAACACCGTCTGCACGGTGCGCCCCCCGACCATCGGCAGGTCCTGGTCCAGGTCCGCCAGCAACGCGTCGACGTAGGCCGCGAACGGCGGTTCACCGCGGGCGGCATGCGAGTTGAAATCGCAATACGGGCATTTGCGCACGCACCAGGGCACGTGCACGTACAGCGAAAGCGGGGGCGGAGAGGCGATCAAGGCCGCTCGAGCCGCTGCCTGAGCCGCTGCAGCGCCTGGCCCCGGTGGCTGATGCGGTTCTTGCGGGCGGGATCGAGCTCCGCGGCGGTCAAGCCGGCCTCCACGTCCAGGAACACCGGGTCGTAGCCGAATCCTCCGCTTCCGCGCGGTGCGGCCAGGATGCGTCCGCGCCATTCGCCGGTCGCGATCAGCGGCCGCGGGTCCAGTTCGTGGCGCAGCAGCACCAGGGTGCAATGGAAGTACGCGCCGCGCTCCTGGTCGGGGCGTCCGTCCAGTGCCGACAACAGCTTGTCGATGTTGCGCGCGGGGTCGGCCGGCTCGCCCGCGTAGCGGGCCGAGTACAGGCCCGGCGCGCCATCAAGCGCGTCCACGCACAGGCCGGAATCGTCCGCCAACGCGGGAAGGCCGGTGACCCGGGCGGCATGGCGCGCCTTCAACAGGGCGTTCTCGACGAAGCTCAGCCCGGTCTCCGGGATGTCCTCGACGCCCAGGCTGCCCTGTGCAACGAACTCGAACCCCGCATCGCCGAGCAGCCGGTTGAACTCGGCCAGCTTTCCGGGATTGCCGCTGGCAACGACGATGCGCTTCATGGGCCTAGCCGGCGAGTGCCTGGCGCTGGATCTCGACCAGGCGGGCGATGCCCTGTTCGGCCAGGGCGGTCATGGCATCCAGCTCGCTGCGGCGGAACGCGTGGCCCTCGGCGGTGCCCTGCAGCTCGATGAAGCCGCCGCCGTCGTTCATCACCACGTTCATGTCGGTGTCGCAGTCGCAGTCCTCGGGGTAATCCAGGTCCAGGACCGGCACGCCACGGTAGATGCCGACCGACACCGCGGCCACGGCGCCGATCACGGGCGAGCGCCCGCCGCGCTGCTTGACCTCGCCGCGGCGGACCAGCAGTTCGATCGCGTCCACCAGCGCCACGTAGGCGCCGGTGATGGCGGCGGTGCGGGTACCGCCATCGGCCTGGATCACGTCGCAATCCAGGGTGATGGTGCGTTCGCCCAGCGCCTTGCGGTCGACGCACGCGCGCAGGCTGCGGCCGATCAGGCGCTGGATCTCGAGGGTGCGGCCACCCTGCTTGCCACGGGCCGCCTCGCGGTCGCTGCGGGTGTGCGTGGCGCGCGGCAGCATGCCGTACTCGGCGGTTACCCAGCCCTCGCCCTTGCCACGCAGCCACGGCCCGACGCGGTTCTCGACGCTGGCGGTGCACAGCACCCGGGTGTCGCCGAAGCTGACCAGCACGGACCCCTCGGCATGGCGGGTGAAATGCCGTTCGATCGTGACCGGGCGGAGCTCGTCCGGGGCGCGGCCACTGGGCCGGGTGAAGCCTGCGGGGAGCACTGCTGCCATGCCACCATTACCTGAAAGGGGGCCGGCGAGTTTACCATTCGGTCCCTGTCCGCTCTGGAACTGCGCATGATCCGCAGCATGACCGCCTTCGCCAGCGGCGAACGCGATACCCGGTGGGGCACGCTCGGTTGCGAGCTGCGCTCGGTCAACCATCGCTTCCTTGAAACCGGAATGCGCGTGCACGACGACCTGCGCACGCTCGAACCCGCCTTGCGGGAACGGATCGCTGCCCGGGTCAAGCGCGGCAAGCTCGACCTGACGCTGCGCCTGCGCGCGCCGGAGCAGCAACGTGGCCTGCAGGTCGACGAGGCGCGGGTGGAGGAGCTCGCCGCGGTGGCGGCGCGGTTCGCGGACCGCTTCCCGGGCATGAAGGTCGAGTTCACCCAGTTGCTGCAGTTCCCTGGCGTGCTGCAGGCCACGGCGGTGGACCCGGAGGCGCTCAAGGCGGAGGTGCTGTCGCTGCTCGACGAGGTGCTCGACGCCTTCATCGAGGCGCGCGGCCGCGAAGGCGCGCGCCTGGCCGCCGCGATCGCCGAACGGGTCGACGGGATCGAGCGGATCGCCGGCGAGATCCGCCAGATGATGCCGGCCATCCGTGCCGGGCAGCGCCAGAAGCTCGAGCAGCGCCTCGCCGAGCTCGCCCAGCCCGCCGATCCGGGACGGCTTGAGCAGGAGCTGGTGCTGTCGCTGCAGAAGCTTGACGTGGACGAGGAGCTGGACCGGCTCGACGCCCACGTCGCCGAAGCCCGCCGCACGCTCGAGCTGGACGGGGCGGTGGGGCGCCGGCTCGACTTCCTGCTGCAGGAGTTCAACCGCGAGGCCAACACCCTGGGGTCGAAGTCGGTCGATAGCCGCAGCTCCAATGCCGCCGTCGAGCTCAAGGTGCTGATCGACCAGATCCGCGAGCAGGTGCAGAACATCGAATGAGCATGCGCGGCACTCTCTTCATCGTTTCCGCGCCTTCAGGGGCCGGCAAGTCGAGCCTCGTCAACGCGGTGCTCGCACGTGACCCGGGGATCTGCCTCTCGGTCTCGTTCACTTCCCGCGCCCCGCGGCCGGGAGAGCACCACGCGGAGCACTACCATTTCGTCTCCGAAGCGGAGTTCGAGCGCATGGTCGCGGCCGGCGACTTCTTCGAGCACGCGCGGGTCCACGGCGACTGGAAGGGCACCGCCAGGCAGTCGGTGGAACCGCAGCTGGCGGCCGGCAAGGACGTCCTGCTCGAGATCGACTGGCAGGGTGCCCGGCAGGTGCGGGCGAAGGTGCCCGGGGCGATCAGCGTCTTCATCCTGCCGCCGTCGCGGGCCGCCCTGGAGCAGCGCATGCGCCGCCGGGGCCAGGACAGCGAGGAGGTCATCGCCCGGCGGCTGTCCGCGGCACGCGAGGAGATGTCGCACTACGGCGAGTTCGACTTCGTGGTGGTGAACGAGGATTTCGCGGTGGCCGTGGAAGACCTGTGCTCGATCTTCACCGCCAGCCGGCTGCGGCGGGAATCGCAGGCGGTGCGGCACGGGCGGCTGATCGCGAGCCTGCTCGCGCCTGACGCTTGACGGGCACGTGAACTTGATGCAGGTCCGGCTCCTCGGGTAGACTCCCGTACCCCCTCTGTAACCACGCATGTCGGCTTCACCGCCGCCAGGAGCCCCATGGCCCGCATTACCGTAGAAGACTGCCTGCAGGTGGTCGACAACCGCTTCGAACTCGTGATGATGGCCGCCAAGCGCGCCCGCCAGCTGGCCAACGGCGTGGATCCGCAGCTGGACAACAGCGAGTCCGACGACAAGCCGACCGTGCTGGCGCTGCGCGAGATCGCCGCCCGCGCCATCGACACCGACTACATCGACGCGGTCGAGAAGGCCGAGCGCGAGCGCAAGGAGCGCGAGGCAATGGAGTGGGCAGCGGCCGAGATGGTCGCCGACGAGGACATCAAGGGCGAGGACTGACTCCGCCCCGGCTTCCGGCACGCCCGCTGACGACCCCGCCTGGTGCGGGGTCGTTGCGTTATGGCGCATTGCGCGTTGCGTTTTGGAGCGCCAAGATGCCCGAATGCTTCCGCTTGAGTCCGGTTCCGCCTGTCCGTCCGCGCCCGATGCAGGGGCGCTGCCACAGTACCTGCGCGAGTTCGAGCAGGCCGCGGGCTACCTCGGCAGCGAGCGGCTGGCCTTGTTGCGCCGGGCCTGGGAGGTCGCCGCGTCCGCCCATGCGGGCCAGACCCGCAGGTCGGGCGAGCCGTACATCACCCACCCGGTAGCGGTGGCGCAGGTGCTGGCGGAGCAGGGCCTGGATGTCGAGACCCTGCTGGCGGCCATCCTGCACGACACGATCGAGGACACCCCCCTCACCCGCGAGGCCATCGCGGCCGAGTTCGGCGAAACCGTGGCCGAGCTGGTCGACGGCGTCACCAAGCTGGACAAGCTGCAGTTCCGCGACCGCCAGGAAGCCACCGCCGAGAGCTTCCGCAAGATGCTGCTGGCGATG
>Ga0079224_100008309_pt1 | contig 14057 bp, 7 predicted proteins | sample Stecom2015_FD_80414 | JGI IMG/M metagenome (GOLD analysis project Ga0079224, IMG submission 80414) | Agricultural soil microbial communities from Utah to study Nitrogen management - Steer compost 2015 | ecosystem: Environmental > Terrestrial > Soil > Agricultural land | place: USA: Utah... | reverse complement strand
CGAACCGACCGATGTTCGCGTCGTCGAGCGGCGCGTCGATCTCGTCGAGCAGGCAGAAGGGGCTGGGCCGATGCCTGAACACGGCGAACATCAACGCCATGGCGGTGAGGGCCTTCTCGCCGCCCGACAGCAGCTGGACGTTCTGCAGCCGCTTGCCGGGGGGCTGCGCGATGATGTCGATGCCGCTTTCCTGCTCGTTCTCCTGGTCGATCAGGACGAGGCCCGCACGTCCGCCGCCGAACAGCGTGGTGAACGTCTGCTCGAAGTAGCGGTTGATGATCTCGAAGGTTTCCGCAAACCGTTCGCGCGTGGTCTTGTCGATCTTGCGGATGGCCTCGCCCGTCTGCGCGATTGAGTCGAGCAGGTCCTGGCGCTGCGTGGTGAGGAACGTGTGCCGCGTTTCGAGCTCGTCGAACTGCTCGATGGCCATCATGTTCACCGGACCCAGCCGATCGATCCGGCCGCGCAACACGCCAATGACCTCGTCGGGATCGACGGCCGGCGCGGCGTCATCGTCGTCAACCGGGGCGTCGGCCACGGCCACCGCGGAGGCCTGCTGTGCCACTTCCATGGCGGCTTCGATCGCCCCGGCCGTCCCGGCGCCCGACGCCGGTTCGCTGTCGTCCTCCTCGTCGCCGGCAGTCACCAGGCGGGAGGCGGGTGCCTTCAGTTCGCCGGCCGCCTGCAGTCGCGCGACGGCCTCGGCCACCTCGTCGAGCGAGAGCCCCACGGCCTCGTGGCAGGTCTCGGCCAGGTGCGCCATGTCCGAGGAGGCCTTCGCCCGCGCCACCTCGAACCGCATCACCTCGGCCTTGACGGCGTCGAGCGCGTGGCGCGCGGTCCGGATGTCGCGATCGCCGACGTCGAAGTTCCCTCGAAGTGTCCCCACCTGCTCGTCGCTCGTGACGACCACGGCGCGGAGGCTGTCGAGCGCGCTGACGTCTTCGTCGAGCGCCGTCTCGTTGGCGGCAATCGACGCGCGGAGTTCCGTACCACGAGCCTCGAGGCGCGCGAGGTCGGCCCGGCGACCGTCGATGCGCTCGTCGAGCTCGCGCGCGACGGCTTCGCGCCGGGCCACGTCGGCCTCGAGCCCGGACGCGCGTTCGATGAGGGTCGCCTGCTCGGTCCGCATGGCCGTCACGCGCTGCATGGCGGCCTCGGCCGTCTCGCGCGCCTGCTGGAGCCGCGCCAGGACCCCGCCGAGGCCGTCTTCGGCCTCGCGCATCTGCACTTCGTGCGCTGCGATGGCCGCAATCGCCTCTTCGCGACGCCGCTCGGTCGCGTCGTGTTCGGCGGCCGTGCGCTCGCGCTCGGTCCCCACCATGTCGCGCCGGCGGCTGGCCCGATCGCGCTCGTCGCGCGTCCGCGCCAGCTGTGCCTCGAGACCGACGATGTCCTTCTCCGAGGAGTGCTGACCGGCCACGAGCGATGCAATCGTCGACTGCTGCGCGGCGACTCGGTCGTCGATATCGGCAAGTTCGGCCGACAACGCATCGACGGCGCCGGCCACGGCCTCGGCCTGGCTCCGGAGCTCCTCGATCTCCGCACGGGTCTCGAGGATGCCGCGCGAATCCTCGCGGGCCCCGCCTTCGACCAGCCATGGCGCGCCGAGCACTTCGCCAGCCATGGTGGCAACACGTCCCGGCACGACATGCGCCAGCGCGCGCGCCGCGTCGTAGGACTCGACCACCCAGGCATCGTCGAGCAGCCGGCGCAACGCCTCGCCATGCGGGCCCGTGGTCCGGACGATGTCGGCGAGGGCGTGCGCGCCGGGCGGCGCCGGTGGCGCGACAGGCGCCGTGCCGGATGCGGCCAACTCGTCGAGCACGACAAACCCACACCGGCCGGCTTCGCGGGCCGCCACGAAGGCAAGTCCCGCGACGGCGTCCTCCACACGCTGCACGATCACGTGCTGCAGCATGTCTCCCAGCAGGGCATCGACGGCACGCTCGAACGAGCGTTCCACCTTGACGTGATCGGCCACCGCGCCGAAGTGCTGCACGGCGTCCCGCTCGTCGGCCAGCAGCAGACGCGCCGCATCACCATACGTGGCGCGCCGGGCCTCGAGCTGCTCGAGCGACCGCAGCCGCGCCTCGCACGCCGCGAGATCGCGCTCGCGTGCCGCCCGGTCGCCGGCCACGCGTTCGCGATCGGCGCGGGCGTTCTGGAGCGCGGCTTCGGCCGCCGCACGCCGTTCGACCGTTTCCTCCAGCGCCGCGCGCTGCCGTGCCAGCGCTTCGGTCGTCTCCTCGAACGCGGCGCCGAGGCGCTCTGCCTCGGCCTCGAGCTCGCGCGCTTCGAGGTCGAGCCGCTCGCGTTCGGCGGCCACGCGGTCGCGCGCGGCGGCCGCGTGATCGCGCGCCTGCGAAAGCGCCGAGAGTGTCGTGGCTGCGGCCATGACCGCCGCGCGGGTTTCATCGGCCGCCTGTTCGACGCCCTGCACTTCGCTCAGCGCGCGGCGGTAATCGCCCTCGCACTCCGCCACGCGCCCGGCCGCGTCGGCAAGCGTCGCCCGCGCGCCGGCTGCCGCGTCGCGCTGCGCCGCAAGCGCCGCGCCGGCCGGTCCGCGTCGCTGCTCGAGCGACTCGGCCTCCATCGCGAACGCTTCGGACTGCTGCCCGAGTTCGCGCACCTGCTGGCGATCGAACTCGATCTGCTGCTGCCGGCGGCCGATCGCCAGCTCACGCGCGTGCGCCTGATCCCGGGCGTCCTTGGCCGCGGCCTCGGCCGTCGTCAGGGCAAGACGCAGCGACTCGAGTGCCGTCTCGAGTTGTGCCACGCGCGCCGAGGCCCCGGCCTCGCTTGCGCGCACCTGCTCCAGCCGATGGTCGGCCTCGAGAATCTCCTGGCTCAGCGCCTGGTGACGCCGGGCGAACTGCACCTGCTCCCACTTGCGCAGTTCCTCGCGCAGGTGCTTGTAGCGCCGCGCGCGCGCCGCCTGGCGCTTGAGCGCCCCGCGCTGCTTCTCCACCTCGAAAATCACGTCGTCGACGCGGGTGAGGTTGTGCTCGGCGGCCTCGAGCTTCAGTTCGGCTGAACGGCGGCGCGCCTTGTACTTCGTGACGCCGGCCGCCTCCTCGATGAGCATCCGGCGCTCGGCGGGACGCGACGACAGGATCTGGCCGATCTTTCCCTGCTCGATCACCGCATAGGCCTTGACGCCCAGGCCGGAATCCATCAGCAGGTCGTGAATGTCGCGCAGCCGGCACACCTCGCCGTCGATGAGGTATTCGCTCTCGCCCGACCGGTACAGCCGCCGGCCGATCTCGACATCGCGCGAGATCACGGGCTGCTCGTCGAGCAAGGGGTCGGCGTCGGTGCCGAGGTCCTCGTTCTCGGCCCGCGCGGCCATGGCCTGGCGCACCTGGGTGAACTTCAGTCGGACCTCGGCGGCCGACGTGGGCTTGCGCGCATCGCTGCCGCTGAAGATGACGTCTTCCATGCGCTCGCCGCGGAGGCTCTTGGCGCTCTGCTCCCCGAGCACCCAGGTGATCGCGTCGACGACGTTGCTCTTGCCACAGCCGTTGGGGCCGACAATGGCTGTCACGCCATGGTCAAAGCCCAGTTCGGCGCGCTCCGCAAAACTCTTGAAGCCGGCAATATGCAGTCTGGACAGTCGCATTCAGGGCGTTCCCGGACGGAAAAACAGCCGCCCGACCGCATGCGGCGCAAACGCAGGCCATGCGTGAGCGGCTGGAGACTATGGACAGGCGCCAGTCTAGCAAGCACCATTTGTCGGGGCAAGCGAAAACAGGGCCACAAGATGTAGGGACAAGCTAACGCGTAACAGTCCTGTCTGAGGTCGTGACGGACGCAAGGGGGCTGCGCCCTTCGGCGCGCGCGCGGGCCTGGTCGAGCAGCACACCGGCCTCTTCGAAGAACAGCAGCGCGGCCTGCAGTTGCGGATCGACCTTCGAGATGTAGCGTCGGGCTTCCTCGACGCCGAACAGGTCAGTGTCGACCTCGAAGTGGATCCGCGCCTTGATGAACTCGAGATCCGCCGCAAATGCAGCCTCGTCGATCGTCACACCCCTGTCGGTGAGGTAGTCGCGGAACTCGTCCACGATCTCGTCGGTGAGCTCCCAGCCGGGCGCTACCTGGTATGTAGCGGCCGAACGAGCGCCCGGACGCGTGTCACCTTCCCTGGTGAACCGCTCGGCGAACTCCACGAAGCCGCCCCCGAGCGACCGTGAGAAGCGAGTCGGGTTGAATCCCTCGACCGGGCCGGCCACGAAATGATCCGGGTCGATGCCGCCGCCGCTGTACACCTCGCGCCCGCCATCGGTGAGCTTGCGATCGGCGGGATTGGTCTCGCGCGAGAGCGAGGCGCCGCGCTGGCCGTAGATGTACTCGTCGAAGCTGCTGTCCCACGGCCGCTGGATCATCCGGCCGCTCGGCGTGTAATACCGCCCGGTGGTCAACGCCAGGCCGGCACCGTTGGCGATCGGATAGACCGACTGGACGAGCGCCTTGCCGAACGTCGTCTCGCCGACGATGACGCCCCTGTCGTGATCCTGGATGGCGCCAGTGACGATCTCGGCGGCGCTGGCGCTCTCGCGATTCACGACGACGACAAGCGGGACGTCGGCGTAGTCGCCCTGGCGGGTGGCGCGATAGACCTCGTCCGAATTGCGCACGCGGCCGCGCGTCGACACGATCACCTGACCGCGATAGAGGAATCGATTCGAGACGGCAATGGCCTGGTCGAGCGGTCCGCCGTGGTTGTCGCGCAGGTCGAGGACGAGCCGCTCCATGCCCTGTGCGGTCAGCGTCTCGAGCGCCCGGCCGAGTTCCTCGTTGGTGGTCTCCGAGAAATCCTGCAGTCGCACGTAGCCGGTGCCCGGCTGGATCATGAACGCGGTGCGCAGGCTGGGGATCTGGATCTCGTCGCGCGCGACGGTGAGCTCGAGCAGCTGGTCCAGCCCGGGCCTCCGGATCTTGAGGTCGACGGTCGTTCCCTTCGGCCCCTTCACGCGGTTGACGACGTCGTCGAGCACCCAGTCCTTCGCCATCTCCTCGCCCACGCCGGCGATGACGTCGCCGCGGCGGATGCCGGCGCGATAGGCCGGGGACCCCTCGAAGAGTGACGTGACGGTGACGTCCTGCGTGGCCGGATCCTGCTGAATCTGGATGCCGATGCCGAAGTAGCGCCCTTCCTGCCGTTCGCGCATCCGCGCGAAGTCTCGCGGCGGGAAGTAGCTCGAATGCGGATCGAGCGTCCGCAGCATGCCGTCAATCGACCCGTAAATCAGCAGTTCGGCGCCGCAGACGGTCGACGGCGAGCACACCTCGGGCATCGGCTCGACATAGTCGGTCTCGATCGCCGCGAGCGCCGCGGTGTAGACGCGCGTGCGTGCAGACGTCCGGTCCTGCATGTGAGCGGTCGTCGATCCCAGCACGACACCGAGAACCACGGCTATGCCCGCCACGACAGCCGCCGAAGGAACCGGAAGGTATCGCATGCGTCTCGTCCTCACCGACCGGCCTCGCCGGCCGGCCTCTTCTTTCCAAACAGCCATGCCACGCCGATGCTGAGGATGTAGAGCGCCAGCATCGGTCCCGAGAAGATGACCAGTGTCGGAATGTCAGCGCTCGGCGTGATGACCGCCGCGACCACGACAATGATCAGCACCGCGTACTTGAACTTGCGAATCATGAACCCGGCCGAGACGACACCGAACCGCGCCAGGAAGAACACCAGCATCGGCATCTGGAAGACGATGCCGAGCCCGAGAATCGTCCTGACGTACAACGAGAAGCTGTAGTCGAGCGCCGGCATGTAGGCCAGCGGCCCCTGTGCGTAGCTCGCGAAGAACCGCCACATCGACGGATACGCGATCACATGGCCGAAGTACGCACCACCCACGAAGAGCACCGACGCGCAGAAGACGAACGGAATGACGACCTTCTTCTCGCGCGCGTACAACCCGGGAGCGACAAACAGCCAGAGCTGCGTGAACAGCACCGGCGAGGCGACCAGCAGACCGGCCAGCGCAGACAGCTTGATGCTGAACATGAAGCCGGCCATCGGCTGCGTGTAGACGAGCTGGCCGCCGTTCTCCGAGAAGTACTCGATGAAGTACGCGAAGAGGGGCTCCCAGAAGAACAGTGACACCCCGCAGCAGACGGTCAGCGCGTAGACACAATAGAGCAGCCGCGTGCGCAGTTCGTCGAGGTGCTCGAGGAAGCTCATCCTCGAACGATCGTCGACGGCCTCCTCGTAGGCGTCGTCGAGCACGCCGGTGCCTGTGGTATCGGAGCTCATGGAAGCGGAAGGATGGGCGCGTCGAGCCTCAGGCGTGCTGTTCGCCGCGGGGCACGGCGCCGGCCGGCTCCGGTGTCACGTCCGGGTTGACCACATCGCTGGTCCCGCCGTCGTCGCCGAGCGGCGCGGCCGTCGTCGACGACTGGCTCGCGGCGGCGCGTCGGTCCTCGAGGCGGATTTCGTCGTCGAGCGTGCTGCGCAGTTCGTTCGACGCACGCTTGAACTCCGACAGACTCTTGCCCAGCGAGCGGCCGAGTTCCGGCAGTTTCCGCGGTCCGAACACCAGCAGGGCCACGACGAAGATGACGACAAGCTCGGGTAGTCCTAAAGGTCCCATTGGCCACTTCCTTACTAACTTAGAGACCTGTCGAGTATAACCCGTTCCCCACGCCGAGCGGGCAAACAGGAAGCGAAGATGGCCCTCAACCCGCCCACTTGCGTTGACTTGTGGCGGCGGCGGTCGTACGATAACCGAACCCCAGCGGCGCGGCCCGGGAGTTGCATCCTGGCCAATACGTGCGCACAGTGAACCCCCTTTTCCCACGGATACTTCCTATGAGACGACTGGTCGGAATGAGCATCATGGCCCTGGCCCTCGCGGTGGCGCCGGCCGCGGCCCTCGCCCAACCTTCCCAGACGCCGGATACGGCCGCGCCTGCGGACGATTCGGACTACGAACATCGTCCCGCCTTCTCGTCAGCTTCCGGCACGACCGGCATCTGGTTCGTCCCGACCGGAACCGTGCTGTCCGACCGGACGTGGTCGGTCTCGCTCTATCGCACCAACTACGACGATGGACAGGGCTTCTCGGACATCTCGAGTTTCCCGGTCAACTTCGCCTACGGTCTTGGCGGCGTCGCCGAGATCTTCGGCTCGTTCCAGACCATCAACCGCATCGACCGCGACACCCGGCCGCTCTTCTTCACGAGCACACCCGATGGCGTCGAGGCCGGCACGGGCGGCGGCATCGTGGTCAACGCGCCGCAGATGCGCAGCGAGTGGTCCGGCAGCAAGCTTGGCGACCTGTGGGTCGGCGGCAAGGTCAACCTGCTGCCCAACGCGCCGGCCGCCCTGGCCGTGCGTGCCGCAGTGAAACTGCCTGTTGGCGACGATGACGCGGGCGTTTCGAGCGGCGCCACGGACTTCCAGATCGATGCGATCGTTTCGCACTTCAATCCGGCCGTGGAAGTCTCTGGTTACGGCGGCCTGATGATGCGCGGCAACCCGGACGGATACGAGCTGACCAACGGCCTCCGCTGGGGCGTCGGCGCGTCGTTCCCGCAGCGCTACAGCGCGGGCTTCCGCGTGACGACCGAACTGTTCGGCGAGGCGTATTTCAACGACACGATTACGGCGCCCGCCGGACTGCTCGGGACCGACGGCTCGTTCGTGCCCGTGAGCACGCGGATCCGCAACCCGGCCATCGCCGCTGTCGGCGTGACCTGGCAGGGATCGAACGGCTTCTTCGTCGGCGCCGGCGTCACGTGGAACGTCTCGATGAGCGGCCGCGACTCGGCAGCCATCGAATGCCCTCCGGGCCTGCTCTGCACGCAGCCGGCCTTCGACGACTCGTCGTTCAAGGACGACAAGGGTCTGCAGGTCCGCATCGGCTGGCATCCCGGCGGCCGTCACCAGAACGCCGCGGCGCGTCGCCCGGCTCCGCCGCCTCCGGCCCCGCAGGTCGCTCCGCCGGCTGCTCCCGCGGCGGCCAATCGACCGCCGACGGTGACCGCATCGTGCGAACCGTGTGAAGTCGAAGTCGGCCGCACGGCCACCGTCACGGCCGACGCGCAGGATCCGGACGGCGATCCGCTGACCTATCAGTGGAAGCCGGCCGCCGGTACTGTCGCGAGCCCGACGACCCGGCAGTCGCCCTGGACGGCGCCCAACCAGCCGGGCCCGGTTGCCATTGGCGTGACAGTCAACGATGGCCGCGGCGGCACCGCCAACGCGACGACCACGATTAACGTCGTGCAGCCGCGCGAATACGTCTTCGAAGACGTGCACTTCGAGTTCGACCGCTTCAACATCCGACCGGACGCCCTCAAGGTCCTCGACGATGCGGTGGCGGCACTCAATGCGAACACCGCCCTGCGCCTGACGGTCGAAGGCCACACCTGCAACATCGGGACGGCCGAGTACAACCTGGCGCTGGGCGAGCGACGTGCGACATCGGTCCGCGACTACCTGATCAGCCGCGGCGTTTCAGCCGACAGGCTGCAGACGGTCAGCTTCGGCGAAGAGCGGCCGAAGCACGACAACGCCCGTGAAGAGACCCGCCGGCTCAACCGCCGCGCGGCTCTGACCGTGCGCCTGCAGTAGCCGCACGACAGGCACCACCCACGAAGGGGGAAGGCTCACACGAGCCTTCCCCCTTCGTCTTTCTGCGCGAGTGCAATCCGCACTGCCACCCGGCCGCCCTATAATCCGCGCAGCGCCACATGCCCGGACCCCGCCGCCGACCGAACCTGTCGAAGCTCATCGATGACCTGTCGAGCGCCGACGCGGCGCGCCGCGAAAGCGCCGCGGCGCGTCTGGCCATTGCCGGGCAGGCCGCCGTCCAACCGCTGCGCGCGCTGGTTGCGACCGACGAGGCGGCCGCCGAGGCGCGTGTGGCCGCGCTGCGCACACTGGCGGGCATTGCCGGCGCCCACGCGACGGCCGCAGCCGCGGCCGTCGCGACGCTCGACAGCCCCGTCGATGCCCTCGCCGCCGAGGGCATCGACCTGCTGCGCACCATGCTCGACGGGCGGGAGGACGAAACGGCCGCGACGACGGCGCTCGAGCACCTGACCCAGCTCGCGCTGTCGGCCGCCGCTCCCGTGGAGCGGCGGCGCGCGGCGATCGATGCCCTGTCCGGATTGCCCGAGACTCTGCTGCGGCCGATTCTCGAAGCCCTCGCTTCTGATGCCGACCCGGCGCTGGCGGCCCGCGGCGCGGCCGCGCGCCGCCAGCAGGGCCCCACGCTTGCGGACGTGCTCGCTGGCGGCCAGCTCCCCGACTCGCCGGCCGCCCTGTCCGCGCTCATCGACGCGGCCGGCAGCACCGCCCCAGTCACCGATCTGCGGCGGGCCATCGAGCTGATTCGAGCACGCGAACAGCGGGAAGGCGAGGCCGGCCACCACGACCGTCGCGGGGCGTGGAGGCTCATCCGCGGTCGGGTGCACCGCGCGCTCGGCGACCGCGACAGCCAGGTTGCGCTCTACGACCTGCGCGAAACCCTCGAACAGGCCGACGCCCCGGTGACAGTGGATTTCCTGGCTGCGGCGATGAAAGTGGGCGACGAGAACTGCCTCGACGGGTTGGCGGCGCGGTGGGTGACGGCCGGCACCGACCGCTGGTTACGTGACCAGCTCGAGCTTGCCGTACGAAGCATCATCACGCGCCGATCGCTGACCCGCGCCGACCCGGTGTTCGTCCGCCTGCTCGGTCGCCTTCCGGCCGCCGGCCCCCTCGTCGCCATTGCGCCGAGGACGCGTCGCCCGCGGTCGTAGGAGCCACCGGCAGCCGGCCGCCGGCGCAATGGAGCGCACGGGCTCCAGCAATGGAGCGCACGAGCTCCAGCAATGGAGCGCACGGGCTTCAGTAGTGGAGCGCACGGGCTTCAGCCCGTGCGAACGTTCAGTACGCTTTCGCGAACCAGGCCTTCACCGAAGACGGCTGGCCGCACTTGACGCACGAGCCGTCGACGCGCGGCGATCCCAGCGGGATGTTGCGCAGCGTGGCCTGCGTCTCGGCCTTGATGGCCGCTTCGCACTCCGCGCTGCCACACCAGGAGGCGACCACGAAACCCGGCCTCCCCTCCATCAGCGCCTGGAACCCGGCCCAGTCGGCTGCCTCGGCGGTGTGGTCCTCTCGGAACTTCAGCGCACGCGCCAGCAGGTTCTGCTGGATCTCCTCGAGCAGGGCCGGAATGCGCGTCGCGAGATCCGCGAGCGGAATGGGCGCCTTCTCGCGCGTATCGCGCCGCGCGGAGAACACCTGGGCCTTCTCGATGTCCTTCGGGCCGATTTCGAGCCGGACGGGCACGCCGCGCAGTTCCCACTCGGCGTACTTCCATCCGGGCGAATTCTCTTCGCTCGCATCGAGCTTCACACGCACGCCGAGCGCGGCGAGTTCGGCGCGGATGGCTTCGGCCTTCGGCAGGACTGTTTCCTTCCAGTTCCCGCGCGGGATCGGCACGATCACGACCTGGTAGGGTGCGACGCGCGGCGGCAGCACGAGACCGCTGTCGTCGCCGTGGGTCATGATCAGCGCGCCAACCAGGCGGGTCGAGACGCCCCAGGACGTCGTCCACACGTGCTGCAGCGACTTGTCGCGGCCCTGGAACTGGATTTCGAACGCCTTCGCGAAGTTCTGGCCGAGGTTGTGCGACGTGCCGGCCTGCAGCGCGCGGCCATCCCCCATCAGCGCCTCGATCGAATAGGTGCGGGCGGCGCCGGCGAACTTCTCGCTGTCGCTCTTCGCACCCGCGACCACCGGGATGGCAAGCTCGCGCTCGGCAAACGTCCTGTAGACCTCGAGCATCTTCAGGGTTTCCTCTTCGGCTTCCTCCGGCGTTTCGTGCGCCGTATGGCCTTCCTGCCAGAGGAACTCGGTGGTGCGCAGGAACGGTCGCGTCACCTTTTCCCAGCGCACCACGTTGGCCCACTGGTTGATGAGCACGGGCAGGTCGCGCCAGGACTGGATCCACTTCGCGTACATCGTCCCGATGATCACTTCCGACGTCGGCCGTACGACGAGCCGCTCCTCGAGCACTTCATCGCCGCCCTTGGTGACCCACGCCACCTCGGGCGCGAATCCCTCGACGTGTTCCTTCTCCTTGTTCAGCAGGCCCTCGGGAATGAACAGCGGGAAGTACGCGTTGACGTGGCCGGTGGCCTTGAACTCCGCGTCGAGAATGCTCTGGATGTGCTCCCAGATCGCAAACCCGTACGGACGAATCACCATGCAGCCCTTCACCGGCGAGTAGTCGGCGAGTTCGGCGCGGCGGACGACGTCGAGATACCACCGCGAGAAGTCCTCGGAACGGGGCGTAATCTCGGTGACGAAAGAGTCTTTCTTCTGGTCGGGCATAGGGGGCTATGGGGCTATGAGGCTACGAGGCAACGAGGCAGCGAGGCAACGAGGCTGCGAGGCTACGGGACGAAAAGCATTCGCACGGGCTCGAGCCCGTGCGCTAGGTTAGTGGCTCCTGGCTGGTGATGGATCCACCGCCGGCCGGACGTCGGAAAGGCGTCGGGCCCAGTGTAGATCGTCACGCTGGCTGAAGTCGGTCCGGGAGTGTCCGCCCCGGCTTTCCTCGCGCCGGAGCGCTGCCTGCACGATGAGCGACGCGACGACGATGAGGCTGGTCGTCCGCCACGTGGCGGGCGTCATGGATGCCCCGGTCGTCTGCTGACGCGCCAGCTCGCCGGCAGCGGCCGACAAGGACGCCAGAGCGGTGCGCAGCCCGTCGCCGTGGCGATAGACGCCGGCATGCTGCCACGTCAGCTCCCGCAGCGCCGACTCGTCCATGGGCGCCACCAGGGGCGCGCCAGTGGGCGCCGGATCACTCCGCCCTGGTGTGGCATCGCCCGCCCACGGTGCGGCGCGCCAGTCGACCATCGCACGCCCCGCGCGACCGCCGAATACGAGGCCTTCGAGCAGTGAATTGCTCGCGAGCCGGTTGGCGCCGTGCACGCCGGTGCAGGCCACCTCGCCTGCGGCGAACAGGCCCGGTACCGACGTGCGACCCGCAAGATCGGTCACCACACCGCCCATCAAGTAGTGAGCCGCCGGGCCGACCGGCAGCCGATCAGTGGCAAGGTCGAGCCCCACACCGCGACAGAGCGCAGCAATGGCCGGGAACCGCTCGCGCACAACCGCAGTGGTCAGGTGCGACATGGTGAGATACACGGGCCGTCCGGTGCGCTCCGACTCCCGGACGATGGCCTGCGAGACGACGTCGCGCGATGCGAGGTCGCCGCGTGCATCGTAGCGGTGCATGAACGCATCGCCATCGGCATTCACCAGCCGGCCGCCCTCGCCACGAAGTGCTTCGGACAGCAGGTGCCGGGGTGCACCCGCGACAGCGAGCACCGTGGGATGGAACTGCACGAATTCGAGGTCCGCCACACGCGCGCCCGCGAGGTAGGCCAGCGCCACGCCGTCGCCCGTCGCGACGGTCGGATTACTCGTCTCGCGAAACACCTGCCCGGCCCCGCCCGTCGCCAGCAGCGTGGCGCCCGCGCGCGCTTCGATGAGACGCCCGCCGCGATCGAGAAACCGCACACCCGCGACGACGCCGTCCTCGACAATCGCCTGCACGGCCGTCGCGTGGTCGACCACCGCAACCGACGGCAGGCCCTGGAGACGAGCGGCAAGCACTCGGGCGATCTCGCGTCCGGTGGCATCGCGCGCGTGCAGCACGCGGCGCACCGAATGCGCGCCTTCCCGCGCCAGATCGAGCGAGCCGTCGGGCGCCCTGTCGAAAGCGGCACCCCAGTCGATCAGTTCCCGTACGTCCCTCGGCCCCTCGGTGACCAGCACGTCGACGGCACCCCGGTCGCACAGGCCGTCGCCGGCCTCCATGGTGTCGCGCGCATGCAGTTCCGGCGAGTCGTCAGGCCCCACGGCGGCCGCAATGCCGCCCTGGGCGTACCCGGTGCTTCCGGCGCCCGGTTCGGACTTGGTCAGAATGAGCACACGGCCATGGGCCACGAGTTCAGCGGCGGCGCGCAGGCCGGCGATGCCGCTGCCGATGATGAGGTAGTCGGCCGAAACACGTTCGATCACAGTGGCCTGTTATCCTAGCAGGCCGGCGCCCCCCCGGCAGGAAAGCCGGGCGCTCACACCTTGCCATGAAACCAGTACGCATCAACGGCACCAGCGAACGCGGCACCTATCCAGTCGTCATCGGCTCTGGAGCCCTGCGCCACTTCTCCTCTCTCCTCACGAGCCGCGACATCGGCCGCCAGCGGATCGTCGTCAGTTCGAGCCCCATCTGGCGACGGCACTCCCGCCGCCTGCGGGGTGTCCTGCGCCGCGACGACCGCCCGGTGCTGATGGCCGTCGGCGAGCGGGCCAAGACCCTGGACACGGTGACGCACATCTATGACGCGTGCCTCGAGCGCCGGCTCGATCGATCGGCCGCCGTCATTGCATTCGGCGGCGGAGTGGTAGGCGACGTGGCGGGCTTTGCCGCCGCCAGTTATCTGCGGGGCATCGGCCTCGTTCAGGTGCCCACCACCCTGCTCGCCCAGGTCGACAGTGCGATCGGCGGCAAGGTCGGCGTCAACCTCCCTGCCGGGAAGAACCTCGTGGGGGCGTTCTATTCGCCCTCGCTCGTCGTGTGCGATCCCGATGTCCTGACCACGCTGCCCCGCCGCGAGTTCCGCGCGGGCCTCTACGAGGTGGTGAAGTACGGCATCATCGCCTCCCGACGGCTGTTCACGCGCGTCCAGACGGCGCTGCCGGAGATCTTCGCCCACGACCCGGCGCTGCTCTCAGCGGTCGTCGCCGCCTGCTGCCGGATCAAGGCAGACGTCGTGATGAGCGACGAGCGGGAATCGGGCCCGCGGCGCGCGCTGAATTTCGGCCACACGATCGGCCACGCACTCGAATCGATCACCAGGTATCAGCGCTTTCTCCATGGTGAAGCCATCGGCTACGGCATGATGGCAGCGGCCCGGTTGTCGGTCCTGCGGGGAACGATGACACCGCGCGACGAGGCACGTCTGCTGGACCTGATTGCCGCCCTCGGCCCGCTGCCCGCAGTCGGTGACCTCCGTATCGATGACGCGCTGGACGT
>Ga0079224_100008306_pt1 | contig 14059 bp, 11 predicted proteins | sample Stecom2015_FD_80414 | JGI IMG/M metagenome (GOLD analysis project Ga0079224, IMG submission 80414) | Agricultural soil microbial communities from Utah to study Nitrogen management - Steer compost 2015 | ecosystem: Environmental > Terrestrial > Soil > Agricultural land | place: USA: Utah... | reverse complement strand
CCAGCCCGCGAAGAACAGCGCCATCGTACTCACCAGGGCGGCGAGCCCGAGCCCTCGGCGGCCGAGCGCGACGTGCGCCGCCCCCGGCACGGCGAGGGACAGGAGGGCGGCGTTGCGCGGGGTCAGGTTCATGCGGGGACGCGGAAGGCTAGCGGCTGCCGCGCCGCGGCGGAACGCGATTGTCGCCCCACCGCGGGCACGCGCTTGTGCGCCGCCGGACCGCGCTGCAACGTGGCCGCATGGCGACCTACCTCGGCTTCGACGTCGGGACGCAGAGCGTCAAGGCGCTGCTGCTCGACGACCAGCGCGGCGTGCTCGGCACCGCGACGCACCCGCTGGCGACGATCGCCGGCCTGCCCCCGGGGCACAGCGAGCAGCATCCCGGCGACTGGCTGGACGCGATCGCCCACACGGCGCGGCAGCTCGCCGCGGCGCACGGCGCCGAGTACCGCGCGGTCGCGGCGATCGGCGTGTCCGGGCAGCAGCACGGCTTCGTGCCGCTCGATGAGGACTTCGCGGTGCTCCGCCCGGCCAAGCTGTGGAACGACACGTCGAGCGCCGCGCAGTGCGCCGCGATCATCGCCGAGGTCGGCGGCGCACAGCGCCTGTTCGATCTGACCGGCAACGCGCTGCCGCCGGGGTTCACCGCCGGCAAGATCCGCTGGCTGCGCGACTGCGAGCCGGAGCGGTTCGCCCGGCTGCGCCATGTCCTGCTGCCGCACGACTACGTCAACTGGTGGCTGACCGGCGAAGCGACGTGCGAGGCCGGCGACGCGTCCGGCACCGGGATGCTCGACGTGCGCGGCCGCCGCTTCGCCCAGCCGGTGCTGGACGCGGTCGCCCCCGGGCTCGAGGCGATGCTGCCCCGCATGGTCGCGCCCGGCGCGCCCGCGGGCACCCTGTGCCGGCGCGCGGCGGACGCGCTCGGCCTGCCGGAGGGGATCCTGGTCGGGCACGGCGGCGGGGACAACATGATGGCGGCGGTCGGCGCCGGTGCGGTCGTGCCCGGCGTCGCAGTGCTCAGCCTCGGCACGTCGGGCACCGTGTTCGCGTGCGCCGAGCAGCCAATCTGCGATCCGCGCGGCGAGATCGCCGCGTTCTGCGACTCGACCGGACGCTGGCTGCCGCTGGGATGCACGATGAACGCAACCGTGGCAACCGAACTGACCCGCAACCTGTTCGCACAGTCGATCGCCGGCTTCGAGCACGAAGCAGCCTCGGCCCCGCCCGGCTGCGACGGCGTCCTGTGCCTGCCGTTCTTCACCGGGGAGCGCTCGCCCGACCTGCCCGACGGCACCGGCGCGTTCCTCGGCCTCACGCCCGCGAATGCGCGCCCGTCCCATCTCACGCGCGCGGCGATGGAAGGCGCGACCTTCGCGCTCGTGCGCCTGCTCGACCGCCTGGGCGAGCTGGGCGTGCCGCTGCGCGAGCTGCGCATCACCGGCGGCGGCAGCCGCAGCGCGCTGTGGTGCCGGATCGTCGCCGCCGCGGCCGGCCGCGCCGTGCACACCGGCGTGCACCCCGACGCGGCCGCGCTCGGCGCCGCGGTGCACGCGTGCTGGACGCAGCAGCGGACGCGGCGTGCGGACGTGACCATCGAGACCGTGGTCGAAGAGCTGGGCGTGGCGCACCCGGGCGCGGCCGTCATGCCCGATCCGCGGTGGCAGGCGGTCTACGCGCCGCTGCGCGCGACGTTCGACCGCGCGGTCGCCGCGCTGACTCCGTGCATGCCCGCGTTGCGCCGCGGCGGGAGGGAGCGGTGAGCGCGCGCGATATCCTCGCCGCGGCCGCCGTGCTCGGCGCGCTCGCGATCGTTGGCGGCGCGTTCGGCGCGCACGCCCTCCAGGGGCGGCTGGGTGTGAGCGAGCTCGCGCTGTTCGACACTGCCGCGCGCTACCAGCTCGTCCACGCGGTGATGCTGCTCGGCCTCGCCGCGCTCCGCCACGCCGGCGTCGCGGTCCGGGCGGCGGCGGTGCTCGTGTGCGTCGGGACCGTCGTGTTCAGCGGGACCCTCTACGCGCTCGCGCTCGGTGCACCGCGCTGGCTCGGCGCCGTGACCCCGGTCGGCGGCACTGCGCTGATCCTCGGCTGGCTCGCGCTCCTGCCGGCGGCATGGCGCCGATCGCCGCAGTCCTGAGGCGTTGCGCACGCCGAGGCCAGGCCTGAGACGACCTCGGCCGCACGCTCGGCCGGGCGCGGGACGGCGGCCGATAGCCGGTGCAGCACGAGCGACACCATGCGCCTACGCGCCCGATCCAGCTGCACCGTCCATCCTCGCCGCGCGCATCCCTGGCGCGCGGGCGCCCTCGGCCTCGCGGCCGCGCTCGCGGCCTGTTCGAGCGGCGGCGGCACGCCGTACACGCCGGGGCTCGACCTGCCCGAGGACGAAGCGGCCGCGTCCCGCTTCCTCGCGCGCGCGACCTTCGGGCCCGACGCACAGAGCATGACCCGGCTGCAGCAGCTCGGTTATTCGACCTGGCTGCGCGAGCAGATGGAAATGCCGCCGTCGCTGCACCGCCCCGAGCTGGAGGCGCGCGCCGCGGCCGGCCAGTCGATCCAGCAGGCGGATCGCCAGGAGATGTGGTGGCGGCGCGCGATCACCGCGCCCGACCAGCTCCGCCAGCGGGTGGCGTTCGCGCTGTCGGAGATCTTCGTCGTGTCGGACCGCGCCGGCGCGCTGGTGAACGACGCGATCGGCCTCGCCGAGTACTACGACATCCTCGTCCGCGGCGCGTTCGGCACGTACCGCGAACTGATCGAGCACATCACGCTGAGCCCGCAGATGGGCGTCTACCTGAGCCATCTGCGCAACCGCAAGCCCGATCCCGCGCGCAACCTGAAGCCCGACGAGAACTACGCGCGCGAGATCATGCAGCTGTTCTCGATCGGTCTGTGGAAGCTCGCGGCGGACGGCACGCTGCTGCGCGACGGGCAGGGCCAGCCGATCCCGACCTACGACCAGGACGACATCGTCGGCCTGTCGCACGTGTTCACCGGCTGGACCTACGCCGGCTCGACGAGCTTCCAGTCCGGCCAGCCCAACTACCGGCCGATGGAGCCGTGGGAGCAGTTCCACGACCGCGAGGCGAAGGCGATCCTCGACGACGTCGTGCTGCCCGCCGGACGCGACGCGGCGGTCGAGCTGGCCGACGTCCTCGACCGGCTGGCGGCGCATCCGAACGTCGGTCCGTTCCTCGGCAAGCAGCTCATCCAGCGCCTGGTGACCTCCAACCCGAGCCCCGGCTACGTCGCGCGCGTCACCGCGGTGTGGAACGACGACGGCAACGGCGTGCGCGGCAACCTGGGCGCGGTCATCCGCGCGATCCTGCTCGACGACGAGGCGATGCACGGCCATCGCACCGCGCCGGAGACCTTCGGCAAGCTGCGCGAGCCGCTGCTCTGTCAGACCGCGCTGTGGCGCGCGTTCAACGCGCGCGCCGGCACGGGGCTGTTCAACTACACCAACCCCGAGCTGAACCTCGGTCAGGCCGCGCTGCGCGCGGAGACGGTGTTCAACTTCTTCCGCCCCGACTTCCGCCCGCAAGGCGAAGTCGGCGCCGCGGGACTCGTCGCGCCGGAGTTCGAGATCCTGACGCACTCGACGATCACGATGATCACCAACCAGCTCTACACGAGCGTCGACCGCCACGTCGGCGCCGGCGGCACGACCGAGACCCAGATCCTGCTCGACCTGTCGCGCGAGACCGCGCTCGCGCCCGAGCCGGCCGCGCTCATCGACCACCTCGACGTGATGCTGCTCGGTGGAACGATGTCACCCGAGCTGCGCACGATCCTGCTCGGCCATCTGCCGCTGGAGACCGAGATGCGCATGCGCGCGCACGACGCCGTGTACCTGATCGTGTCGTCGCCCGAGTTCGCGGTGCAGAAGTGAGGAACCGATCATGAAGCTGCCCGACCTCTCCCGCCGCGACGCGCTCGCCTGCGGCGTCCGTTGTCTGCTCGCCGGCTCGGGCCTGCCGCTGCTCGCCCGCCTGCACGCCCTGCAGGAGGCCGCCACCGCCGGCAACCCGCCGGCCTCCGACTACAAGGCGCTGGTCTGCGTCTACCTGAACGGCGGCAACGACTCGTTCAACCTGATCGTGCCGCGCAACACCGCCGACCACGCGGAGTACGCGGCGGCGCGCGGCAACCTCGCCATCCCCGCCGACCAGCTCCTGCCGATCACGCCGCAGCGGCCGCAGGGTCGCGCCTTCGGCCTGCATCCGTCGGTCCCGGAGCTGCAGGCGATGTTCGAGGCGGGCAAGCTCGCGTTCGTGGTCAACGTCGGCACGCTGCTCACGCCGACGACCAAGGCGCAGTACCGCAACAACGCAGTGCCCAAGCCGGCGCAGCTCTTCTCGCACAGCGACCAGACCACGCAGTGGTACGCGCAGAGCGCGGCCGCCGAAGGCAGCAACGGCTGGGCCGGGCGCATGGCCGACTTCGTGCTGGAGCTGAACCAGGGCAGCGCGCTGTCCCCGGCGATCACGCTCGCCGGCTCGACCCGGATGCTTCAGGGGCAGACCGTCGTGCCGTACGCACTCGGCACGAACGGCAGCGTGCAGATCGCCGGGACCGCGGGAACGCGTGGCCAGCGGCGCTTTGCCGCGTTCCGCGCGATCCTCCGCAAGCGGCACGGTCACGTGATGGAACGCCAGTTCGCCGACCTGCAGGAGCAGGCGATCGAACTGGACGGCCTGATCCGCGGCGCGCTTGCCGGCCAGCCGCCGCTACAGACCCAGTTCCCCGGCAACAGCCTCGGCAACCAGCTCCGCATGGTCGCGCGCATGATCGCGGCACGCGGGGCGCTGGGCGCCGCGCGGCAGGTGTTCTTCGTCCGTCTCGGCGGCTTCGACACGCACGCCGACCAGCTCTCGTTCCACCCGCAGCTCCTGTCCACGCTGTCGCTGTGCCTGAAGGCGTTCCAGGACGCGATGGTCGAGCTGGGCACCGAGTCGATGGTGACGACCTTCACCGTGAGCGAGTTCGGACGCACGCTCGGTTCCAACGGCAGCGGCACCGACCACGGCTGGGGCGGCAACCAGATCGTGCTCGGCGGCGCGGTGCGCGGCCGCGACCTCTACGGCACGTGGCCGAGCCTCGCGATCGACGGCCCCGACGACGTCGGCCGCGGCCGCCTGATCCCGACCACCGCGGTCGAGCAGATGGGCGCCACGCTTGCGCGCTGGTTCGGCGTGGCGCCCGGTGACCTCGCCGCGGTGTTCCCGCGCCTCGGCGAGTTCGCCACGAGCGACCTCGGCTTCATGGCGTGAGGCCCCGCCGCCCAGCGGCGACCTGCACACTGGCGGCGGACGACGGCGCGCGCCGTCCGCCGCCCCGCGCTCAGCCGCGGTAGATGTCCTGCACCGCGTGCAGGAGCTTGATCGCCTCGTCCTTCGGGCGCTGGAACGCGTTGCGGCCCATGATCGAGCCGAACGCGCCGCCGGCGGCGAGGCCCTTGATCTCGTTGAGGACCTCCTCGTTCGTCTTCGCCTCACCGCCGCTGAAGATCACGATGCGGCGGCCGCCGAACGCGGACTGCACGACGTGCCGGGTGCGGTCGGCCAGGGTCGCCACCGGGATCTTCTCCGACTCGTACACCTTGCGCGCCGCGTCCTGCTCGATGTGCTCCGTCGGCGGCTTCACCTTGACGATGTGCGCGCCGAGCTGGCACGCGATCTGCGCGGCGTAGGCGACGACGTCGATCGCGGTCTCGCCCTTCTTCGAGAGGCCGGAGCCGCGCGGATAGCTCCACACGACCACCGCGAGGCCGTTCTCCTTCGCCTCCTCGGCGATCTCGCGCAGCTCCATGTACATCGCGTTGCGCTCCGCGGAGCCGGGATAGATCGTGAAGCCGATCGCGGCGCAGCCGAGGCGCAGCGCGTCCTTGACCGACCCTGTGACCGCGGACTTCGGGTTCTCGCCGGTGTACAGGGTGTCGCTGTTGTTGAGCTTGAGGATCGTCGGGATGCGGCCCGCGTACTGCCGCGCGCCGGCTTCCAGGAAGCCGAGCGGCGCCGCGTAGGCGTTGCAGCCGGCTTCCACCGCGAGCTGGTAGTGGTAGAGCGGGTCGTAGCCCGCGGGATTCTTGGCGAACGAGCGCGCCGGGCCGTGCTCGAAGCCCTGGTCGACGGGCAGGATCACGAACTTGCCCGTGCCGGCCAGGCGACCGGTCTCCATCATCCAGCGCAAGTTCTTCAGCACGCCGGGGTGGTCGGATTGGTACCAGCTCAGGATCTCGTCGACGCGGTTGCTCATGGGTTCGAATGCGAGGGAGAGTCGTGGCGCGGTGCCCGGTGCTGCCACCGCGCCCGCGCTGGCCGGAGGATGCACCGCGCGCGGCGGCCAGCCCCGTGCGCGGTCCGACAATCTAACGGCCGGCTGCAAAAGCTCCGAACCAGTCGTGCACGGGATGCAGGCCGTCCACCGCACGCCGGTGCCGGCTCCACGCGCGCGCGGGAGCGCGCCCTGAGCCCTCGCACCGGAGCGTCGGCCGGCCGGCGGAATCCGTGGCTCTGAAGGCACCGCGGCAGGGGGCGCACGGCTTGCGGGACCGCGCAGCGCGCCGCGCGTGCGTTCCGGCGCATCCTCCCCGGCGAGCTAGAATGCGATCCATGCGCCGCGAGCTGCAGCACATCCCGCCGGCACCGCGCACTCCGCGCTGGCCGCCGGTGCTCTGGGCCCGCTGGCCGCTCGCCTTCGTCGCCTTCCTCGGCGCGGTCTACGGCGGCGTGATCACCCTGATGCTGTTCTACGCCTGGACCGGCGCGCCGCGCGACGACCAGAGACTCGACCGGTCCGGCGTGCCCGCGCACGGGACGGTCGTCTCGGTGCGGCCGGTCGGCGACGGCGAGGAAGTGCGCTGGCAGTTCGTCACCGAGACCGGCGAACGGCGCGACGGGCTGATGTATGCCCCCGCCGGCCGCTACACGGTCGCCAAGGAGGTGGACGTCGACTACCTGCCGCGCGACCCGTCGATCAGTCGGCTCAAGGGCGAGCGCCTCAGCCGGCTCGGCGACCTCACCCTGCCGTTGTGGCGCTGGTTCGTCCTCCCCGGCATCGTCGCGCTGCTGCTGTGGTTCCTCGGCGTACTGCGCACGCGCAACCTGCTGCGCTGGGGCGACGTCAGCCTCGCCGAGTTGCAGGAGGTGAAGCTGCTGCCGGTCGTCGTGCCCGGCATGTTGCGCGTCAGCTACCGCTTCCGCGACCACCGCGCGCGCGAGCGTCGCGGGCAGCACTGGGTGCGGGCGCGCTCGCAGCTCGGCATGAAGCTGACCGCGGTGCCGCCACCGCGCGAGGCGCCGATCGTGCACGACCGGTATCGCGCGTGGCGCAACCGGCTGGTCACGGTCGACGACTTCGTGCTGGCGCCGGCGGCGCCCAGGACGCACGCTGCCGACGCCCCCACTCCGTGGACCTACGATCCGTGAACGAGGCCGAACCGCTCCCCGCGCCCCCGCGCGAGGTGCGCTTCGCCGCCGCGTTCGGCCGCCGTGCCCTGCTGGGCGTCGTCGGGGGCTTCCTGCTGCTGGTCGCGGCGATCCTCGCCGGCGTCCTGCTCACGTCGGGCAGCAGCCTGCCGTTCGACGACCACGCGCTCGACGCCGAGCACGGCCTGGCGGACGCCGAGGTCATCGGCCGCGAGCCGCTGCCCGGTGGCGTCACCCGCCTCACCTTCCGCTACGCGGTCGGCGACCGGCGCCTGGTGGGCAGGAGTTACGGATCCGGGGACGCGCCGGCCGTCGGCGCGCGCGGGACCGTCGAGTTCCTGCGCGGCGACCCGGAAACCAGCCGCCTGCGCGGCACCACGCGCGCAGCGTCCGGGCCCGTGCCCTGGCCGTTCGTGATCACGCTGGCCGGCGCGGGCGTGCTCGTGCTCATGCTCTGGCTGCGCTCGGCGGTCCTGCAGCGCCAGCTGCTGCGCGACGGCGCGGTGGTCGACGGCCGCGTCGAGCACGTCCGGCCGGTGCCGTTCCTCGGGTCGCGCCAAATCGCGATCGAGTTCACCTTCCACGACCGCGACGGCACCGTGCACACGGGGCGGCAGTGGCGCTGGGCGAGCGGCGGCCTGGGCCGCGCGGTGCTCGAAGGCGCGCGCGCGGTGTACGTGGTGCACGACCCCGCGCACCCGTCGCGCTGCTCGCTCGCGGCGGCGGAGGACTTCGTGAGGCATGGTTCCGCCTGACGGCGTGGAGGCCCTGCTCGGCCGGGACGGCGTGGTCGCGCGGCGGCTCGGCGACTACGAGGAGCGCCCGCAGCAGATCGCGCTCGCCGGCGAGATCGAGGCCGCGCTGCGCGAGCGGCGCCACCTGCTCGCCGAGGCGGGCACCGGCGTCGGCAAGTCGTTCGCCTACCTCGTGCCCGCGATCCTGCACGCGCTGCGCGCGCGCGGCGAGGGGCCGGTGGTCGTGTCGACGCGCACGATCGCCCTGCAGCATCAGCTCGAACACAAGGACATCCCGTTCCTGCAGGCCGTGCTGCCGCACGAGTTCACCGCGGTCACCGCGGTCGGCCGGAACCACTACGTGTGCCTGCGCCGCCTCGACCTCGCCCGGCGCGAGGAGCGCGCGCTGTTCGACGACCCGGCGCTGTCCGAGGATCTGGAGCTGGTGAGCCGGTGGGCGCTGACCGCGCGCAACGGCACGCGCCAGGAACTGCCGCGGCCGGTCGCCGACCGCGTGTGGGAGGAGGTCCAGGCGGAGCGCGGCAACTGCCTGCACAAGGCCTGCCCGCACTACGGGCCCTGCCCCTACCAGCGCGCCCGGCGGCGCATGGGGTCGGCGCAGATCCTGATCGTGAACCACGCGCTCTACCTCGCCGACATCGCGCTGCGCATGGCCGGCGCGCGTTACCTGCCGGCGCACCGCGTCGCGGTGTTCGACGAGGCGCACCACCTCGAACGCGTCGCGCGCGAGCACCTGGGCCTGCGCCTGTCGGGAGGCACCGTGCGCTGGCACCTGAACCGGCTGCAGCCGCGCCGCGGGGTGCACGGCCTGCTGCAGCGTTTCGGCAGCGACCGCGCGCGCCGGCTGTTCACGATCGTCGAGGCGGCGGCGGACGAGTTCTTCGCCCGGCTCGACGACCGGTTGCGCGCCAACGGCACGGCGCAGGTCGCGCTCGGCGACGAGGTCCTTGCCGACCCGCTGTCCGAGCCGCTCGCCGAGCTCGCCGCCGAGCTGGGCGCGTGCGCCGCGGCGATCCAGGAGCTGAGCCTGCGCACCGAGATGCTCGCCCGCGTCCAGGGCCTGGACGCCGTGTGCGTGGTGGTGCGCGCGCTGTGCCGCGGCGGTGACGCGAACACGGTGCGCTGGATCGAGGGCACACGCCGGGGCGCCGAGCTGCACTCGGCCCCGATCGAAGTCGGCCCCGCCCTCCGCGACCACCTGTTCGGCGCGCTCGGCAGCGCGGTGCTGGTCAGCGCGACGCTCGCGCCCGGTGACGACGGGGACTTCGCCTGGTTGCGCGAACGTCTCGGCATCGGCGAGGCGCGCACGCTGCGCGTCGGCTCGCCGTTCCGCTACGAGCGGCAGTGCGAACTGGTGGTCGAGGACGGGCTGCCGGATCCGGTGCGCGAGCCGGCGGCGTTCACCGCGGCGGCCACCACGCGCGCGGTCGACTACGTGCTCGACAACGGCGGACGCGCGCTCGTGCTGTGCACGTCCTGGCAGGCGGTGCACCAGGTCGCCGCCGCGCTCCGCGCGCCGCTCGCCGCGGCCGGGATCCGGCTGCTCGTCCAGGGCGACGCGCCGACCGCGCAGCTCGTCCGCGACAAGAACGCCGACCCCACGTCGGTGCTCGTCGGCACCGACACGCTGTGGGAAGGGATCGACGTGCCGGGCGAGGCGCTCACCCTGGTCGTGGTCACCCGGCTGCCGTTCGCGCAGCCCGACCACCCCCTCACCCGCGCGCGCCACCAGGCGATCACCGCGCGCGGCGGCGATCCGTTCGTCGAGGACAGCCTCCCGGAGGCGATCCTGCGCTTCCGGCAGGGGTTCGGCCGTCTGATCCGGTCCGCGCGCGACCGCGGTCGGGTCGTGGTCCTGGACCCGCGCGTGCGCACCCGCCGCTACGGCCGCCGGTTCCTCGCGTCGCTGCCGTTCGCTCCGGGGGGCGACGCGGACGGCGAACAACGCGACGGTCTTCGAGTATCGGCCCGTTAGCGTTCTGATATCACCGCGAGCCGTCCATGACCGAATCCACCGTCAAGACACCGTCGCAGGAGCGCGTGCTGCGCAACCCCGGCCCCGGCCTCCCGATCCTCGTGCTCGGCCTGATCACCGTGTTCCCGGCGCCGCTCGTGTGCTGGATCGTGGCCGGCAACCTGGGCCGGCAGCCCGAGCTGCAGGTCACGCTCGGCGTGCTCGGGCTCGTCCTGCTCCTCGTCGGCATCTTGTTGCTGCGCTCGTTGACCGTCGTCAACCCCAACCAGGCCAAGGTCATCCTGCTGTTCGGCCGCTACGTCGGCACGATCCGCCGCGAAGGGTTCTTCCGGGTCAATCCGTTCACCGTGCGCAAGTCGGTCTCGCTGCGCGCGCACAACTTCACCAGCGAGAAGCTGAAGGTGAACGACAAGCTCGGCAACCCGATCGAGATCGGCGCGGTCGTCGTGTGGCGCGTGCACAACACCGCGATGGCCTCGTTCGACGTCGAGGACTACCGCAGCTACGTGCAGGTGCAGAGCGAGGCGGCAGTGCGTCACCTCGCCGCCAACCACCCGTACGACACCAGCGTCGACGAGTCGGCGCCCTCGCTGCGCGGCAGCCTCGACGAGGTGAACGAGGAGCTGAAGCGCGAGCTGGGCGAGCGCCTCGCGCTCGCGGGCATCGAAGTGCTCGAGGCGCGCCTCAGCCACCTCGCCTACGCGCCGGAGATCGCGGGCGCGATGCTGAAGCGGCAGCAGGCCGAGGCGGTGATCGCCGCGCGTCAGAAGCTCGTCGACGGCGCGGTCGGCATGGTCGAGATGGCACTGCAGCAGCTGCAGTACAAGGGCATCGTCGACTTCGATCCCGAGCGCAAGGCGGCGATGGTGAGCAATCTGCTCGTCGTCCTGTGCTCGGAGCATGACGCGACCCCGGTGATCAACACCGGCACGCTGCACTCCTGAGCGCGACGGCGCGAGCGTATGGACGGCGAACGCAAACCCTTCCTCCTGCGCCTGAGCCCCCGCGTGCACGACGCGATGCGCAAGTGGGCGGAGGACGAGATGCGCAGCCTGAACGGTCAGATCGAATTCGTGCTGCGCGAAGCGTTGAGGCGGGCGGGCAGTCTGAAGGACGATCGCGACGACGCGCGCCGCGAGCGGAATCAGTTCCGGCGCCGCTGCACGCGGAATGCGCGTGGCCGTACGGGCAAGTCGTCGCGCGCATCGTGCGCGGTTGCTGATCCTCCGCGCTGCGTAGACAATGCCCTGTGCGACCGGACTCGCTCCGGCTCGGCCATCCCGACCCATGCGTTTCCGGCCGCCGTCCGTACGACGAACGAGGGCCTTCCCGCGGCGTTCCGCGCCGCGCGCGACCGGGCGGTCGCGACCTCGGCGTCGTGAACTGGTTCGCCGAAACACTCCCGTCACAACCATGCGCCGAACCTTCCTTTCCACCCTCCTCCTCGCCAGCACCGCGTTCGCCCAGGAGTACATCGACACCTTCACCTACCCGGCCGGAACGGTCGTCCCCGGCTACACCGAGCAGCGCGGCGACTGGGTGGTCCTGCCCTCCGGGCAGGTCCAGTCGAACGTCGCGACCACCTTCCAGGAGCTGACACTGGACGGGGTCACCGACCAGGACTGCTGTGTCGAAACCGTGGCGATCTACGACATGGCGGCGCCGCAGCTCATGTACACGGGCCCGATCGCCCGGCACAACGGCGCCGGCGCCACGGCGACCTACTTCATGATCAAGCTGCAGGACAACGGCGCGCCGAACGACGGCTTCGACAGTTACTGGGTGTACTACTACAACGGAGCGTCGTTCCAGTTCGTGGCGTCCGGTTCGAATGGCACGATCTCGCCGCCCACGACGCAGGCCCGCGTCCGCCTGCAGGTGATCGAGGAGTCCGGCAACGTCCGCGTCCAGATCTTCATCGACACCGACATGGACGGGAAGTGGGACATCACCAACGAGTGGCTCTCGACCATCGGCGTCGGCTCCTCCGGCAACGTCGGCATCAACGGCTACCGCAACGCGATCGCCGACGACTTCAAGTACTTCAACGGCACGCTCTACCTGGCCGACCGCCCGGTGATCGGGACCTCGGTCCGCCTGCTCGGCCGCGCCACGCCCAACACGATCTACCAGGGCGTGTGCAGTCTGGGACGCAGCACCGGCATCCCGCTCGCCGCCAACCGCGCGATCCCGGTCGACTTCGACCCGCTGTTCCAGGTGTCGGTGTCCACTCCGGCGGTCTTCCAGTTCGCCGGTCTCACGACCTCGAGCGGCGACTTCACCCTCAACTTCAACATCCCCAACGTCCCGCAGCTCAACGGCATCACCGTCTGGAGTAGTGCCGTCACCCTGACGACGACGCCGTTCGGCTTCGTCGACATCACGCCGGACGTCGAGATCAACTTCACCAACGTCTGAGACGACGCGCGCGCGACGCCACCGCCCGTCGCGCGCGCCGCGCTCGCCCAGGCAGGCGGGTGACTGCTGAACCGCGGCCGCGTGGATCGCCCGCGGCCTCCGGAAGGGGAAGCAGCGAGAGGCATCGCGCCTTGCGCGAACTCGCCGCAACCGGCCGCGACCGCGCGGAACCGGCCCCTGGTGTGCACTCGGTTGCGGTCTGGACTCGCGCCACGTGCGCGACGCCGTCGCCGCACCGGAGCACGGCCGCGTGCGCCGGCGGACCACGGGTGCTCTGCGTGCCGGCGCGCGCTCCCCGAGCCGGCCGTCGCCCTCACGGACGCCGCGCGGCCGACGCGCGCGCGACGTTCACCCGCCGGACGCGACCGAACGTCCCGCGCGCGTCGACCGCACGAGCCGGAAGCCCCTACCGCCTGCCGCAGCGCATGCGTCCGCGCGCATGTGCGACGGGCGGCGCGGAAGGCACGGCCGTGGGGGCCGGGCGCGGTACCCGGCCTCCCCTGCAGGTCGTCATGCCTTGTACAGCTTCAGCGCGGCGTCCAGCTTCGGCAGCAACAGGCCGATCACGACGGTCACCACGCCCGGGATCGCGGCGAGTAGTAGGAAGAAGCTGGTCGGCGACATCTGCGACTCCAGGCCGCCGAAGAACCCGGAGAAGTTGTTGCCGAACGAGGTCGCGAGGAACCAGCCCCCCATCGTCAGACCCACGAACCGGCGCGGCGACAGCTTGGTGACGAGCGACAGCGCCATGGGCGACAGGCACAGCTCGCCGATCGTGATCACGGCGTAGAACAGCACGAGCCACAGCCACGACACCTTCGCGGCGCCGTCGTCGCCGACCACGCCGGCCAGCACCATGACGAGCAGCGACAGGGTGGTCAGCGCGAGGCCGACGAAGATCTTGCGCGCCGTGCTGAAGTCGACGCCGCGCCTCTGCAGGCGGCCGAAAAACCAGATGACGAGCGGCGTGAACCCGATCACGAACAGCGGGTTGAGCGACTGGAACAGCTCGGAGTTCGCGACCTGCAGGAACTCGCCGGGCGGCAGTTCCGGCGGGTTGCCGGCGTAGATCTGGTCGAACACCTTCTGCTCGACTAGGAAGAGGGGCAGCCCGCCCTCGCCGTGCCGGCGCACGAAGGCGACGCGGCGCACCGGCTTCGCGCCGGTGGGCACCGAGACGGTGACGACCGGAGTGCCGTGCGCGTCGACCTCCGACTTCACGGTCACGTCCTCGTAGACGTCGACGCCGCGCCTGTTCCAGGCCTTCTGCTCCTCGCTGCGCTCGCTTTCCTCGAGGCGGATCTCGACGACCCTGACGTCGGCGGGCAGCGCCGCCGTGACCGCGTCCAGTGCGGCGCGCGACATGCGGTTCTGCCCGAACATGTTCGCGGTCTCCGCGTCGGGCACGGTCAGCAGGCTCGCGCGGTTCGGACGCGGCGTCGTCGGCGACGCGTTGTGGTAGTAGGACGGCAGCGCATCCT
>Ga0079224_100008305_pt1 | contig 14060 bp, 7 predicted proteins | sample Stecom2015_FD_80414 | JGI IMG/M metagenome (GOLD analysis project Ga0079224, IMG submission 80414) | Agricultural soil microbial communities from Utah to study Nitrogen management - Steer compost 2015 | ecosystem: Environmental > Terrestrial > Soil > Agricultural land | place: USA: Utah... | reverse complement strand
CCGCTCGGCCTGTTCGACCGCGGATTCGGCGGCGGCCAGCTCGCGTGCGGCGGTGTCGCGGCCGCGCTGCGCGTCGGCGAGCGCTCGAAGGCCGGCCCCGTGCTCCTGCTCGGCCTCGCCGCGCCGCTGGGCGCGGTCGCGTTCTTCTTGCCGGGCGGCGTGTAGCCGGGTGAGGATCTCGTCGTCGGCGCGCTGCCACTCGCGCAGCCGCCGGCCCAGGGAGAACAGGACGTCCCAGAACCCGGGCTTGAACTCCCAGTGGCGGGAGCGCTCGGCCTCGGCGGCCGAAAGGGCCTCGGCCGCCTTGAGGTGCTCCTTCTCGGCGGCCTCGCGCCGTGCCCGGGACCGGGACTCCTGCTTCCTGCGGGTTTCGTGCAGCGCCTCGGCCCGCTGGAGGGCCGTGCGCGCCCGGGGCAGGTGGTCCAGGCGGCGCCGGACCGAGGTGCGTTCGGCGACCAGGCGCCGCTGCTCGTCCAGCGCCTCCTCGAAGGCCTCGATCGCCGCGCGCCACTGCTTCTGGGCGGCCGCGGGGTCAGCGCGCTCCTCGTTCTCCAGCTCCTTGAGGAGGTCCTGCATGCCGTCCCGGCCGGAGGACCCGTCGGGGAGGTTCCCCCACCAGAAGCGGCCGACGAATCTGCGCCGGTTGCCGGCGTTGCCCAGCTGCGCGGCCAGGGCGCCCCAGGCCTGCCGGTCGCCGTCCAGCATGTTGGTGGCGGTGGCGGCGAAGTAGTCGGCGTCCCGCCAGCGCTCGTCGACGGCCTCGCGCCCGGGGATCTCGGTGGTGACGTTGTCGACCGCGCCGTTGTTGGCCGAGGCCACGACGATCTCGAACCCGGCCAGCTCGGAGCGGAGCCGGGGGAAGGAGAGCCTGCCCCAGGAGGCATCCCAGCCGGTCCAGTCGGTGAAGGCGGCCCAGGGTTTGTCGAAGCCGGCCAGTACCCGGGCGCGCTCGACGACCACGTGTGCGACCAGGTCCCGCAGCAGCGTGGTCTTGCCGGTGCCGGGAGGGCCGTTGACGGCGAACAGCCCCGGCCGCTCGCCCAGCAGCTCGGTGATGGCGTTGACGGCGATCTGCTGGCTCAGCACCAGCGGATGGGTGTCTTTGGCGGGCCACCTCCCGGCCGGGGTGTGTTCGGGGGCGACGCGGGCCACGGCTGCGGGGCCTTCCGCGCGCACGTCCTGGCGGCGCAGCCGCTCCACCTCGGCGGAGGAGGACAGGTAGGCACGCAGCGCCGGACCGTAGTCGCCCTTGGCCACGGACCGGGAGACGCCCGCCAAATCCGCGGCGATGAAGCTGTTCAGCAGCGAGGTGTCGGTGGTGTCGGGGAAGGGGTCGCCGGAGAGTCCGGTGTCGCCCCGGTGCTGGGCGAGCAGGAAGTCCTGCCGCTCCTTCTCGGCGGCGTCCTCCTTCATCGAGACGGTGCGGGTCTTCACCCGGATCTCCAGCTCCAGGTGGCCGGTGACGCCCGTGAGCGAGGCGACGGTCCTGAGCAGGGCGTCCAGTTCCCGGTGGCGCAGGATGCGGGAGGGACCCTCCGGGGACGGGGCTTCGTCCTCCTCCTCTTCCCCGGTTCCCCCCGTGCCCGCTTCGGCCCCGGCTTCCAGCGATGCCGACAGGTCCAGCTCCGCACCGGCCACCGTGACCGAGCCCGCCGCTTCGGCGGAGACCGACAGCGCGGCGTTCAGGGCCTGTAGAAGCTCCTCCAGCGGGCCGCTGAGCAGACCACCCAGACCACCGTCCAGCAGGGAGAGCAGGGCGCGGGTCGGGCCCGGCCCCGGTTCGGCGACCAGCCACTCGTACAGCTCGCCGAAGCGCTCCTCGACCCGGTCGAAACCCTCCAGCCAGGCCTTGGAGCGGGGGCCGGGGGAGATGGTCCGGCCCACGGCCCAGCCGCAGGCGGACAGCGTCTGGGAGCACAGCAGCGCCCGCCCCTGCTCGTCGACCTCGAAGGCGGCCAGCGCCGTCTCTCCTGAGGGCTGGATCTCGGCCTGCTCCGGGTCGGAGCCGAAGGCCCGGTCCAAGACGGTGCGGATCTGGTCGGTGGAGAAGACCCCGAGGTAGACCGTGTGCCGCCGGACCCGGTTGCGCCCCAAGGGCCTGCCGGTGACGGGGTGCCCCTCCTCCCAGGGGAGAGGCAGGCCGGGCTCGACCTTGCTGACCGGGGCGTCGGCTCCCAGGTTCGGCCGGTCCACCTTCTGCGGCTCGAAGAGCTCCACCGCCCGCCAGAAGTCCACGATGCGCGCGCGTTCCCGATCACCCCTGGCCACAGCGTCCCTTCCGGTCGGAGCCGGCACGGACACGACGGGTCCGTGCGGTGTCACCCACCGTTGATACCACCCGGCGGGCCCCGTACGGAGGGCGAGAGGCCCTACACGGGCGGCTTTCCGGGAGATGGCCGTATCCGGTCAGTCACCGAAGAGAACGCTCGTGCCCGTGAGAAGAGGGCCGGGCACCCCGTGCGGGTGCCCGGCCTCTCCGGTCGTGGGCGGGGGGTCAGACCCTGATCCGGTCGTCGCCGCCGTCCGGGTCGCCCGGGTCGGTGGGGGCGGGGTGGGACGGGGCGGGGGGATGCGCGTCGGCGGCGGCCCGGGCGGCGGCCGCTGCGGTGCGGCGGCTCTTGAGGAGGCTGGCGACGGCGGTGACCACCAGGGTGAGCACGATGACGACCAGGGAGAGCAGGGTGGGGATCTCCGGGACCGGCCAGGTGGTGGTCTCGTGCATCGCGTGCAGGATCAGCTTCACGCCGATGAAGCCCAGGATGACCGCCAGGCCGTGGCTGAGGTAGACCAGCCGGTCCAGCAGGCCGCCGATGAGGAAGTAGAGCTGGCGCAGGCCCATCAGCGCGAACGCGTTGGCGGTGAACACCAGGTAGGGCTCCTGGGTGATGCCGAAGATCGCCGGGATGGAGTCCAGCGCGAACAGGATGTCGGTCATGCCGACGGCGAGCATCACCATCAGCATCGGGGTGACCATGCGCTTGCCGTCGATCCGGACGGTCAGCCGGGAGCCGTGGTAGTCGTCGGTGGTCGGCAGCACCTTGCGGACCATCCGCAGCGCCGCGTTCTCCTTGAACTCCTCGTCCTCCTCGCCGCCGGCGATCAGCTTCCAGGCGGTGAACAGCAGGAACGCACCGAACAGGTAGAACACTCCGGCGAAGGCGTTGACGGCCGCCGCGCCCAGCGCGATGAACAGGCCGCGGAACAGCAGGGCCAGGGCGATGCCCACCAGCAGCACGCGCTGGCGGTGCTCGGGCGGGACCGCGAACGCGCCGAGGATGAGGATGAACACGAACAGGTTGTCCATGCTCATCGAGTACTCGACGATCCAGCCGGTGAAGAAGTCCACCGCCTGGCCGTCGGTGAAGGCGGCCAGGCCGATGCCGAACAGGACGGCCAGCGAGACGTAGACGCCGATCCAGATACCGGCCTCGCGCATCGACGGCTCATGGGGGGTGCGGGCGGTGATGATGAAGTCGACCGCGATCACGCCGAGCAGGACGGTGATCGTGACGACCCAGATCCAGGGTGCGATGTCCACGTGTAGGTACTCCAGTGTGTCTTCAGGCGCGAGCCGGCCCGCCCCGGGCGCGGTTCGCGCCCGGGGGAGGATACCAGCGGAGCGGGGAGGGGAAGGCGGTCAGCTCCGGCGGGTGCGCCCCGGCGGAGGCCCGTAGTGCGCCGCCAGCCCCGCCGCGACGGGGCTGTGCGACGCGATCCGGCGGAACCAGCGCGGCGCCAGCCGCTCGTGCAGCCAGAGGAAGCCGATGGCGAAGCCGAGGCTCAGCATCGCCTGGAACAGCAGGAACCAGGGCAGGGGCTCGCGCAGCACGGCGCCGTGGCCGACCGCCGCCGCGACGAAGGCCTCCTCGGCGAGCCGGGCGGCCGGGAAGCCGACCACCCAGAACAGCGCGGTCGGGCCGATCGCCCCGGGCGCGATCACGCCCCGGCCGACCAGCACCCCGTACACCCCGCCGAGCAGCGCCAGCGGGGCCCCCATCCCGACCGCGATCGCCCCGGTCAGCCCGGCGCCCAGTCCGGCCAGGACGGCGGTGACCGCCCCGAACGAGCCGGCCACCAGGCCGATCGCGGCGCCGGGCAGCGCCGCCTCGGCGTAGTGCAGTGCGCCCCCGGCCGGGGCGGCGGTGCGCGCGCCCATCAGCTCACCACCACGCCGAAGGCGAACAGCGAGTAGAAGAGCGCGCCCAGGTAGAACACCGCGGCGAAGGCGATCAGCGCGTTGGACACGATGCCCGGCCGGATCGGCTTGGGCAGCGTCAGGTTGTTCACCAGCAGCAGCACCACGCAGTAGGCGCCCATCGCGAAGGTGGACAGGAAGGCCAGCACGTCCAGGATCGCGGCGGGGCCGTCGGCCGGGCCGAACAGCAGCACGCCGATGCCGAACAGGATCAGCCCCCACAGGAAGAACGCGTAGAGCTTGGAGACGCTGAACCGCTTCGCGCCCGGCACGAAGTGGTAGGTCATGTCGGCCTGGCCGCGGGAGAAGGAGTCGAACAGCCCGAGCGTGGCGTTCAGCCCGATCAACGCGATGAACAGGAAGAAGACCGTGCCCAGGACGGGGCTGCCGGCGGCGGAGAAGGCGCCCGCCATGGCGTCCAGGGCGGCGTCCCGCTCCCCGTCCCGGATGACCTCGGTGACCCCGGGGTCCAGCCGCGCCGAGGCCTGCGCCAGCACCGTGAAGGAGATGGTGACCAGCATGGTGATGCCCCAGAAGAGCAGCAGGGCGTCGAAGGCGACCCAGCGCCGCCACCCCTTCCACTTGCCCATCTCGCCGGAGTCGGAGGTGTCGAACATGAAGCCGCGGGAGGGCATCTCCTCCTGCTCGCCGGCGTGCCGCAGCCCGCGCACCTGCGGGATGTGCGCGCCCATGCCGGCGCCCTTGTCGCGCAGGTGCAGCGTGTACCACATCTGCTGCATGCCGGACGGGCCGGCGAACGCGATCGACCCGACGATGATCGGGAACCAGGCCGGGGAGAGGGCCTCCTGCGGCAGGTAGCCGAAGGCGAACATCCCGGTCACGGTGGAGGAGAGGTCGGCGAAGCTGCCGACCATCGCGGCGACCACCGCGGTGCCCACGACCAGCAGCCCGATGCAGATCGACAGCACGTTCTCCAGCAGGTTGTAGACCACCTTGGCCAGGGTGAACACCACCCCGACCAGGAGCATCCCGGCGACCGCCGTGGCCTGCCAGGGGATGCCGGTCACCCGCTCGAACGCCGAGGCCCCCGCGGACAGGTGCCCCGGCCAGATGTAGACCGCGATCGCGGTGATGAAGAAGAACCACATCAGCGGCTTGAACACCCGCGCGGCGCCGAAGAAGATGCTCTCCCCGGTCGCCATGGCGTACCGGGCCATCTCCAGCATGACGACGGCCTGCAGGGTCACGCCGATCAGGAACAGCCACCGGATCTCCGGCCCGAAGACCAGGACCAGCCGGGGCCACATGTAGGACTCGCCCATGCCCACGCCCAGCGCCACCAGGAACACGGTGGGGCCGAGGATGTGGATGGACGGCGGGGCCTTGGGCAGCTTGCGGATGGGCATCGGCTCCAGCCGGCCGGCGTGCCAGACCCGCTCGTCGGGCGCCTCGGCCGGGGCCGCGGCCGGCGCCGGGTCCGCCGGGGCGCCGGAGGTCTGCTCCTGGGCCGGCGGCCTGCGCTGGCGGGGGACGGAGGCCTTGCGGGCGGCCTCGGGGTCGGTGGAGACGGGTTCGTCCCGCTTCGCGGGGCGGCCGGATTCAACGTCTGGGGAATCCATGGACGGGATCTCTCCCTTGCAGGTCACGGATGCGAGTTCGCCCCTCATACGCCCCCGGGGAGTGGATACCGCCTCCTCTCTGCGGCTCGCAGAGCGGTCGTGGCCGGCGCGGCGCCCCGCGCCGGCGGAGCGCGGAGGCCGCGGTGTACCCGGGGGCCGGCCGGATGGCGGACCGGCCGGCCGCCGGGTTCGGATGCGCCGGACGGGTCTGGGTGCCGTCCGGGTCGTGCGTGCGGAACGGGGTGCTCGGGTCGTGTGCTCCGCCCGGGGCGGGCGGGGCGCGAGGCGCGGGTGCGCCTGCCGCTACGTGTCCCGGGTCACAATAGTCCGGCGGCGCGCGCCCAGCGATACTTCGCGCCGAGCACCTGGACCGGCCGCTCCGTGGTGTAGGGGTAGGCCACCACGCCGTGCTCGAACAGGTGCGCGCTGGCCGCCTCCACCTCGGTGTCCCCGGACAGCGAGGCCACCACCGGCTTGTCGATGCCCGCGGCCCGGGCCTGCTCCACCACGTCGGCGACCAGCTCGGCGAAGACCATCGGCGGGGTGACGATGGTGTGCCAGTAGCCCAGGATCAGCGCGTGCACCCGCGGGTCCTCCAGGCCGAGGCGGATCGTCTTCTCGTAGGTGGACGGCGGCTCCCCGCCGGTGATGTCCACCGGGTTGCCGGCGGCGCCGAACGGCGGGATGAACGCCCGGAACGCCTCGTCCAGGTCGGGCGGGATCTCCATCAGCGACATGCCGTTGTCGACCACCGCGTCGGAGAGCAGCACGCCGGACCCGCCGGCGCCGGTGATGATGACGACGTTCTCCCCGGCGGGGGCGGGCAGCACCGGCAGCGCCCGGCCGTACTCCAGCAGCTCGCTCAGCCCGGGCGCGCGCACCACGCCGGCCTGGCGCAGGATGTCGTCGTAGACCTTGTCGTCGCCGGCCAGCGCGCCGGTGTGCGAGCCGGCGGCGCGCGCCCCGGCCGAGGTCCGCCCGGCCTTGAGCACCACCACCGGCTTGCGCGGCACCACCTCGCGGGCGGCCTCCACGAAGGCCCGGCCGTCCTTGAGGTCCTCCAGGTGCATGGCGATCGCGTCGGTGTTGTCGTCCTGGCCGAAGAAGGTGAGCAGGTCGTCCTCGTCGATGTCGGCCTTGTTGCCCACTCCCACGATCGCCGAGACGCCGGTGCGGGTGCTGCGGCTGTAGCCCAGGATCGCCATGCCGATCCCGCCGGACTGCGAGGTCAGCGCGGTGCCGCCGGCCACGTCGTAGGGGGTGCAGAAGGTCGCCGAGAGCTTCTGCGGGGTGTAGTAGTAGCCGTAGATGTTGGGGCCGAGCAGCCGCACGCCGTGCTTGCGGGCGACGGCCAGCACCTCGTCCTGCAGCTCCTGCTCCCCGGTCTCGGCGAAGCCCGACGGGATGAGCACCGCGCCCGCCGCGCCCTTCGCGCCGACCTCCTCCAGCGCGCCGGCCACGAACTTCGCCGGGATGGCGAAGACCGCGACGTCGACCTCGCCGGGGACGTCGGCGATGCTGCGGTAGGCGGTGCGCCCGTAGACCTCGTCGGCCTTGGGGTTGACCGGGTACACCTCGCCCTCGTAGCCGCCGTCGACGATGTTGCGGATGACGGAGTTGCCGATCTTCCCGGCCTCGTTGGAGGCGCCGATGACGGCGATGGAGCGCGGCCGGAAGATCCGCCGCATCGCGGCGAGGATCTCCTCGCGCTCGAACCGCTTGGGCCCCGGCGCCGGCGCGAAGTCCAGCACGAACCGCAGGTCGGCGGCGATGGCGCCGCCGGCGGAGGCGAACACCGGGTTCAGGTCGGCCTCGGCGATCTCGGGGAAGTCGGTGACCAGGGCGGACAGCCGCACCAGCAGGTCGGCCAGGGCGCCCCGGTCCACCGCCTCGCCGCCGCGCACCCCGTCCAGCACCTCGGCGGCCCGGATCGCGCCGACCTGCTCCAGCGCCTCCTCCCGGGTCACCGGGGCCAGCCGGAAGGACACGTCCTTGAGCACCTCGACCAGGACGCCGCCCAGCCCGAACACCACGATCTTGCCGAAGGTGGGGTCGGTGGTGGCGCCGACGAGCACCTCGGTGCCGCCGCCCACCATCCGCTGGATCTGCACGCCGTCGATCCGGGCGCCGGGGTCGTGCGCGCGGGCGTTGGCGACGACCCGCTCGTAGGCCTCCCGCACCGCCTGCGGGGAGTCCAGCCCGATCGCCACGCCGCCGGCGTCGGTCTTGTGCAGGATGTCGGGGGAGACGATCTTGGCGGCCACGGGCAGGCCGAGCTCGACGGCGGCGGAGACGGCCTCGTCGGCGGAGGCCGCCAGCGCCTCGCCGGGGACCGGGATGCCGTAGGCCTCGGCGAGGGCCCGGCCCTCGGGGGCGGTGAGCGCGGTGCGGTCCTCGGCGCGGGCCCGGTCCAGGACCGCGCGGACCGCGTCCCGATCGTAGCCGGGTGCGCCGGCGGAGGAGGGGGTGTTCTCGGCGGGGGCCATCGGTCAGATCACTCCGTTCGCTGCGAGGTCGGCGAGCTCGTCGTCGGACAGGCCCAGCTCGCGGCCGTAGATCTCGGTGTTGTGCTCGCCCAGCAGGGGGGAGCGGCGCACGTCGGCGGGGGATTCGGAGAGCCGGATCGGCAGGCCGACGGTGGTGTAGGAGCCGCGCTGCGGGTGCTCGACGTCGGTCACGATGCCGTTGGAGCGCAGCGTCTCGTCCTCGATGATCTCCTTGGTGGACAGGATCGGCCCGCAGGGGATGTTGCGCTCGTTCAGCCGGGCCAGCACCTCCCACTTGGGCAGTTTGGAGGACCACTCCTCGATCAGCGAGAACGCCTTGTCCAGCTTGTCCAGGCGCGCCTCGGGGGTGGCCCACTCCGGGTCGGTGGCCAGCTCGGGGCGGCCGACCAGCTCCGCCAGGTGCGGCCAGCCGGGCGGCTGGATGATCACGTAGACGTAGTCGTTGGGGCCGCCGGGGGCGGTGCGCACCGCCCAGCCGGGCTGCCCGCCGCCGGAGGCGTTGCCCGAGCGCGGCACCTCGTCGCCGAACTCCTCGTTGGGGTACTCCGCCAGCGGGCCGTGCGCCAGCCGCTGCTGGTCGCGGAGCTTGACCCGGCACAGGTTGAGCACCGCCTCCTGCATGGCCACCTCGACCCGCTGGCCGAGCCCGGTGCGGGTGCGCTGCAGCAGCGCGGCGAGCACCCCGGCCACCAGGTGCATGCCGGTCCCGGAGTCGCCGATCTGCGCGCCGGTGGCCAGCGGCGGCCCGGTCTCGAACCCGGTGGTGCTCATCGAGCCGCCCATCGCCTGCGCGATGACCTCGTAGGCCTTGAAGTCGGCGTAGGCGCCGGGCCCGAAGCCCTTGATCGAGGCGTAGACCAGCCCGGGGTTGGTCTCGTGCAGCACCTCCCAGGTGAACCCCATCCGGTCCAGGGCGCCGGGGGCGAAGTTCTCCACCAGCACGTCGCTGCCGCGCACCAGGTCGAGGAAGATCCGCTTGCCCTGCTCGGTCTTGGTGTTCAGGGTGACGCTGCGCTTGTTGGAGTTGAGCATCGTGAAGTAGAGGCTGTCGGCGTCGGGCAGGTCGCGCAGCTGCCGCCGGGTGATGTCGCCGGTGGGCGCTTCGAGCTTGACCACGTCGGCGCCGAGCCAGGCCAGGATCTGGGTGGCCGAGGGGCCGGACTGCACGTGGGTCATGTCGAGGACGCGGACGCCGTCGAGGGCCTTCGCCATGGCTTTGCTCCCGTCTTCTTCGCGCCGGCCGGTCACTTGTACATGGTCTGGTTCATCGTTCCGGGGGCGTAGGCGTCCGGGTCGATCCAGACGTTGATCAGCGACGGCTTGCCGGACTCGCGGGCCCGCCGCAGCGCCGGGCCGATCTCGGAGGCCTCGCGCACCTCCTCGCCGTAGCCGCCGAGCATCTTGGCGAACTCCGAGTAGCGCACGTCGCCCAGCGTGTTGCCGAGCTCGCCGCGGTCCGCGCCGTACTTGGCGATCTGGCCGTAGCGGATCTGGTTCATCGAGGAGTTGTTGCCGACGATGCCGACGAAGGGCATGTCGAAGCGGACCAGCGTCTCGAAGTCCCAGCCGGTGAGGCTGAACGCGCCGTCGCCGAAGAGCGCGACGACCTCCTTGTCCGGGCGGGCGTACTTGGCGGCCATCACGAACGGGACGCCGACGCCGAGCGTGCCCAGCGGGCCCGGGTCCATCCAGTGGCCGGGGGACTTGGGCTGGACGACCTGCCCGGAGAAGGTGACGATGTCGCCGCCGTCGCCGATGTAGATCGAGTCCTCGGTGAGGAAGTCGTTGATCTCGGAGACCAGCCGGTAGGGGTGGATCGGGGAGGCGTCGGAGGTGAGCAGTGCGGCGCGCTTGTCCCGGGCCTTGGCCTCCACCGCGCGCAGTTCCTCCAGCCAGGGTTTGCGGCTCTGCGCGCCGGTGTCGCCGAAGCCGGAGGCGGCCTGCAGCACCCCGCGCAGCACGGTGTCGGCGTCGCCGACGATGCCCAGGTCGACGTCGCGGTTCTTGCCGACGGTGGCGTAGGAGAGGTCGATCTGCACCACGGTCGCCTCGGGGGACAGCCGCTTGCCGTAGCCCATCCGGAAGTCGAACGGGGTGCCGACGATGATGATCAGGTCGGACTCGGTGAAGGCGTGCCGCCGGGCGAGCTGGAAGTGGTGCGGGTCGCCGGGGGGAAGGGTGCCCCGGCCGGCGCCGTTCATGAAGGCCGGCACGTTGAGGGTGCGCACCAGCTCGATCGCGGTGTCGGTGGCGCGGGTGGTCCACACCTGCCCGCCGAGCAGGATGCTCGGCCGCTCGGAGCGGACCAGCAGCTCGGCCAGGCGTTCGATCGCCGCGGGGTCGCCGGCCTGCCGGGTGGAGGCGCGGTACTTGCCGGGCCGGGGGATGCGGGCCCGCTCCACCGGTACCCGGGCGTCCAGCACGTCGCGCGGGATCTCCAGGAAGGCCGGTCCGGGGGCGCCCGCGGAGGCCTCGCGGAAGGCCATCGAGACCAGGTCGGCGACCCGCTCGGTGTGCGGGACGGTCGCCGCGAACTTCGAGATCGGGGTGATCATGTCGACGTGCGGCAGGTCCTGCAGCGAGCCCATCTTGTGCTGGCTGAGGGCGCCCTGGCCGCCGATGAGCAGCATCGGGCTCTCGGCGCGGTAGGCGTTGGCGATGCCGGTGACGGCGTCGGTGGTGCCCGGCCCCGCGGTGACCACCGCGCAGCCGGGCTTGCCGGTGATCCGGGCGTAACCGTCCGCGGCGTGCGCGGCCACCTGCTCGTGCCGGACGTCGATGATGTCGATGCCCTCGTCGGCGCAGCCGTCGTAGATGTCGATGATGTGTCCGCCGCAGAGGGTGAAGACCACGTCGACGCCTTCGGCCTTCAGGGCCTTGGCGACCAGGTGGCCGCCGGAGATCGAGGTGTCCTCGCCGGTTCCGTTGCTCATGGCAGGTGCGTCTCCTCGCTCGTCGCGCTGCTCATCGGTGCGGTCCGGTGCTGTTCGTCGAATACTGCATACAGTATGGGCTTTCATTGCTACCTCAGCCCCGGCCGGGTGTCCAGACCCCCGGGGCCGGCGGTCTCAGCCGGAGGGGAGCGGCAGGGTGCGGGCCGGCACCGGGCGGCGCAGCCGGATCGCGGCGATCGCGGCGGCCCCCGCCGCGGCCCCGGCCGCCGCCAGCGCCCAGCCGGCCGGGACCAGCACGAGCAGCACCGCCGCCCCGCCCACCCCGAGCAGCCCGCCCAGCCCCTTGGCGCTGTAGACCAGCCCCTGGATGCGCGCCGAATCGCGCACCCCGAAGAAGTCCACCGCCAGCTCCCTGGTGAGCGGGTAGCACGAGCCGCCGCCGATCCCGGCCGCGGCGGCGAAGCAGACCAGCGCCGGCACCGAACCGGAGGCCACCGCGCCGGCCAGCCCGGCGTGCGCCACCGCCCCGCAGGCCAGCGCGGCCGCCAGCACCGCGCGCCGCTCGCCCCGCTCGGCCCAGCGCCCGGCGGCGATCCGCCCCAGGCCGCTCCCGGCGACCAGCGCCGCGGCCACCGCGGCGACCGCGCCGGGCGGGAACCCGGACCGGGTCAGCAGCAGCGGCAGCACCGCCGCGTCGAACAGCGCCGCCGCCCCGGAGGCGGCGACCACCAGGTGCAGCCGGGGCAGCGCCCCGCTGCGCCAGGCCTCGGCGGGGGAGTGGTCGCGCGAGGCGGGCGGCGCGCCGCGGGGCCGCAGCGCCCAGCCGCGCGGGTCGGTCTCCGGCGGCCACCAGTGCGGCGGCGGCTCGGCCAGCCGGAACCCGGAGGCCGCGCCGACCGTGCCGACCAGCGCGGCCAGCACCAGCGCGGCGGGGGCGAGCGCCTCCGGCGGCGGTCCCAGGCCGGTCGCGGCGACCAGCGGGACCGAGCCGAGCGCGAACGCGGCGCCGGTGAAGGCGGTGTGCAGGGCGGGGCGCTCGGGGAACCAGGCGGCGGCCAGGTGCACGCAGGAGTGGTAGACCAGCCCGGCGCCGGCCCCGCCGAGCAGGCCGTAGCCGAGCGCCGCCCAGAGCGGGTCGGCGGCAGCGGGCAGCACGGCCAGGCCGGCCGCGGCCAGGACCGAGCCGAGCGGGACGGCCAGCGCCGGCGGCAGGGCGCCGCGCTCCCGGAGCCGCGCCACCGGGGCCGCCGAACCGGCCTGGACCAGCGCCCACACCGCGAACGGGAGCAGTGCGGCGGCCGGGCTCCAGCCGTGCGCGGCGATGAGCACCGGGACGGCCGCGCCGTAGCCGAACTGCAGCACGCCCACGGCGGCCAGCGCCAGGGCGGCCCGGCCCAGCAGGTGCGAGCGGTTCCGGCCGGTGAGGGCGCGGGCGCTCGGCCCGACGACGTAGCGCCGCCCGGACCAGTCCCGGCACTCGCCCGCCAGGGGCGTGTACGGGGAGGCCAGCCCGCCGCCCGGTGAGGGGCGGGCCGGCGGGTCGGGCGGGTGGTGTGCGGTGGTCACGGCCGATCACCTCCGGGGATCCGGAAAACTGCATACAGTATCCATAAGATGGTCGGCTCTGCCCAGGGGGTGGACGGGCTTCCGCCGCTTGTCCGCGCTCGGTGCTCTGGTCGTACGCGATCCGCCCGGTTCCCGTCCGGGCCGCCCGGATCCGAGCGGATCCCCGTTCGGTCTGCCCGCCCTCCGGGGTCGCCGGCGCGCGGGCCGATGCGCCGGCGGGGCGTCCGCTCGGCGCGGCGTCCCGGAGCCCTCGGGACCGGCCCGTGGGGGGTGCCCGGTTGTGCGGTGGTATTTTCCGCCGTCTCCCGGAGGTGCCTCGCGGGGTCGGCGGCGGTGGCTCTTCGAAGCTCGGGTGGCTGCCGGGTGGGGAAGCGGGCGCGGCGGAGCGGGGCGGGCGGCGGGAAGGGAATCCGAATCAGGATATTGAATACTGCATACAATCTCGCTAAGACTGTTCCGAGGGGGCTTACCAGACCCGAGGAGGGCCGGTGGATCTCTACGAACACGAGGCGAAGCAGCTCTTCGGCGAGCACGGTGTGCCGCTCGCCGAGCGCCAGCTCGCCCGAACCCCGGAGCAGGCCGTGTTCAGCGCGGCCCGGCTCGGCGGCCGCGTCGCCGTCAAGGCCCAGGTCAAGGTGGGCGGCCGCGGCAAGGCCGGCGGCGTGAAGGTCGCCGCCGACCCGGAGGAGGCCGGGCGGCACGCCGAACGGATCCTGGGCATGGACATCAAGGGCCACGCCGTGCGCAGCGTGCTCATCGAGCAGGCCACCGACATCGCCGAGGAGTACTACTTCTCGGTGCTGCTGGACCGCGCCGACCGGTCGTTCCTGGTGATCTGCTCCGCCGAGGGCGGGGTGGACATCGAGCAGGTCGCCGCGGAGCGCCCCGAGGCGGTGGTGCGGGTGCCCGTCCCGGTCCGCACCGGGCTGGACGCCGCCACCGCCGAGCGGATCTGCGCCGAGGCCGGGCTGCCCGAGGAGGTCCGCGCGCATGCGGCCTCCACCATGCGCCGGCTGTGGGAGGTCGCCGTCCAGGAGGACGCCACCCTGGTCGAGGTGAACCCGCTGGTGCGCACCGCCGACGGGCGGATCCTCGCGCTGGACGGCAAGGTCACCCTGGACGACAGCGCCGGGTTCCGGCATCCGGAGCGCACCCCGTTCCACAACGGCGACGGCGGTGGCGGCCGGGAGGAGGAGGCCCGCAGCAGGGGCCTGAACTACGTCAAGCTCGACGGTCAGGTCGGCATCATCGGCAACGGCGCGGGCCTGGTCATGTCCACCCTGGACGTGGTCGCCTACGCCGGCCAGGCCCACGGCGG
>Ga0079224_100008303_pt1 | contig 14061 bp, 15 predicted proteins | sample Stecom2015_FD_80414 | JGI IMG/M metagenome (GOLD analysis project Ga0079224, IMG submission 80414) | Agricultural soil microbial communities from Utah to study Nitrogen management - Steer compost 2015 | ecosystem: Environmental > Terrestrial > Soil > Agricultural land | place: USA: Utah... | reverse complement strand
CCATAATAAAATGGAACTCGTATTCATTGATAACTAAAACAAGCATCGTGAAAAACAATAGGTGTAGCAAACTTGGGGGGATATATAATGAAAATATTGTACATCAAACAGAAATTGCTTAGTTTAGGTGAAAAATTTACGGTAAAGGATGAAAGTGGGAAGGATGTATATTTTATAGAAGGCAGTTTTCTTAAAATCCCGAAGACCTTTTCCATTAAAAATAACAGAGGAGAAGAAGTGGCACTGATTACTAAAAAGGTATTTACATTTTGGCCAAAATTTATTGTTCAAGTTTACGGGAAAGATGTTATTACGATAAAACAACAATTTTCCTTTATAAGGCATCGCTATTCTATTGAAGGTTATGGGATTGAAATAAAGGGCGATTGGTTAGATATGAACTTTCGAGTGTTACATCAAGGTGAATTAGTCGGAACTGTAAGCAAAAAGTGGTTTTCATGGGGAGACAGCTACAAAGTGGAAATTACAAAGGAAGAACTTGAAGAATTGATGATCGCCATCGTCGTAGCTATTGATTGTGTAATTTCTGATGAGAATGCAACTGTAAATGCAACGACGACTCCATAATAGCTGAAAAATCTTGTAATCAAATTTTACATAGAAATAAAAAAGGGTATACGTGAATTTCATAGCGTATACCCTTTGAGTTTTAATATAGTTTTACCATTGTTGGTTTATTATTTTATTTTTTCCGGATTTTGGCAATTTCATCAGCTACGAATTGAACATTTGTTCCCACAATCACTTGTAAACCGTTAGTTCCCACTTCTTTAATGCCCATTACTCCAGTCTTTTTAATTCTTTCTTGGTCGACTTTTTTCAAATCTTTAAGTTCAAGGCGCAATCGGGTGATGCAGTTGTCGACAGAAAGAACATTTTCATCTCCGCCTAAAGCTTCATAAATTTCTTTTGCCATTACTGCAAATTTTTCTCTTCCTGTGGCAATGGTTCCTGCTTCAGTCTCATCATCGTCTTCCCGACCAGGAGTCTTTAAATCAAATTTAACGATGAGGAAACGGAACAGGAAGTAGTAAATGACTCCAAAGACGAGCCCTTGTAATAACAGCATATAAGGCATATTTGCTAAAGGCAATTTGGAACTTAAAATAAAGTCAATTAAACCAGCACTAAAGCCAAAGCCAGCTGTCCATTGGAAAGTGGACGCAATGATTAATGAAAGACCGGTTAAGGCAGCATGAACAATATACAAGACCGGTGCCAAGAACATGAAAGCAAATTCAACTGGTTCGGTAACCCCGGTTAAGAAAGAGGCAAAAGCAGCAGCCATTAATAATGATGCGGCCACTTTTTTCTTATGGGTTTTTGCCGTATGATACATCGCAAGGCAGGCAGCAGGAAGGCCAAACATCATAATCGGGAAAAATCCCGCTTGATACATACCAGTTACCCCTTTTACACCTTCACCGCTCCAGAAGTTTCCAATATCGTTAATACCTGCTACATCAAACCAGAAAACAGAGTTTAAAGCATGATGCAATCCGGTCGGAATTAACAACCTATTAAAGAATCCATAAATACCAGCGCCAATAGAACCAAGGTCTGCGATTGATTTACCGAAGGAAACTAAAGCTCCATAAACGGGCGGCCAAACGAAGAAAAAGATAACAGAAACTAAAATCATAAAGAAAGATGTCATTATCGGCACTAATCGCTTGCCGCTAAAGAAGGCAAGGGCATCCGGTAGTTTTACATTATGGAAACGATTATAGCAGATGGATGCTACAATACCTGAAATTATTCCAACAAAGGCGTTGCCGATCTTGCCAAAGGAAGGGTCAACAGCTTCTACGTCGATTCCTTTAAGCATGGCAACCGTCCCTGATGCCAATAATGTGGTGATAACAAGATAAGCTACAAGTCCACTTAATGCAGCAGAGCCGTCTCGTTCTTTTGCCAATCCGAGGGCGACACCAACAGCAAACAAGATTGGTAAATTATCAATAATTGCACCACCAGATTTAATTAAGAAGGCAGCGACTGCGCTTCCTTCTCCCCAGTTATGTGGGTCAATCCAATAACCAATACCCATCAAGATGGCAGCTGCAGGGAGAACAGCAACGGGTAACATTAATGACTTGCCAAGTCTTTGTAAATATTTCATTACCATAAAAATCCCCCCATATTAAAAAATATTAAATAAAAGTACCAAATAAATCAGGCCAAAAGTATAATGCAGCTCTATTTCCTTTTTCCAATAACCACCCCCTTAAATCATTTTATCTTAATCGTTCAATGTGCAAAGCAATGTATGCCAGTTCTTGTTCAGGCCAGTCGATTCCATATAACTTGTTAAGTTCACTCGCCATTTTTTGGGCAACTCGATAGGATAAAGTATATTTTCTTTGAATCATTTGAATCATTTCTTCATCTAATGTGCGGATTTCATATTCATTTGCCCGAGAAAGAGCATATCGCAGATGGAGAACTAATCGTTGATAGGCTAAATCATTATCATTAATTCGGATTTCTACTTGATTTTTAATGAATTGAATCATTTCCCGTATGATGGAAGTTTGTCGAATGGTCTCTTTCAAATCTTTACCATGAGGTTTCATCGTGTGAAGATACAAAGCCATAAAGGCGGCTTCATCTTCCGGCAATTCAATATTTAACTTCTTTTTAATAAAATCGATGGCCCAAAGACCGATGGCAAATTCCTCAGAATACAATATTTTGATTTCATCAAGCAGTTTATTTTTTATGAAAATGCCGTTTTCTGTTCGCTCAATTGCAAAAGAAATATGATCCGTTAATTGTATATAAATATGTTCATTTAAAGTCGCTCCAAATTGTTGTTCTGCATAACTGATAATTTCTTCGGAAACTATAAAATGATCAGACGGAATCCTATATAAAAGCTGCTGCAATTTTTCATTCTCTTTCTTGACAAAAAGTTTTTCAATTTTTTTCGGATCTATCATATCTTCCTTTTTTTTATTAAAACCAATACCTTTTCCGATGGCGACTTTCTCTTCCGTTCCATCAGTAACAAGGACAGCATTGTTGTTAAAAACTTTTACAATCCGCATTTTCATCATCCTTTAAAAAAGCTAAATCCATTTATGATGTAAAATAGGGAATTCTCAAAATTAGTGTTGTTTCTTTCTTTTAAAAAATTTTTATGCTCACAAAAAAGGCATGATGACTCACTCGAGATTCTCTATTAATCTCTTATTGAGTACATCATGCCTGATCGAATCAGTCACATGGAAATAAATATTTATTCTAAAAATAATGTTATCATTGAAAAGCTTAGTTTGCAACAAATATTCCAATTTATACAAAAATTATAGCTATTATTGCAGATGGGATATGATATTCTAAAAAATAGGTTATGTTATAGTTATGGAGGGTGGATTATATGAAACGATTATTGGATTGCACAGCATCAGACTTTCAACGAATGACCGGACGTGAGCTAAAACAATCGATTGAGGCTTCAGAAGGAAGAGTCGTCCTAGCTGAAGTAGTTACGACTGCAACTCCTTTGTATCCTGGCTTAACAAATGCCGAATATGCCAGTGCCTTTGGAGCAGATTTAATATTATTAAATTTTTTTGACGTAAATAACCCTGTTATACTGGGATTGGATGAAATAGAACCTTCCGAATTGCTTAAACACCTAAAAAAACTGTTGGGCAGACCTGTTGGGATCAATTTGGAACCGGTCGATTTGGCAGCCCACCCGTTAGAAAAACTATCCGAACTTCCTGTTGGAAGAACGGCCACCTACGAATCTTTAAAAAAGGCAAAAGAAATGGGTGTCGATTTTGTTTGTTTAACCGGCAATCCAAAAACCGGTGTGACAAATCAGGAAATCATAAAATCGATTAAGTTAGCGAAGGATGTATTTCAAGATGATGGCATGATTATTGCTGGTAAGATGCATGGAGCCGGTGTAAAAGGTGAAGCTGGTGTAAGTATTGTTTCAGAAGAAGTTGTAAAAAAATTTGTTGAAAATGGTGCGGATGTGGTGTTATTGCCTGGTGTCGGAACTGTTCCTGGATCAACATTGGAAAAAACAACTCGATTAGTGGACATTGTGAAAAATGCAGGAGCTATGGTCATGACTACTATTGGAACTAGTCAAGAAGGAGCAGATGAGGCAACGATCCGGCAAATCGCGCTTCTGAATAAAATGGCTGGTGCTGACATCCACCATATTGGTGATGCCGGATTTAACGGAATTGCTGTACCAGAAAATATTATGACTTATTCCATTGCAATCCGTGGGAAGAGACATACTTATAAAAGAATGGCAGCCTCCATACTAAGATAGTTGGATATGAATATTTTAGACAAAATTTTAGAATTAAAAGATTGAACGAATTGCCCTGGCAGTTATCCATGTCCAGGGTTTTTATATTTTTGTTTAGAAAGTCGAAGGGATGGAATATGGTGGCATTCAAAAGTAAAAAGGAGTTTTCCATTTAATACCGAATTTTAAAGAGGAAAACAGTGGGACAGGGGGATTTTTCACGATTTTTGAAATGACGATTCAATTCCGGACCGGACTGAAAATTTTTCGGAAGGATTGGAATGGTATCGAACCTTCTTTAATAAAGAACCAGATTTTATTCCCCATGAAGGATTTGCTGAGTGGGGGATTATTCCAGGTTGCTGGCTGCAGCTGGCTGAAGGGATTCCTGCAAAGGGAAGTGGTCCACTAAGAGTGGTGTCATGAATATAGAAGAAGAATCGCAGCGATTATCAAAAGAGTTAGGACTTCAGGATATCAATGTTCATTCTCGAAAAGAAGTCCCTGTAAAATGGACAACCTTTGAAGATCCATGGGGAAATCGAATCGGACTATTTGAGTACTTGAATAAAGAAGAGGAAAAAATGAGGATTAAAGACATTATAGGGACAAAAAATAAAAGGGGCCTTTGATGGCCCCTTTTATCATTTTTAACTAAAAAGATATGAAATTAAATATCCGACAGAAAGAAGAAGTCCAAAAATCGTATTTGTTTGTGCTGTTGATTTCATAGCAGGCATCATTTGAATGGGTTTTGTTTTATTTTGGAATTGTTTAACCGCCATAATAGGTTTAATAACGCTTATGAAAATGATTAAAAGCCAAGGCGACACATATTGTAACAAAACAAGACCTACAATCCATGCATAGGAAATGATAAATGCACCTGCCAATATTTTTATTGCATTTTTTCGACCGACAAGGACTGGCAACGTTTTACGTCCGCCGGCTTTATCCCCATCCATATCCCGGATATTGTTCGCTAAATTAATCGAACCAATTAAGATGGCAATTGGGACGGAAACTAATACACTAGTAGTTGTGATCGTTCCTGTTTGAATATAAAAGGAGATTAATATAATAATTGTCCCCATAAACACCCCAGAGAAAACTTCACCTAAAGGCGTGGAGGAAATAGGTAGCGGTCCACCTGTATATAAATAACCAACTAAAATACAAATGGAACCAATAAGAGCAATCCACCAGCTACTATTCGCACTAATGTAGACCCCAAGCAAAACAGATAATGCTATTAAAATTTGGGCAAGGTTTAAGACCATTTTTGGCGGGATACCTTCCCGGACAATCGCTCCGCCAATTCCGACGGATTCCTCATTGTCTAACCCTCTTTTAAAATCATAATATTCATTAAATAGATTTGTAGCAATTTGAATCATGACGGATGCAATAAGCATTGCGAAAAATAAGCCGAAATGGAAATCCGCCAATTCCAAAGACATAACAGTTCCAAGCAAAACTGGAACAAAGGATGCCGTTAATGTATGTGGTCGGGTAATGTTCCACCAAACCCGCCAATTTTTCTTATTCATATTTGTTGGTAGAGTCGGAATTCCGGTTTCCATGAAACTCTCTCCTTAGAAAAGCAATTTTTGAACAACGTGTGAACAATCACTAATTTAAGTGTATTGGATATAAAGTAGGGTGTCAAATAGATTGACAACGATTTACCAATACCATTTTTGGAAATTTTGGTAAAATTTTTCTCATATAGTAAAAATGGTTAAAATGGCTATTACTTGCATAAAGTAGGGGAATATTAGAAAATGAATAATAGATTTCCGATGAAAGTATTCACAATTTCTATACTTACATGCTTTTCTTGCAAATGTCTTTGAGGAGGGAGTACATTGGCTCGAGAATGGGTTAAAGAAAGGGAATACGAAGATATCATTTATGAAACGTATAATGGAATTGCAAAAATAACGATCAATCGCCCTGAAGTTCGCAATGCTTTCCGACCGAAAACGGTCATGGAATTGATTGATGCTTTTAGCTATGCGCGAGATGATTCGAAGATTGGCGTCATTATTTTGACAGGCGCAGGCGACAAAGCATTTTGCTCCGGTGGAGATCAAAAGGTTCGCGGGCACGGCGGTTATGTCGGCGAGGACCGCATTCCAAGATTAAACGTGCTTGAGTTACAACGTTTAATTCGCGTCATTCCGCAACCGGTGATAGCGATGGTGGCTGGCTATGCCATTGGAGGCGGTCACGTATTACATATTGTTTGCGATTTGACGATTGCGGCCGATAATGCCATTTTTGGACAAACCGGACCAAAAGTTGGCAGTTTTGACGGTGGCTATGGCGCCGGATATTTGGCCAACATTGTTGGGCAAAAGAAAGCCCGGGAAATTTGGTATTTATGCCGTCAATATAATGCCCAGGAAGCATTGGAAATGGGGCTTGTAAATAAAGTCGTTCCTCTAGAGCAATTGGAGGATGAAACGGTGAAATGGGCCGAAGAAATTTTAGAAAAAAGCCCGACAGCCATCCGCTTCTTAAAAGCGGCCTTTAATGCAGCTACCGATGGTTTAGCTGGAATTCAGCAACTAGCCGGAGATGCGACTTTACTATACTACACAACCGATGAAGCGAAAGAAGGCCGGGATGCATTTAAAGAAAAACGTAAACCGGACTTCGGTCAATTTCCAAGATTTCCTTAAAATTTGTTTTTGTTCTGTAGGAAAAAACAGCTTAATAGTTGGCTATTAGGCTGTTTTTCTTACTGTATGGAAGGAGAATGAACTTGTTACATTCGGAAACAATTCCAAATTGGCTCATTAAGAGAGCCTACTTAACACCTGATCGTACAGCCATCACCTTTGAGGACAAAAGTTTAACCTTTATAGAGCTATATGAAGAGGCGAAAAAGCTGGCAAGGAAATTGTCAAGCTTCCCTATTAAGCAAGGGGATCGGGTCGCATTATTAATGAACAACCACCTCGATACGGTTCTTGTGTACCATGCCTTACAATTGATTGGTTCTGTGGCGATTCCGTTAAATATCCGCCTCCACGGAAAAGAGCTGCAGTTCCAACTAAAGGATAGTGAGGCTAGTGTGCTCTTGACTCGGGAGGTACTGAAAGAAAAAGCGGAATCGGCCGATTGTGATATACCGATTCTTACAATCGAAGAGATACGAAACTTTCACGAGGCGGATTTTGTAGAAACTCAGGAGTTTTCCTTGAGTGAAGTTTGCACCATGATGTACACCTCCGGGACGACCGGTTTTCCGAAGGGTGTCATGCAAACGTACGGGAATCATTGGTGGAGTGCCATTGGTTCAATGTTAAATTTAGGCCTAGAGGAGCGGGACGCCTGGGTTGCTGTTGTTCCGCTATTTCATATTAGCGGCTTTTCTATTTTAGTTCGCAGTGTTATTTACGGAATACCAATTATTTTATTTGAACATTTTAATGAAAGGGAAGTCAATAAAGTCTTAATTGAAGGAAAAGCGACCATAATTTCAGTAGTTACGGTCATGCTTAGGCGGTTAGTTGAAGATCTAGGAGCAAGAAATTATCACGATTCATTCCGTTGTGCACTGCTTGGTGGCGGCCCAGTTCCCTTAAGCTTATTAGAGTATTGCAAAGAAAAACGAATTCCCGTTTTCCAATCGTATGGGCTCACGGAAACATCTTCCCAAATTGTCACCCTTTCACCCGAAGATAGTCTTGTCAAACTCGGTTCCGCCGGGAAACCTTTATTTCCTAGCCAAATAAAAATTGTCAAGGACGGGCGGATCACACCTCCTTATGAGGTTGGAGAAATTGCTGTTAAAGGACCGAATGTTACAAAAGGCTACTACCGCAGGGACGAGGCCAATAAAGCGAGTTTTTCAGAAGACGGCTGGTTTTATACCGGAGATTTAGGTTATCTCGATGAAGAAGGCTTCTTATATGTCTTGGACCGGCGTTCTGACTTAATCATTTCCGGTGGTGAAAATATTTATCCGGCTGAAGTCGAAAACATTCTTCAATCTCATCCGGATGTCGTTGAAGCAACGGTCATCGGTATCGAAGATCAAGTTTGGGGACAGGTCCCTTGTGCTTTTTATGTAAGTAAAAATCAAACAGATCTTTCAATCGAACAATTGGTCCAATTTTGTCAACAACACTTAGCTAAATACAAAATTCCTAAAAAATGGATTCGGGCCGACCAGTTGCCAAAAAATGCTTCCAATAAAATTATGCGTCGAATTTTAAGAGAATGGGTAAAAAATTATTTATAATTCAAAAAAATCCTTAAGATGATTGGGTTCACATCATCTTAAGGATTTAACGCTTTTTCTAAAGTTTTTATGTTTTGCTCCATTAAGTAAAAATAGTCTTCACCATTATCAATATCTGTTTCGGTTAAGACAGACAGATTATGAATAGGTAGTTTTTCCAAATTCCCTTCCTTAGCGATAATATCTGCAAGTTGAGTACTTACATTTTGTTCAATTAAAATTGTTTTGATTCCCTTCTCGATTACTTGATCGATGATGGAAATCAGTTCCTTATGGGACGGTTCTTCGGAAGTGGATAAACCGGATATACTGATTTGTTCTAATCCGTAACGACTTTCCCAATAGCTATATGCTGCGTGAGAAACAAGGAAACTATTCAATTGTCCCTTTTCAATAGTATTTCGGAAACTTTCATCTAAATCCTTAAATTTTTGTTCCAGCTGATTGTAATTGTCTTTAAAATAGTCCGCCTTCTCCGGCAGCAATTCGACTAATTCGTTTAAAATAATATTTGCCATCTGTTTTGCATAAAAAGGATCGAGCCATAGGTGGGGGTTAATCGTTCCATGATTATGGCCATCATCTTCATGATGGTTAGAACTTTCCTCATGCTCATGAAGCTCAATTTCTTCCCCGACAGCTAAAACACGAACTCCTTCGTCTGTTAAGATTTTTTTCGCATTTTCCGCAAAGGGTTCAAGACCAAATCCAATATAAAGAAACAGATCGCTTTCAGCCATATCAATGATATCTCGCTGTGACGGTTCATACGTATGTTCATCTGCACCAGGTGGATATATCGTTTCAACTTGCACAAATTCGCCTCCAATTTTTTCGGCAAAATCTTTTAGCGGAAAGACGGTTGTGTAGATTGAAATTTTTCCTTCCTCGTGATTTATAAATGAACTTTTATTTTGGCATGCGGTTAGGGAAAACAATAAAACGATTGTAAAAATAACAAGTAAAAAATTTCCCCTGATCATTGTTGTACCTCCAGTATGTAACAATACGCTACAAATCGTAATCATTACGATTTAATTTTTCCTCTAGTATCATACATGAATCTTTTTGGAATTGCAATAAAAAAATTTCGTTCAATTTCCATAGTGCTAGTATATGTGAGTAGGTTGTTTCCATGAATTAAAAAAACCCTTCCATTATTTTGGAAAGGGCAGGGGTTCTACTTATTATAGAAAAAACCGGAAAATTAATTTTTTTTAAGCTGTTTCATTTCCGTCTTTTTTGGTTTCTTCTCGGGAACTGGATCAAAACCACCGGGGTGGAAAGGATGGCATTTTAAAATACGCTTGATTGTTAAATAGCCCCCTTTAATAACGCCAAACCGTTCAATAGCCTCCAATCCATATTGAGAACATGTTGGATGAAAACGGCAGGAAGGAGGTTTTAATGGAGAAATTCGCTTACGATAAAATTTTATTAATCCTATAGCCAGTTTTTTCATATCCATTCTTCTTTCAAAAATTATCATTTTTATTCATTATTTGTTAACTATATCCAGCAAGCTTTATACATAATTGTAGCACGTCTTGAAAATATTAGGAAAGAATGAGGCTCAAGATAGAAAGGAGGGAAGCGGATGGATACAAAAGAGAAAATATTAAATAAAGTCCTCGCCAACCTAGTTGTTTTATATATGAAATTTCATCATTATCATTGGTATGTTAAAGGTCCCCATTTCTTTTCTTTACACGAGAAGTTTGAGGAAATGTATGATGAAACGGCGGAAATGATGGATGAGGTGGCAGAAAGGATTTTAACGATTAAAGGTAAGCCGATTTCAACATTAAAAGACTGCCTTGCTAAAGCTACCATCCAAGAATCAACTGTTACCGGTGAACAGGAAATGATCCAAGAAGCCTGTAACGACTTGGAAACGTTAAATCATCTTGTATATGAAGCGATAGACGTTGTTGCCGGGGATGAAGGAACCGTAGATATGCTAGTGGGCATTATTAAATCGATGGAAAAACATTTATGGATGCTTCGCTCATTTTTGGAACATTAAATAAAAGGCTGTACATGGAAAGCTCCATTACAGCCTTAAAAAAATTAATATTCTCTAACACTATTGATGACTTCATCCGGGATTTCAATTTTATCGAATTTATTATGATTGGAATAAGTGCCTGTTAAAGTTTGATAGAATGTTGTAGAATCGCCATCCCCTGAAAAAGTAAGAACTGATTTAATTTCGTTCTTAATTGGATAAAAATTGGTTTTATCAAAGTGCATGATATATTCAAATTGTTCAATTGTCATATTGCCAACTAGGTTAAAAGTTTCATCATCAACATTGGATAAGGCAAGGGTATTTACTAATTTAGCAAAGGAAACATCATTTCCTTTAATTGTTAATTCATAATGGGAAGATTCTTGTTCCATGGTGATACTATCCATGAACTCATTCAGGAGCTTCAATTGATCCTCAATACCTTTTTGTGTCCCCGATGATTGAATGCTTGAATCCCATAACTCATCAGGCAATTTAATCCATACATTTGAAATTGAATCCGACGTATAGATTCCTTCCGGGGTGAAATAAGATTCTGTACCCATGTCTCGGGATTCGCCGTTAATCGTTATAGTCATATCCATTTTTTGATAGATACTTAAAGGATTGAGAACAACATCCATAACAGTTTTTCCCTTCATGATCATTTCGTTCTCAATCATATCCATCTTTTGTTCCATATCAAATTCGAAGGTGTAGCTGGTTAATGATTCTGTAGCCTCAATTGCTTTTAGGATGATATCGTTGACCTTAACTTCCTCTCTTGGTTCTTCTTTTGGATTCTCCTTTTCATTCCCATTCCTATCACCATTCCCTGTTTCTGAGCTTGCCCCATCATTATTTCCCGTTTCAGATGTATTTGTGTTTCCGCTACAGGCAACAACGAAAATACTTATTAAAATGACCATAATCCCCTTCAAAATTTTCCTCAAATTGCACACTCCCCTTTGTTCTTTTAGTGCAAAATAAATAAAGCCTTGTTATTCTATGTTAAATGAGTACGAGTTGTGATTGATTCCTTGAACATTCAAACCTAGGGTATGATATATAAGGGGTTCCGTCAATGTCTACTTTTATCGATTGGAAGGAGATTTCGTCGAAAAGTCAATGTTCGACTTAAAAGGTCAAGAGAAATAAAGATATTGTTCATCATCCAGGCAATAAACGATTTCTTTTACATAGAAGTAAAATACAGTTATGGTAATATGGGGAATAAAATTTTTGTTTTAAAGGGTGTTAAGAAATGGATTACATCTTTTTAGATACAAAGGGAAATCGTGTTTCTTTAAAATTTGACGACCTATCCGTTGAAATGGCAGGGGAACATGTATGGATTCTTTGTCGTTATCAAGGCCGGTGGTTATTGACGAAACATAGGGAGAGAGGTTTGGAGTTTCCAGGAGGAAAAGTGGAATTTGGTGAGACACCCCGGGAGGCTGCTATTCGGGAAGTAATGGAAGAAACCGGTGCTGAAATAGAAAAACTTCAATTTATTGGTCAGTATAAAGTTTTTTCGGAGGACGAGGTAATTGTTAAAAATATTTATTTTGCAGAAATAAAGAGCATCAACGAACAAAGCCATTATTTTGAAACTGAAGGCCCACGGTTGATTGATAGCTCCCTTTTGGCGGAAACTATTGGTGATGAGTATAGTTTTATTATGAAAGATGATGTACTGCAAAAATCTTTACAATATCTCCGGGAAAAGGGATTCCTGTAACTAGAAAAATAAAAAGAAGGAGTGATTGCTACAAATAAATCTGCTGAACTCCTTCTCTTAAATTTAGGAATTGTTTTTAATTAATTTCCCTTCCAACCACTCCACTGCTTTATACATGACAGTGGCAAAGATTGCAATGATAATAAGGGATTGCATAACCAATGTAAAATTAAAGACTTGGAAACCGTAAATGATTAAATACCCTAACCCTTGTTTGGAAACAAGGTATTCTCCGACAATGACACCAACCCAGGAAAGGCCGACATTCACCTTTAATGTGGAAATTATGCTTGGAAAACTTGAAGGCAGAATTACTTCCTGAAAACATTGCCATCTGTTTGCCCCAAAGGATTGAAGTACTTTTAAATAATTTTCATCCGTTTCTTTAAAGGATGTATATATAACGATGGTTGTTATAATAACCGTAACAAGAATTGCCATACCAACAATGGAAACCATATTGGGGCCAATCGCAACGATTAATATTGGACCAAGGGCTACCTTTGGCATGGAGTTTAACACAACTAGGTAAGGATCTAATACCTTTGATAAAAATGGCGACCACCAAAGAATGGCGGCGATGGCGGTGCCAAGGAGGGTACCAAGGAGAAAACCTAATATCGTCTCCAATAATGTAGTCCAAACATGGGGATAGATGGAACCGTCAGCTATATTTCCCGATAACATTTCCCAAATGCGACTAGGTGAACTGAATATCAGTGGGTCCAACCATTTATAGCGACTCGCAATTTCCCACAAAATAAATAATAGAAGGAAGATGGAAATTTGAAAGAACAATACCCATCGCTTTTCCCGTTTCACTTTGGCGATAAACTGTTTATGGAGGGAATCGGGATTCCAGTTATTTTTCAAGGTTTTCCAACTCCTTCCATATTAATTGGAACCATTCATTAAATAGCGGATGGTTACGAACATCAAAAGGGAGTAAATCCCGTAATTCCTTTGGCACCTCAAACACTTGGGAAACGGTACCAGGACGGTTGGTTAGAAGATAAATGCGGTCGCTCATCGCAAGAGCCTCCCCGATATCATGGGTGACAAGAATCGCAGTTTTTTGAAATTGTTTCAAAGTCTGAAATACGAGATCCTCCAATTTTAATTTTGTCTGGAAATCTAAGGCAGAAAAGGGTTCATCCAGAAGGAGAAGTTTTGGTTCTGTTGCAAGTGTTCTTACTAGTGCTACCCGTTGCCGCATGCCCCCGGAAAGTTCCGTCGGGTATTTTTTTTCAACCCCTTGTAGCCCCATTTTTTCGAGCAAGGAGAGGGTTCGTATTTTCGTCGATTCATTTAGTCGATTGTTTAATTTTAGTCCCAGGAAGATATTTTCCTCAATCGTTTTCCATGGGAACAGATAATCTTGTTGAAGCATGTAGCCGGTTTTTTTGTTTCCCGGCTTTACCGTTTCTCCATCGAGGGTTACCGTTCCCTTCGTTGGAATAATCAGGCCTGAGATAATAGAAAGGAGGGTCGACTTTCCACATCCACTCGGCCCGATTATTGATATAAATTCACCTTCTTTTAAAGAAAGGTTAATATCGAAAAGCGCCGGTGTCCGTGATTTTGTGGAAAAATAGATATGTGAGACATCTTGAAGGTGTAAAATACCCATATTTATACGGAGCCTCCTTCGCGGCCGTTCGGATTAATCCTTCATCACTTTTTCGGCAAATTCTGTATTTACAAATTGCTCATAGCTTAATCGTTCCGGCAATTCTCCGGCCTCATCCATAATG
>Ga0079224_100008302_pt1 | contig 14061 bp, 8 predicted proteins | sample Stecom2015_FD_80414 | JGI IMG/M metagenome (GOLD analysis project Ga0079224, IMG submission 80414) | Agricultural soil microbial communities from Utah to study Nitrogen management - Steer compost 2015 | ecosystem: Environmental > Terrestrial > Soil > Agricultural land | place: USA: Utah... | reverse complement strand
GCGGTAATCGATCGAGCCGAGCGACGAGATCGTGTCGACGAGGAGGAGCGCGGGATGGTTCGCCATATCGAGCGCATGCCGCACCCGGTCGATCCGCGACACTGCACCGGTCGAAGTCTCGTTGTGCACGATGCAGACCGCCTTGATGCGGTGGTCACGGTCCTCCGCGAGGCGCGCCTCGATCGCCGCTGCGTCGGCGCCCCGCCGCCAGTCGGTTTCGATCGAGACGACGTCGAGCTCGAGACGGGCAGCGAGCTTCGCCCACGCGGCCGCGAAATGGCCCGTCTCGCACATCAGCACGGTGTCGCCCGGGGCGAGCACGTTGACGAGCGCCGCCTCCCACGCGCCGGTGCCTGATGCGGAATAGATCACGACGGGGTGACGGGTCTTGAAGATCGTCCGGATCTCGGCGAGCACCTCGCGCGCGAGCGCGGCGAACTCGGGCCCGCGGTGGTCGATGGTCGGACGATCGATCGCGCGCAGGATCCGGTCCGGCACGTTCGTCGGACCGGGAATCTGCAGGAAGTGCCTTCCGCTCCGCACGTTCGCTACTCGGGCAGCGCGAACACGTTGATCGAGTTGCCGCGGAACTCGGGCAGCGTGAACTCGGCCGGCCGCGCGAGGAGGCCCGCGCCGGTCAGCTGCTCGCCGTTCACGACCGCGACGTACTGCCTGCCGTCGACCGCGTACGTGATCGTGCTGTTCTGCACGCTCGCGCCGAGCGGTTCGGACTCCCACAGGATCTCGCCCGTCTCGACGTCGAACGCGCGCAGCACCTGCCCGATGTCGCCCCAGAACACGAGACCGCCGGCCGTCGCGAGCACGGCGCCGACGCCGGCTGCCCTGCCCTCGTAAAGCCGATGGATCTCTCCGGTCGTCATGTCGATCCGCGCGAGGCCGGCGAACCGGGCAGGATCCGTGCCTGGCCGCAGCGCTCCGGTACGCCGCTCGCCGGCGCCGCCCGGCACCGCGCGCGTCATGTCGAGGCAATGGTTGACGTACGGCACGTACAACGAGTTCGTGCCCGGGTGATACGCCGTCGGCCAGTAGCTGCGGGTATTCCAGTAGCAGATCAGGCTGTTCGCGCCCGGCTCCTTGAGCACGAGATCCCAGTTGATATAGGTCGCCCCCGTCTCCTCGTCGATGTGCGACAGGATGAAGTTCGGCGTGTCGTACGGGAACGGCGACGCCCACAGGAACTCGCCGGTGTGTCGATCGTTAACCCATATGCCGCCGCCCTCGCCGACCGTGACGACGATGTCGCGTTCGGCGCCGCGCTCGAGCTTCGAGCTGATCCACTTCACGTGCTCGGGATCGGGATCGACGACGGTGCGGATCAGCACCTTCTCCTGGTTGATGTCCATGTCCCAGTCATCGCCCGGCAAATGCTGGTAGTACCAGACGAGCTCGCCCGTATCGACGTCGAGCGCGACCGTGGAGTTGCTGTAGAGGTCCGCGGGCGCGTGCCGCGGTATCGCCTCGTGATCGCCGCCGTGCCGGTCCGCGCGCGTATTGGGCATCGGATTCGAGATGCCCCAGTACACGATCCCGCGCTCGGGATCGTAGGTGCCCGGCAATCCCCACGTCGACGCGCGCCGTTCGCTCGGCGGCGTGCCGCCCCACGACTCGTCGCCGGGCTCGCCGGCGCCGGGCGCGGTATAGAAGCGCCAGACCTCCTCGCCCGTCCTCGCGTCGTGCGCGACGATGTAGCACTCTTCACGCGAGCTGTTGCACGTGCGGCCCGAGATCACCTTGCCGTCCGCCACGATCGCGCCTGACGTATGCGTCTCGACCGTGACCTCGGTCTCCCATCGGACGGCCCCCGTTACGGCATCGAGCGCGACGACCGAGTTCGGCTCATTGCGCGGCGCGGGCGCGGTGAAGTAGATCATGTCCTCATAGATCGCGAGCGCCTTGATACGCGACGCGGCCTGGCCCTCGGGCGTATACCGCCACAGCTCGTCGCCGGTCGCCGCATCGAGCGCGAGCACCTCGCTCGGCCCTTCGCGCCCGCCCGGCGTGACGAGGTACATCACGCCCTTGTAGACGAGCGGAATGATCTCGATCGTCCCCGGCGGCAGCGGCTTCGTCCACACCCTCTCGAGGTTGGCGACGTTATCGCGATTGATCTGATCGAGCGGGCTGAAGCGCTGCGCATCGTACGTGCGGCTGTACATCAGCCAGTCCGCCGGATCCGGCCGCGCGAGCACGTCGTCCGTCACGGGCGCCGCGGCGACGGCCGCGAGCCGACCGTCCGGTGCCGACGTCTGCGCCGCCGCAAATGCCGACGCAAGCGCCGAAAGGCATCCGATGGAGATCAAACTGAGGCGCTTCGTGCTCATGCCGACTCCCGTTTCGTTTCCTTCTTGTCGTTCGACGGACGTGGGTCCGACGCGCAGGGTCCACGGAAGATTACACGAAGACTATTGGCGCCGCCGATCAGCGCTTGCCGACCGGCGAACGCCGCCGTTCGCTATCGGTCGGGGGAGCAGCGACTCGTCAGCGCTCGCTCCACCCGCCGCCGAGCGCGAGAAACAGCGCCACCTCGAGCCGTGCGGTCTGCGCAGCGGAACGCGCGAGCGCGATCTCGGCCTCCGCGAGCGCGAGGTCGGCCTGCAGCACGTCGAGGAAGCTGACTTGTCCCGCGTCGAAACGCGCGCGCGCGAGCCGCACCGCATCCTCCGCGTGCCCGCGCGCGGCCGAGAGCGCGTCGCGCCGCTCGAGCTCCTTCGCGTAATCCACGAGCGCGCTCTCGACCTCGCGGAGCGCGTTGAGCCACGCGCCGTCGAACGCCGCGAGCGCGGCTTGCGCGTCGGCCTCGGCCTGCGCGAGTCGAGCGCGGGCGATCGTTCGATTCGGGAAGCTGAAGCGAAGCAGCGGACCGAAGCTCCAGCGCGACGCGTCCCCGCTGTCGAGGTCGCCGGCCGAGAGCGCGACGGCGCCGGTCGACCCGGCGAAGCTGACGCTCGGATAGAGGTCCGCGGTCGCGACGCCGATCCGGGCCGTCGCAGCGGCGAGCCGGCGCTCGGCCTCGCGGATGTCCGGCCGCCGGGCGAGGAGCGCCGCCCCGTCGCCGACCGCGATCGGTGCATCGAGCACCGGCGGCGTCTGACATTCGGCGGCCGCAGGCGGATACTCCATCGGTGCGCGTCCCATCAGCACCGCGAGCCGATAGAGCGCGTTCCGATGCTGCGCCTCGAGCGTCGGGATCGACGCGCGCGTCTGCTCCGCCGCGGCGGACGCGCGGGCGACGTCGAGCGCCGTCCCGCGCCCGGCGTCGTAGAGGCGCTGCGTCAGTGCCTCCGTCTCGCGCTGAAGCGCAAGGCTTCTCTCGGCCGCCGCGAGCTCGAGCCGCGCCGCGCACGCCGCGACGTACGCGCGCGCCGTCTCCGCCGCGACGGTGATCTGGACCGAGTGATAGAGGGCCTCGACCGCCTCGGCCTCGGCCGTCGACGCCTCGACCGCGCGCCGCACGCGGCCGAAGAGATCGACCTGATACGACACGTCGAGCCCGATGTCGTAGATCGTGTCCTCGAACGCGAAGCCCTGCTGAGGGAAATTCTGTCGGCCGCTCGTCGCGCCCGCGCCGAACGTCGTCGTCGGCAGCCAGCCGCCGCGCGCCTCGCGGGTGAGGGCGCTCGCGCGAGCGAGATTCGCGGCCGCGCGGCGCAGGTCGGTGTTCGCGTCGAGCGCCTCGCCGATCGCGGCGTCGAGGACCGGGTCGTCGTAGAGCCGCCACCAGTCGTGCTGCGGCGCGTCCTGGCGGAACAGGTCCACGTCGGCGCCGGCGAACGGCGCGACGGCGGCGGGCGGAGGCTCGGGTGCACGATAGTCCGGACCGACGGCGCAACCGGCGCATGCGAGCGCGACGGCGAGCGCAGCAGAGCGCATGCTCTTCATGCCGCCCTCCCCTTGAGCGTCGCGAGCTTGCGGCAGACGATGTAGAAGACCGGCGTGAAGATCAGGCCGAACACGGTCACGCCGATCATGCCGAAGAACACGGCCGTCCCGAGCGCCTGGCGCATCTCCTTGCCCGGCCCTTCCGCGATCGCAAGGGGCAGCACGCCGAGGATGAACGCGAACGAGGTCATCAGGATCGGGCGAAGCCGCGTGCGCGCCGCGGCGATGGCCGCATCGAAGCGCGACATGCCGTCCCGCTCCTCGTACTGGCGCGCGAACTCGACGATCAGAATCGCGTTCTTCGCCGCGAGCGCGATCAGCACGACGAGGCCGATCTGCGTCAGGATGTTCACGTCCATGCCGCGCAGGTTCACGCCGAGGATCGCCGCGAGGAGACACATCGGCACGATCAGGATCACGGACAAGGGCAGCATGAACGCCTCGTACTGCGCCGCGAGCACGAGGAACGCGAACACCACGGCGAGCCCGAACACGAGGATGCCCGTGTTGCCGGCGAGCCGCTCCTGGAACGCGATGTCGGTCCATTCGAAGCTCATGCCCGCCGGCAGCCGCTCGGCCGCGAGCTCCTCCATGGCGTCGAGCGCCTGCGCGGACGAGTAGCCCGGCGCGGCCTGCCCGCGGATGTCCGCGGTCGGGAACAGGTTGTGGCGGATCACGCGCGTCGCGCCCGAGTCTTCCTTAAGCTCGACGACCGACGCGAGCGGCACCATCTCGCCGAACGCCGAGCGCACGCGGAGATTCATGATGTCGTTGCGGTCGTTGCGGTGCGTCGGCTCGGCCTGCGCGATGACCTGATACGTGCGGCCGAACAGGTTCAGGTCGTTCACGTACATCGACCCGAGGTACACGTTCATCGTGCTGTAGACGTCGGCGGGATGAACCCCCAAGAGCTGTGCCTTGTCGCGGTCGAGCTCGGCGAAGAGACGCGGCGCGCCGGTGCTGAACTGGCTGAACGCGCCGACGATCTCGGGCCGCTCCGCGGCCGCGGCGACGAGATCGTTCGCGGCCGCCTCGAGGGCGTCGTAGTTCGCGCCGGTGCGGTCCTGGATCATCATGCGCCAGCCGCCGCCGTTGCCCATGCCCTGCACCGTCGGCGGCGGGATCACGACGATCGACGCGCCCTGAATCTCGGCGAGCCGCTGCGTCAGCACCTGGCTCAGGCCCACCGCGGTCACGCCGTTACGCTCGCGCTCCTCGAACGGAGCGAGCCGCGCGAACAGCGCGCCCGAGTTCGACTCGAGCGACGAGCTCGCCGCGTTAAAGCCGGAGAACGCGACGACCTCGTCGATGCCGGGCAGGTCTTCGACGATCGCCATCGCCTGCTGCATGATCTCGTTCGTGCGTGCGGATGCCGCGCCCGGCGGCAGCGTGATCACGCCGATCAGCGCACCCTGGTCCTGCTCCGGGATGAAGCCGCTCGGCGTCGCGGCGAAGCGCCAGCCGGTGATCGCGAGAAGCCCCGCATAGATCACGAGCATCATCGCGGCGTGGCGGACCGTTCTCGCGGTCAGCCACCCGTACCGCTCACCCAGCCGGTCGAAGTAATGGTTGAACGCGGCGCCCGCGCGACGGAGCGGCACGAGCCAGCGCGGGCCGTGCGCCTCGTGCGCGTCGCCCGCCGCGTGCGGACGGAGCAGCACGGCCGCCATCGCCGGCGTCAGCGTCAGCGACAGGAACAGCGAGATCACCGCCGCAGCCGAGATCGTCACCGCGAACTGCCGGTAGAAGAGGCCCGGGATGCCGGAGACGAACGCCGTCGGGATGAACACCGACAGCAGCACGAGACCGATCGCGATCAGCGCACCGGACACCTCGTCCATCGTCCGGTGCGCGGCCTCGCGCGGCGTGAGCCCCGCACGGATGTTCCGCTCGACGTTCTCGACGACGACGATCGCGTCGTCGACGACGATGCCGACCGCGAGCACGAGCGCGAAGAGCGCGAGGGAGTTCAGCGAGTAGCCGAGCACGAGCAGCGCGGCCATCGCACCGATCAGGGCGACCGGGATCACGACGATCGGAATGATCGCGGCACGCCACGTCTGCAGGAACACGACGATCACGACGACGACGAGCAGCACCGCCTCGAAGAGCGTCTGCTGCACGGCGCCGATCGACGCCTCGACGAACTCGGTCGGGTTGTACGGGACGCTGTAGGTCACGCCCGGAGGGAACTCGGGCAGCATCGACTCGAGCTCGGCGAGCACCGCGTTCGCCGCCGCGAGCTCGTTCGACTCGGGCTGCGCGATGATCGCCATGCCGATCGTCGGAAGCCCTCCGCTCGAGTACGCGCTGACGGAGAAGTCCTGACGGGTCAGCTCCGCGCGGCCGACGTCCTTGAGCCGCGTGACGGCGCCGTTCGCGTCGACCTTGATGATCACGTCCTCGAATTCGGCCGGGTCCTCGAGCCGCCCCTGCATCTGGATCGGCAGCAGGAACGCGGCCGCGTGCTTGTCCATCGGCGCCTGGCCGATCGAGCCGGCCGCGACCTGCACGTTCTGCGTCCGGACCGCCTGCACGATCTCCATCGCCGTGAGATTGCGCGCGGCCGCGCGGTCGGGGTCGATCCAGATCCGCATCGCGTAGTCGCCGCCGCCGAACACGCGCACGTCGCCGACGCCGTCGATGCGCAACAGGCGGTCGCGCACGACCGTGTTCGCCCAGTTGCCCATGTAATCGAGGCCGACGTCGGGATCGGACGACTTCATCGTGACGAGCATCAGAAAGCCCGGCGCCTGCTTCGAGACGACCACGCCGAGCGCGCGCACCTGCTCCGGGAGACGCGGCTCCGCGACTGCGACACGGTTCTGCACCTGGACCTGCGCCGTATCGAGGTCGGTCCCCTGCTCGAACGCGATGAGGATCTGCGACTGGCCGTTCGCAACCGCGGTCGACGTCATGTACAGCATGTTCTCGACGCCGTTGATCTGCTGCTCGAGCGGCGCGAGGACGGTCTCGGACACGATTTCCGCGGATGCGCCGGGATAGGTCACGGCGACGCTGATCGTCGGCGGCGCGATCTGCGGAAACTGCGCGACGGGCAGGAGCGGATACGAGAACGCGCCGACGAGCGTGATCACGATCGCGATCACCGTCGCGAAGATCGGGCGGTCGACGAAGAAATGCGCTAGACGCATGGGCGAGAAAGCCTCGCTGAGGGATCGGAGATCGCAGAGAAGGCGCCGACGCTCAGCGCGCGTCGGCGGCGGTGACCTCGGGCTCGACGCCGACGGGCACGATCGCTACGGGCGCGCCGTCGGGACCGGGCGCCTCGAGCCGCGCGAGCACGACCGCGACGCTCTGTCCGGGCCGCACGCGCTGCTGTCCGTCGACGACGACGCGATCGCGCGCCGCGAGCCCCGAGCGGATCACGCGCAGCCCGTCGTGGAGGCCGCCGAGCTCGATTTTCCGCGCGGATACGAGGCCGTCGTCGTCGACGACGTAGACGATCCGGTCCGCGCCGCGCGTCGCGATCGCGCTGTCCGGCAGCAGCACGCCCGAGTACTCGCGCGACGCCTGCAGCAGCATGTGTCCGAACATGCCGGGCGTCAGGAAGCCGTCGGGATTCGGCACGACCGCGCGGCCGCGGATCGTCCCCGAGCCCGTGTCGAGCGAGTTATCGAGGAAGTCGAGCTCGCCGACCCAGCGATAGTCGCGCTCGTCCTGCAGCCTGATCCTCGCGACGCGCCGCCCTTCGATCTCCGCGCGCTTGTACTTGAGATACAGCGCCTCGGATCCCTGAAAAACGAAATGAATCGGGTCGATCGAGACGACGGTCGTCAGCACCGTCTCGTCCGCGCGCACGGCGTTGCCGGGATCGACGCGCCGATACGAGACCCTGCCCGAGATCGGTGCGACGACCTTCGTGAACTCGACGTCGAGCTCCGCGGCGCGCACGGCGGCGCGCGCCGCCGTGAGCTCGGCCTCCGCGGTGCGGACGGCCGCCTCGAGCGCCTCGATCTCCTCCTTGCTGACCGCCCCGATGTCGACGAGACCGCGGGCCCGCTCGAGCTCGGTGCGCGCGTTCTCGACGCGCGCGCTCGCCGCCGCGGCGCGTCCCCGTGCCTCGTCTCTCCGCGCCTCGAACGGCCGCGGATCGATCGTGAAGAGCAGCTGGCCCCGCTCGACCCGCTGTCCCTCTTCGAAATGCGCTTCGACCAGATAACCCGACACGCGCGGGCGCACCTCGACGTGCTCCACCGGCTCGAAGCGGCCGACGAACTCGTCCCAATCGACGATCGTGCGGACGAGCGGCTCGGCTGCGGTAACCTGCGGCACCATGACGGCTTGCGCCGGCGGAGCCTCGTCGCAGCCGCACAGCACGCCGGCCGCGGCGAGCGCCGGAAGGAAACGGAGAAAGCGCATGGATGGTCGTCCTTGCTTCCAGAGCGAGAAACGCGACCGGCGTCGCCGCCGCGGGTCGCGTGTCAACAGATGGTGACTTATTAGATCCGCACTGTTAGCCTCTGTCAACGCAGCCCACGTGCCGATTTCCGTACCGTCCGGTATCGTGTCGGCGGAGAACGCTTATGTCGCTTCCGGTCAAACAGCGCAACGCGGCGAACACGCGCGAAGCGATCCTTGCCGCCGCACGGCAACGCTGCATGCTCGACGGCTACGATCACGCGGGCCTGCGCGCGATCGCGGCCGATGCCGGCGTCGACCCGGCGCTCATCTGCCGCTACTTCGGCGGTAAGGAACGTCTGTTCGCCGAGGTCCTCGCCACCACGGGGCGCGATCCTATGGAAATCATCGCGGGCGAGCGCGCGAGCTTCGGCAAGCGCGTCGCCGAGGCGCTGCTCCGTCCGACCGACTGCCGGCCGGATCGTCTGGCGTTCGTGCAGCTCGCGATTCGCTCGAGCACGTCGCCGGTGGCGAGCAAGCTCGTCCGCGAGCGCATCGAGAGCCAGTTCATCGTGCCGTTCACGGCGTGGGTCGGCGGCGAGTCGGCGGCAGAAAAAGCGTGGCTCGCTGGATCTATATTGATGGGCGCTGCAACAATGTTGGCGATCGGCTGCACGCCGTCGAATGGAGCGCCCGATGACGGAATGGTCGACCACCTCGCGCGCACGCTGCAGCGGATCGTCGACGACGATTGACCTCTGCGCCCCGTGCACGTCGTGCGGGGCGCACCGAAGCGGCGGCTACCGTAGCGTCCCGGGTTCACAAGAGTGCGCTCGGTTCGGATTCAATACCGATGTGGAAACCCGGAGCTAGCGGCCCGCCTTCATGTTCTCGCTCATCAACCGCTCGGTCCGATTCAAGCTGGTGGCCGTCATCCTGGCGACGACACTCGCCGCGTTGCTCGTCGCGAGCGCCGCGCTCCTGAGCTACGACATCCGCCGTTATCGGCAGAGCGTTATCGCGGACATCCGCACACAGGCGGCGTTCCTCGCCGACGCGAACACCGTCGCGTTGCTATACGAAGACCGCGAGCTCGCCGAGCAAAGCCTGTCGCCGTTGACGATCCGTCCGGACATCCTGGCCGGCGCGATCTACTCCGCGGACGGGGAGCTCTTCGCGGCGTACGAAAGGGCCGACCGCGGCGACATCGGCAAGCCGCCGAGTGAGCCGCCCCGGGAGCTCCGCAGCCGCTCCGGAAGCGTCGTGCGCTTCGAGGGCGGCGTGACCGAGCTGCTCGTGCCGGTCATCTTCGAGAACGAGCGGATCGGAATGGTATTCCTGCGCGCCCGCTACGACCTCGGCGGCCGCATCCAGGATTATCTGCTGATTCTCGGCGCCGTGATGCTGTTGAGCCTCATCGTCGCGGGCTTCATCTCGCTGCAGCTCCAGCGCAGCATCACCGCGCCGGTGCTCGCCGTGAGCGCGGTCGCGCGCAAGGTCATCGAGCAACGTGACTTCGCGCATCGGGCGGAAAAATCGACGAACGACGAGATCGGCGTCCTCGTCGACTCGTTCAACGCGATGCTCGGCGAGGTCGGCAGGATGACCGAGGCGCTCGAGGCGACGAACCGCCGCCTGCGCGCGGAGACCGAGGAACGCCGCAGCGCAGAGGCGGCGCTCAGGATCGCCGACCGGCGCAAGGACGAGTTCCTCGCGACGCTCGCTCACGAGCTGCGCAATCCCCTCGCGCCGATGGTCAACGCGCTCGACATGATCGACGTGTCGAGGCTCGGCCCCGAGGCACAGCACGCGCGCGACATCATCGAGCGGCAGCTCGACCACATGGTGCGCCTCGTGGATGACCTGCTCGACGTATCGAGGATCACGCGCGGCAAGCTGACGATCCACATGAGCGAGGTCGAGCTCGCCGGCATCATCGAGAGCGCGCTCGACACCGTGCGGCCGGTCGTCGACGCACGCGGACATCGGCTCGATGTCACGCTGCCGCGCGAGCCCGTATACCTCGACGGCGACGCGGTGCGTCTGTCACAGGTGTTTTCCAATCTGCTCAACAATTCCGCGAAGTACACGCCCCGGGGAGGACGGATCGGGCTGTCGGCCGTCCTCGCCGGCGACGAGGTCACGGTCACGATCACCGACAACGGCATCGGCATGTCGCAGGACACGCTCGGCACGATTTTCGAGATGTTCACGCAGGCGCCCGGCGACAAGACGAGCCGCGCGCAATCCGGCCTCGGCGTCGGCCTCGCGCTCGCGCGCCGCCTCGTCGAGCTGCACGGCGGCACGATCACGGCGTCGAGCCCGGGACCAGGCCGCGGCAGCACGTTCGAGGTCCGGCTGCCGGCCCGCGCGAGCTCGAAGCATGCGGCGGAGCCGCCCGCGCCCGCGGAGCGGGCGGAAGCCGATGCCGCAGCACGGCCGCACCGCATCCTGCTCGTCGACGACAATATCGATTTCGCGACGAGCCTCGCGATCCTGCTCGAGTCGCTCGGCCACGACGTTCGGGTCGCGCACGAGGCTCGGGGCGCGGTCGAGGCCGCCGCGGCGCTCGAGCCGGACGTCGCGTTCCTCGACATCGGGCTGCCCGACGTGAGCGGCTACGAGCTCGCGGTGCGGCTGCGAGGCATGCCCGCGTGCGCGAACACGACGATGATCGCGCTGAGCGGCTGGGGACAGATCGAGGATCGCAGGCGCTCGTTCGAGGCGGGTTTCGCGCACCATCTCGTGAAGCCTGTCGATCTGAAGACGATCGAGAACGTGCTCGCCGGCCTCGGGAGCGTCGGGTGAGCATCACCTGAATCCACACAGCGTCACGGACGAGCATCAGGGCTCCGCTTGCTGCCGAGCTTCCTCGTCCGGCTCTGCATGCTCCGACGGGTCGATGTGCTGGCCCCTGTAGTGAGCGACGGTGCGCGTGATCTCCGCGCCGAAGAAGAAGATCAGAGCCGCATAGTAGACCCAGACCAGAAAGACCACCGCGGAGCCCGCGGCGCCGAACACCGAGCCAATGCTCGCCTGCCCGAGATAAAGCCCGATCAAGTAGCGGCCCGCGAGCAGGAGCAGCGACGTGATGAGCGCGCCGAGCCAGACGTTCGGCCAGCCGATCAGCGCATCCGGCAGATACTTGAAGATCATCGCGATCAAGAGCGTCACGAACGCGAACGACACCGCCGCGTTGACGAAGCGCCACCAGCCGATCGTCGCGAAGCCGAGCGTATCGAGATATCCCTGCAAGGCCGCGAGTATCGCGCTCGCGATCAACGACACGATGAGCAGAAAACCGAGGCTCAGAATCAGCGCGAACGACAACAGTCGATGGCGCAGGAAGCCGAGCACGGCATTCCCCGGCGCGGCCTTCACCTGCCAGACCTGATTGAGCGCGCCCTGGAGCTGCGCGAACACAGTCGTCGCGCCGAACAGCATCAGTCCGCCGCCCAGCAGGATCGAGAAGACGTCCTGCTCGAGCCGCTCGGCGTTGTCGATCACGGTGCGGACGAGCACCGCGCCCTCCTGCCCCGTCAATGCGCGGACCTGCTCGATGAGCTCCTCGCGCACGACGCCTTCGCCGAAGACGAAGCCCGCCGTGCCGACCACGATCAGGAGCAGCGGCGCCATCGACAGCAGCGAGTAGTACGACAACGCCGCGGCGAGCCTGAACGGCTCGTGCGCAATGAACGACGCGAACGCGTCCGCGAAAATGGCGAACACCGTTCTCAGCGGGCCCAAGGGCCGCTCGTTCGACGTCATGCGCGCTCCTCCGCGGAAACGGCAGATTTCCGCGTGCCGCCGTCAGCATAGCCCGGGCGGCCGGGCCGGCACGACCCTGAGCGCTTCCGCGGGTGAGGCAACGAAGCCCGGATTTGCCTACACTTCCGCTCTGGCAAAAGGAGTTTCTTATGAAGCAGAACGACGACCCGATAACGGATCTCTTGAGCCGCATCGGCCAGCGTCCGAAGCGCAGAGGCACGGCCGGGCCGCGTCCGCCGAAGCCGACGTATCTGCTCTTAGGCCTTGCGGCCGCCGTCGTCGCAATTGGTATTCTCACGTCGTTCTTCACGGTGCAGCCGGAGGAGCAGGCGATCCTGAAGCGCTTCGGCCGCGTCTACGGCATCGCCCAGCCGGGGCTGCACTTCAAGCTGCCGTTCGGGATCGACACGGTGCAGAAGGTCGCGACCGAGCGGGTGCTGAAGCAGGAGTTCGGCTTCCGCACGGCCGACAGCGCGGCGCTCGATCGCAGCCAGTTCACCGGCCCGATCCCGGACGAGTCGCTGATGCTCACGGGCGACCTCAACATCATCCAGGTCGAATGGGTCGTCCAGTACCGCATCGCGGACCCGATCAAGTTCCTGTACTCGATGCGGGACCCTACCCGGGCGCTGCGCGACCTGTCGGAGTCGGTGATGCGCCGCGTCGTCGGTAATCGCGTCGGCAGCGAGGTGCTGACGACGGCCCGCGTCGACATCGCGAACACCGCCCGAGACGAGATCCAGCAGGCGATGGACCGGTACGACAACGGAATCAGGGTGATCACCGTCGAGCTGCAGGACGTCGTGCCGCCCGAGCGCGTGCAGCCCGCCTTCAACGAGGTCAACGAGGCACGCCAGCAGCGCGAACGAATGATCAACGAGGCGAACCGGCAGGTGAATCAGCAGATCCCGCTCGCGCAGGGCACCGCGCAGCGCACGATCGCGGAGGCCGAGGGCTATGCGACGGAGCGCGTGAACCGCGCGCTCGGCGAAGCGGCCCGTTTCAGCGCGGTCCTCGCGGAGTACCGCAACGCGCCCGACGTGACGCGCTCGCGCCTCTATCTCGAGGCATTGAACGAGATCCTGCCGCAGATCGGCTCCGTGGTCGTCGTGCGCGGCGACGGACAGATTCCGCCGCTGCCGCTGCTCAACCTGCGCGACGCGAGCCCGCAGCCGAGGCCCCGGCCGCAACAGGAGGTGCGCAGCGCGCCGGCGGAGCCGACGCCGCCGCCCGAGCCCGAGCGCTCTCGCAACACGGGGAGGTCCCGATGAGAAACCTGACGATTCCGGCGCTCGCCGCGATCGCCGTCGCGTTCATCGTGATGAACTCCGCGTTCGTCATCGATCAGGCCGAGCAAGGCATCATCGTGCAGTTCGGCGAGCCGATCGGCGGCGTGATCGACGAGCCGGGCCTGCACTTCCGCGTGCCGTTCATCCAGGAAGTGCGCCGCTTCGACAAACGGCTCCTCGACTGGGACGGGGACGTCAGCCAGATTCCGACGCTCGGCCGCGAGTTCATCATCGTCGACACGACGGCCCGTTGGCGCATCGCCGATCCGCTGCAGTTCCTCCGATCGGTGCGCGACGAGCAAGGCGCGCGGACGCGGCTCGACGACATTCTCGACTCGGTCGTCCGAGACATCGTCTCCGGCACCGAGCTCGAGGAAATCGTGCGCTCCGCCGACTGGCAAGTGGACGTGTCGACGCTCGCCGAGGAAGAGATCGACGCCCTCGCCGAGACGGACCTCGAACGCCCGACGAAAGGCCGCGCGCAGCTCGAGCAGGAGATGCTCCAGTCGGCATCGCGCCAGATGCCCGGTCTCGGCATCGAGCTCGTCGACGTCCGCATCAAGCGCATCAACTACATCGACTCGGTACGCCAGCAGGTCGAGGCGCGGATGATCTCCGAGCGCCAGAGCATTGCGGCGCGCTTTCGCTCCGAGGGTGAAGGCCGCAGCCAGGAGATCCTCGGCGAGATGGAGCGGGAGCTCAGAAGGATCCGTTCCGAGGCGGAGCGGCGCGCGCAGGAGAT
>Ga0079224_100008300_pt1 | contig 14062 bp, 12 predicted proteins | sample Stecom2015_FD_80414 | JGI IMG/M metagenome (GOLD analysis project Ga0079224, IMG submission 80414) | Agricultural soil microbial communities from Utah to study Nitrogen management - Steer compost 2015 | ecosystem: Environmental > Terrestrial > Soil > Agricultural land | place: USA: Utah... | reverse complement strand
CGGTGTGGAGAGCTCTGAGCGTTACCTGGGCGTACTCTGGATGCATCGGAAAAACGAACATGACCCGGTAATTTGACTCGGCTGCGTCATCCAGGGCGACACCCCCCATTGCGATTACATCTACCAGGCAGTTGCTTACGGCATTACAGAAGCCGGACTTAAAACACGCAAGCCGGTTATCTTTGGCGTGCTCACAACGTTGAACAAACAACAAGCACTCGATCGCGCCGGCGGAAAATTCGGCAACAAAGGCGAAGAAGCAGCAATCACCGCGATTGAGATGCTCGACTTCAACAAGAAGTAGCTCAAGTCAAAAAGGCTGGAGTTTTAGATTGTGAAAGCCCCAGTTCTCTCCCTGCACCAAGTGAGAAACCTTTTTTGCCGGGCAACAATTTATTTCTGCTGCAATCGCCGGACTAACTTCTATGTTTCGTCGATCTAAAGTCGAGGCCAGGTCGACAACTGCACTGTGTTAAGCAAGGGATGATCCAGGGTTGATCCACCCTTGAGGGGGTGTACCTGGAACATCCCTGGATCATCCCTGGTTATACCCGCTGACAACCATAACTAATACCCGACTTTACATCGACTTTACATCGAAGAATGGATAGGGATTTCCTGCCGCAATTGACCTCCTGGAAGGCTTGACCGCGGCAGGATTGATGATAGATAGGAATTCCACGGGCATAACAAGTTTTATCCATTCCTATTTTCACCGGACAACAATGATAACAAACTCGGAGCCCGAATCCCCACGTTTTTGAATCTGGTAAACATACACGACGCTTAAAACGTCTCAACGACGGCTAATTATTGTAGCCTCCGGGGCTTCCCCCTCCAACGGATGAGCTTGCTGACAAAAGCTCCGCGCCCCCTCTATTTCGGCATTGCCCTGCATTTAAACACCGCAATCTCCTTACCGCTTCCAACCTGGCAACCGGCAGAAATGAGTTCCTGCTCATTGATCGTGCCGAACCTCAACCTGAAGGTATTGGGAAAGCGTACAATCTGCTATAGCCTGCTCCGTTTTCCCGGCAGTATAAACGCATATATCTCCGATATATTCCCGCTTATTTATAAGCGGGAACAAATGCGGGTCAAATGCGGGATGAATGCGGGATAAATGCGGGATATATCTCCATATCCAACGCAGTCTTATCGCATTCGCACAGCTGACATTTGGCGTGTGAGCCAATTTCAAAAGGAGTAACAAGGGAGAATTACCCTGATTTTTCAGGGGGCTTGTGTTGATTTGGATTTTCCTTTCCAGTTCCGTGTACCTGCGAAAGGGCAAATCCGATTTGAAAAGGAAAGTCATGTCAGCCCCCGAGGGAGAAACCTTTTTGGCGGACACTAAGGGGTTGAAGTTCGCAATTCCTGACGACCGACCCGGATACCAGTAGCTATGCCTTCAAATCCCAGACAAAAAAGGGACTGTCCCAAAAGCCGCCCAGAAACGGACTGATTGAAGTCCGTCCTTCCCAATATCCGTCCTTCCGAATATCAATGTGAGACTACGCCTCTGGGATTCGTTAAAGAGATCGCTTGCTGTATAGGAAGAGATGACGCTGCGAGATACAGGGGAGTTCGGTCTCGTTAAAAACGAGGGTGTCTCAAAAGGACAGCTTCCAAACAAAAAAACATCGAGCCGTGCGGTGAAAAATGAAAAAAGCCGCCTCATGACTTTTGAGACGGCCTTTTTGTTTGTATCGGCTGAGCCGATTATTACATATTCTTAACAATTTCAGCAGCGAACTCTGAACACTTGAGCAGAGTCGCGCCTTCCATAAGACGTTCGAAGTCGTATGTAACGCGCTTGGAAGAAATCGCGCCTTCGAGACCTTTGATGATCAAATCAGCAGCTTCCTGCCATCCCATATATTCGAACATCATTACGCCCGAAAGGATTACCGATCCCGGGTTAACTTTATCCTGACCTGCATATTTCGGAGCCGTACCGTGCGTAGCTTCGAAAATCGCGTGGCCTGTTACGTAATTCACATTGCCACCAGGAGCGATACCGATACCCCCTACAATTGCTGCAAGTGCATCGGAGATATAGTCGCCGTTAAGGTTGAGTGTAGCGACAACGGAATACTCATCCGGTCTCAGCAGAATTTGCTGCAGGAATGCATCAGCGATAGAGTCCTTTATGATAAGCTTGTGGCCATCTTTTTCGATTACCTGCCATGGACCTCCGTCGAGATCTTTTGCACCGAACTCATTTTTTGCGAGTGCATAACCCCAGTCTCTGAATCCACCTTCGGTGAACTTCATGATGTTGCCCTTATGGACAAGAGTAACGCTTGGTTTCTTGTGCTGAAGTGCGAAGTTGATTGCAGAGCGAACAAGACGTTCAGTTCCTTCTTTTGACACAGGCTTGATTCCAATACCTGACGTCTGAGGGAAACGGATTTTCTTGAACAGTTTCGGATAGTTCTCCTGGAACAGCGTGAGGAACTTCTTGTTCTCCTCGGTTCCTTCCTGGAATTCGATACCTGCATAGATGTCCTCCGTGTTTTCGCGGAAAATAACCATGTCAGTTTTATGAGGCTCTTTTACGGGTGAAGGAACACCTTTGAACCAACGTACAGGCCGTACGCAGGCATACAGATCGAGTTCCTGGCGCAGCGCCACATTAAGGGAGCGAATACCTCCGCCGACCGGTGTAGTCAACGGGCCTTTAATTCCAACCAGGTATTCTTTAAACACATTAAGCGTCTCCTCAGGAAGCCAGTTTCCGGTTTGGTTGAAGGCCTTCTCACCAGCAAGCACTTCTTTCCAGTTGATTTTCTTCTTACCATTATATGCCTTCTCTACCGCCTTGTCAAAGACAAGCTTCGAAGCGGGCCAAATGTCGATTCCGGTACCATCGCCTTCAATAAAGGGAATTGTCGGACTATCCGGAACGTTTAACTTACCGTTACTGATACTGATTTTCTGATCGCTCATTTTGCTTTGATGTTAATTTTTTGCCCAAAAACCATTACTGGTCTCAGATTCGCGGCCGAAATTAAAAAAATCAATCCAGAAACGAAGATATTTTTATTTGCGTTGGACTAGAATCACCGAATAATAGTTTATGAAATCGTTTGCCCTGTTTTTTTCCGTTTTGTTGTTAAACCTGCCTGCGCCACGTATCGATGAAAGCGTGTGTCTGTCGGCCGAAGAAAAGAAGTTATATGAAATGATTAATGCCTATCGCGCCAAAAATAAGCTGGCACCGATACCACTTTCCGCCAGGCTAACAAAGGTGGCACAGGCTCATGCACACGACCTCGTCGAACACTTCGATTTTGATCCCGCGGGCAAGTGCAATCCTCATAGCTGGTCATCAAAAGGGAACTGGACGCCATGTTGCTATACCGCCGATCACAAACAAGCTGAATGCATGTGGAACAAGCCAGCTGAAATTGCGGGCTACAAGGCATCAGGATACGAAATTGCGCACTTCCATTCCGCCGGGGCCACCGCACAGAGCAGCCTCGAGGGCTGGAAGGCAAGCCCCTCACACAATCCCCTGCTCGTGAACAGCGGCATGTGGGAACGCATAACGTGGAAGGCAATCGGGATCGGAATTTATGGAGAGTACGGTATTGTGTGGTTCGGTGACCTGGCCGATGACACCCAGCCAGCTTCTTGTAAATAATGGTTCAATTCGAAAAACCATTCCCAATATCGGAAATGTAAAATATCAGAAAGTGCGTTTCTGTCGAAATTTGGCGGTTTGAATTACTGGCCTGGAATTGGGATAGTGATATCAAACAACGAATAGCGACCATGTTTACTACTTTCTTTTTCAAGCGTATGAACCTCAGACAACAGGTCAGGATGCTTCGTCGTAAGGGGATTGTTCTGGGTACCCGCGTAAAGGATGGCCGGAAGATCTACATCTACATGATGAAGGACATTTTCGCCGAGGTTCTTTACAAAAATGACAATACCGACGAGGAAGCTGAAAAAATCAGCATTCTGCGCGGTTTGGACAACCTAAATAACTATCTGGAGAATGAGTTTAGAGCGACGTTCTAAGCCTTCTTCAGGACTTTGGCCATCGTTTCGCCTATTTCAGCCGGCGACTCAACTACGTGAATTCCGCATTCACGCATAATCTTCATTTTGGCTGAGGCAGTATCCTCGGCACCCCCAATAATAGCACCGGCATGCCCCATGCGCCTTCCCGGAGGGGCGGTCTGACCCGCGATAAATCCCACAACTGGCTTCCGATTCCCGTCTTCCTTCACCCATCTTGCCGCAACAGGCTCATAGTTTCCACCAATTTCGCCTATCATCACAATAGCATCGGTTTCAGGATCATTCATGAGGAGTTCCACTGCGTCTTTGGTTGGAGTGCCAATGATCGGGTCCCCGCCAATACCGATTGCTGTGGAAATACCAAGTCCGGCCTTCACAATCTGGTCGGCAGCTTCGTAAGTGAGCGTACCTGATTTTGACACGATGCCCACGCGGCCTTTTTTGAATACAAATCCTGGCATGATGCCCACTTTGGCTTCACCCGGTGTAATTACGCCGGGACAATTCGGTCCGATAAGGGTAACACCACGCTGACGGATATACTTCTTGGCAATCATCATGTCTTTTACCGGAATTCCTTCGGTAATAGCGATGACCACCTTGATTCCTGCTTCAGCGGCCTCCATGATGGCATCGGCAGCAAAAGCGGGGGGAACAAAAATAATGGAGACATCAGCGCCTGTTTTCTGAACAGCCTCCTGTACAGAATTAAATACCGGCCTTCCCAGATGTTCGGTGCCGCCTTTGCCAGGGGTCACACCACCGACAACATTGGTTCCGTATTCAATCATCTGACCTGCGTGAAATGTTCCCTCAGATCCGGTGAATCCCTGCACGATAACACGGGAGTCTTTATTTACCAGTACGCTCATGTATGCTTGTTTTTGAGAAGCACAAAAATAGGAGAATATAGGTATTGGCCAAAAGCAAAAGAAGAAGAGGCCGTCCCAAAAGCCTCCCGGAAACGGACGGACTGAAGTCTGTCCTTACAATGTCAATACGACCTACGCCTATGGGATTCGTTAAAGAGATCTCTTGCTGTATAGGAAGAGATGACGTTGCGAGACGCAGGCGAGTCCGGTCTCGTTAAAAAACGAGGCTATCTCAAAAGGCAGCCTCCAAACAAGAAAATATTGAACCGCGGGCGGTCTAAAATGAAAAAAGCCGCCTCATGACTTTTGAGACGGCCTCTCTGATTGATTATTGATTTGTTTATTTCGTCTTGAGACCGGTACGCACCAGGAATGAGGTAAAATAAGCCTGATATTCCTGTACATCAGGAGCCAGCGCCGCAGCTTTCTGATACGCAGTCGCCGCATCGATCAAGAGATTCTGACTTTCAAAAAAACCGGCCATTATCAAACTGTTAAGCGCCGTTTCCTCTTCAGTGAGGGTGGCAATCTCATCCAGTTGCTTTTTCACGCGTTCCTTGTCAGCCCGCGAAAGGCGCTTCACCATCAACTGATCCGGTGAAACTTTGTTATCAGTTTTTGAAAACACCTTGATCATGATGTTATCCTCGTGCTGAAAGTCGCGGTCTGCAAGATTGATCGTCACCGAGTTCGTTGAGCTGTTTAATTCCTTGAGGATATCACCAAAAGGATTCGACAACGTTACTTCGAATGGTCCTTTCATATCAAGTTTGTTCCATGACAAAATAACTTCGTCGCCATACACAACTGTGAACGAAGGTGCCGTAGGAAGAAATACTTCAATGTTTTCGGGGCCGCGGTGCACTGCTCCGGTAGCCTTCAGCGTATTGGCTGAATTGTTTGAACTCAGGATATAATCCGTGTATTTGGCAACAACGGAAGATCCACCCTTCTCTAGTTTCTCCTCGAGGCTTGTGACTTTGTGAGCTCCGGCCTCCTTGAGTTCAAGGGGTTTTCCTTCATGGTGCATAAGGCCCAGGTATGCGTTCGGACTCAACCTGATCTCGTCAGCTTTTTTCAGTTGTGTCCCCACTTTAATGGGCTGCCATGAACCGCCTGATTTTACTTCATTCTTGCCCTTACTTACAAGAACTTTAAATGCAAACTGTTGGGCGAAGGTGACTTGTGCAACAAAAACAGCCAGCACAAAAGCAATAGAGAATCTTTTATTTTTCATCGTTGGATTTCGGAATGATGTATACGAAACTACCCTTGTCGGGGTTAGCCCTAAGCCTTATTTACTGATGTTATTTCGAATAAGGAATTCTTCGTAAGCCTCAGCATATGAAGGAACGTCAGGAGCAAGTCTGATAGCTTCTTCATAAGCGGTAATGGCATCAATAAGAAGTCGGTTCTCCTCATAGAATCCGGCGAGGATAAGTTTGTTCAGTGCAGTCGGCTCCGCCAATTCAGGAGCTATAATGTCCAGAGACTTTTCAATATTCTCGTGCTCGGATGGCGACAATCTTTTTATAAGGTGCTGACGACTTACTTCCTTGGAGTCGGTCTTTGATGTTACCTGAACAATAATTGCATTTTCTTTCGGAAACTTCGAGAAGTCTACCTCAAAACTCTTTTCAGCCGTTTCAAATTTTTGAAGCACATCATCAAACATGTTGCGGAGCGTCAGGACGTATGGTCCTTCAACCTTGGAACCTTCCCACGAAATAATAGCAGTATTGTTAAATATCGCTGAATGCTGATTCTCGGGGAGAACAAGGTTCAACGGAGTGGGTAACGCTCTGTGCACGGCCCCCGTCGCGCTTAATCTGTTCTTCTTGGCTTCGGGAGAATTACTGCTCAGGATAAAATCCGTGTACTTCTGGACGACACTACTTCCGCTATTCTCAACCTGTTTAAGAAGATCGGCTACCGACTTAATGCCCACGTCTTTTATTTCAAGGGCTTTACCTTTTGAGGAAACCAGGCCGAGATAAGCATTTTGCCCCAGCTTGACTTCATCGTTTTCTTTCAGGACAGAACCGGTTTTGATAGGTTGCCAGACATCTCCTGATTTAAACTCATTAGTGCCTTTGTTCGCAAGAACCTTGAAGGCATACGTCTGCCCATATCCCGCATAGGACAGGGTGACCAGCGCTAAAAGGAGGGTGATCGTTCTTTTGTTCATGACATTAAAGCTTAACATGACAAGTATTCTATTTTAATGACTTAATACTTCTTCTTTAGGTTTGGTAAGCAGATATCGGTTAATAACAAACTTGGCGCCATTTTTCAGGATACTGATATAAATTTCGAAACAAGGACCTGCCAACGCCAATGCCAACAGCGCAATTGTAATCTCCAGCTTAAAGGTAAACCAATAAAATACGTAAGGTACCAGGATCAGGAAGAACAAAATTTGTATCAACTGTATTCCTAATGAGACAGTATCGAACCAAATCGGGAATCTCCTGTGAATATAGGCAAACAAAATAATGTTCACGAAACAGAGTATAATCGCAATCGCAATCTGATGCCAGAATTCCAATTCATCCACAAAGTCGCCATTCAGGATCATTGAAATAATGTTAGCGTGAACAACCACTCCGTACATGTCAGGGCGTGCACGACCACCAACTTTCTTGTTGAGCGGAGTAAAGAATTTATCATCCCACGATGTGTCACGCAAATCGGCACCAAGAAATCCCATCAGCACAATCTTGCCCTTTACCGCATCCGGTTCAAAAGACGTTGGATCCAACGCCTGATACCAGTCAAGAACAGCATACCTTCCCGGATACGTAGATGCTCCGTGCGGGTCAACTATGTTTCCCCTGTAGTTGATGCTCTCCTCCTCATTACCTCGCTCGAGGAATCTTTCGACTTTGGCTGAATCAAACAATTGGGCCGCTTTTACCGAAAACGCGATCTGAGTTTCGTCGTTTACATCTACAGTTGGATAAACAGACCGGCAGATCTTCAAGTCTTCCTGATGTTCTGCACCTGTTGGAAGGTTAACGAATCCTTCATAAACGTTGTCGGGCCGAAGGATTTCGTCGGTATGTTCCATTGAATCATAGACTGCAACGTTCAGCTTACTGGTCGCCTGAGTTTGCCACAGCTTGTGCGCCATAACAACCACCCCTGCATTTTCAATGGCATCACGCAAAATGAGATTGCCAAGCGTGTCGTAGCGCTGTGGGCAGTTTTCGGGGTCTGTCAATCCGCCTTCGCATGCAAAAATGATATCGATCGCAAAAAGCTTAGGCTTAAACTGACTTAGTACGCGAATCTGTTGTGCAATTTCTGCGCGACTCAGATGGGCAGTATTTACGATAAGGATGTTTTCATCTGCCAGTGGGTCCTCAATTCTGAGTTTGGAAAATGCATAGTCCGTCAATTCAAAGTCTGCCAGGGCTTGTGATACCGGATCCAGCGCATCGAAGATCCTCGATTCAGACAGTCGTTCCACACCAATCATGACGAGGAAGACAAAAATCGTGGCCAACACACAATCAAGCCAGAAACTTTTCATACTCAGGAGGACGTATCAGGTAAATTTATACATTTAGCGCGAAAATGTTCAGGGAAAAGTGAAGCAAGCTACGAAAATACGTCATGCACCTGACTATTACTCCTCCGGAATCTTACGCGGTGATCGCGTTGTCCTCGCTCAGGCTATCACAATCATTGAAAGCACAAGACCTGAAGACCGTCAACTTGCGGCATCAATCCTGAATGCAATACTACCCTCAACCGGAAAATCAATCCGGATTGGCATTTCCGGTCCTCCCGGAGTTGGCAAGAGTACATTTATCGAAGCATTCGGTCAGCACATTATTTCAACAGGTAAAAAGATAGCCGTGCTCACCATCGACCCTTCCAGCCAGGTAACAAAAGGAAGCATCCTTGGTGACAAGACGCGGATGAATGACCTTGCAACAAATCCGAATGCATTTATCCGTCCTTCAGCGTCAGCTGATGCACTGGGTGGAGTTGCTCATAAAACGCGTGAGTCTATTCTCCTTTGCGAAGCTGCGGGATACGACGTCGTGCTTATCGAGACAGTCGGTGTTGGTCAATCTGAAGTAGCTGTCAAGAACATGACAGATGTTTTTCTGCTTCTTATGCTTGCAGGTTCAGGTGATGAACTTCAAGGCATCAAAAAGGGTATCATGGAGATGGCTGATGTCATGGTGATCACGAAAGCCGATGGCGATAACCTGAAACGTGCAAAAGAAGCCCGTGCAGAATTCCAACAGGCGGTACACCTCCTCTTCTCCGGCAATGCAACATGGATCCCGAAAGTATTAACGGCATCCGCCATTCAGCATGAGGGCATTGCAGAAACCTGGCAGACGATACTCGACTTTGTTGATGTCCTTCAAAAAAACGGACGCTTTGATGAAACCCGGCAACGCCAGCATGTATCACATCTGCACGAGCATTTTAATCTTATGCTGCGGACAGAATTGGAACAAAATAAAGAACTCGAAAAGATTCGGCTTCGCCTTGAAGAAGATGTTCGTGCCAACCGCATATCGCCAACGGATGCAGGCAACACCCTGTTCGAAGCATTTCGATCCTACCTCAAAACCAATTCCTGAAAATAAAACACGGGATCGGTTGCCTGCGGATCCTGCCCTGCAGATAATGGGAATTTCCTGTGTATAACTTCACCTAACGAATAGGCTACAGGCACTTGTAACAAAGGTCCGTCGAACACGAATGTATGATACTCGCCATTTTCTCCGGCAGGGTCCACACCCTCGGGAAGTTTATCAAGAAAATCAGTATCAATCGTTCGCCCCAGTAATCCGGCATAGTAAACGCGCTCATTGACCGCGCATACAACGCACCGAAACCCGTCATTAACCAGCGACTCAACACAGTTCATTGATTCTGCATTCCATAATGGAAAGTATGCCATCAAACCCGACCCTTCGATCAGTTTCAGGCGATACGCTTTCAAGTCCTCAAGAAAAATATCACCAAAGATGATACCGGTGATGCCGTCTTTCGCAAAGTCATCATACATACCTTTCACAAGTGTTTCATAGGATGCATTCGATCCTTCATCAAGGTAATATTTGACCAAAGGCAGGTTCATTGCCGCAGCCTGCGCTTCGATGAGTTCTTCTTTGATGCCATGCAGTCCAACCTCACGCTGCGGCATGCGCAGAACACAATGCAGATGTACAACAACTGCGTCCGGTTCGTCTTTCAAAAAACGATACAGTGCGAGCATTGCATCCTTGCCGCCGCTCCAGCTAACCGTGAACTTCTTTTTTGAATCCATACGGACAATGACGACAACCACTTTTGCAGCAATATCCCCTACGCCGGTGATACTCCTCCGTAAATACCATCAGGCCGTTCTCCCAATAGTACAACTCCTCCTCTCCTTTTTTATCTGTGCGTTTTTTCTTATTCATGCACGTCAACGAATCAAACAGGTTTTGCCTGGTACGTCGCCAAAACAAAGATAAAGGTATAACCTTCATTACAATATTCGTTAACATTGCATACACCTATGAAGCTCGGATCCACATACCTTTCATCTTTCGTATTCGTGTTGTGCTGCATACTGATTTCCTGCAACCAGCAAGACCGGAATACTGCTACATCTGCAACATTACAGGGTGACACCGTTACCCTTTCCTACGCCACCGGATTTTCTATCGTGGAAGGAAAAGGCTGGACTATGGTTGAGGTGCGGCGACCATATATGGGCGCTGAAACAGGTTACCGGTATCTCCTGGTTCCTCGCGATTCGAAGGAAGTGCCCGAACATGATGCTGATGTCCGCATAATCAGAACTCCGGTAAGTACCGTGGTTTGCACATCGACTACCCACATACCACTGCTCGACTACTTAAACCTCACCGACCACCTCATTGGTTTTCCCACAATGGATTATGTCAGTTCCAAAAAAATGCGGGAGCGAATCGATGCCGGCCACGTCACAGAACTTGGTATTGACAAGGGTCTTAATCTCGAAAGACTGATCAGCATTCGTCCCGAGTTAGTCATTGGATACACCATGAGCAGCGATTACGGTCAGTTCGGAAAAATTGAAGAGTTGGGAATTCCGGTTGTATTAAATGCAGAGTATCTGGAAACGCATCCGCTGGGAAGGGCAGAGTGGATAAAGTTCATGGCGCGATTCTTCGGGAAAGAACGTGAGGCGGATTCTGTTTTTACGGCCATCAGCGAAAAGTATAACGAAGTTAAACGCCTTAGCGCGGGCGTCGCGACCAGACCTGCCGTTGTTAGTGGAATTCTTTATGGCGATGCGTGGTTTCTGCCGGGAGGCGAGAATTATGCAGCGGCCCTGTTGAACGATGCAAACTGCGATTACCTGTGGCGTAAGAATTCATCGACGGGTTTTCTGGAGCTAAGTTTTGAATCCGTCTACGAGAAAGCACAAAACGCTGATTTATGGATAGGCGTAGGACCATTTGGATCGTTGCAGGAATTACGCGCCGGCGATCATCGGTATGCGAAGTTTAAAGCGTTCAGGGAAGCAGGAGTTTACAACTACGACGCGCGCAAAGGCAGCAAGGGTGGCAATGAATACCTTGAGCTCGGCTACCTGCGCCCCGACCTGATTCTGCAAGACCTTGTTAAGATCGCCCATCCGGAATTACTACCCGACTATGAGCTCTACTTTTACCGGCGGCTCGAGTAAATTGAGGAATGACAACCGCCAGGCCTAAGCCAGCTATGTTAAGAGTTGCGAGCGTTTGCAGCTTCAAACTAAAGCTGCGATGCAACCAAAATGCACGATTCAAACGCGCGTTTCAGGTTGGCAGGTTTCAGGTTTCAGGAGAATAACTACATAACGACTTCGCGTGTGCCAGGCAATTTCTAATGCGTGAATTTATAATGATCCAACCATGCCGTTATGCAGGTGTTATTTTTCTTTAATCTGATTGCTGGTCTTGAACGTCCAGAGAATCGTCTCAAGCTCGCGCATCATTTCACGTTTGTCTTTTCCGGGAGCGTAAGCGAAGCCTTCGACGTAATATAGCAGGCCGCGCGGCTCGTCAACAAGCGCGTATCCTAAGAACGGGCCTCCCATCGTACGCTGATTTGTACGCCATAAGCCACGTAACTCCATCGTAAAGTTTCCGTTAAGCCGGGTCTGACGAGCGTGAACCCTCGCATCCTCCTGTTCAGTTGTCAGGTAACTTGCCGGATTTTCAGGATCCTCATACAAATACTTCTTACACGCCTCATTCCGCCAGGCGATAATAGAATCAGGTAGCAATTGATATTCGCTGGTGTAAGGTTTCCAGGTAACCCATACGTCTTTATCGGTATCAGCGGTCATGTTTCGTAACCAAACAAAATCATTGGTTTTGTCTGCCAGTCTGTAGCCAACCGGTACACTAAGTTCAATTTGTTGTTCTTCACGAAGAAATGCCGTAACCCCCTTTGTTCCCTGCGTTGTCACTATTTCGCGCGTCAGGCGCTCACGCTCCTTTCGGTTGAAGTAATCAATAATAGCTTGCTTGTTTTCGCTGAGGTACTCCATCATTTCTGTTTCAGTCCGACTGAAGAGATACATCACTTCCTGACCCCGCGCATATTCATTTGTTTTTGTAGCTATAGAAAACGACGAATCACTCCGAATGCGATTCAGTGTCTCTTCTGAAAACTGTTGCTTTAAGATTCTGGAACCTGGTGTATTTTGATCCAGGGTTAGCAGATAAACGAGATTCCGCATCTTCGTCAGCATCGTTGTTCCGTTACTTGGATGAATCCAGATGGTATTGAACATAGGCTCACCTTGGGGCAGCCCTGGAACTTCAGCACGAAATACCCGGCGTACCTCGTCCCCTACCGGACCGTTCCACTGCACTGAATCCATAATGATCAGCACGTCGCCCGGCTTCCCGTTTGCCCGCTGCAGGTATTCTGGGTTGCTCTCACCCGAGCAGCCACAAAGAAAGATGATAAAAGCACTGAAGAGCCAAAGTAAACGCATACCGAAAAGTTTAAAATTATAATGCCTTGCCCGCTAATTGGTCACATAGAATAACCAAAACGGAGGCATATGTGTTCGGTACCAAAAATAAAGAATACTCGTTACCGGCAGGTGATCAAATACCGATTATAAGCTTTTGACCAGGCTGGATTTTGTTGCTTTCGAGGTTATTGAGGCTTTTTAGCTTTTCAATTGTCAGCCCCTGATATTTTCGGGAAATAGTCCACAGTGTGTCGCCGGGCTGAACAATGTAAGTCTGCCCCGATGTTATTGGCTGAGGCTGTGTTTGTTTTGTCGAAGCTACCGTCGTAGTTGTCTTCGGGCCACCGCCTCTCGAATAGATGGTAAGCCGCTGACCTTCACGGATCATGTTGCTTTTCAGATTGTTCCAGCGCTTGATTTCGGAGACGGTAACACGGTGTCTTATGGCAATACTTCCCAGAACATCGCCTCTGCGCACTTTGTACACGATGCGATTCTGTTCCTGGATATGCTCATATTTTTTTGCAATCACTTCGATTTCCTTCTTTCCACGTTGGGCAGCAGAATCAAGAATTGCTACACGTTCTGCGAGCAGGCGCTCCTTCGCTGTTGCAGGAACTTTCAGCACATATGGTTTACCAGATACCGGTACGGCGGCATGAAGAACCGACGGATTAAGTTTTTGAATGTCTTCAATACAGCTTCCTGTCAACGCAGCAAAGGTTTCGAAATGAACAGGACGTGTGATATGCAGTGTATCGGCAACTACGGGAAGTTCCTCGCCACCTTCAATGAAGTTGTGTTCATCGAGGTAACTCATCGTATAAATCATGGCCACAAACTGAGGTACATAAGCACGGGTTTCACGCGGGAGGAAAGGGTAAATTTCCCAGAATGTTTTCTTATAACCTGATCTGCGAATTGCGCGTTTTACGTTTCCGGGCCCCGTGTTATATGCAGCCAGAGCAAGTTCCCAGTCTTTAAACATTCCATAGAGGTCGCGAAGGTAACGACATGCGGCGTCGGTAGACAGTTCCGGATCCATACGCTCGTCGATAAAGCGATCGTTGGAGAGACCATAAAATTTTCCGGTTGCAGACATGAATTGCCACAATCTCACAGCACGTGCGCGAGACACGGCGCGCGGATTAAGGCCGGATTCAATTATGCTCAGGTACTT
>Ga0079224_100008299_pt1 | contig 14063 bp, 12 predicted proteins | sample Stecom2015_FD_80414 | JGI IMG/M metagenome (GOLD analysis project Ga0079224, IMG submission 80414) | Agricultural soil microbial communities from Utah to study Nitrogen management - Steer compost 2015 | ecosystem: Environmental > Terrestrial > Soil > Agricultural land | place: USA: Utah... | reverse complement strand
CAGCTAAAATATGTAAAACCTTGGAAGACCACTCGAATTCTCTGGAACACCTATAATTTTGGCAGCGCGAATACAATTAAAGAAGGACAATTTCGAGAAGATTTAGGACAATACAATTCTTTTATTGGCAGAACCTACGGTGAGATTGCCGCTATCAGTCGAACCAACCACAAAAGTCAGGGCTTTGGCACCACCGCTCAAAGGGGCGAAATGTATGAATATTTTGAAAGTTTAGGAGGCACCCCTCCCCGGAAAAGTTTATTCGACGACATCAATACCAGCTGGTCGAGAGTTCCCGCTTCGAGAAAAGTACAAGAATTAGTGCAGCAGTTACAAGAGCATTACAATTTAGCGCATCCCGAATATTCTATTAAAAAGCTTACGGAACTTCTTACAGAGCTAGAGGGCTTGGGAAATAATTATTGGGCTCTTCAAAAAATAAAAGAAGTAAAAGGGCTTATTTTGGATTGTGCAGGGATCTGGGGCGCCTGCTTAGCCGATGACGAAAAATACGCGCTCGGTGAAACTGTTCACGCGAGCACTCATTTGGTGGTACAAAAACCCGGGTTATCTGTTTCGCTTTTGGCACTAAAAAACGGTGATCAAACCGAGTCTTTTTTAAGCGGTACAACCAATTTATCGTATAATCAGCCGCAACAAATAAAAACCACCTTTGAAGCAAAAACAATTACGCAACCCTACTGGTTAGCCTTTCCGCATCAACTAGGTTCATTTACGGTAAAAGATCAAAAGCTCATTGGGAAACCGGAAGCCGGCAATCTTCTTCCACAGGTAATTGCCACCTTGTCTATCGAAGGAAAAGAAATAGACTATATTTTTCCCGTCACCTATTCATATAATGATCCCGTACGTGGTGAGGTAAATAATCCGATTGTTATAGCGCCCCCCCTGACCGTCAATCTCAATCAAAAGCGATCATTTTTAATGGAAATGAACCAAAGCAAATCGAGGTCTCTTTTACGTCTAACGGTCATCACAGCCAAGCGGATATTACGCCCGTGCTTCCGCAAGGCTGGCGGATGGAACCGGCATCCTTTTCGGTCGATTTGGAAAAAAAAGACGACGAATTGGTCAAACTAGCAACCATTTATCCATCATCTAACGCTTCCATGAACGACTCTCTCTCTTTCGAGGTTCGTTATAGAAATGGCCAAAATGAAATCGCGAAATCGATACGGACCATTCGCTACGACCACATTCCACGAATCAACTGGTTTCCGCCGGCAAGTGCTCGTTTAAGTAAAATTGAGACCGGGGTATCCGCCAAGCGCATTGGCTATTTACCTGGAGCCGGTGACCTCGTTGCCGCATCATTGCGTGAGATAGGGTTACAGGTGGATGTTTTATCCGAAAACGATATTATGCATCAAGATCTTCAACAATACGATGCCATTATTACAGGGATTAGAATCTATAACGTGAATGATCGTATCCGTTATATACAACCCAAACTACTGGATTATGTAAAAAATGGCGGTACGCTTGTAGAACAATATAATGTAAGTGGCGGACTGAAAACCACCCAAATTGGTCCATACCCCTTTACTATCACCAGAGAGCGTGTTACTAACGAAAATGCACCGGTTCGCCTCATCGAACCGCAACATCCCATTCTTCAATATCCCAACAAAATAACGGCGGACGACTTCGAAGGCTGGATACAAGAACGGGGGTTATACTTTGCATCCAATACCGATAGTCATTACCAATTACCTTTGGCTATGAATGACTCGGGTGAAGCAGAGAGCAAAGGGTCACTTTTAGTAGCAAAGTATGGAAAAGGTAAATATGTTTACACATCTCTTTCTTTTTTCAGAGAATTACCGGCAGGAGTGCCCGGTGCTTATAGATTATTTGTAAATTTGCTCGCAAAAGAAAACAATTAAACATGGAAAATCAAGAAAAGAAAATCAACACAGACTCTTTATTCTATCTTATCGGTGCTTTTTTTGGCGCTTTAACCGGAGGCTATTGCGCCGAATCTTTTTGGGGCGTAGTAGGCGGATTGGTTATTGGTCTGTTTATCGCTATGTTTTTCTTGAATGCTTTAGTAAAGCGCAGAAGTGAGGAAGAACCTGCCTAAAGATAAAGGCCTCCCCCCTTTTGTAAATAGCTGGCATCAATTCTACTGGATAGTGTTGATTTGGCTATTTGCGCTGATTCTATTGTTTTACTTATTCAAAATAACTTTTGAATGAGTTTAATCGATTGGATCGTACTTTTCAGCACGCTGTTGCTGATTGTTGTCTACGGCGTATATAAGAGCCGTGGCAGCAGCAATATTGATGGCTATCTATTAGGGAATAAAACACTTCCTTGGTATCATATAGGCTTCTCCGTAATGGCTACACAAGCCAGTGCCATTACGTTCCTTTCAGCTCCCGGACTTGCTTATTCCTCGGGTATGAGCTTTGCACAGTTCTACTTCGGCGTACCCTTGGCGATGATCGTACTGAGCATCACTTTTGTCCCTATTTTTCACCGAATGCGGGTCTTTACCGCCTATGAATACCTGGAAAAAAGATTCGACGTAAAAACACGTGTCTTCACTGCATTTCTGTTCCTTATACAGCGCGGTGTATCCACCGGCATTACCATTTATGCTCCTGCTGTTATCCTTTCGAGCATTTTGCAGATAGATGCTACTTATACGACCTTGTTCATTGGCTGCTTGGTGGTGATGTATACGGTATGGGGAGGAACGAAGGCCGTCTCTTATACCCAACTGCTGCAGATGGGTATCATCTTTATCGGCTTGCTTTCAGCGGGTGTAATGGTTGTCCACCTATTACCATCCGATATCGGTTTGGTAAAAGCCCTGCATATAGCGGGAAAATCCGGGAGAGCCAATGCGATTGATTTCTCTTTCGACTGGAATAACCAATATACTTTGTGGAGCGGTTTAATAGGCGGTTTTTTTTTACAATTGTCTTATTTTGGCACCGATCAAAGTCAGGTTGGACGCTACCTGACCGGCTCCTCGATACGCGATAGTCGACTGGGTCTACTAATGAATGGCCTTGTTAAAGTTCCGCTTCAATTTCTGATATTAATGATCGGCGTCCTCGTTTTTGCCTACTATCAGTACAATCAGCCTCCTATTTTTTTTAATAAACTGGAATTAAACAAAATTGAAAAAAGTCCCTATCAATCTGAATTACAGCAGATCAAAGAGCAATTCAATACGGTTTTTCAAGAGAAACATCGTTTAATCAATAAATTGAGCAACGCGTTGGACACGCATTCTGATGCTGAAATTGACGACATCAGAAAAGATTTACATAGCGCCAACCAAAAAACGACCGAAATCAGGGAAGAACTAACCCGCCTCATGCAAAAGAATGACCCGAAAGCAGATACGAATGATAACAATTATATCTTTCTTAATTTCGTCACGGAAAAGCTTCCCAAAGGGCTCGTAGGCATCTTAATAGCCATTGTTTTTTTAGCTTCGATGGGATCAACCGCGAGTGCGCTCAATTCGCTGGCTTCAACATCTGTTATTGACATCTACAAACGATTTATTCATCGGGATGGCAGTGCCAGTAATTATCTAAACGTGTCGAGGCTTATGACCTTATTTTGGGGTATATTTACGATTATCATTGCACTATATGCCAATCGTCTTGGTAATCTCCTTGAAGCGGTCAATATTCTGGGGTCCTTATTTTACGGCACCATCTTGGGCATATTTATTGTTGCCTTTTATATGAAACGCGCGAAGGGAACTGCGACCTTCATTGCTGCTATTTTTGCCGAAATTTTAGTCATTATTTGTTGGCGCGCAGATATGATGGCCTTTTTATGGCTTAATTTAGTCGGTTGTGTCTCGGTCATGTTCTTTGCCACCTTAATCCAGGCTATAATACCTCGCATATCAAAAAATTGATGCCTTAAGACGAAGAATCTAAGTCCTAAAAGTACCCGAGTAAGGGTTAACTGACGGTTGCTTTCACTAAATAAGGTAGTATCTCTTTTTGAAAGGAAACAAAATACTTTCGAACATCGGCCACACTTACGGCCGTAAAAGCGAACGAAAACACAATACTTTTGCTCGACTTAATTAAAAATACTAAGTTTTCTTTAGGTATACCGGGATCAATAATATGGCTCTCGTTAAAAGAACTGATCAGTAAATTCTCCAAATCGTCAGAAAGCGTTTTTAAATACTCTTGTGCATTGGCCGACTCTCGAATGAAATCCCAGCCAATAAATTCATTACAGATGGTATAGGTTAAACGACTGACCTTCAAAATAAGATTACTTAAATACGTGCCTTGATCGGTAGCCGTACTTGGGTTATGTATGAGTTCGTCTACGCCGACCTGAATATAATCCATTAGGATGGCGTGTAAAACCATTTCCTTGCTATCGAAGTATTTATAAATGGTAGCTTTGGCTATTTTAGCCTTTTTCGCGATCTCATTGACGCTGGTTTTGTTATAACCATAGCGTCGGAAGAGATCCTTTGCCGACCGTTTGATACTTTCTTTAATTTTATCTGCTTCCATTTAATTAATAACTCTTATAAGATTCCCATCTCTCCTCACCTGGTAAGGTTTTAACGGTCGCTCAGCCGGAGCCTTTGAAGGCATACCGCTTCTGATATCATATTTCGCACCGCTGCATGGATCTACCAAAATAATACCGGTGTCATCCACATTTACAGCACACTTTTTTTCCGGATTAACTGTACTGCAACGATCGTAGGCTACATAACCGCTTCCTGTATTATAAACAATTATACCGGCAACACCACCGGTTTCCGACACGGCGTAGCCTCCCGCCACCTCCAGTTCGTGGTATTGGGTGGTAGAAAACGTTTGGTTAACAACCACCTCAGGAATCCCATAATAGTCTTTTCCACAGCCGCAGACGATAAAGATCAGCAACGGACATATCTTCCAGAGGAAGCTCTTTGTCTTAAATTGTCTCGGTTTCAAATTGTCTTAAAAAACGTATATCATTTTCAGAAAACAAACGCAAGTCTTTGATTTCATACTTCAAGTTAGTTATGCGCTCAATGCCCATTCCAAAGGCAAAGCCTGTATATTTCTTTGCGTCAATCTTACTGTTTGTTAACACATTCGGATCCACCATACCACATCCTAGGATTTCAACCCAACCGGTGTATTTACACATATTACATCCCGCTCCTTTGCAAATGGTGCAAGAAATGTCCATTTCAGCAGACGGTTCCGTAAAAGGAAAATAAGATGGACGGAAACGAACTTTGGTTCCTTCACCAAAAAGTTCCTGAACAAAATGGTATAAGGTCTGTTTTAAATCAGCAAAAGAAACACCTTCATCGATATATAAACCCTCTATCTGATGGAAAAAACAATGTGCTCGAGCGGATATTGCCTCATTTCTATAGACACGTCCCGGCATAATAGCACGGAAAGGAGGAGTCCCACTTTCCATCATTCGTACTTGCACCGATGAAGTGTGCGTACGGAGTGCAATATCATTACCTTCTTGTTTCCTGATAAAGAAGGTATCCTGCATGTCTCTTGCGGGATGTTCTTCCGGAAAGTTAAGCGCCGTAAAATTATGCCAATCATCTTCAATTTCCGGACCCTCGGCCACAATGAAACCAAGTTTTTTGAAGATTTCCACAATCTCTTTTCGTACAAGGGACAAAGGATGGCGAGTACCAATTTCAAAACCAGGTCCGGGCAAGGTCAAATCCTGTTCTTTCGAATCCTTTGAAGAGTCGGCAGAAACCTCGAATAAATCCTTTGTTTCGGCATATCTTGCTTCTGCCAATTGTTTAAATTCATTCAACACTTTGCCCAAAAGCCGCTTTTCTTCACTCGAAACATTTTTGAACTCTTCAAACAATCCTTTGACGATCCCTTTCGCTACCAAAAATTTCAGTCGATAGTTTTCGACTTCTTGTTGTGAATGAGGAGTCCAATTGTTTATCTCTTCTGTATATTGATTAATTTTTTCCTGTATACTCATTTTTAACTCTTTATAAAATAAACAAAGCCCAGCCAATGGGTCGTTTATTTTTTGCAAACTTAGATAAAATGCTCGAAATTCACGAACAGCAGCGAAGCACCGGCCTTCCTGTTTGCATTAATTAATTCCATACAATTATCAATTTATCTTAACTAGTTAATTACACCCAATTGCTTTCCTACCTTGGTAAAAGCGGTGATTGCTTTGTCTAGATGTTCCTGTTCATGAGCAGCGGATAATTGCACGCGGATCCGGGCCTTTTCTTTAGGAACAACAGGATAATAGAATCCGATTACATAGATCCCTTCTTCCAGCATTTTAGCGGCAAACTCTTGTGCTAATTTAGCATCGTAAAGCATCACCGGAACAATGGGATGGAATCCAGGCTTAATATCAAATCCCGCTTCCGCCATCTTCTCTCTAAAGTACTTGGTATTGTATTCTAGTTTATCCCGTAATGCCGTCGTTTCGCTTAACATATCCAGAACTGCGATAGAAGCGCCGGCAATGGCCGGTGCCAGTGTATTGGAAAACAAATAAGGTCTTGAACGTTGACGAAGCATATCGATGATTTCCTTTTTCCCCGAAGTAAATCCGCCGGAAGCACCACCCAAGGCTTTTCCCAAGGTCCCTGTAATAATATCAATGCGGCTCATAACACCAAAATGCTCGTGTGTACCTCTTCCTGTTTTACCGATAAAGCCCGTGCAATGCGATTCGTCAATCATAACCAAGGCTTCGTATTTATCCGCCAAATCACAGATCTTATCCAGCGGAGCGACCACCCCATCCATCGAGAAAGCACCATCGGTAACAATAATACGATGTCTAGCGCCTTTTGCAGCAATTAATTGCTTTTCCAAATCCTCCATATCCGCATTCTTGTATCGGAAACGTTGTGCTTTACATAGGCGAACGCCGTCTATAATAGACGCATGATTCAATTCATCAGAAATGATGGCGTCTTCTGCTCCAAATAACGGTTCAAAAACACCCCCATTCGCGTCAAAGGCTGCCGCATACAGAATGGTGTCCTCCGTCCCAAGAAACTTAGCTATTTTTGCCTCCAGTTCTTTATGTATATCCTGTGTCCCGCAAATGAATCGTACGGAAGACATGCCGTAACCATGTGTGTCTATTGCTCTTTTTGCAGCATCAATAACTTTTGGATGAGACGAAAGCCCTAAGTAATTATTCGCGCAAAAATTCACAACTTCCTTGCCTCCACTTACTTTTATATCCGCGCCTTGAGGAGTCGTGATAATACGTTCCCGCTTATATAAGCCTGCCTCTTCTATTTCGGCCAATTCTTTTTGCAATACAGGTTGAAGTGTTTTATACATAAATTCAGTGATTTGCGGTAAAAATACAGATTTAATGATAAAAGCTGAAAAGATGATAGAAATGATTATCTTTCGGTAATCGATCTAAACATATAGCGACTCCGATTAGCTATATGTTAAATCTGTGCCGGATTTTTTATCTTTGGAATACTGTAAACCATTATATTTTAAGCCTTATTTTATGAGTAATCTGTTAATACAAAATCTAGTAAAGCAATTACAGGATGTTCAAGACGGTGACCTATGGTTAGATGAAAACTTCATAAAAAAAATTGATACATTAACACCGGAGCAGGCGCTCACTCGGCCCATTCCCGATATACACAGTGTTGCCGAAATCGTTTCACATCTGTTGGAATGGAGAAGGGATTGTATCCGTAAGTTGCAAGGCCAAAAAAGCACATTGACCATAGAAAGCAACGAAAACTGGCGTTCGAACAATGAGTTAAAGCAGATAGGATGGAAAAAACTGAAAGATGATTTTTATGCTTCTCAATACCACTTGATACGCTTGATTGAAATACGGGATGATGCCTTTCTCGCTCAGGAATGCGGTACATACACCTTTCAAGCGCTGTTGGAAGGGATGATACATCACGACCTTTACCATTTAGGCCAAATAGGAATTTCCATTAAACTACTAAAAGTTCATGGTCTTTTAAAATAGCCAATACGGCCTTTAATGCCTATCTCGCCTAGTGCTTAAAGCGTTTAATTAACATACTTTAACAAAAATAAATGTAACCTTTCAGGCTTGCAGACCATCTTAAGAGCATATCTCATATGCTGATGAATCGAATCGTTACCCTTATTTTCTTTCTGTTTACAAATATTGCTGTAGCTCAACAACTAACTTTAAAAGGGTCGATACGCGATGCTGATGGCTTTCCGATACCATTTGCGACTATTGTTAAAGAAGGCTCTTCGATTGGCACCTCGGCAAATAAAGAGGGACATTTTAACCTATCGCTACCGGAAGGCCGGCACCAATTAAGTATTTCGGCAGTTGGCTACAAGCAAAAAACAATCACCGTGAAACCGCCTCAACACGACAGTCTTATCATTCACTTAGATGGAGAGATTTTCACATTACAGGAGGTAGTTATCGGAAACCGGGAAGACCCCGCTTATTCCATCATTAGAAAGGCAATAAAGAAAAGGCCCTATTATTTAAAAGAAACAGGCCCCTATCACGCACATGTATATATAAAAGGCTTGCAACGTTTACTTAAAGCACCAAAGAAATTCTTTGGTGTTGATATGAACGAAATTGGAGAAGAAATTGGCCTGGATTCTGCAAGAAGAGGCATCATTTATTTATCTGAATCGGAGTCCAAGATTACCGTCAATCCGCCCAAGGATTTCAAGGAAGAGATGATCAGTTCCAAAATTTCAGGCGATAATAAAGCCTTTAGTTTCAATAGGGCCTCTGAGCTTCAACTTAATTTTTACGAGAACTACCAACATATTGTTGAAGGTTTGAGTAACAGGCCCTTTATTTCTCCCATTGCCGATAATGCTTTAGCATATTATCGATATCAATATCTAGGCACCGCAGAAGAGAAAGGGAAGACGATTATCAAAATTAAAGTAATTCCTAAAAGAAAGGCAGAGCCACTTTATAAAGGCAATATATATATTATTGAAGGTGAATGGCGTATTCATAGTGTGAATTTTCTACTTGATAAGGAGTCGAGCATCAACTTTGTCGATTCGTTGAATCTCAAACAGCTTTATACAGAAGTAACGGAAAACAAATGGATGCCTTCTAATATCCAATTGGATTTTAAGGCTGGTCTACTTGCCTTTCAAGTTGGTGGTTATTTTACGGCTATTTATCAAAACTATACCTTTATCGATGCGCCCGATAAGAGACTTTTTCGGGAGGTATTATCTATAAGTGGAGACGTGAATAAGAAAGACAGCCTGTATTGGGCGAAGAACAGGCCAGTTCCATTAAGTCCGGAAGAACAAAAAGACTATATAGCAAAAGATAGTTTATATCGTTTTCATCAATCGAAAGCGTATTTGGACTCCATCGACAGAAAGAATAATCGCTTCAAACCACTGACATTTCTAACGAGTGGGTATAACTACCGCAATCGTTATAAGAAAGAATCCATTCGCTTTAACGGCCTCTTAACATCAATGCTCTTTAATAGCGTTGAAGGTTTGGCGATTAATTACGGTATAAATTACAATCGACAACTCGACAGCGGGCTAAATCGATATTTTCGTATAAATGGACGCATTCGATATGGATTTGCAAACAAACACCTCAATGGTATCGTGAGCACGGATCTTCCTGTTAAGAATCAAACCTTCGTACTATCTGGCGGTAGGGATGTCCTCGATCTAAACAACCAGGGTTCACTTCCCACTTTATTAAATAGCCTGTACACCTTATTTGTCGGGGAAAATTATCAAAAACTCTACGAAAAAACCTTTGCTTCCATAGCGTGGAGCAATACCTTGCCGGGCAATATTAAAATCAGCCTGCAAGCGGAATGGTCAAACCGCCATTGGCTACCCAATGCTAGCGATTTTACGTTCCGGGATCGTAATTCAAATAAGCTTACCTCCAACAATCCCTTACAACCGGACGCCGACGTTCCGCTTTTCACAGACAATAAATCCACAAAAGTCCGGGTCGGTTTAAGTTATGACTTTTCAAATCGTTATGCCATGTACCCAACGGGCAAACGTTATCTGGTTTCTAAATATCCAACCTTTGGTATCCAATATACTAAAGGCATTAAGAATGTCTTAGGCTCAGATGTCGATTACGATTTGCTTACCACAAGTGTTCAAAAAAACAATATGGGCCTAGGTCTATACGGCAAGGTGTCCTTTTCAGTTACCGCTGGAAGCTTTTTTAACAATAAGCAGCTTTTTTATCCGGATTACAAACACTTTAATGGAAATAGAATCTTACTCGTTGACCAGCAGCTAAGTTCCTTTTTAGCCTTAGATTATTATCAGTACAGCACCCCTTCCAATTTCGTGGAAGCCCATATGGAGTATAATCTCGGCGGTATGTTCGTCAGTAAGGTACCCCTATTACGAAAGCTGAAGCTTGAAGAGCTTATTGGATTGCATTACCTACACACGTCTGAATTAAGTAATTACAGTGAATTGCATGTTGGTTTACAATGGAAAATGATCCGACTAATGTATGCGCATTCAAGAAGTGCTGCCCAGCCCCTCAATCAAACAAATACATTAAGGATAGCCTTAAAACTATTTTAGTGGGGAGGTCGTTAGTCGAAGCGTACTTCATACAATCGACGCTTTTAGACTGGTATTTCTGCAAGCTATTTAAGAATCTACACTATAGCGTAGTGTAAAAAATCAACTCCTCTTCGCGAATGTCGTGCATTTTATCTAAGTTTGAGTATGCCCGAAATAATTGCAGATAAAACTATCTTTTCATTGGCGGAGGTAGCTCGCAGCATCCAAAAGACAATAGCAGACCGCTATAAAAGCTTGTATTGGATAAAGGCTGAAATGAACAAACTAAATCACTATTCTCATTCAGGTCATTGTTATCCCGAGCTGTTGGAGAAGCTAGAGGGAAAGGTCATTGCAGAAATTCGGGCAACATTATGGAAAAGCGACTATGAGCGTATTAATCAGCGTTTTGTCGAAATCATTAAAGAGCCATTAAAGAATGGGATCAATATACTTTTACAAGCATCAATTAGCTACGATCCTGTACATGGATTGAGCCTACATATTGTCGATATCGACCCTTCGTACTCGTTAGGAGAATTGGAACGAGAAAAACAGGCCAGTATTGCTTTGCTGAAAGAAGAGGGCCTTTTTGAGGCAAACAAACTGTTGCCTTTTCCTTTACTGCCTAAACGTATCGCCATCGTTTCGGTAGAAACGAGTAAAGGCTTAGCCGATTTTTTAAAGATTATCGATCATAATTCTTTCGGTTATCGTTTCGAGTACGAGTTGTTCCCGGCTCTTTTGCAGGGTGAAAAATCCGTGATCTCCATCATCGATCAGCTAGCCAAGATCCGTTTACAACTGCAACGTTTTGATGTCGTTGCGATCATAAGAGGAGGTGGAGGAGAGGTTGGTTTAAGCTCTTACAACAATGTGTTATTAGCGAAAGCCATTGCCACTTTTCCTATCCCTGTAATAACCGGAATTGGCCATGCGACCAATGAGACCGTTTCAGAGCTAGTTGCCTATAAAAATGCCATCACGCCCAGCGCGTTGGCTGATTATCTTTTACAACATTTTCACAACTTTGCTCGCCCGGTAACCTATGCGGAACAGGTACTTCGATTGAAAACGCGGCAGCTCTTCGATAATCAGCAACAATTGCTAAATAACAACATCCGCTATTTTAGAATGGCGAGCTTGAATATGTTACATGAAAACAAGCATCAATTAGCGAATTTACGTAACCGTACACTTCAACAAAGCAAATATCAACTGATCCAGGAGAAAGGATCGTTTCAACGCCTTAAAAGCCAATTATCCACGCAGTCAAAGCGCACTTTAATGGAAGAAAAACAGGCCATCACTTTTCTAGGACAACGATTGAAACGTGAGAACCTCCATTTAAGCAAGCGTTCAAGACAGGTAATTCGGCAAATCAGAGATCAACTAATCCGCCAAAGCCATCAAATCGCAAAAAAGCACCATGCAGCTCTCACAACATTACATAAAAATCTAGCACCTGGCATCAAGAGATTATTAGTGGAAGCGACTAAATCACTGGACAATCAAGAGCGCCACCTATCTATACTCGACCCACAACATGTACTTAAAAGAGGGTATAGCATCATGCTTTTTCAGGGAAAAGCTGTAACTGATGCGCAGGTCTTGAAGGTGGGCGATAAGGTAAAGACGATTTTAGCATTTGGCGAAACAGATAGTCAGGTTACTTTTGTAAACGAAATAAAGAAATAAAATGGATAAGCAATTAAGCTATACATCAGCATTTGAAGAACTTCAGACAATTGTGGAAGAAATCGAAGATGGAGAAATTACGGTAGACGAGCTTTCAAACAAAGTGAAGCGTGCGGCATTGTTAATCAAAATCTGCAAAAGTAAACTAACTGAAACCGAAGCAGACGTCAATAAGATTTTGGAGGATCTGGACAATGAAAATTTGAAGGAAGATGAATAGAATGCATCAAGAATAAGAATGTTATGAAACGATTTGTTCTATTAATCGGGCTCCTATGGTTTTCTTTCGTTATTACATCGAAAGCACAAACATCAACAGATCGGACGACGCTTTGGGAATTCACGGGAAATGGCCTTTCGACCCCCTCTTACCTGTTTGGCACTTTCCATCTTTTATGTCCGGATGATTTAATTTTTACAGAGGCCCTCAAGCAAAAGCTCGAAGCAAGTCAACAATTATACCTTGAGCTGGATTTTTCGGATCCTCAGATCGGTATGAAAATGATGGAAAATATGCGCATGCGAGGCAAGACATACCATGATTTATATGATAGCCTAACCTATCGCCAGGTAAGTGACAGCCTGGAAAAAATAGCGCATATTCGTCTGGAAACACTAAATAACATGAAGCCCTTTGGCCTATATTCCATTGTTTTAATGGGTGCATTACAATGTCAGCCCGCTAGCTGGGAATTGCAATTGGTGGATTTAGCAAAAGCCAAAGGTATGAATATCGCCGGCTTAGAAACGGTAGAGAGCCAGGCTGCGCTTTTTGATACGATTCCTTATAAAGTTCAAGCAGAACAACTAAAAGAAATGGTATTTAATTTGGACAGCACGGCTACGGAAATAAACGAGCTTATCAACTTTTATAAAAGCCAGGATATCCACACCTTGCACAGTCGAACAATAGCTGATCCGCTCATGCAGGATTATTTAGACCTAATGCTGTACAATAGAAACGCCAATTGGATTTCCATTATAGAAGAAAGTGCAAAATCTCAAGCCACCTTCTTTGCTTTTGGGGCCGGTCATTTGGCTGGGGATAAAGGTGTTATTAATCTTTTGAGAAAAAGAGGGTACACAGTAAAACCCGTGTATTGATAAACAAAAGAGGGGATCTAAAAACGAATTTTTAGCTCCCCTCTTTTATTAGTTCTATATTTCACATTTATTCGCTATACCCAACCCCCATATTCTGAAACATAAAAGCCCATTTATCGGCTTGTTCCTGAATAATCATAGCTGTTGGTTTACCTGCACCGTGTCCGGCCTTCGTTTCGATTCGAATCAATACCGGATTGGTTCCCTTATTGTATTCCTGCAAGCGCGCCGCAAATTTGAAACTATGAGCAGGCACAACTCGGTCGTCATGATCGGCTGTTGTTACCATCGTTGCCGGGTATTCAATCCCTTCTTTTAATGCATGATAGGGCGAATATTTATACAAATAATCAAACATTTCTTTATTATCATCCGCGGTTCCGTAATCGTAGGCCCAACCAGCGCCGGCCGTAAATTTGTGATAACGTAACATATCCAGAACACCCACCGCAGGGAAGGCGACTTTATATAAATCCGGTCGTTGCGTCATAGCGGCGCCGACAAGTAAACCACCATTGGATCCACCGGAAATTGCCAGACGCTCTTTTGATGTATAGTTTTCTTTAATGAGGTATTCGGCGGCGGCTATAAAGTCATCAAACACGTTCTGTTTCTTCAATTTAGTTCCTGCTAAGTGCCATTTTTCTCCATATTCGCCGCCGCCACGCAAATTGGCTACTGCATAAACAACTCCTTGTT
>Ga0079224_100008297_pt1 | contig 14064 bp, 10 predicted proteins | sample Stecom2015_FD_80414 | JGI IMG/M metagenome (GOLD analysis project Ga0079224, IMG submission 80414) | Agricultural soil microbial communities from Utah to study Nitrogen management - Steer compost 2015 | ecosystem: Environmental > Terrestrial > Soil > Agricultural land | place: USA: Utah... | reverse complement strand
GTGCAGTCGCGGGTCAAGCAGATGAAGGGGCCGATCCTGTGCCTGGTCGGCCCGCCGGGCGTGGGCAAGACCTCGCTGGGCCAGTCCATCGCCAAGGCCACCAACCGCAAGTTCGTGCGCATGTCGCTCGGCGGCGTGCGCGACGAGGCCGAGATCCGCGGTCACCGCCGTACCTACATCGGCTCGATGCCGGGCCGCATCGTCCAGAACCTGGCCAAGGCCGGGACGAAGAACCCGCTGTTCGTGCTCGACGAGATCGACAAGATGAGCATGGACTTCCGCGGCGACCCGTCTTCGGCCCTGCTCGAGGTGCTGGATCCGGAGCAGAACAACGCCTTCAACGACCACTACCTCGAGGTCGACCTCGACCTGAGCGAAGTGATGTTCGTGGCCACGGCCAACTCGCTGAACATCCCCGGCCCGCTGCTGGACCGCATGGAGGTGATCCGCATCCCCGGCTACACCGAGGACGAGAAGCTGAACATCGCCCTGCGTTACCTGCTGCCCAAGCAGCTCAAGGCCAATGGCCTCAAGCCCGGCGAGCTCAAGGTCAGCGAGGCGGCGGTGCGCGACATCGTCCGCTACTACACCCGCGAATCCGGCGTCCGCAACCTGGAGCGCGAGATCTCCAAGATCTGTCGCAAGGTGGTCAAGGAAATTGCCCTGGCCGGCCCGCGCAAGTCCGGCAAGGCCCGGGCCGTGCACGTCAGCCCGAAGAACCTGGACAAGTACCTGGGCGTGCAGCGCTACGATTTCGGCCGCGCCGAGGAGCAGAGCGAAGTCGGCCTGGTCACCGGCCTGGCCTGGACCGAGGTCGGCGGCGACCTGCTGCAGATCGAGGCCACCCTCATCCCGGGCAAGGGCCAGCTGATCCTGACCGGCCAGCTTGGCGACGTCATGCAGGAGTCGGTGAAGGCCGCCTACAGCGTCGTCCGCTCGCGGACCGAACGCCTGGGCCTGGACTCGGAGTTCCACCAGAAGTTCGACACCCACGTGCACGTCCCCGAAGGCGCCACGCCCAAGGACGGCCCCAGCGCCGGCATCGCCATGGTCACGGCCCTGGTGTCGGTGCTGTCCGGCGTGCCGGTGCGGGCCGACCTGGCCATGACCGGCGAGATCACCCTTCGCGGGCGTGTGTTGCCGATCGGCGGTCTCAAGGAGAAGTTGCTGGCGGCGCTGCGGGGCGGGATCCGCACCGTGCTCATTCCCGAGGAGAACCGCAAAGACCTTGCGGACATCCCCAAGAACGTCACCCAAGGCCTTGAGATCATTCCGGTCAAATGGATCGATCAGGTGCTGGATGTTGCACTGGTCCGGCCGCTGGCGCCGGGCGCCGAGGCTGGCCCGGATCCCGAACCGGCCGACGGGCAGGGTGCCAAGGGCACCGGCACCAGCGCGATCACGCACTGATCGGCAAGTATTTCAAGTGGCTGAAAGCCGCATGGATAGCGGCTTTCGCGTATTGCGCGGTGCATAGGCCGCTGGTATAAATCCTTGCATCCGCCGTGTCTGCCAGGATGCGATGCGTCGGTGCAGGTGGATCGGGATAGCACGCAGGGGCCGAGAGTCCGGGCTTCCCGGTTTTTCAGAACGCGGGTTCCACTCGCTCAGGGAGTCAATGATGAACAAAGCCGAATTTGTGAGCGCCGTCGCCGACGCCGCCGAGCTGTCCAAGGCCGACGCCGGCCGTGCTGTCGATGCGATGGTGGATGTGATCACCAAGGCGCTCAGGAAGGGCGACACCGTTACGCTGGTCGGCTTCGGTACCTTCTCGGTGCGCAAGCGCGCCGCCCGGACCGGCCGCAACCCCCAGACCGGCGACACCATCAAGATCAAGGCGTCCAAGAACCCCGCCTTCAAGGCTGGCAAAGCCCTCAAGGATGCTGTAAACTGAGCGTCTTCCTTGGCAGGGGTGCTTAGCTCAGCGGTAGAGCGTCGCCCTTACAAGGCGAGGGTCGGGGGTTCGAAACCCTCAGCACCCACCACCGGTTTTCGGCGGAGTGGTAGTTCAGTTGGTTAGAATGCTGGCCTGTCACGCCGGAGGTCGCGGGTTCGAGTCCCGTCCACTCCGCCACTAGAACTGGAAACGCCCGCGGACCTCCGCGGGCGTTTTCTTTTCCGGCCTGCCGGCCTAGCTCCGCGCGGGCATGGGCTGATAGGCTAGCGGACCGCCCGGGCTGCCTGCCGGGCGCCCGCTTTCCGGCCCGGGGCTCTGGTCCGGGCCTCCAACACGGCTTCCGAAATCACGGCTTCCGAAATGCTGCAGAAGATTCGCGAAAAGTCCACCGGCTGGCTGGCTTTCATCATCCTCGGCCTGATCATCGTCACGATGGCCTTCTGGGGCCTGGAATCCTACTTCTCGCCCAAGATCGAGAGCTGGGTCGCCAAGATCACCGGGCCGGCCAAGATCCTCGGCTACGGGGCGCAGGAACAGGAAATCGGCACCGAGCAGTTCCGCCGCCGCTTCGAAGCGGTGCGCGCCTCGACCCGCGAGCTGCAGGGGGATGCCTTCGACCCCATCGCCTTCGAGAGCCTGGAGAACAAGCGGCGCGTGCTGGACGCACTGGTGGACGAAGCGCTGATGGCGATGGTGGCCGAGCGCACCGGCATCTCGGTTTCCGAGGCCGAGGCCGCCGAGGAACTCAAGCGGATGCCCGAATTCCAGGCGGCGGAGGGCCGCTACAGCGCCGACCTCTACCGCATCGGCCTGGCCCAGCGCGGCATGACCCACGGCCAGTTCATGGCCCTGGTCCGCAGCGACATGGCGCAGCGGATGCTGCCGACCCAACTGGTCGACACCGCCCTGGCCAGCAGCGCCGACATCGACGACTACCTGCGCATCAGCCAGCAGTCCCGCGACCTGCGCCTGATCGACCTGCCGACCCCGTCGCTGGAGGGTGGGCCGGCCGACGAGGCCGAGCTGCGCGAGTGGTACCAGACGCACATCGAGCGCTACCGCAGCCCCGAGCAGGTGGCCATCGAATACGTGGAAATCGATGCCGCCAAGCTGGACATTCCGGCCACGCCGGATGAGGAAACCCTGCGCCAGCGCTACCAGGACAACCGTGCCCGTTTCGTCGCCGAGCCGACCCGCACCGCCTCGCACATCCTGGTGATGGTGTCCGCCGATGCCGACCAGGACGAGGTCGATGCCGCCCGCGAGCGCGCCGAGGCCCTGGCCGCGCGCGCACGCGCGCCGGGTGCCGATTTCGCCGCCATCGCCCGTGAGGCCTCCGAGGACCTGGGTTCCCGCGATGCCGGCGGCGACCTGGGCGTGGTCGAAAAGGGCGTATTCCCCGAGGCCTTCGAACGGGCGCTGTTCGCCCTGCAGAAGGGCCAGGTCAGCGACCCGGTCCGGACCCCGGACGGCTGGCACGTGATCTGGCTGCGCGACATGACCGAAGGGCACGAGCGGCCCTTCGAGGAAGTGCGTGCCGAGCTCGAAGCCGAGTACCGGGCCACCGAGCGCGAGCGTCGTTACAGCGAGATCGCCGGCGACCTGATGGATGCGATCTACCGGGATCCGACCGCGCTGCAGCCCAGCGCCGAGCAGTTCGGCCTTGAGGTCCGGCAGACCGGCCTGTTCAGCCGCGCCGGCGGCGAGGACATCGCCGCCCACCCGGAGGTGGTCAAGGCGGCCTTCGCCGACAGCCAGCGCCTGGAGCGCCAGGTCAGCGACGCCATCGACCTGGGCGATGAGCACATGCTGGTGCTGCGGGTGATCGAGCACGTGCCGGAGGCCGACCTGCCCTTCGAAGAGGTGCAGGACCGGGTCCGCGCCGACCACACCGCCGACCGCCTGGCCACCGCCGCCAAGGCCCAGGCCGATGCCCTGCTGGAGCGCGCCCGCGCCGGCGAAGCGCTGGACGACCTGGCTGCCGAGGTCACCCGCACCGTGGCCGAGCTGCCGGGCGTGAACCGGCAGGCGCCGCTGCCCCCGGCCCTGATCGAGGTCGCCTTCTCGCTGGCGCCGCCGGAGGAGGGCAAGCCCAGTGTCGGCATCGCCCGCATCAGCGACGACCGCTACGCCCTGATCGCCGTCGACCAGGTGACGCCGGGCGACCCGGAGAGCATCGACGAGGAAACCCGCGCCATGCTGCGCGAGCAGCTGGCCCAGGCCCGCGGCCTGACCGAGCAGCAGGAATACCTGCAGGCCCTGCGCCGCTACTACACCGTGCAGGTGGCCGAAGACCGGCTCTGAGGCGCCGGTTCGGGCAATGAAAAGGCCGGCCCCCGACGGGGCCGGCCCCAGTTGCCGGCAAGTGCCGCGGCCGTGCTTACTCGCCGCCGATCCCGGTCATGCCCAGGATGTTGTAGCCGGCATCCACATAGGTGACCTCGCCGGTCACGCCCGCGGCCAGGTCCGAACACAGGAAGGCGGCGACGTTGCCGACGTCCTCGATAGTGACCGTGCGCCGCAGCGGCGCGGCTTCCTCGACATGGCCGAGCATCTTGCGGAAGTTGGCGATGCCGGCCGCCGCCAGGGTCTTGATCGGGCCGGCGGAAATGGCGTTCACGCGGGTGCCCTCGGGGCCCAGGTTCATGGCCAGGTAGCGCACGCTGGCCTCCAGCGAGGCCTTGGCCAGGCCCATCATGTTGTAGTTGGCCAGGGCCCGTTCCGAGCCCAGGTAGGTCAGGGTCAGCAGGGAGCCGTTGCGGCCCTTCATCATCGGCCGGGCCGCCTTGGCAAGGGCCGGGAAGGAGTAGGCCGAAATGTCGTGGGCGATGCGGAAGTTCTCCCGGGTCATGCCGTCCAGGAACTCGCCCTCGATCGCCTCGCGCGGGGCAAAGCCGACCGAGTGCACCAGGATGTCCAGGCCGTCCCAGTGCTTGCCCAGGTGTGCGAACGCCTGGTCGATCTGGCCATCGTCGGTCACATCCAGCGGCAGCACGATGTTGGAGCCGCAGGCCTTGGCGGCCTCCTCCACCCGCGACTTGAGCTTGTCGTTCTGGTAGGTGAAGGCCAGTTCGGCGCCTTCCCGGTGCATGGCCTCGGCGATGCCGGAGGCGATCGAGCGCTGGCTGGCGATGCCGACGATGAGGGCACGCTTGCCCGACAGGAAACCCATGTTCATTCCTCCCAATGCCGCCTCCATGGCGGCGGAATACGGCCTAGTGTCGCCCGCGTGGGGCCATACCGCCAAGCATGGCCGGCCGGCGGGGCGGTGTCAGGGATCGACCTGCAACAGGCGGCCCGGGCGCAGGATGCTGCGCGCATCCAGGCCGTTGAGTGCGTACAGCTGCCTGAGCGGCACGCCGTAACGGGCGGCGATGGCGGACAGGGTGTCGCCGGGCCTGATTTCGTGCTGGCGGGGTGCCGGCGCCGGCGGCAGGGTGGACGGGTCCGGCGGGCCGGCGGCCAGACGCTCCCGGACCGTCGCGGTATCGGGCACCAGCAGTGCCCGGCCGGCACCAGCGGGCACCGGCCGGCCGGCGCGAAAGGCCGGATTGAGGCTGCGCAAGCGGCGCGCATCCGCGCCCAGCCAGGCGGCGGCCTGTTCCAGGCCGTGCAGCGGTTCGGGCAGGTCCACTCGCCGCAGCGGCGTGAAGCGGGCCTCCCCGGGCAGGACGAGGCCCTGGCGTTCGGGTTCGGCGATCAGGCAGGCGAGGGCGCGCAGCTTGGCGACGTAGGCATAGGTGGTGTGCGCCAGCCCGGCCGGCAGCCGTTCCTCGCCGGACACCTTCCGGCCACCGTTGGCGCGGAACGCGCGCAGGATGCGGAACTCGCCGGCGTTGTAGGCCATGGCCACGGCACGCCAGTCGCCGTCGAAGCGCCGGTTCAGGGCTTCAAGATAGGCCAGGGCGGCATCGGTGGCTTCGGCGGGGTTGAAGCGGCCGTCATAGCCGGCCCCGATACGGACGCCGTGGTGGCGGGCGGTGGCCGGCATCAGCTGCCAGAGCCCGGCCGGGCCGCCAGGGCCAACCGCCTCCGGCCGGTACCAGCTCTCGACGATCGGAATCAGGGCGTACTCCGCCGGCAGCCCGCGCGCCTGCAGCTCGGCGGCGACGTGGGCGAGCAGGGGCAGGATCCGTTCCAACTGGGCGGCGAAGCGCTCCGGATGGCCGGCATAGCGCTTGCGCCAGGCCTGGTTGTGCGCGCCCTCGATGCAGGCGGGGGCCTGGAAGCTTGCGGCCAGGTGGTCGAAGACCTGGGTGCCGGTATGCCAGGGTGCCTGGCCGCTGTGGTCGGCCGTACCGGCGCCCGCCGCCGCTGCAGTGGCGGTGGCCGTGCCGGCGTCGGTGGGGGTTGCGCCAGGGGCACCGACGGCGCCGTCATCGGCGGCCCGGCCGGCATCGGCCAGCGCTGCCCCGGCGCCCGGCGCCGCCACCGGCGCCGGGCGCAGGTCCGCTGGCCGGCAGGCGGCCAGCAGCATCGTCAGGCAGAACCCGAGCGCCAGGCCGCGCCGGCTCATCCGCGGAATTCGTCCTTCCAGGCCCGCAGGCTGGCGAAGGCCTCGAGCCGGTCGCGCGGCGGCCGCCCCAGGCGCTGCGCCAGGCTGGCCTGCACGCCGGCGGCCTCGAGCCGCAGGAAGGGATTGCCGGCACGCTCCCGCGCCAGGGTGCTGGGCAGGCTGGGACGGCCGGCGGCGCGCAGGGCGCGGACCTCCGCCAGGTGGGCATCGCGGGCCGGATTGTCCGGCTCGACGGCGCAGGCGAAGCGGCCGTTGGCCTCGGTGTACTCGTGGGTACAGCAGACCAGGGTGTCGGCCGGCAGCGCCGCCAGCCGCTCCAGCGAGGCCAGCATCTGCGCCGGGCTGCCTTCGAACAGGCGGCCGCAGCCCAGGCTGAACAGGGTGTCGCCGCAGAACAGGTGGCCGGCGCCGGCATAGGCGACATGGCTGAGCGTGTGGCCCGGCACCTCCATCACCGCCAGCCTTGCGCCCAGCCCGGGCAGCTCGACCTGGTCGCCTTCGCGCACGCGGGTGCACGCCAGCGCGATCCGCGCCTCCTCCGGCGCGTACACCGGCAGGCCCAGCCGCTGCTGCAGCTCCGGAATGCCGCCGATGTGGTCGGCATGGTGGTGGGTGACCAGGATCGCTTCCGGCCGCAGCCCCCGCTCGACCGCCTCCAGCACCGGCGCCGCGTCGCCCGGGTCGACCACTGCCGCGGCCCCATCGGCGCCCGTCAGCAGCCAGATGTAGTTGTCGGCGAGGGCGGGAAGGGGGATGGCTTGCAACACGGGATGACCGTTCGGCGGCGATGGCGCAGAATCCCGACCATGCCCCCGGCCCCGCAGTCACGTCAATCCGAATCCGGTCCCGGGGATTGGTTCGGTCGAGAGCCTGCACGACGCCTGGTCCAGGACGTGCAGCGCGAGGCCGTGCCCGAGCTCACCCGGGTCTTCGGCCACTCCGGCCTGTTCCTGCGGCCGTCGGCGGTGGTTCCCGAGGGCCTGTCGGGCAACATGCTCGCCCAGGTGCTCAGCCTGCATCGGCGGGGCGGCCGGCTGGACGGGCAGTTCGCCTGCGAGGACAGCGCCCTGCCGCTGGCCTCGGGCAGCCTGGCCCTGGTCTATGCGCTGTTCGTCCTGGAGAGTTCGCCGGCGCCGCGGGAACTGCTGCGGGAAATGGCGCGGGTGCTCAAGCCGGAAGGCACCCTGCTGCTGCTGGCGCTCAATCCCTGGTCGCCGGCCAGCCTGCGCTGGCGCTGGCAGGGGCCGCGGACGGTGGTGCCGGCCTGGTTGCGCGTGGAGCTGGCCGCCGCCGGCCTGGAACTGGTGCGCAGCCGCCCCCTGGGCCCGTACTGGAGCGGCCGCGACCGGCTGGAGCTGCGGCCCGAGCGGGTGCGGCCGACCGACCGGCTGCGCGCCGCCCGGCTCTGGGTCGCGCGCAGGCGCGAGGCGGGCCTGACGCCGCTGCGCTCGCGCGCAGGCCTGGCGCTGCGGCCGGGCATCAGCGCCGGATGATGTCGATGCAATGAGGGCAAGGAAGCACGAATGAAGCACGTGGAAATCCATACCGATGGCGCCTGCCTGGGCAATCCCGGCCCGGGCGGCTGGGCGGCCCTGCTGCGGCACGGCCGGCGCGAGCGCGAGCTGGCCGGTGGCGAGGCGCAGACCACCAACAACCGCATGGAACTGATGGCCGCGATCATGGCCCTGGAGGCCTTGAAGGAACCCTGCGCCGTCACCCTGCATACCGACTCGCGCTACGTGCAACAGGGCATCTCGGAGTGGCTGCCCAACTGGATCCGCCGCGGCTGGAAGACCGCCGGCGGCGATCCGGTCAAGAACCAGGATCTCTGGCAGCGCCTGGATGCCGCCACCCGCCGGCATCAGGTAGGCTGGCGCTGGGTCAAGGGCCACGCCGGCCATCCCGACAACGAGCGGGTGGACCAGCTGGCGCGGGCCGAAGCGGAAAAATTCAGGTAAGCCACACGCATGCGCCAAGTCGTACTGGACACCGAGACCACCGGCCTTTCCTGGGAGAAGGGCAACCGCATCGTCGAGATCGGCTGCATCGAGCTGCTGGAGCGGCGCAAGACCGGCCGGCACTTCCACCGCTACTTCAACCCCGAGCGCGACATGGAGGCCGGCGCCCAGGAAGTCACCGGCCTGAGCCTGGAGTTCCTGCGCGAAAAGCCGTTGTTCGCCTCGGCGGTGGAGGAGTTCCTGGCGTTCATCCGCGATGCCGAGCTGATCATCCACAACGCCAGCTTCGACGTCGGCTTCCTCGACTACGAGCTGTCGTTGGCCGGCACGCACTACGGCCGCATCAGCGACCACGCCACGGTGCTGGACACCCTGGCGATGGCACGCGAGCGCTACCCCGGCCAGCGCAACTCGCTCGATGCCCTGTGCCGGCGCCTGGGCGTGGACAACACCCACCGCAAGCTGCATGGCGCCCTGCTGGACGCCGAGTTGCTGGCCGAGGTCTACCTCGGCATGACCTCGGGCCAGGCCGACCTGGTCCTGGCGGTGGGCGGCGAGGGCGCGGTGACGGCAGCCGGCACCAGGCCGGCGCCGGCGCCGTTGCCGGCGGGGCCGCGGCGGGTGCTGCGGGCCAGCGAGGCCGAGCGCGCCGCCCACGAGGCGCGGCTGGAGAAGATCGCCGCCAAGGCCGGCGGCGCGCTTGTCTGGGCCAGGTCCTGAAGCACCGTGGGCCGGGCTTTCGGTAATAATCGGCCCGCGCCCCGGAGCCCTGGCCGGGTCACGATGCGGAGGTCGGGTTGAACGCCACCGTCCTGCTCAGTTCGGTCGACATCAACATTCCCGGTTACCGGATCATCCGGCCGATCGGCGAGGGCGGCATGGCCTCGGTGTTCCTGGCCGTGCAGGAATCGCTCGACCGCGAGGTGGCGCTGAAGGTGATGTCGCCGGCGCTGGCGGCCAACAGCGAGTTCGCCGGCCGCTTCCTCAGCGAGGGCCGGATCACCGCCAAGCTGCAGCATCCGAACCTGGTCACCATCTACGACATCGGCAGCCACGCCGGCGTCTACTACCTGGCCGCGGAGTACATCCCCGGCGGCACGCTCAAGGAACGCATCGCCGAAGGCGGCCTGAGCGTGGCGGAGATCCTCGACATCGCGGCCGACATCGCCAGCGGCCTGGACTTCGCCCACGAGAAGGGCTTCGTGCACCGGGACGTGAAGCCGGCCAACATCCTGTTCCGCGATGACGGCCGGGTGGTGCTGGCGGACTTCGGCATCGCCAAGGCCCTGGATGGCAGCGGCGGCGCCACCGTCGCCGGCGCCTCGATCGGCACGCCCGACTACATGAGCCCGGAGCAGGCCCGCGGCGAGGCGGTGGATGGCCGCTCCGACCTCTACAGCCTGGGGACGGTGCTGTACGAGATGCTCACCGGGCAGACGCCCTACCAGTCCACCGACCCCTTCACCGTGGCCCTGATGCACGTTACCCACCCGCTGCCCGAGCTGCCGGCGCCGCATGCCTGGTTGCAGCCGCTGCTGGAAGGGCTGATGGCCAAGGAGGCGGGCCAGCGCTTCAACACCGGCGCCGCCTTCATCGAGGCCCTGCACCGGCAGGTGGCCGAGGCGCCGCCGGGCGCGGTGGAGTCGCGGACCGAGCGACGGGGCGGGCAGCGGCTTTCCGGCAGCGCCGCCGCCACCCAGCAACGCACCCGCATCCGTCACGACGGGGATGGTGGCCGGCCGGCCTGGTGGCTGCCGGCCGGCGGCGCCGGCGTCTTGCTGCTGGCGCTGGCCACCTGGTGGCTGTGGCCGGGCGGGCAGGGCGACGAGCCGGCGGCACCGGGCACCGACCCCGCGCTTGCCGGCACGGGCGAGCGGGCGCTGCCGGACGGCTTCCAGCGGCCGCCGCCGAATGGCACGCCGGACGCCACCGAGATCGAGCGCCTGCTCAATGCCGGCGACGAAATGCTGGACTACGGCACCCGGCTCAACCCGGGCCGCAAGCTGACCCTGCCCGAGGACGACAGCGCGCTGGGCTACTACCGCCGGGTCCTGGCCCTGGATCCGGACAATGCCCGCGCCCGCGCCGGCATCGCCGCCCTGCTGGCCTTCTACCGCAGCTACGCGCACCGGGCCTGCTCGGCCGGCAGCTGGACCCAATGCGGCATCATCGTCCGCGCCGGCCTCGGCGTGGACCGCCAGGACAGCTACCTGCTGCAGTTGCAGGACGCGGTGGCCGAGGGCGAGGCCGGAGGCGATCCCGAGCTGCCACCGGCGCCGCCGGCGGGCTGAGTCCACGGGGAAAACCGGGGAACGGGGCGCCGCGCTCAGCTGCGGCGAAGCAGGACCACGGTGACGTTGTCCGAACCACCGGCGTCCAACGCCGCCGACACCAGGTGGTCCACGCACTCCTGCGCCGACAGGTCGCCGCGCCCGAGCAGGGCGGCGATGCCGGCATCGTCCACTTCCTCGGTCAGGCCGTCGCTGCACAGGAGCAGTTGCTGGCCCGGGCGCAATTCGCCGGCCAGGGTTTCCACCTTGAGGCTCTGCGGGTCGGTCACGCCGAGCGCCTGGGTGACGACATTGCGGTGCGGGTGGGCACGGGCCTGCTCGGCGGTGATGGCGCCCTGGTCGATCAGCTCCTGCACGTAGCTGTGGTCGGAGGAGAGCTGGCGCAGCTGGCCGTTCCACAGGTAGGCGCGGCTGTCGCCGACCCAGGCCAGCTCGAAGCGGCTGTCGCGGATACGCAGCGCCACCACCGTGGTTCCCATCGGCAGGCTTTCGCCGCGCTGGCGGCTGTGCCGGATGATGTCCTCATCGGCCTTGCGGATGGCCTCGGCCAGGGAGCGGCCGGCCCTCACCTCGCGCACCACGGTGTCGCGGGCCAGGGCGCTGGCGACCTCGCCGAACTCGTGCCCGCCCATGCCGTCGGCCACCAGCCACAGGCCCAACTCGGCATCGCCGTAGTAGGTGTCCTCGTTCAGCTCGCGACGCAGGCCGACGTGGCTGAGGTGGCCGAACTCGATCATTCGCGGTTCCTGGCGTGCTGGCCCAGGCCGGGCGGTGTACCTGGCGACATCTTGCGGGCGGGCCGGACCGGCCCGCAAGCGCCGGCGGGCGGGCCCGGGAGCACGGGCGGCGGTCCGGCCAGGCTCAGAACTCCATCCGGTAGCCGAGCGCGAGGTTGTACTGCGACATGCCGTCCTTGCCCAGCAGGCGCTCGTAGTAGAAGAAGCCCGAACGCCCCTTGGTCAGCACCATCGACATGCCCAGGCCCAGGCGCAGGTAGTCGGTATCGAGCGCGTCGCCGCGGACCAGCATGGCGCTGCCGGTCGGGTCGTGCAGGAAGCGCGCCTCGATCGCCTGCGGGTCGTCCTTGAACTCGTGCTCCCACTCCAGCTGCAGGTGCGGCATCAGCACGCCCCAGGGCGCGCTGTGGGTGTAGGTCAGCTTGCCGCCGATGACACTGGCCAGGGAGCTGAGGTCACGGCTGTCGATGCGCAGGCCCAGGCCGCTGCCGGGCAGGCCGGGCAGGGTCTTCTCGCTGATCGTGTCGAAGCCGACGCGGGTGTAGAGCACGCGGCCGTACGGTCCGAAGCCCCAGGGGCCGCGGTTGAAATCGCGTCCGAAGGTGCCGGCGATCGACAGCAGGTCGCCGCCGGAATCGGCCACCGCGACCTGGTCGATGCTGCTGCTGCCGCCGCCCGGCGTGGGCAGGGTGTAGCTGATCCGGCGCAGCAGCTCGTAGTCGTTGCGGCCCCAGGTCAGCACGCCGTCCAAGTACCAGCTGTCGGCGCGGTAATAGGTGGTGTAGGCGGAGATCGACCAGCCGGTGGTGTCCAGGCCGCCGGCCTGGCCGGGCAGCTTCGTGTCCTGGCGGGTGTAGCCGACCGAGCCGCCGATGATCCAGGCATCGCTGTAGCGGTAGTCCAGGCCCATGGTCAGGCCTTCGATGTCGTAGTCGTAGCCCGGTTCGACCCGGCCCGGGTCGGCTTCGCCGCGGCCGATGGTGCCGGCGGTGAAGAAGCCCCAGCGGCTGAAATCGGTGCCGACTTCCGCCGGCGCCTGTTCGCCGGACAGGGCCCGCGCCAGCAGGTCCAGCGACAGGGTGCCACTGGGCGTGGTCAGGGCCAGGCCGCCGAAGCTGTTGCCGTGGGTACCGGCACGCAGGGCGGCAATGCGCGTCTTGAGGTTCTGGAATTGTGATTGCAGGGCGGAGAACGCGGCATTGGCCTGGGTCAGGGCGACATCGGCCATGAGCTGGTCCAGCGCCGCGACGGTCGCGGCCGGGTCGATCACCGAGGCCTGGATCAGCTCCTGGCAGCGCGCCAGGAAATCCTGCTGCTCGGCGCTGGGCGCCGGCAGGGCGGCCAGGGCCGGACAGGCATTGTCGATGGCCTCGGCGATCTCGCGCTGGCGCGGGTCCAGGGCGGTCAGGCTGGCGGCCAGGCCGGCCTTCAGGCCGAAACTGACCGGGGCGGTGGCCAGGACCGAGCTGGCGGTGACCTCGACCGCGCCGGTGCCGTCGGCGGTGACGACATTGCTGGCGATACCGGCGGCGTTGGTGGTGCTGCTGGCATTGGCCAGGCTGCCGCCGCTGACGGTCCAGGTGATGGTGGCGCCGGCGACCGGAACGCCCGCGATATCCTTCAATTCCACTTCCAGCGGCGCCGAGGCGACGCCGGGCACCAGCGCCTGGCCATCGCCGGAAATGATGCTGAGGCTGCCCAGCCCGGTGACCGTCAGGTTGAAGCTGACGTTGTCGCCGGAATCCAGGCGGGTGGCGACCACGGTGACCGCACCCGGCGTGGTGCCGGCCACCACGGTGGCGCTGGCCTCGCCGGCACCGTCGGTGTTGGCGGCGCCGGGCGTGAGGGTGGCGTCACCGGTCACCGCCCAGTCGATGGCGACGCCGACCGCGGGCGTGCCGCTGTCGTCGGCGAACACCGTCAGCGGTGTGGCGAAGGCGCTGCCGAGGGTGGCGCTCTGGCCGTTGCCGCCGGCGATGCTCAGGCCGGGCACGGTCGCCACCGTGACCGCGAAGTTCATTTGCGGGGTGACGCAGACGGCGCAGCCGCTGTCCACCTGCACGGTGTAGGTGCCGGGCACCGTCGCAGTAAAGGTGGCGGCGCTCTGGCCGTTGCCGCCGGCGATGGGGTTGCCGACGACATTGCCGTCGCCCCCGGGCGGCTGGGCGGTCACCGTCCAGGCCAGGGCGGTGCCGTCGGGCGCAGCGATCGAGGCACTGCCGTAACGGGCGACCAGGTTCAGCGGCGTGCCCGGCGCCGTGTTCGGCGCCAGCGGCGTGACCGGGGTGACCTCGACGGCTTCGACGTTCACGGTGAAATCGACCGCCGGCGGCGGGCAGCCTTCCAGCGGCACGGCGATCGGGCAGACGACGGTGGCGCGGATGATGTCCGGGCCGACCGTGGTGACCAGCTGGGTCAGCGAGGTCACGCCGGCCACCGGGACGACGTTGCCGTAGTTGATGGCGTCGGTGAGGTTCGTGTAGTTGATCGGCAGGCCGGAGGGGCCTCCGTTGATCTGGTAGTCGGTGCCGATCGTGAAGGCGGTGATCTGGTTCGCCGTCACCGCCAGGGGCCCGTCGGGGTCGAACACGTGCTGGTTGTTGGTGGCGAAGGTCAGCGGCGGGAAGGGGACGCAATCGGCGGCCGGGACGCAAACCACTTCGAT
>Ga0079224_100008295_pt1 | contig 14066 bp, 13 predicted proteins | sample Stecom2015_FD_80414 | JGI IMG/M metagenome (GOLD analysis project Ga0079224, IMG submission 80414) | Agricultural soil microbial communities from Utah to study Nitrogen management - Steer compost 2015 | ecosystem: Environmental > Terrestrial > Soil > Agricultural land | place: USA: Utah... | reverse complement strand
GGGCGGAAGTGTATCGCCGCTCGGACCTTGTGACCGTCCTCGGTGGCGCGCCACTCGAGGCGTCCCGGCACATTTCCTAGCACGTCCGCGGCGGAAAACGAACTTGCGCGCCCGACGACCACGAGATGCGCGCGTCCCGGCGTGACGCAGACGCGCTCCGTGCAACGCTGGGGAGACCGGCCCCGCGGCCTAGCATGCGCCCCGTGGCCGACCCGTGGTGGCGAAGCGCCGTCTTCTACCAGATCTACCCCCGCTCGTTCGCGACGAGCCGCAGCCGGCCGACCGGCGATCTGCGCGGCATCGAGCAGCACCTCGACCACCTGAGTTGGCTGGGCGTCGACGCGGTCTGGCTCTCCCCCTTCTACCCGTCGCCCCAGGCCGACTTCGGCTACGACGTCGCCGACCACTGCGACGTCGACCCCCTCTTCGGCGACCTCGACGACTTCGACCGCCTCCTCGCCGCGTGCCACGACCGCGGCCTGCGCCTGCTGGTGGACCTGGTGCCGAACCACACCTCCGACCAGCACCCGTGGTTCCTCGCCTCCCGCTCCAGCCGCGACGACCCCAGGCGCGACTGGTACATCTGGCGCGACGGCACGCCGGACACGCCGCCCAACAACTGGGTCGCCGCCTTCGCGCCCGTGCCCGCCTGGACCTGGGACGAGGCGACCGAGCAGTGGTACCTGCACCTGTTCCTGCCCCAGCAACCCGACCTCAACTGGGCCAACCCCGAGGTCGTCGAGGCGATGCACGGCGTCATGCGCTTCTGGCTCGACCGGGGCGTCGACGGGTTCCGCATCGACGTCGTCCACGGCATCGGGAAGGACCCCGACCTGCCGGACACGCCGGCCGAGCTGGTCGGCCTCCCCCAAGCGGTGCTGAACGACACGCCGCAGACGCACGAGCACATCCGGGGCATGCGCCGGCTCGCCGACGGCTACGACGGCGACCGGGTCCTGCTCGGCGAGGTCTACCTCCTGTCCACCGAGCGGGTGGCCACCTACTACGGCGACGGCGACGAGCTGCACCTGGCCTTCAACTTCCCGCCGCTGCACACCCCCTGGGACGCCGACCGCTGGCGCCGGCAGATCGAGGACACCCGCCGCCACATCGAGCCCCGTGGCTGGCCCACCTGGGTGCTGTCCAACCACGACCACGTGCGCCACCGCAGCCGCTACGGCAGCGAGGCCCGCGCCCGGGCGGCCACCTTCCTGCTGCTCGGGCTGCGGGGGTCGCCCGTGCTGTACGCCGGCGAGGAGCTCGGGCTCGAGGACGCCGAGGTGCCCGCCGGCCGGGTGGTCGACCCCGGCGGGCGCGACGGATGCCGGGCGCCCATCCCCTGGACCGGCGCGCCCGACCACGGCTGGGGCGTCACCGACCCGTGGCTCCCGTGGCCGCCCGACGCCGACGAGCGCAACGTCGAGGCCCAGGTGGCCGACCCCGCCTCGATCGCCCACCTCTACCGCCGCCTCATCGCCGCCCGGAAGGCGTCGCCGGCGCTGCAGCTCGGCGACCAGGAGGACCTCGACCTCGGCGGCGACCTCGTGGCCTGGCGCCGGCGCAGCCCGGCCGGCGACGACGACGACCGGGTCGTCGTCGTCAACATGGGCTCGGAGGCGGCCCGGGTCGACCTGTCCGGCACCGTGCTGGTGGCGAGCGACGGCCAGGGCGAGGGCGAGCCCTTCACCGGCAAGGTCGGCCCCGACAGCGCCGTCCTGCTCCGCCCGGCGCCGTGATCCGGCCGCCGCCGGCACGCACGCCGGTGCCGCCGGGCCCGTCAGGGCGCGGCGCCGTCGTCGCTGCCGTCGTGGTCGGGCGTCATCGGGCGGTGCGAGCGGGCCTCGATGACCAGCGAGCCCTCCCCGTCGAAGGCCAGCGCCGCCCGACCCTCGAGCAGCCGGCGCACCGGCTCGCCCGCCACCTCCGCCCGCCAGCCGGACAGCAGGCGGGAGCCGGGGTCGCCCCGCACCAGGCCCTCGATGTCGGCCCGGGTGGCGACGAGCGAGGTGTCGAGGGCGGCGTCCCGGGCGAGCTGGCTGACCCACGCCGAGGCCAGGGTCACCGCCGGGCGGAAGGTCGGGTCGACCCCGTCCCGCGGCGGCACGCGCAGCGCCTCCTCCGGGAGGGCCAGGCCCTCGCGCACGGCGGCCAGCAGCTCCTCGGCGGCGCCGCCCTTGAGGTGGCGGCGTTCGACACCCCGGACGCGGGCCAGCTGGCGCTCGTCCTCGGGCGGTCGCTCCGCGATCGCCACCACCGACAGGTCGGGCAGCACGTGCCGCACCGGCCGGTCGACCCGGCGCGCCCGCCGCTCCCGCCAGGCCGCCACCGCCTGGGCGACGCACCGGGCCCGCCCCTTCAGCCGGCGGGCCTCCTTGATGCGCCACCACGCCACCTCGGGGTCGGGGGGCTCGGCGTGGCGGCTGCGCAGCTGCTCGAACTCGCCCAGCGCCCACCCCAGCCGCCCGAGCTCCTCGAGCTCGGCGCGCAGCGAGTCCCACAACGGGTCGAGGTAGGCGACGTCGGTGGCCGCGTAGAGGCGGGCCTCCTCGCTGAGCGGCCGGCGGAGCCAGTCGGTGAGCCGGTCGGCCTTGGGCAGCGTCACGCCGAGGCGGCGCTGCAGCAGGACGCCCAGGCCGGGCGACCCGAGACCCACGAAGCCGGCCGCCACCTGGGTGTCGACCAGGCGGGCCGGGCCGGTGCCGCAGGCCCGCTCCAGGATCTCGAGGTCCTGGCTGGCGGCGTGCATGAGGCACGGGGCGTCGCTCTCGAGCAGCGTCCGCAGCGGGGTGACGTCGACCGCCAGCGCGTCGACGACGGCGACCTCGCCGCCGGCGGCCAGCTGCACCAGCGCCAGGTGCGCCCAGTACGTGCGCTCCCGGTGGAACTCGGTGTCGAGCGCGTACGACGGGCAGGTCGCCGCCCGCGCGATCAACTCCTCGAAGCTCCGCTGGTCGTCGATCCAGCGGTACGTCGGCCGGGCGGGCGTGCCTACGGCTCGCTCCCCCTGGCGACCTCGAAGCCGGCGTCGATCCACGCGTTCGTGCCCCCGGCCACGTTGACGGCGTCGACCCCCCGGGCGCGCATCACCTCGGCGGCGCGCCGGCTCCGGGCCCCGGCGGCGCAGATGACGTAGACCGGGCGGTCGGTGGGCAGGTCGTCGAGGCGGTCGGGCACCGTGGCCAGCGGGACCAGCACGGCCCCCGGCACGTGGGCGGCGACGTACTCGTCGGGCTCGCGCACGTCGACGAGCGGCGCGCCGTCGCGCCGCAGCCGGGCGAGCTCGGCGACGTCGATCTCCGGCACCTCCATGGGGGTGCAGGCTACCGGCTCGCCGGCGCCGGCCCGTCGCCGGGCCCCGGCGGGCGGCCGGGACGGGCACCCGGCGGGAGCGCGCCGGGCACGTCCGCATCGGCGACCACCGCCGGGTCGAGGGGCAGCTCGGCGACCCGCAGGCCCGCGGCCGTGACCCCGGCGTGCACCGCCCGCTCGCCGGAGGCGAACGCCCGGGCCAGCGCGGGGCCGGCCCGGGCCCGCCACGCGGCGTGCAGCCACTGGCGCCGGCCCGCTGCCACCGGCACCGCCAGGTCGGCACCGGGCGTGGTCACCAGCGCGGCGACGGTGGCGGCGAGGGCCTCGACCGACGGGGCGACGAGGTCGCAGGCGGCGACGAGGACGACCGCGCCCGGCGCCGGCGCCCGCCCGGCGGGCGGCTCCCCCTCCTCCGCGCCGACCCCGGCGACCCCCGCGCCCGCGGGCGCCGGCCACGGCGCGGTCAGCGCGGTCACGACACCGCCCAGCGGCCCGGCGCCGGGTGCCCGGTCGGGCACGACCGCCAGCCCGGCGGCGCGCAGGGCCCGGGCGTCGCCACCCACGGCCACGACGGGGTCGGCGCCGGCGGCGGCGAGCGCGAGCGCCACCCGCACCGCGAGCGGGCGGCCGTCGAGGCGGATCAGCGCCTTGTCGCAGCCCATGCGCCGGCTGGCCCCGCCGCAGAGCACGGCACCGTGCACGGGCGGCCGTGGCGAGCCCGGGCCCACCGGTTCACCCCACGCCGCCGTAGCGGGCCTCCACGCCCCGGCTTGGCCCGTGGTGGGCGACGGCGTCGGCCAGGTCGGCGAGGAAGGCGTCGGCCGCGCCGAGGTGCGAGGGCGACACGATGGCGTGGAGCCCGCCCTGCTGGCGGTCGAGGTGCCAGCCCCGGTCGTCCATGACGTCGCCCACGGCGCCGATGTCGATGCCGGAGCCGGGGTCGGCGGCGATCTCCATCACCCCGGGCACCGGGTCGCCGGTGACGTGGAGGCCGTCGATGGCCTCGATGCCGGCGCGGAGCGCGGCCGAGGCGGCCCGGACCTGGTCGGCGAGCCGCAGGTAGCCCTCCATCCCCAGGTGGCGCACCGTCGCCCAGGCGGCCGCGATCGGGGCGGCGGGCCGGGTGCCCGCCGTGGTGGCCGACCCGTACAGGCCGCCGGGCCAGCCGTCGAAGAGGAAGTACTGGCGCTTCAGGAGGTCCTCGTCGCGGTGCAGCAGCAGCGACGCGCCCTTGAACGACCAGCCGTACTTGTGCACGTCGGCCGACAGCGAGGTCACGCCGGGAACCCGCATGTCCCACGGGGGCGGCGGTTCGCCGAGCCGTTCGAGGAAGGGCAGCAACCAGCCGCCCAGGCAGGCGTCGACGTGGCACAGCGCGCCGCGCTCGGCGGCCAGCGCCGCCAGCTCGGGGATGGGGTCGACGACGCCGTAGGGGTAGCAGGGCGCCGAGCCGACGACGAGGGCGGTCCGGTCGTCGACCGCCTCGGCGGTGGCGGCGAGGTCGGCGCGGCCGTCGGGCCCGACCGGGACGCGCACCTCGGTGACGTCGAGGTAGTGGCAGGCCTTGGCGAACGCGGGGTGGGCGGTCTCGGGCAGCACGATCGTGGGCTCGGCGATCCCCCGCTCGGCCCGGGCGTGGTCGCGCGCCACCTGCACGGCGAGGAAGAGGCTCTCGGTGCCCCCGCTCGTCAACTTCCCGGCCCGCGGGTTGCCGTGCAGCAGGTCGGCACCCATGGCGACCACCTCGCGCTCCATGCGCAGCAGGCTGGGGAAGGCGAACGGGTTGAGGTAGTTCTCGTGCAGGTACTCGTGGGCCACCGCCTCGTGGAGCCGCTCCAGCTCGGGGTCGGCGGCGTTGTAGACGAGGCTGAAGGTCCGGCCGGCGCGCCAGTCGGCGTCGTCGCCCCGGCCGGCCCGGATCTCGGCCACGAGGTCGTCGACGGGGCGGCCGGTGGCCGGGAACGTCGGGTGGTCGGTCACGTGCTCAGCCCCCGTAGCTCATGCGGGTGTCCTCCATCCGGAGGACCGGTGTGTCCTCGGCCGCGGCGAAGCCGCAGTCGACGATCTCGCCGATGAAGAAGGTGTGGCCACCGCAGTCGACCGGGTGGCGGACCTCGCAGTCGAACCACCCGACGGCCCGGTCCAGGATCGGTGCGCCCGTGCGGGCCTCGCGGAACGGGAAGCCGTTGAGGGTCCCCTGGTCGGGGTCGTACTCGACCGGCTTGGTGAACTTGCGGACGATCGCCCGGTCCTCCCGGCTGATCGTGCACAGGGTGAAGACGCCGCTCTCGCTGATCAGCTTGTGGGTGAGCGCGGTCTTCTCGACGCCGATGCCGAGCAGCTTGGGCTCGAAGCTCACCTGCGTGGCCCAGTTGAGGGTCATGAGGTTGCGCTGCTCGCCCGAGCGGCTGCCCACCACGTAGAGCCCCGACGGCATGGTCCACAGCAGCCGGCGGCGCATCTTGTCGTACGCCTCCCGGGCCTCCTCGGTGTCGACGCCGGGTGGGAACGGACCGATCGGGCCGGTGCCTCCTGGTGCTGCCATGCGCGGGACCCTACCGGTGCGCGGGCGCACGCATCCTGCGGGCGTCCCGCGGCGCCCGTCACCCGAGCGCCGGCCGGTCGGCGCACACACGCGTCGGCGGGCGTCGATCGGGGCGACCGACGCTGTCCCGCCACCGCCCGCCGGCGCCATCGCGTTCGCCGCGACGAGTCCGCGGGGCCGGGACGGTCCGGAGGTCATGCACGAGATCGTGACCCGTACCCTCGAGGTGCCCGGCGCCGTCCTCACCTACGACGTCCGGGCCCCGGAGCGCCCCGGCCCGGCCCGTCCGCTGCTGCTCGTCGGCTCGCCGATGGCCGCCGCGGGCTTCGGCACCCTGGCCGGCCACCTCTCCGACCGCACCGTCGTCACCTACGACCCCCGCGGCACCGACCGCAGCACGGTCGTCGACGCCGGCGCGCCCGTCACGCCCGCCACCCGCGCCGACGACCTCCACCGACTGGTCGAGGCGCTCGGCGGCGGCCCGGTCGACGTCTTCGCCAGCAGCGGCGGCGCGATCGACGGGCTGACCTGGGTCGCCGCCCACCCCGGCGACGTCGCGACCCTCGTCGCCCACGAGCCGCCGCTCCTCGACGTGCTGCCCGACAGGGACGTCCTGGTCGCCGCCATGAAGGCGGTGCGGGAGCGCTACGCGGCCGAGGGTTGGGGCCCGGCGATGGCCTCGTTCATCGCGCTGACGAGCCACGTCGGCCCGCTGCCCGAGGACTGGGTCGACCGCCCGGCGCCCGACCCCGCGCCGTTCGGGCTGCCGACCGAGGACGACGGCTCGCGCGACGACCCGCTCTTCGGCCCCGCCGCGGCGGCGACGACGGAGGTCGTGCCGGACCTGGCGGCGGTCGCCGCCGCCCCCACCCGGGTGGTGCTGGCCGCCGGCGCGGCGTCGGAGGGCCAGGTGTGCGCCCGCAGCGCCGCCGCCGTCGCCGAGCGCCTGGGCACGCGCCCCGTCGTGTTCCCGGGGGGCCACGCCGGGTTCCTCGGCGGCGAGTACGGCCAGACGGGCGAGCCCGACGCGTTCGCCGCCGCCCTGCGTGCCGTCCTCGACGGCGACGGCTGAGGCACCGGCGGCGGCGCGGCCCCGACGGGCCGGTCAGAGGTCGGCGGGTGGCCAGTCGGGGTCGAGCTGGCGGAGGAACTGCTCGCAGCGGGCGGCCTCGTCCTCCTCGCCGATGGCCGCGGCCGCCGCCCGCAGCCCGTCGAGCGCCCGCAGGAAGCCCCGATTCTGGGGGTGGCGCCAGCGCACGTAGCCGGAGCCCCGCCATCCGCTGGCGCGGAGCCGGTCGAGGCCCCGGTGGTAGCCGACCCGGTTGTACGCGTACCGCTCCACGTCGTCGCGGGCGAGGCGGGCCAGCTGAGCCCAGGCGTCGAGGAACCGCGGCCAGCGCCGGACCACGGCGGCCACCGCGACCCGCCGCTCGTCCTCGGGTCGGTCGAGCGCCGCCGCGAGCGCGGCGAGCGCCTCGGGCGGCTCGTCGTCGAGGACGGTCTCGGGCGGTCCGCCGGAGCTGAGGTGCACGGGTGCGTCGGCCATCCCCGCCATTGTGGGCCGCCGCCCGGGCGACCGGCGATCCGCGACGTCGGCGGCGCGGACCGGCCCGCTAGCCGCGGCCGTCGCCCGCGGCGGCGGCCGCGCCCACGTCGCCGTCGCCACCGGAGCGGTCGTCGCCCGACCCGTCGGCCGGCGCTGCTCCGTCGTCGCCGGTCGTCTCGCCCCCGTCGCCGTCACCGGCCGACCGCCGGCGCACGAACGACAGCACGCCCCGCCGCTCGGGCTCGCCGGCCGGCATCTCGGGGGTCGACGGGCGGCCCTCGAGGTAGTCGGTCGTCGCCTCGTAGGCGACGCGCATGAGCTCGGCCGACCGGGTGAAGTCGTTGTAGCGCATCGCCGGCGTCTGCCCGGTCGGCAGCAGGTGGACGTCGACGTCGTCGGGCATGGCGGCCAGCTCGCGCTTGAACCGGTGGTGCCGGGCGATCCAGTACGACTGGATGGCGACGTCGAGCGGCCGCCGCGGCTCGGGCCGGGGCCGGGAGAAGGCGCCGACCTGGAGGACGTAGAGGGTCCGGGCGCCGAGCTCGACCGCTCGTCCCATCGGCACGTCGTTGACGATCGCGCCGTCCAGGTAGCGCACGCCGTCGATCTCGACCGCCGGGTAGACGGCGGGCAGCGCGGCGGAGGCGAGGACGGGCTCGATCAGCGGCCCGCTGTCGAACCACACCTCGCGCACGCCCATGACGTCGGTGGCCACGCACTGGAACGGCACGGCCAGGTCCTCGAAGGTGCGGGCGCTCAGCTCCTGCTCGAGGACGCGGCGCAGCCCCTCGTTGCCGTGGAGCGACTCGCCCCGCCGGGCCAGCGCGATCGGGCGGGGCAGGATGCCGCGGGGCATGAGGTCATCGCCGTCGAGCTCCCGCCACAGGTGCTCGAGCCGGCCGATGCCCGCCAGCGTCGGGTCCTCCGCCAGCGCCGCGCCGTTGATGGCCCCGACCGAGCAACCGAGGACCATGTCGGGGACGATGTCGTGCTCGGCCAGCGCCCGGAGCATGCCGATCTGCAGCGCCCCCAAGTTGCCGCCCCCCGACAGCACGAACGCCACCGGGCCCGGCCGGCGCCGGCGGAACCACCGCTGCATGATCGCCACGTCACCCTCCTTCGCCTGCGCCCTCCCGGGCGAGCTCCATCGCGCGCTGCACCAGGCCGGCGAACGCCTCGGCGTGGGTCAGGTGCGCGCCGTGCCCGGCCCCCTCGATGATGGCCAACTCGGCCCCCGGGACGGCGCGCGCGAGGGCCTCGGCCGCCCGGACGTGGTGCCAGGCCGTGCGGGAGCCGTGGGCGGCGACGACCGGCACGGCGATCCGCGCCGGGTCGTAGGGGCGGGGCGCGGGCGGCCGGACCGAGTGCAGCTCGGCGATCAGCGTCGGGCCCTCGGCTCGCCGCTCCGCCCGCACGGACGCCGGCAGGCGCTCCCAGGCGGCGTCGCCGATCATGCGCCGGAGGAACCGCTCCGCCGCGTCGGCGGCCCGCTCGGCGTCGACCGGGGCCGCGGGGTCGTCGCCACCCTCCGCGAGCGCCCGGCTGCCGGCGCCCCGCGACGGCCACCAGGGCTCCCAGGGCATCGGCGCCTCGTAGGCCAGGACGGCGCCCACGAGGTCCGGGTGGCGCTCGGCGGCGGCCAGGCAGACGAGCCCGCCGAAGCTGTGGCCGGCCAGCACCGCCCGCCGCCCGGCCAGCACGGCCAGCAGATCGTCGACCTGGTCGTCGAACGAGGCGGGCGGGCCGGTCGCCAGCGACCGGGCGTACCCCCGCCGGTCGTAGCGCACCACCCGTGCCGGGCCCCGCAGCGCCCGGCGGACCCGCAGCATGCCGCTGGAGCGGTCGAGCGCGCCGTGGACGAGGACGACGAGCGGGCCGTCCCCCACCTCGTCGACCCAGATGCCGTCCCGGACCCTGCGCTCGCCACCGGGGCGGCGCGCCGTGCCTGCGTGCTCGACCACGGTGCCGGTGCTAGTCGACCTGCACCACGCGCAGCACGTCGGTGGTGCGGGCGGCGGCGTCGGGAGCACCGGCGAGCACGGCGATGGCCTCGCCGTGGTGGACGAGCCCGGCCTCGACCGCGGCCTCGACGACGCACCAGACCATCTCGTCGGTCGTGTGGTACTCGCCGACCTCCAGGGGCTCGACCCCCCACGACAGGGTCAGCTGGCGGGCGGTCGCCGGCGAGGGGCTGGCGCCGATCAGCCGGGCCCGAGGGCGCAGGGCGGCCATGGCCCGCGCCGTCGTGCCGGCCCGCGTGCAGCACACGATCGCGGCCAGGCCCAGCTCGTCGGCGGCCCGGAGGGCCGCGTGCGCCATGGCCAGGGTGACGGCGCCGGTCGAGGGCACGCGCCGGGCGACGACGCCCCGGTCGACCTCGACGCCGTGCATCTCCTCGGCCTGCTCGGCGCGCTCGGCGATGCGGGCCATCGTCCGCACGGCGAGGGCGGGGTCGCGACCGATGGCGGTCTCGGCCGAGAGCATGAGCGCGTCGGTGCCGTCGACCACGGCGTTGGCCACGTCGGTGGCCTCGGCCCGGGTGGGGCGGGCGGCCGACACCATCGACTCGAGCATCTGCGTCGCCGTCACGACCGGGAGACCCCGCGCCGCGCACGCCCGGATGATGCGCTTCTGCAGGTGCGGGACGTCCTCGATCGGGGCGTCGATGCCCAGGTCGCCTCGAGCGACCATGATCCCGTCGGCGACCGTCATCAGCTCGTCGAGGTGCTCGACGGCGGCTCGGGTCTCGATCTTCGCCATCAGGCGGGGGCCGCCGTCGCCGAGCGCCTCCCGCACCCGGCGCAGCTCCTCGGGCCGGCGGACGAACGACACCGCCACCCAGTCCGCGTCCCGCGCGACGTCCTCGATCAGGCGCAGGTCGTGCTCGGTCGGCACCGGGGGTCGCCAGCGGTCGGCCGGCAGGTGGGCGCCGGGACGCCCCTGGAGCCGGCCCCCGGCCTGCACGCGGGTGCGCACGGCGTCGCCCTCGACGGCGACGACCTCGAGCACGACGGTGCCGTCGCCGAGCACGACCGTGGCGCCGGGTTCGGCGACCTGCGCGATGTCCGGCTCGTCGACCTCGATGCGGTCTTCGCCGCTCGGGCCGTCGCCGCCGACGAGGACGACCTCGGCCCCCTCGGCGAGGAACGCGCCGCCCTCGGGGAACGGACCGGTGCGGACCTTGGGGCCCGGGAGGTCGGCGAGCACGCCGACGATCCGGCCCCGCTGCCGGGCCTGGTCCCGCACCATGGCCATGGCGGCCCGGTGCTCCTCGGGCGTGCCGTGGGCCAGGCCGAGGCGGACGACGTCCATGCCCGCGTCGAGCATGTCGCCGATGACGGCGGGCGTGCCCGACGCCGGGCCGAGGGTGGCGACGATCTTCGTGCGGCGCATGGCAGCTCGAGACCCGCGGCCGCCGGGCGGGCGGTGCGCGCCGGGGGCGGGGTGTGCCCAACGATCGCGCAGCGGTCCCCCGGCGTCGACAGGCTTCCGGGCCGCCCCGGTGGGCGACGGGCGACGCCTCGGGTGGAGATCAGGACCGGGGGACCTGGCTCCAGGGCAGGTCCTTGTCGACCCGGACGTCCCCGGGCAGGCCGAGCACCCGCTCGCCGAGGATGTTCTTCATGATCTCGGTCGTGCCGCCCTCGATGGAGTTGGCCCGCGCGCGCAGGAACGCCTGGTGCGGGTTGCTCCACTGGGCGGTCGTGCGGGGGCGGGCCATCGGGTAGCCGGTCGGGTACAGGGTCCCCTCGGCGCCCAGGAGGTCGACGGCGCACTCGCTGATCTCCTTGTGCAGCTCGGCCATCGCCAGCTTGCCGATCGAGCCCTCCGGGCCCGGCGTGCCCTTCGCCCGGTTGTGGCTCGCCCGGATGTTGGTCAGGCGCAGGACCTCGGCGCGGATCCACAGCTGCACCACCCGGTCGCGGGTGGCGCCGTCGTGGGGACCGGTCGCCTCGTAGACCTTCATCAGCTCGCCGATGAAGCCGCTGCCCCGCGGCGGGATCTGACCGCCGATCGCGACCCGCTCGTTCATCAGCGTGGTCAGCGACACGCGCCAGCCCTCGCCGACCTCGCCGAGCCGCTCGGCGTCGGGGATCCGGACGTCGGTGAAGTAGACCTCGTTGAACTCGGCCTCACCGGTGATCTGGTACAGCGGCCGCACCTCGACGCCGGGGGCCTGCATGTCGACGACGAAGTAGGTCAGGCCCTTGTGCTTGGGCACGTCGGGGTCGGTGCGGGCGACGAGCAGGCCCCAGCGCGCGACGTGGGCCAGCGTGGTCCACACCTTCTGGCCGTTCACGACCCACTCGTCGCCGTCCCGCACGGCGCGGGTGGCGAGGCTGGCCACGTCGGAGCCGGCGCCCGGCTCGGAGAAGAGCTGGCACCAGACCTCTTCGTTGGTGAACAGCGGGCGCAGGTAGCGGCGCTTCTGCTCCTCCGAGCCGTGGGTGACGATGGTCGGCGCGGCCATGCCGTGGCCGATGGGGTTGAGCGCACCGGCGCGCGGGGCGCCGGCCCGGGCCAGCGTCTCGTTGACCAGCTTCTGCAGGCCCGGCGAGAGGCCGAGGCCACCGTGGCCCTCGGGGAAGTGGACCCAGGCGAGCCCGAGGTCGAACTGGTGGCCGAGGAAGTCGACCGGGTCGGTCGTGCGCGGCGGCCGCTCGTCGAGCAACCGCTCGCACAGCTCGAGCACGCGCCGCTCGTCGTCGGAGCGGGTCTCGGAACCCACGGTGTCGGTCAGCGCCATGGCAGGTCACGCTACTTGACCGTTCGGTCAAGTGCCGAACCCGCGGGCGGCCGCGGCGCGCTCGTCAGTTGAGCCTGGCGCGCATCGCCCGGGCCGCCAGCCGGTCGCGGGCGCCGTCGGGGCCGGGCTCGGCGAGTGCCTCGAGCTCGACGGCGGCGGCGTCGAACCGGCCGTTGGCCGCCAGCATGGCCGCGAGCTGGCGTCGGTCGCGCACGGTGGCCCCGGGGACGAGCACTCGCAGGCACTGCGCCCACAGCGCACCGGCCCGGTCGCCGACACCGACGAAGGAGCGCTGGAGGTTGGTCAGCATGCGGGCGATGATCGCCCGGGGGCCGACCGGCTCCAGGTACCGGGGGTCGAAGGGGGCGCGGGGCCCGTGCAGCACGGCGAAGAGCTTCTCGCAGCCGTCGCGGTCGAGGACGCTCTGGTGGAACGGGTCGACGAACAGGTCCTCGTCGTCCGCGGCGCGCACGAGGAAGTGCCCGGGCATGCCGACGCCCAGCAGCTCGACACCGGCCCGCCGGGCGACCTCGATCAGGACGACCGACAGCGTGATCGGGATGCCGCGGCGTCGGTCGAGCACCACGTCGAGCAGCGAGTTGCGGGGGTTGCCGTAGTCCTCGACGTCGCCGGTGAAGCCGAGGGCGCCGAACAGGTGGGCCGTCACCGCGTCGAGCGTCGGCGCGGCGCACCCGGCCGCGAGCTCGTCGAGGCGGGTGAGCTGGGCATCGAGGTCGAGGTCGGCCCGGGCGTGCGCGGCGATGAGGAAGGCCCCCACGTCCAAGCGGCAACGCTCCTCCGGGCCGCGCACGAGCTCGGCGAACCGGTCGGTGATGTCCACTGCGGCCACGCTACCGGGGCCCCCGCCGGTGACGGCGTGTGGCCGGCCCGCCGTGTGGCGTTTGGCACCGACCGCCCTGCCCACCGCTAGCTTTCCGGGCATGTTCCCCGGTGCACACGCGGAGACCACCCCCGACAAGCCGGCGATCGTGATGGGCGGCTCGGGCCGGGTCGTCACCTACGCCCAGCTCGACGCCGAGGCCAACCGGGTCTCGCGCGTGCTGCGGTCGCTCGGCCTGCAGCCCGGCGACCACGTCGCCTTCTGCCTCGAGAACCACCCGCACTTCCTCGCGCTCGCGTGGGGCGCCCACTACGCCGGCCTCTACTACACGGCGATGAGCTCCCGCCTCACCACCGAGGAGATGGCGTACATCGTCGAGGACTGCGGGGCCCGGGTCTTCGTCACCTCCGCGTACAAGGCCGACCAGGCCGCGGAGCTCGTCGGCCGGCTTCCCGACGGCGTCGCCCTCTACATGCTCGACGGCACCGTCGAGGGCTACGAGCCGTGGGAGGAGGCGCTCGCCGCCCAGCCCCCGACCCCGCTGCCCGAGGACCGGGTCGAGGGCCGGGACATGCTCTACTCCTCCGGCACGACCGGCCGCCCCAAGGGCGTCAAGGCCCCGCTGCCGAACGCGCCGCTCGGCACCGGGGACTCGATCCACCTGCTGGTCACCGGGCTGTTCGGGGCGACGGCGGACAGCGTGTACCTCTCCCCCGCGCCGCTCTACCACGCCGCACCGCTCCGGTTCTGCATGGCCTTCCATCGGGTCGGCGCCACGGTCGTGGTGATGGAGCGCTTCGACCCCGAGGAGGCGCTGGCCCTCATCGAGCGGCACCGGGTCACCCACAGCCAGTGGGTCCCGACGATGTTCATCCGCATGCTCAAGCTCCCCGCCGAGGTGCGCGAGCGCTACGACGTGTCGTCGATGGAGGTGGCCATCCACGCGGCCGCGCCGTGCCCGGTCCCGGCCAAGGAGCAGATGATCGAGTGGTGGGGGCCGGTGCTGCACGAGTACTACGCCGGCACCGAGGGCAACGGCTTCGTCTACTGCAACAGCGAGGACTGGCTGGCCCACAAG
>Ga0079224_100008294_pt1 | contig 14066 bp, 17 predicted proteins | sample Stecom2015_FD_80414 | JGI IMG/M metagenome (GOLD analysis project Ga0079224, IMG submission 80414) | Agricultural soil microbial communities from Utah to study Nitrogen management - Steer compost 2015 | ecosystem: Environmental > Terrestrial > Soil > Agricultural land | place: USA: Utah... | reverse complement strand
GCCACCTATAAGTTCGGCGATAAGGGCTTTGGTTCCGTGTCCGGCACCGCGAAATTTAAGTACGTATTTAAAGTCGTCGTCAGCCTCGGCAATAGCAGGCAGCGAACCGCCCTCGCGCAGTGGGGTAACATAACGCGTTACGTTTACAGTACGTAATTGTGGTGTTTTGCTCATGGTTACTAAGTACAGCTTTTACAAAGCAGTTTTGTGCTGTAAAAATAGCGAATTTTTATAAAGAAGCCCTGTTTGTTACCCTTATGGGAAACAGGCATTTAAACCGAAGGCATGGCGGTAGGGTACCAGTTCCTGTCTTCCAGGAAGGAAATAATATCGTTAAAGCTCTCTTGGGTTACTTCCTTTTTAGAGATGATGAAAACCGGTGTAGCCGACGTATCAAAATATAGCAGTACACTGTTTTTATTGATTACCTTAAAACTGGTGCAGTTATCCCAGCTTAGGGTTATTGCAACTCCGTTGGTCGTATAATGGAAAGCCTCTTTAGTGAACTCCAGTACTCCGGTTGTGTTTTTCCATTTTTGGATTGCAGCTTCAATAAGGCGGTGTTGTTTTTTTCTGTTCTTACTGATGTTTATATAATGGTTAATACAGTTGATAGTCAAATGCAACCCAACTGCTATAAACACATACCCGGCATTTGCCACGCCAAGCCCCGAAACTAAAAACCAACCGCCAATACCGGTAATTAATATGGCCTGTGCCAGTAACAAATGGGTGTTTCTTACCCTGGTGTACCAAAGGTGGTTAAAGGCATCTATAGTTTTTTACCTGTAAAGAGCAGGGTTAAAGGGTATTTCAAATTTCATTTGTATATGATTCTATATCGTCAGTCATTTTTACTAAAAACTTTTCTTGCTCACTTTCTGAACATTCTTTTAATGGTTTACTAGGGTCATTTACTGCTTGAAAGTTAGAGAGGATAGGATGTTTAGAAAATCTACTATGACCGACTATTAATGATAATATTGCTGTTCCTTTATTTTTTGCATTTTCTAAAATAATAGGTAGTTCATTATTTTGAATAAAATCAGAAGCTAAAAAATCTGTTGAGATTAATAACAATGCAATATTAGATTCTTCTAATGCAGTTTCAATTTCTCTTTTCCATTCTTTACCAGCTCTAATTTTTGTATCATCCCAAACATCAAAATTGTCATTAGAATAGTTTAAGACTTTTAAGTTCTTTTGAACTTTTTCAAGCCATATTTTATCAGAGTGAGAATAACTAATAAAAATTTTTGATATGTTTGATTTGATATTTGTAGAATTGGTAATTAAATATTTTTCTTGATTTTGGATTGATATTAACTTGTAAAAACAATTTCCTTTTATTTTTTGTAATATAAAAAATGTGGGGTCTATATTTTTTTTAGTTATAAGCTCACCATATGCATATATACTGTTTAAGTTTTTTAAACATTCTAAAATTTCACTAGCAGGAAATGTTTCTAATTCTAAATTAGATAACCATAGCCTTTTCAGTTGTTCTAAAGATAAAATTTCATCGGGAAATTTTTTTATTGGGTTTTTTGAAATATTTAAACTAATCAAATTTATTAATTCACTGAACTCAGCAGGAAAACTTGATATTTGATTATTAGAAATACTTAATTTTCTCAAAAAAGATAATTTTTTAATCTGTTTAGGTAATGATGAAATCTTATTATTGTTTAGATTCAGATGTTTTACCTTGTTTAGTTCACATATTTTAGCATAAAAATTACTTATTTTATTATTTGATAAGTCTAAGGTTTCCAATCTTTTTAGCTGTTCAATTTCTTTCGGTATAGTTTTTATAAGATTATTACTGAGGTTTAGACTTTTTAAATTCTTAAGTTTAAATATTTCTTTAGGGATTTCTGTTAAACCTAAATTTGATAAATCTAATTTTGATATGTTTTTTGATTTAATCTCAATCATAAGAGTAAGGCTGAAAGTATATCTTCAAAAGTAAATAAAAAAACATTAAATTTGTTTTCCCTTAGGAGGTATAGGGATTAATAAATAAAAATAAGGGTAAGAATATATTTATAGATGAGCTTGCCGAGTAGGATCTCAATAAAAATCTATAAATGAAAAAGGGATTCTTAAACTTATTTGCTTCGGCAACCTCACGAGATAAATAACTAGTTATAAATCCTGAATGATCTATATCATTTGGGATTTTTTATATAGTAAGGAGTATTACCTCAAAAACAACCTCACTGTAGTGCCTTTTTCCTCCTTGCTGTAAATATCAATAGCGATACCCAGTAGAGAGCAAAGGCGCTTTACGATAGAAAGCCCAAGCCCTGTACCTTTAATGTTGCTGTGTTCGGTAGCTTTAGAGCGGTAAAATTGGTTGAATATTTTTTGCAAATCCTGTGCCGGTATACCCATACCGTTATCGGTTATGGTAATGCAGGTACCGTCGTTTTGGTTTATGGAAACGGTTATAATACCATTATCGGGCGAATACTTTATGGCATTAGAGATAAGATTGTTTACAATAATAGAAAACAGGTATTCGTCGGTTTCATGGTAGTAATCCTTATCAAATTCGGTTACTAATTGTATGTTTTTGTCCTTTACCGTTTGTGAATAGCGGGTAAGGGTATCCAGTAATACCGAATTAAGGTAAACACTTTCGGGCTTAATGGACTGTTTTTGGTTTTCAAAACGCGCCAATAGCAATAGCTGATCTACCATGTGGTTAAGGCGGTTTACCTCGCTGATGCAAAAGTTTATTTTCTCTTCATATTCCTCACGGTCACGGGGTTTGCGTATCAACACTTCCAGAGTTCCCTTTATTACGGCAAGGGGAGTACGCAGTTCGTGTGAGGCATCGCTTGTAAACTGCTTTTCGCGCTCAATAGCATTTTGAATACGGTCCAGCAGGTTGTTTGTGGTTTGCGATAGTGTGTATAGTTCGTCCTTATTTGGTGGTAACGGAATACGTGAGGTAAGGTTATCACGCGTAATATCGTTTGACGTACTCATTATGGATGCTACAGGCTTAATGCTGCGCCCGGCAATAATACGAGCAATAATAAAAAGTACGACCAATTCAAGGGGATAGGCTATCCATAGTATTTTGCTAAGGTTGTCAATAACCATTGCGGCATCTTCCAGCGGAGCGGCAACCAATATATAACCTACCACATTATCGTTACTGGTTACGGGTACTTCGATCTGCCTAACCGACTTGTTTTGTAACCAGGTATCGTAAGAGAGGGTTTGCTTTTTTTTGTATTTTATTTGCAGGAACGACTCCTTAAGGTTGGGTGACTTGTCGGTATAATTACCGTCGGCATCTACAAACTCAATAAAAATAGGGTTTATGTCCAGTGTGTTATGTTCCTTTTCCTGCCACTCCAGTGAGTCCTGTATGGCAAAGCCTGTATCGTTTATACTGATTTCTGTCATCAAATCGGCTACCTCAATGCTAAGGTCGCGTTCCACATCGCTGTATACGCTTTGACGTACAGTAAAGTAAATAACCACAAACACTGCAAATACAAGCAGGGCAGTGCTCACAATGTAATAAAACGCAATACGGTTGCGAAAAGAAAACGATATGGATTTCACTGGGCTTTCTTTATAGATTATTCTTCTGCAATATAGCCTATTCCGCGTACTGTTTTGATAAAGTCGTCCTCTTTTTTAAGGTTGAGTTTTTTGCGGAGGGCATTTATAAAAACATCAATAACCCCGGTATCATATTCAAAATGAATATCCCAAACGTCCTGTATTATTTGCTGGCGCGTACAAACGTTACCCTTGTTTTGAATAAGGTACACTAACAGGTCGTATTCCCTTTGGGTAAGGGCAACTTCCTTGCCGTTATGCCATACCTGATGCTTATTTTGTATAATCCTGGTATTACCTATGGTAAGTTCGTTAGTGTCCTGCATATAACGGAAGTGAATGTTAATGCGTTCTACCAGTTCCTGAAAACTAAACGGTTTTTTGATGTAATCATTAGCTCCTGCCTTAAGGCCTTCAATGGTTTCCTGTACGGTATCTTTTGCCGTAAGGAAGATAATAGGGGTTTTTGTATCGGTTGCCCTTACGGCACGGCACACTTCAATACCCGAATAGCCGGGCATCATCCAGTCCAGCAGTATAAGGTCGGGGTTTTTATCTATTATATCGTTATAAGCATCTTTTCCGTTTTCGGAGATGAATACCTCAAAACCTTCTTCCTCAAGTCCCTGCTTAAGGAAGTTGGTTATGCCTTTTTCATCTTCTGCTATAAGGATTCTCATAATTTACTGTTGTACGAATTTTATACCGAAAGATACGATATTTGCGTCCAAACCATCACTGCGGGAGTAGTGATTAAAACGCAGGTCAATGTTTTTGATTCCGTAGCCCCAAATTCTTGCTGCGGCAAAAATATCGGTATAATTTATACCAAAGCCATACTGGTGGGCATCGAAAGTTGAAAGATCATAATCACTGGTGTAATACTGCTCTGTAGACAAATGCATGTTATAAGGAGCAAAGTACTTAGATCCCTGTTGTGTGTAATACCTGTACATAGGGAATACCGTGAACCTGTCGTTCAGTTTTATTGGTAATTCTATATTGGCGGTGTGTGAACTTAAACCCCAGTCGTCTGTATAAAAACGGTAGTAGGTACGTACCACAAGCCATTGGTTAACATAATAGTTTAATCGTGCCCCTACAGGCAGTTTAAAGCGGTTATCCGGCAGTCGCTCTATGTCATCGGCAAGATGGAACTCGTTGATGAAAGAGTCGGCCACATCAGCAAAATATACCCTTTGGTAAGGGGTTGATAGTAATCCCTGCTGATACAATAAATCGGCAAATATGGAAAACTGCATTTTTTCTGTCGCTACCTGCGAGAAGCTAAAGGACATAGAGTAGGAGTTCCTGTTCTTTTTAGGGTTTGGTGTAAACCTGCTTGGGTTGTAATCAGTATTACCGGTAATGGTAAAGTAATTGAATATCCCTCCGTTAAGGTCGTAACCGTTGTTGTAAAAATCCTGTAACTCCTTAGGATAAATAGGTCTCCAGCTGTCCAGATACACATTACCCGAAATGTTAATTTCGCTATTCTTATCGTTAAACAGCTTAGTATAGCCACCACCGAAACCGAATGATGAATAATCATACTCGGTAGATCCCGAAAGATGGGCATTCCAAATATCGTTTCTGTCGTCTGAACTATGGCTGTAATTCACCACAAGCGAGGTAAGCATATCTGAAGCGGATGCTCCCGAACTTGCCTGCCACGGACTTGGTGTACTACTATCAAACGGATTGATGTTCCCCGAAGATGCGGATGAATAGGCCGACAATCCGGCATCTACGGTCAGAACATCGTCATCATTCAGCGGCATTGCTACCACTATGGTAGGAGTAACATCAGACAGTTCCTCCATACCTTTACCTCCCGAAACAGCAGAGTGTACACCATCCTGTTTATAGTAGCTCATTAAAAAGTCGACTTCTGTGCTTTCCAGTACTCTCTTTTTATAAGTTACCTGAGTGCTATCCTGTTCCTCCTGTGCTATTGCGGCAACCGAGGTTAATAATAATATACTAAATAGAGTAAATTGTTTCATGCTTAATTACAGCCACAGCCTCCTCCTGTTTTTCCTCCGTTAGCACCTGCTGCGGCTTCCCTGTATACCTGAAAATTGGTTTCAAAACGTTCGGTAGGGCGTGCCGATAGTTTCATATCGGGGTCGTTTATATACTGTTTTTCGTATTCCTTAACCGAGTTGCACGATTGCAGTGCTATTAGCACAACTCCCAGTATTAGTATTTTTCTCATGGTTTGTATTTCTCTATATCTATATTCTGTGAAACATGTATGTTCCCTTTATCGTCTACAATTATGCATTCTATGCCTTTAAGCTGGTTTATAAGATTAAGTCCAACCTCTATGCCCATTACAAAAACCGAAGTGGCAAGGGCATCTGAAATCTCAGTGGTTTTAGCGAACACCGAAACACTTACAATTCCCGTTGCCGGATAACCCGTTCTCGGGTCAATAATATGGGAATAACGCTTACCGTTAAATACCACATATTTTTCATAACTGCCCGATGTTTCAATAGCACTGTTTTCCAGCGGGAATATGGCAAACACCTTGCTTTTATTCATGGGGTTTACAATCCCTACCGTCCACTGGCTTCCGTCAGGCTGCCTGCCCCAGGCATTAATATCGCCCGATACATTTACAAGCCCTGATGTACATCCGTTGGTATAAAGCAGTTCTTTTATCTTGTCGGCTATATAACCCTGGCCAATACCTCCCATTCCCAGTTTCATTCCTTTGTCCCTAAGGAATACAGTACTGTTTTTCTTATCAACTATTATTTTTTCATACCCTATTTTCTCAACAGATTTCTTAATAGCCTCTTCCGATGGCATTTCTTTCATACTGCCGTCAAATTTCCAAACCCTGTCCATTGAGGCATACGAAATGTCAAAAGCCCCATCGGTTAGCTTCGATATACTAATTGCCCTTTCTATAAGTGCCATGAGTTCTTCGCTAACCTTTACGGGCTTTACTCCGGCGTTATCATTGATTGCCGAAACCTGCGTAGTGGGGATCCAGTCGGATATAATATTTTCTATACGTTTTACTTCAGCAACGGCAAGGTCTATGTATTTGTTAGCCTGTACCGTATCTTTTGCTACTACCGTAATCTCAAAAGGGCTTCCCAGCATGGAAAGTTTCCTTTTGTGGGCTATTTGCCCGTAGCTGCCTGTAAAGCAAAGCAGCAGCAAAAAGAACATTGTTTTTTTCATGGCCTATTTTTCCATTGAATGTAACAGTTCGATGTATTCTTTAGGGGATATATTTTTAAAACCGGTTTTACCCAGTACTTTTCCTGTTTTATCTATTACTACCACCAGCGGGAAATAACCTTCACGGTTGTATTTTTCTGCCAGTTGGTCGTTATGCTTTTGTTGTGCTTCCGGTAGGGCATTTTGTTTCTTTTTAGGGAAGTCGGCTTTAAGCAGTACCCATTTTTGACCGGACTCTTTTTTAAATTCCTCCGATTGCCATATGTTCCTATCAAGTTTTATGCAGGGTGCACACCAGTCTGACCCCGAAAAAACAAGAATGATGTTTTTATTTTCTTTAGCTGCAAGTGCCTTTGCATCATCTATATTATAGTTCCAGCTTTGGGCAAAAGCAGGAGCAGTTATTAGCAATAGTAAGATTAGTATTTTTTTCATGATTATAAATTTATACAAATTAACGCTGAGTTTGCTACTGTAAGTGTATGCATAGGTGTTTCTTAAGCTAATTTTAAGAAACAAAAACCCCGAAGCCTTCGCTTCGGGATTTTATTATAACTTTTTTATTTTTAATGTGTTAGTTAACACTTTTAAAGAAGGCGGGAGAGTTGCCGTATATAGCGGTTTTACCATCCCACTTCTCTATAAACTGCTGTTGAATAAGCAGGCTGTTTAACGACTGTTTACGTAGTTCGTTAGCACGTGCCTCGGCTTCTGCCTGTACAATCAGTTTTTTGGCTTCAGCCTGAGCGATTTTAAGTTCGTTTTCAACTTTCATGGCCTGTTGTACTGCCGCATTTTTTGCATTAATCGCCTGAGTGATTGATTCCGGGTATTCTATACCGCTTGTCATTTGCTCCAGTGTAAAACCTTCTCTGTTTAGTAAGTCGCCCATATTGGTTTGAATGGAATGCTCAAACCTTTCACGGTTGCTTATTATACTGTCGGTACTATACTTATTGAATTCAATACGAAAAGCATCCTTAATGTAGTTAAACAGGGTTGTTTCGGTAATTTCCTTGATGTCTTTACGATACTTTTTGAATATTACCGGACTATGCCCGTCTTTAACCTTAAAGGATAGGGTAGGGTCTACCGAGAAAACCGATCCGTCTTTGGCATTAACCGTAAAAGATTCATAGTTTATGGTTTGTACATAGGTAGGGAATTCGTATACGTCTTCTGTAAGCGGATTGTACCAAACCCTACCGGTAACAAGGCTCACATCCTGAACCCCTTTGTCACTGCCGTATAGTTTTACTAATATACCTTCGTAACCGGCGTCTATACGTTCGTTACATGATATAAAGGCAATAAGCATGAACACGCCTAAAATAATGGCGGTAAAAATAAATGTAATTCTCTTTTTCATTGTTTTTAAAATAGTTTTTTGCGTATGTATAATATTGATTTAAGAAGGAAGAAAAAGGTAACACACAGCAAAACTACGCCACCCAGTACCTGAGTGTCTGATTTTGCACTAAGCATATGGAATGCCTGTGTGGTTATCCATAGTATAGCCAGAATTAAGAGCGGTATGGCTGAAAGGATAACAATTTTTTGTGTTTTCATTGAAGTAATTGTATAAGGTGTTTTTAACAAAAATTTACTCTGTTAAATTACGAAATATTTTTCGATTTTGCAACTATATCAAGCGATAGCGCGCATATTGCTACAGTCTAGGTAATTGCAAAATGTTAAAATATTATGATAATGGTCTTCCCATTTCTTCCCTAAATATTTTTTTGATGCTTTCTATCTCATCGGCATATATTGTTTTCCTTCTGGTACCAAAGTTTAACGTATTTACAACCTTATTTTTTCCTTCCCAAAGCAGTTTTAACTGATTCTCTTCTATCTCTTTTCTGCACAGGAAATCGGGGATTACCGCAAGGCCTGTACCGCTACTCAAACAGCGTATAATAGAGTTGAGGTTGGGTACTATATAATTAGGCCTGAAATCAGGATGTTTATCAAGGTTTTGTTTCCAGAAACGCCTTAAATGTTCCATATCGCCCGTTGTTCCATACCATTTTTGTTCTTTCAGCCATTTTTCAATGTCCTTCGGGTTGTCTTTTTTGATAAGTGAATTCAGGGTTTTCTCATCGGTATTATTACCGCCTACAAGGACTATTGTTTCGTATGAGAAAGGTTCGTAGTCAATATCATTACTATTTATGGCCTGTGGTGTAATAATAAGGTCCAGTATTCCTTTTTCAAGACTGTCTACCATTTCAGGATACTCCCCAAACTTAATAATGATATTAAACGGAAAGGAGGCGATATAAGGCTCCAGCGTTGTTTGAAAGGTTTCAAAGCACATGCCTATGCTGATTGTAGGGGTATGTTTTTCGGTACTGCGCTGAAAGCTTTTTTCTGCCTCTTCCAGCCTGATAATCGGTTCGATTATAAAATTATATAGAGCCTTACCTCTTTCGGTAGGTATCATTCGGCGTCCTCTTCGTTCAAAAAGCTTATAGCCCGTGTAGTTTTCAAGTGAGCTTAAATGCAGGCTAACACCGGGCTGTGAGATATAAAGTTCTTCGGCTGCACCGGTAAGTGTTCCTGTTTTATATATGGTTTTAAACGTGCGGTACCATTCTAAATTTACCATGACTAAACTATTATTATAATAATACAAAGGTATGAATTATGTTATTTTTATAATAGGTTAGCCCGCAATAACTTTGCATTGTAAATTTTAAAGAAACATAAAATGAAAAAAATATTTGTAATAAACGGAGGGCAAAGCTTTGGTCATTCGGGAGGGAAGTTCAACGAGACAATTGCTAAAGAAACCGTAGCCTTTTTTACTGACAATGAAGATTATGAAGTAAAGGTTACCCATGTTAGTGATAATTATGATCCTGTTGCCGAGGTTGGTAAGTTTAATTGGGCCGATGTTATTATATATCATACCCCGATTTGGTGGTTTCAGTTACCTCATAATTTTAAAAAGTATATTGATGAGGTATTTAGTGTGGGGCATAATCAAGGAATATACAAGAGTGATGGAAGGTCATCTGAAAATCCGGCAATAAACTATGGTACGGGCGGACTAATGCATGGCAAGAAGTATATGCTGACTACTTCATGGAATGCACCGCAGGAAGCGTTTACCTTACCAGGTGAATTCTTTATGGAGAAAAGTGTGGATGAAGGTGTGTTGTTTGGATTTCACCGTATGAATGCATTTACGGGTATGCAGCCGCTTAAAAGTATTCATTTCCATGATGTGGAAAAGAATGCCGATGTAGAAAAGGATATTAAAGTATATAACCAACATCTTACCGAAGTTTTTTCCCATGCCACAAATTAATTTAACTGCTATAGTAAAGAGCCGTCCTGAGAAGATTGAGGAAACAAAGGCTGTATTGCAGGAAATGGTATTTTATTCTATTAAGGAAAAGGCCTGCCTGAAGTATGAACTGCATCAATCACAAACCAAACCACATGTTTTTATTTTTCATGAGATTTGGAAGAGTAGGGAAGACCTTGATTTACATAACAAACAACCTTACATAACCGGGTTTATTGATAAGTCAACTGAATTGCTACAGGAACCTGTTTCGGTTTACATTACCGATATTATATAAAAAATCCCCTCATGTGAGGGGATTTTGTTATTTGTAAAGCATATCTGCCAGTCGGTCATCACGCTTATAAACATCATCAAAAAAGACTACGTTACCGTTTTTATCGGCCCAAGCCGTAAAATAGGTGAGGTATACAGGGATTTTTTCCTTAAGCCTATATATGTTTTCACTGCTTTTATGCATGGCTGCATCAACCTGTTTTTCGGTCCATCCTCCGTCTTTAGAGGTAATGGCTATGGCGAGTTCACGCGCTTTTTGCACTCTCACACATCCGTGACTAAAGGCTCTGTCTTCTTTATTAAACAGGCTTTTTGCCGGAGTATCGTGCAGGTAAATGTTATTTGAATTAGGGAACATAAATTTAACCAGTCCCAGTGAGTTGTTTTTACCCGGTTTTTGCCTTACACTCTTACCATTCCATTCCATATTATGCTGGGCAAGGTAATCAGGATTTTTGGCGATAGCGGGTTCTATTTCATTTCTAAGGATACTTGTAGGTACATTCCAGTAAGGACTGAACGCTAAGTAGCTCATTTCCCCGCTAAAAATGACAGTTTTATGCAGTGCCTTACCCACAACCACATTAGATATCAATACTGTATCCTTATCCCTAAAGTAATATAACCTGTAGGATGGGATGTTCACGGCTATATATTCCTTTTCACTGTTTATGGATGATGGTACCCAACGGCAACGTTCCATATTAACGGTAATGGTTTTTATACGTTCTTCCACAGGAACATTAAGCTCTGCAAGTATACTTTTAGTAATGGCCTTGTTCTGGTTTCTGTAATGTACTTTTTCGTACCTGTTAATGGCAGTAAGCAATTCGTCGTCAATTATCTTGTTGCCGGAGTCATTTTTAAGATAGCCTTCTGTAAAAAGCCTTTTTCTAACTTCGGCCACAGTAACTGATGAATCTCCGGGTTTAAGTGATTTTACACCTTCTTCAAAAGCAATTTTGGTGTTCCAGCCACCATTCTTTTCAATAGTGCGGTATTTCTCAAGTCCTTTTCTAAGGTTGTAATATCCGGTAAAAACTTCCTCCCTGTCTTTTTTAATTAGCTCAGGTTTTCTCATAAGGGTGTCAAGGTAGCTTACATAATCTACCCTGTCACGTGGCAGGTACCAGCCTGTAGCTTCACTTTCTGAAGGATCAAGCCCCTGTAACACGTTTTTAGCATAGTAGAAATACATTGAGCTTACCAGTAGTTCAGACTCCGTATCGGGCTTGCTGTTACCAGCATAAAATAACTGATCTAAACTATCTTTATAAGGTATATTCTTTTTAACGCCTTCCTCTTCAATATTGGATGATAAATGATGTAACACATCGGCAAATTCAATTAGTCCTTTATTATCATGCCATATATAATGATCGTGTTTGCGGTATAGTTTTTTTATATCGCTTTCAAATTTTTTAAAATCAGGATATTTTTTAAAAAAAGCATCAAATTTTGTAGTATCAATAGGAATAATATTATCATGTTCGTGTACATCTGCACGGGCAATTTCTTCTATTTCTTTTTCTTTTTCGGTTTTCTTTTTGCAGGAAAATACTGCCAGTAAGGTTATTACGGTAAATAAGGTTAATAAAAGGGGTCTTTTCATAGTGTTTGAACTTTTTTCTAAAATTAAATAAAAAAGCTATGGAAACCTTTGTTTTAATAAAAATGTAATCTATATTTAACTAATATTTATTGTTTTTTGCTAAAAAAAAATTCATGTTTCTTAAAATTTTAAATATTTAGTAAAATTTTAGTATTTTTTTGAATTTGTGTGCGTATTTTTATGACCTAATGAGGAAAGAGAAAATGTCATGTCTGAGTATACTAACATAGGAAGTCGCATAAGCGTTTCTGCAATAAGGAATTACCTCTTTGCAAAAAAAATTGAAAAAGGTGATTCTGTAGTGCTTAATAGTACAGATTATGAACACCTTGTAGAAGAAATTAAAAAGAAAAGTGAGCCAATAGAAATACCTTTAAACATTTTTGGCGTACTTATTGTTAAAGATAAAAGTGGGAGAGTGCCCATAGGAAAAGTACAGATTGTTGAAGATGACAAAATGTAGTGAGGCTAACAATCTCCATTTAAACAGAAAAAAGCTTCGTAGTAGTGCCCGAAGCTTTTTTTATTTGTGTACCTTGTATTATATAGTGTATCGTAGTTAGAGCTGCCCCTCAACAGGCTTAATTATAATGTTATTTGATCATGGATGATTACATTGGGAGGAACATAAAGTTTTTATGTGACAGGTACTCGTTGTCACAAGATGAATTTGGGGCTAAATTCGGACTCAAAAAAAGTGTAATAGGTACATATGTGAGGGGAATTTCTCATCCTAAAATTGATACTATTCAGAAAATTTGCAGTGAATACCAACTCTCTATGGATGATTTTGTAAATCATGATCTTAGTGATAAATACACAGGGCATACCCCGGCATCAGGAATGCAAAAGGTAATGGAAAAGGTTGCTGTATATAAAGCAGAAAACGCTGCACTGTTAAAAACCATAGAAGCTCAAAGGGATACTATTGAGGCGATGCGTGTAACTATTGATACTTTGCTTAAACGATAAATAGCTGTGTGATGAAAGAGAATTTTAAAATAATATTAGCTGCTTTTGAGGAAGCAGGAATGGAAATGGGGCAGGCTCAGTTTAGTATTACAGAGTATTCGCTTAAAACCCGACTTAGTTTTAAATTTGAGCACTTACATGAGTTTTTAGATTTTTTACAGATTGAACCATCATATAACGATGAAAAATCAGATCACATCAAAAATATACTTATAGAAGAGGGAATTAATACCGATAACTTTTTTTACGTTAACTTTTATAAGACAAAGGTTACAGAACTTTAAAATTTTCAAGAACTGTTAAAGTGAGAAAATTAACCTAAAAAAAAGTTAATAACACATAATAATTTCTAATTTTGCCCGATATAAGTATGTTAACATGTAGACGGATAAACTCAGGTAATTTGAGGGATTGAAAATGAAAATATACTTTTCCCCTCAAAACCGTATTGGTTATTCCCTACATTTTACTGCTGGCAAAAAAAGAAAAAGAAAAATGAAGCTGTTTTCACTGCTGCTGTCTGTTATTATGTTTTTTGTATCACTGTACTTTTTTAGTATACAATTAGGTAGTATAGACAGTTTAAACGATGTAATTTATATCTCTCTTTTAGTTACCCTTATGGCTATATGTGTAGTGGGGGTGATTATTAATTGGGATATTTTAAAGAAGAAGAAAAAGAACAAAGAGAACGTTATACTCTTTGTGAGTAATAGTTTTTCAAGAAAAGAAAAAAAGAATAAAAAATAAAAAACTCCGGTATTGTACCGGAGTTTTTTATTTATGTCGTTTTGGGTTATTTACCGTCTTTATCTACAACAGGTCTTTCATCCCTGTTTGCAAGTTCCCAGGCAGTAACAAAAGCCAGCTGAGCTCTTTTTGCCAGTAAGTCGTATTCAATTTTATCCGGAGTATCAGTTGGCTGATGGTAATCAGCATGTACACCGTTAAAATAGAATATAATTGGAATTCCTTTTTTAGCGAAGTTGTAGTGATCTGACCTGTAATAAAACTGGTTAGGGTCGTTACGCTCATTGTACCTATAATCCAGTTCCAGGTTAACGTATTTTTTGTTTGCTTCTTCGTTTATATTATGTAAATCGG
>Ga0079224_100008293_pt1 | contig 14066 bp, 11 predicted proteins | sample Stecom2015_FD_80414 | JGI IMG/M metagenome (GOLD analysis project Ga0079224, IMG submission 80414) | Agricultural soil microbial communities from Utah to study Nitrogen management - Steer compost 2015 | ecosystem: Environmental > Terrestrial > Soil > Agricultural land | place: USA: Utah... | reverse complement strand
TTGCCATCGTTGAGGACCCATGAAGCGCTTTTGAATACTTACATCACTGCTACCGAACGTTATACACGTCCGCCATATAGATATACAGAAGCTTCTTTGGTGAAGCAATTGGAAGAATTGGGTATTGGACGTCCATCCACCTATGCGCCCACGATTTCAACGATTCAAAACCGTAATTATGTCGAAAAAGGGAATGTGGATGGTACAGATCGAAAATATTTACAATTGACATTCAGATCTGATTCAATCAAAGAAAAACAACTGACCGAAAAAGTTGGTTCTGATAAAGGCAAATTGGTGCCAACAGATGTCGGAATGATTGTAACCGATTTTCTTGTGAATCATTTCGAAACTATCTTGGATTATAACTTCACCGCTAAAATGGAGGAAGATTTTGACAACATTGCAGAAGGAAAGGAAGATTGGACCAAAATGATGAAAAGTTTCTATAAAGAATTTCATCCAAAGGTAGAAGACGTTCAGGAAAATGCCGAACGCGAATCCGGTGAGCGCATTCTAGGAGAAGACCCAAAAACCGGAAGAACCGTGTTAGTGCGTTTGGGGAAATTTGGCCCAATGGTACAAATCGGTACCCCTGACGAAGAAGAGAAACCTCAATTTGCAAGTTTATTGCCAGATCAACAGTTAAGCTCCATTACTTATGAAGAAGCGATGAACTTGTTCAAATTACCAAAAGATTTAGGTGTATATGAAGGACAGCCCATAGAAGTGAACAATGGCCGTTTTGGTCCCTATGTAAAATTTGGAGAGATGTATGTATCGCTTCCCGCTGGTACTGATCCGATGAGTGTGGAATTGGAAGAAGCTATCGAATTGATCAAACAGAAACAAAAGGCCGATGCACCAATATATAGGTATAAAAATTTTCCCGTAGTAAAAGGTAAAGGACGATTCGGTCCATTCATCAAGTGGAACAACATCTTCATCAATGTCAATAAGAAATACGACTGGGATGATCTTTCTGATAATGATATTGAAGAATTGATTGAAGATAAGTTGAAAAAGGAAAAAGAAAAATTGATACATCATTGGGAGGAAGAAGGGATTAAAGTTGAAAAAGCACGATGGGGGAGACATACAGTCACTAAAGGAAAAACGAAAGTTGAGTTGGACAAATCGGTGGATGTGTCAAAAATGACATTGGAAAAAGCCAAAGAATTGGTAGAGAGTAAGTCTTCAAAAAAGAAAGTTGCCAAAAAAAAGACCGCCAGAAAAGCCACCGCCAAAAAAAAATAAATAAGCAAGTGTCGTCGATTGATAGTATTAAGTATTTAATACTATGATATTTAAATTTAATCAATCCTATTTTTATCGTCAAACGGTAGAAAAGTCAATTTTTCTCTCGATATTTGTGTTTCTCAAAATCATAATAATTGACATCTAAATTATTTCATGAATTTTAATTTTCTCTCGCCAGTTTCTGATACGGTGTTGGCGCATACTGAATTGCTCTCAGAACAGGCTCTTGGAAAAAAAATCAAGATTCACACAAAGCAGTCGGGCATTCCAGATTTGGAAGAGGTGAAAATTGCGATAATCGGCGTTCTTGAAAATCGAAATGACGTCAACCACAACGGAGATGATTTTAGCTTTGAAACCTTACGAATCAATTTGTACAGCCTTTTTCCCGGCAATTGGCACACCCACGTTGCTGATTTGGGAGATATTCTCAAAGGAGAGTCGGTAGAAGACACTTATTTCGCTTTAAAAGCCACCCTTTCAGTTTTGCTGCAAAAAAAGATAATCCCTGTGATATTGGGAGGGAGCCAAGATTTAACGTATGCCAACTATCGGGCTTACGATACGTTCTCTCCAATGGTGAATATCGTGAATGTAGATTCCAATTTTGATTTGGGAGATGCATCAGAATCCATTAAAAATAACAGCTATCTCGGAAAAATCATTTTGGACAAACCTTTTAACCTGTTCAACTATTCGACTATTGGATATCAGACCTATTTTAATTCCCAAGAAGAAATAGATTTAATGGAGAAGCTTTATTTTGAAGCGTATCGTCTGGGGGAAATTTCAAAATCAATCCATCTGGTCGAACCAGTGATGCGCGATGCACATATTGTCAGCTTGGATTTAAAATCTATAAAATCATCAGAGGTTTCAACAAAACAGAAACATTCACCCAATGGTTTTGACGGCAAGGAAATATGCGCCATTTCTAGATATGCGGGCATAAGCAATAAAGTTTCATCCTTTGGCGTTTATGAATATCGCCCTTCAAAAGATGACCATAGCACCGCAATGCTTATTGCACAAATAATATGGTACTTTATCGAAGGCGTGAATTGTAGGATTAAGGATGATGATTTTTCGAATGATGACAACTATCAAAAGTATAATGTGCTGGTCGAGGATGAAGATCTTATTTTTTACAAAAGCATTAAAACTGGACGCTGGTGGATTGAAATTCCTTTTCTGCCAAATGTTAATAATAAATTAAAAAAACATACGTTATTACCTTGCATGCACGAAGATTATATGGAGGCAAGTCACGGTAAAATTCCAGAAAGATGGTATAAAGCGTATAAAAAAAACAGTTTTTGATTACATTTGTATTTAGAACTTTAACATTTAATTAGTCGATGAAAAGCACTTTTTTTGGGATAAAGTGCAAAAAAGTTTAAAAAAAAATTGTTTATTTAAAAATATATAGATATGTTTACTGCCTCAAATTTTTTAAGACCAATTTAAAACTAATATTTTAACCTCGAGTTTATATGAATATGAAGAAGTTTGCTTTATTAACCGCTGTTTTAGCTCTTTTGGCTAGTTGTGGCTCTGGAGACAGAGGAGAACTGGTAGGAGTTAAAGGAAAGAAATGGCATCCTGAGAAACCCTATGGTATGACACTGGTTCCCGGTGGAGCTTTTATCATGGGTAAATCGGATGATGATTTGGCCAACGTGCAAGATGCACCGACCAAAACTGCTACCGTAAGTTCGTTTTATATGGACGAGACAGAAATCACTAACAATGAGTATCGCCAGTTTGTCTATTGGGTAAGAGACTCTATTCTTCGTACCAAGTTGGCTATTTTAGCTGATGAGGTAGGGCAAACTCCCGGCACGGGAGGTATCGGGGAATATGCATTTAAAGATGCAGATCCTGATAATATGTCTGTTTATGAAAAATATATGTACGACAACTATAGCGGTCTGGGCCCTACGGGTTATGAAGGTAGAAAATTGAATAAAGATGTAGATCTTATCTTTGATACAAATGACTACCCTGATGAGTACTATGCCGAAGTAATGGATACCATGTATTTGCCAATGGAGGAATCCTATAACGGACAACGTACCTGGGATGTTACAAAGTTTAAGTTCCAATATACATATATGGATATTGCCAAGGCGGCGAAAAACAGAAACCAAAAGCGTTCTGAGTTCATTAAAAAGGAAGAAGTGATAGTGTATCCAGATACTACAGCTTGGATCAGAGATTTCGCATATTCATATAACGAGCCAATGCACAATGATTATTTCTGGCATGCGGCTTATGGAGAATATCCTGTAGTTGGAGTTTCGTGGAAACAAGCAAATGCATTTTGCCAATGGAGAACCTTGAACAAAAATGGCTATCAAAAACAAAAAGGTGCTCAACCGGTCAATAGATTTAGGTTGCCATCCGAGGCAGAATGGGAATATGCCGCCAGAGGTGGACTGCAAGGAGCAACATATCCTTGGGGTGGGCCGTATGCTAAAAACGATAGAGGATGTTTTATGGCCAATTTCAAACCATTGCGTGGGGATTATGCCGCCGACCAAGCATTATATACAGTGGAGGCTAAATCCTATGACCCGAACGATTTTAACCTATATAATATGGCAGGAAATGTTTCAGAATGGGTAAACGGTTCTTACGATCCGGGCTCTTATGAATACATGTCCACCATCAACCCAAATGTAAACGATGCCGAAAATCAACGTAAAGTGGTTCGTGGTGGTTCTTGGAAAGATGTTGCCTATTTCTTGCAAGTAAGCTCACGCGATTATGAATATGCTGACTCCGCTAGAAGCTATATCGGTTTCAGAACAGTTCAGGACTACATGGGTACTGATGTCACTGCAAACGCTGGAAATGGCACAAACAGAAATTAACAATAATAATGAATAGCAACAACAACAAATTAATATTAATCTACTTAAGTAATCAACTTAACTAAAACAACAACAAAATTATGGCACAATCTAGAGCAAGCAAGAAATTAATGAATATGGTCTATGGACTAGGAGCAGCAATCGTTATCCTAGGAGCACTATTCAAAATCATGCACTGGCCTTTTGGTAACTTGATGTTGATCATTGGTCTTATTACCGAATCTATTGTATTTACAGTATCAGCTTTCGAGCCGGTTGATGATGATTTGGACTGGTCATTGGTATATCCAGAATTGGCAGGTGGTCAAGGTTCCAACAAAAAAGAACAACCGAAGGATGCTGAAGGTCTTTTGTCTAAAAAATTGGATGAACTATTGAAAGATGCTAAAATCGATGGCGAATTAATGGCAAGTCTTGGCAACAGTATCAAAAACTTTGAAGGCGCTGCTAAAGGCATCAGCCCAACGGTCGATTCAATCGCTGCAACAAAGAAATATGGCGAAGAAATGTCATTGGCCGCTGCACAAATGGAGTCCTTGAACAGTCTTTACAAAGTGCAGATGGATGCCGCAAGCCGTCAGGCCTCCATCAATGAAGAAGCAGTTGAAAACGCAACTAAATTAAAAGAACAAATGCAATCATTGGCGTCTAACTTATCATCATTGAATGGTGTATATGGTGGAATGCTTTCTGCAATGAATAGAAATAATTAATTAGTCGTAGTACGTCTAAACAATTTATTGATTAACAAAACTAAAACTAATTAGAAATGGCAGGAGGAAAATTATCTGCAAGGCAGAAAATGATTAACTTGATGTATTTGGTGTTCATTGCGATGCTAGCATTGAATATGTCAAAAGAGGTGCTATCGGCATTTGGGTTGATGAACGAAAGAATCGAAAGTTCTAACGTGGCAGCAACTTCTCGCAATACAGCATTCATGACAGGTTTAGCCGAAAAGGTTGAAGAACAACCAGCTAAATACCAACCGTTGAAAGCTAAAGCGGACCAAATTGATGTGCTTTCAAATGAATTTAACGCTTATTTGGAAAGTGTAAAGACTGGAATGAAGCAAACAGTTGACAATCCAAAGGAATATGAAGTAATGGACAAGACCTCATATCTTGACGAAAAATGGTTCAGCGGAGACAGGCCAACTAAAGAAGGCCAGAAATTTTTGGATGAAATCAAAAAATATAGAGAAGGTGTAACCTCCATATTGGGTGATGAATACAAAGACATACAAACAGATATTGTTAGAAAATTCTCGACAGATCCTGTTAAGGATTCAGAAAACATCACAAAACCTTGGCTGAATTATCATTTTGAAGGATTCCCATTAGTGGCATCGCTTACAAAATTGACACAGATGCAAGCCGATGTGAAAACAGTAGAATCAGAAATGTTGTCATCCATGTTGGCTGGTAAATTGAGAGTGGAAGCCTCTTTGACCAACTTTGAAGCTATTGTCGTGCCGGACAAAACGGCATTTTTCAATGGTGAGGAATTTACAGGACGTATTATCTTGGGAAGAAAGGACAAAACCTTAAGTGCTGACAAAGTTGTCATCAATGGTAAAGAATTGCCTGCGGAATCCATGCAAGCTGGTCAAACCATGTTGAAATTCCCTGCAGGTGCTGTAGGTGAGCAAAAAATTATTGGTGAGTTCCAATTTAAAGAAGGTGATTCTATTATCAGTATCCCTGTGGAAAGTAGCTATGCAGTGGTCCCTAAACCAAACTCGGCAACAATTTCCGCAGACAAAATGAACGTTGTATATCGTGGGGTTGTCAATCCTATGACTATTTCGTTCGCTGGTGTATCGGACAATAATGTTTCTGCAAGCGCCCCGGGCTTATCAAAAGCAAGTGGTGTTGGAAAATACAACATGAGCCCAGGACAAGGTAGAGAAGTGGTTATTAACGTAACTGGAAAACTTCCTGATGGAACTTCCGTGAGCGATAGGGCTACATTCCGTATCAAAGACATTCCAAAACCTTCCGGTACAATCGCAGGACAACAGGATAATGTTAAACTTCCGCGTCAAAACGTGGAGATTGGTACCATTGGAGCTGTATTGAATGATTTTGACTTTGATCTAAATTTGACAGTCACTTCTTTTAAAGTAAAAGTTCCTGGACAACCATCTGTAAGTGTAAATGGCAACAAAATGAACGACCAAGCTAAAAATGCCCTGCGTAAAGCATCTAGAGGGGATGGTGTTCAAATATTTGACATTAAGGCATCCATTGTGGGTAATCCCGTAAAATTGCCAAATGTGTCGCCAGTATTTGTTGAAATATCCAACTAATTATAATTTAGGTAACGTTTTAGCGTTTAATGAGTGTTAGAACTTAAGTCCCAAATAATACAAAGAATTATGAACTTAAAAAGTGTTTTATTAACCGTTGTTGGTGTCAGTATGGCCTCAAGTTCGTTTGCACAGACCAACTTGCTCAATGCCAAAACACCTGAAGAAATTGGTATAAAGTCCGAAGCCCAATTGGCAATGGACAATGATAAGCCTTTGGAATATGGTTATGTTGACGACCGTGACATCCTTTTCTCTAAAATGACGTGGGAAAAAGTAGTACTGGATGAACGTGTCAATTTCCCATTATATTTTCCTGTGGATACCAATAATATTGGGAAAAATCGACGTTCTCTCTATGATGTTCTTTTAAAGAATATTGAAAATGGAGAAATCGAGAATCTATATGATGATTCTTATTTCACAGCAAAACGTACCCTAAAGGATATTGCGTCGGCTTTGCATAAAGTAGATACTCTTGATATTGGTTACCAACAGTACAATGCTGAAGGAAAAGTAGACCAGGAATATATCACAACCAGGGACATTCAGTCTTATGATATCAGTGCTTATTTAATTAAGGGTTTATGGTATTTTGACAAACGCCAAGGTGAATTGAAATATAGAATCCTAGGACTTGCACCTGCCGCACCGGATGTTAACTTTATCGATTCTGAAGATGAGGCCAATAAGGAACCAATTCCATTGTTCTGGGTATTTTATCCTGAAGTTCGAGACATTCTGCACAAAGCAAAAGCATTCAACAATAAGAATAGCTCGATGCCACTTTCTTTTGACCATTTGTTAAACTCAAGACGTTTCAACGGGTATATGTACAAAGAGGAAAACGTTTATGGCGATAGAGAGGTTAAGGATTATGTGGCGGATAATGCTTTGATGCAATTGTTGGAATCTGACCGTATAAAAGACAAAATCCGAGATTTTGAACAAGACATGTGGGCATACTAAACAGTATGACCAATAGATTTTAAAGGAAACGCCCGCTAGAATTAGTGGGCGTTTTTTTGTAGGCATAAAAATGTTTGGACAAAGACATGGGTTCTTTGTATGTTTTTTACATTTGTAGTCATGAAAGAAGTCGATTATATTGTTGTGGGCTGCGGTTTGGCAGGCATTGCTTTTTGTGAACAATTGAAATCACATGGTAAATCTTATGTTGTTTTTGACGATCAATCCCAACAATCTTCCGTAATTGCTGCCGGACTTTACAATGGAGTGATTTTAAAACGATTCACAGAGGTATGGAAGGCTAAAGAACAGCTGCAATTGGCGTTGGCATTTTATAAAAGTTTGGCCGAAAAATTTCAAGTTAAAATAGATTACACACTACCAATTTACAGACGTTTTGCTTCCATTCAAGAGCAAAATGAATGGTTTACGGCTTCAGATAAACCAAATTTGGCACCATATTTATCTGCGGAATTGATAAAAAATGAAAACCCATCCGTTATTGCGCCTCTTGGATTTGGTATGGTTTTGCAAACGGGAAAAATCAATACACGTGTCTTATTAAAGCATTATAAAGAAAATTTACAGAGAGAAAATAGATACCTCCATGAAACATTCAATTATGAAAAATTGAATGTGGGAAGTGATAGTTTGAACTATAAACATATCAAAGCAAAGTACATCCTATTTGCAGAGGGATTTGGAATGCTTCAAAATCCATTTTTCAAAGAGCTACCAATGAAGGCGGCAAAAGGAGAAATCATTATCATCAAAGCTCCGGGATTAAATATTGATTTTATTCTCAAATCATCCATTTACATCATTCCAGAAGGAAATCATTTATATTCTGTGGGCGCAACCTATAATTGGAAGGATATGACGCACCAAATTACAGAATCAGCAAAAGAAGAATTGGTAAATCAATTGAAAGCGATTGTCACCTGCGACTTTGAGGTCGTCAATCAAGTGGCGGCGATTCGTCCCACCGTGAAGGATAGACGCCCCATGGTCGGTGTCCATGCCAATCATAAAAATATAGCACTATTAAATGGGCTGGGAACCAGAGGTGTGATGCTTGCGCCTTATCTAGCAAAACAACTGTTTGAACATCTCGAACATCAACAGGCGTTGGATCATGAAATTGACATCAAAAGATTTGATTTAAACTAAGGGGCCTTCGTGACTGTTTTGTCATAGTGGACAAAAAGGTTGATCCATATATTGCGAGATACACGCATGATTATTGGCCCGAAAACCACAAGTGTTCCTACGATTGCGATAAAGGCTGCCATTAAGCTAGCATTGAGGAAAAGATAGCTTATTACAAAAGCCGCAACCGCAAAGGCTATTCCAACCCCATAGCTTACGTACATGGAACCGTAAAAGAATGAAGGTTCAATGCGGTATTTGAATTGGCAATGGGTACAACGGTCATGCATCTTCAAAGTTTCCGATAATATGTATGGGTTCTTGGTGATGTACATCGATTCCCCATGGCATTTTGGACAACTACCATATAATATACTGTGCAATTTGTTCCCTTTTTTTATCATAAGAATGTGTACTTTTGCAGTTTTAAAACCAACTGCAAATTTACATATATTTCAACAACTTTTATCATCTTAGTCAACAACTAATGCTCAACATACATAATCTTACCATATCTTTTCAGGGCGAGTATCTTTTTGAAGATATAACCTTTAGGCTCGGTGCTGGAGACCGAATCGGGCTCATAGGAAAAAATGGAGCGGGAAAATCGACCATGCTCAAAATTCTTTCCAAGGAAATGGAGCCTGATTCTGGGCAAATTGCTGCTGATAAAAATTTGAGCATTGGATTTTTAAAACAGGATATCGATTTTGTTTTTGGACGTACCGTGCTGGAGGAAGCGTATGAGGCCTTCAAGGAAATAAAGGAATTGGAAGATAAGATTGAAACAATAAATCAGCAATTGGTGGAACGGACGGATTATGAAAGTGACGGCTACCATCAATTGATGATTGACTTAAACGACACCCAACATCAATATGAAATCATTGGAGGTTATAATTATCAAGGAGAAACGGAAAAAATACTTCAAGGGCTAGGGTTTAAGCGGGATGATTTCCATAAACTGACCGATACCTTTTCTGGAGGTTGGCGTATGCGGATCGAATTGGCCAAGCTCTTGCTTCAAAACAATGATGTTCTACTGTTGGATGAACCTACCAACCACTTGGATATAGAATCGATTATTTGGTTGGAAGGATTTTTAAAAAATTATGTCGGTGCCGTGGTGATTGTCTCCCACGACAAAATGTTCCTCGATAATGTGACCAATCGTACCATTGAGATCTCATTGGGAAGAATTTATGACTATAAAAAACCTTACAGTCAGTATTTGGTGCTTCGAAACGAAATAAAGGAGCAGCAATTGGCGTCTCAAAAAAACCAGCAAAAGCAGATTGAGCAAACCGAAAAGCTCATTGAAAAGTTCAGGGCAAAAGCATCAAAGGCCACCATGGCACAATCGCTCATCAAAAAACTAGATCGTATTGATCGGATTGAGGTGGATGAAGACGATAATAGTGTCATGACATTGAATTTTCCCATTTCGGTTGTTCCTGGCAAAGTGGTGATAGAGACGCATCATATCGGTAAAAAATATGGCGATTTACAGGTGCTGAAAAATATCGATTTGATTGTTGAGCGTGATAGCAAGACCGCTTTTGTCGGCCAAAATGGTCAGGGAAAATCGACACTTGCCAAAATTATTGTTGGAGAGCTAAAGCATGAAGGCAAATTGAAATTAGGGCATAACGTACAAATTGGTTATTTCGCCCAAAACCAGGCTGAATATTTGGATGGTGCAAAAACTGTTTTGGATACCATGATAGATGCGGCCAATGAAAAAAATAGAAGCAAAGTGCGGGATATTCTTGGGTCTTTTCTATTTAGAGGCGAAGAAGTTGACAAATATGTAAGGGTACTTTCCGGGGGCGAGCGCAATCGGTTAGCATTGGCAAAATTACTTCTACAACCCTTCAATGTTTTAGTGATGGATGAGCCAACCAACCATTTGGACATCAAATCAAAGAATGTTCTGAAAGAAGCACTTAAAAAATTTGAAGGCACTTTGATTTTGGTTTCACATGACCGAGATTTTCTACAAGGTCTCACCAACAAGGTCTATGAATTCAAAGACCAAAAAATCAAGGAATATTTAGGGGATATTGATTTTTATTTGGATCAGCGAAACATTGAAAACATTCGTGAGATTGAATTCCGAAGTAAAGGGCACGATGTCGCGGCAGCCCAACCGAAGGGACATAATAAGAAAACGTATGAAGATCAAAAGAAATCCAAATCCTTGCACAATCGATTGAGCAGCATAGAATCTCAAATAAGCCAGCATGAGAAGGACATCAAAACCATGGATGTGGAATTGGCTACAAACTATGACGAAACTGTTTCCGATCCAATTTTTTTCGATCTTTATGAAACCAAAAAAAAGAAGTTGGCAAATCTGATGAAAGATTGGGAAACCATCCAAATGGAACTTGAAACGTTGACATAAATGGAAACGTATTTTTTCCAATGTCCTTATTGCTGGGAGCACATTTCGATGCTTATTGATATTTCTGTTTCCCAACAAACCTATATTGAAGATTGTGAGGTGTGCTGTAATCCCATTCAGCTTACCATTTGTGTTCAAAACAATGAAATCTCCAATTTTCATGCAGAAAGCATTATGCAATAGATTTTGCAACTGGCTACTTTTCACTTCATTATAAATTATTCGTTCAACGGCGCAATCCATTCATCGAAAAAAATTGGTATTTGGACGACTTAAATATAACTTGTATCATGTAAGTAATCCCCAAATTACCAAATGATGAATGTTTTAAGACTTTCCCTTTTGTTTTATTTCTTTAGTTTCTATTCTTTTGGCGGTATTTCCGTTAAGGAAAAAAATGCTCTGCTGACTTTTTATGAAGCCACCAATGGTGCGTCTTGGGTACACCCATGGAATCTAAATCAGCCAATGAGTACCTGGTACGGATTGGTGATCATAGAAAATAGAGTGGTGGAGCTCAACTTGCCCAATAACAATTTAAGCGGGCAAATACCTGTAGAATTAGGTGATTTAATTCACTTGATAAAAATCGATTTTTACAAAAATGCGATCAAGGGTACCATTCCAACTACGATAGGAAATTTAAAAAACCTGCGGACCTTGAATCTTGGATTCAATCAATTATCGGGTGAAATCCCTGAGAGTCTTACAAAGTTAAAGGTGTTGGAAAACCTGCAATTATTTATGAATGCGTTGGATGGTGATATCCCATACGATATAGGAAATTTAAAACAATTACAGCGATTGGAACTATACAACAATTATCTTTCAGGCATTATTCCACCATCCCTTACCGATCTGACCAATTTGAAAGAATTTTTGGTGAGCCGTAATCGTTTGACGGGTGGTCTTCCCATGCATATCTCCAATCTATATAATCTCGAAGTTTTTATTGCTTTTGACAACTATTTATTTGGAACGATCCCAAGTTCTATCGGAGAGTTGACGAAGCTCAAGAAGTTTGTAATCTCCAATAATGTATTTTATGGTGAAGTTCCAGAAGAAATATTAAAATTGGTAAATCTGGAAGTATTGATGTTAAGCAACAACAACCTGACTGGAAAATTGGACAAACTTCGACATCATTTTCCAAACTTGGAGGAGTTTGATTTTAAGGATTCCAAAACCTATGAAGGCATGGCCAACACGGAACTCAATCATTAAGGCGGCGAAATTTGGAAAAGAGGGTTTGTAAACACCAAATATCAAAAGGAATAACAGATTAAAAATCAACGGAATAAAATGACATGGATTTATGATAAGTGTGTTTCGTCGAAAAAAATTGGTAGTTAATCGATTTAGATATATATTCGTGTTGTAAATGTGTCCCTCGACTAAATCTGTCATTATGAATGCTTTAAAAATCACCTTGCTGTTCTGTTTTATAACCGTAGTGTCATTTGCCAATATTTCTACGAAGGAAAAGAACGCATTAATTGCGCTTTATCATTCAACCCACGGTACATCTTGGACAAATTCATGGGATTTGAAATCACCAGAAGCCACATGGTATGGCGTGGTTATTTCTGATGATAAAGTGGTGGAATTAAATATGCCATTCAACAATCTAAAAGGGCAGCTCCCCACAGAACTGGGGGATTTGACGCATCTGAAAAAATTGAATCTGTTCCGTAATATGATTTCGGGTACCATCCCAACTACCATTGGCAATTTAAAATCATTACAAGAATTGAACTTTGCATTCAATCAATTGGAAGGAAACATTCCCAGCTCGCTCACTGAAATGGCTTCCTTGAGAGTTCTACAATTATTTATGAATCGATTGGATGGGGAAATTCCGTCAACGATTGGTAATTTAAAAAATTTAAAACAATTGGAATTGTACAACAATCATTTGTCTGGTGTGATTCCCGAATCTTTGACGGATTTAGTGAATCTTGAGCAATTATTGATAAGCAGTAACCAGTTGACAGGTAAGTTGCCTGGCACGATTTCCCATGTTAAGAATTTGGAGGTTTTAAGTGCATTTGATAATAATTTATTTGGAACATTACCGGCATCCATCGGAGAATTGACTAATTTAAAGGAACTGGTGATTGCCGATAATGCTTTTTATGGGGATATACCAGTTGAAATGGCAAACCTTACCAATTTAAAAGTATTGATGATCGGAAACAATGGATTTCATGGAGAGTTGGCTAAACTGGAGGCCCAATTTCCGAATCTGACACAATTTGACTTTGTGAATACCAAAGAAGAGACCACAATAGCTACTTTGGATTCAGAGGATTAGCATTAATGTGACTTGGCTTGTCGCAGTGGCGTGTGGTTAACTCCTTGTATTTATTTGCAAGGAGTTATTTTTTTAATCAAAAAAAAGCTATTATATTTGCAGTCTAAATCGCGGGATAGAGCAGTAGGTAGCTCGTCGGGCTCATAACCCGAAGGTCACTGGTTCGAGTCCAGTTCCCGCTACAACGCAAAGCCCTCGTAAACACGAGGGTTTTGGCGTTTTTAATGGTCTGTTGATATGAGGAATATCCCAAAGAAAACGCCATTCGTAGATTTCATATCTCCATCATTACCATCCTTTTAGTAAATCTGTCACCATTGTGCCTTTATCCATACCTTTACTATAGCTATAGATGGGGTTGCTAGGGGGAGGCGTCCCATCAGCATTTTATTTGGCCGGTGTGAGCTGCTTTTTTTATTCTACATCTAAACATCAAATTTTGCGAGCAGCGGTATTACTTGTACCTCAACACGCAAAAGCCTTCTCGAAATCATATGCTTCTGTTTTATCAAAGCTTGCGAGACTATTATGTGTTGAATCTCAATGACGATATCCGAACCTTTGATGCCGTAAGGCCGAATGCTCGCCGCCTTATTAATGCGGAACGGACGGCTGGCACCCATAATCCTGAACTTTGGGATGGGTATGCTTGTTATATTGAGGGGAAGGAGTTTGATGGGGTATTAGGGGAGTGAATGGTTGATCTTTAGGTTTATGGGGAAACCAATATCCATTTTGCAGTGAAAGGATAAGAACGATAGCCATCATTGGAAAAGTTCG
>Ga0079224_100008292_pt1 | contig 14068 bp, 10 predicted proteins | sample Stecom2015_FD_80414 | JGI IMG/M metagenome (GOLD analysis project Ga0079224, IMG submission 80414) | Agricultural soil microbial communities from Utah to study Nitrogen management - Steer compost 2015 | ecosystem: Environmental > Terrestrial > Soil > Agricultural land | place: USA: Utah... | reverse complement strand
TCTTCTGATCCACATAGCGCACATACAATTCGTCCACCATCGCTTTCAACCCTGCTGGATCCTTAAGCAAGGTCGTGATGTCACGAAACTGCACGCCGTGTCTCGGATAATGTGGCACGGTACGGATCAGAGATTTAATCGTCATCATCTGCCTAGAACTGAAACGGACGCCATTCTCCTGTCCGAAAGCAACCTTAATCCCATATGGCGAATCAGCATCGGCTAACGCCACATCATCCGCTGATCGTCAATGATCAGGCGGTCACGTTTTGCTGACGGACTCGTATATGCAGCTCTCTCAACTGCTTTTCGTCGACCGCACTCGGCGCATGTGTCATCAGGCATTGCGCACGTTGCGTCTTCGGGAAAGCGATGACATCGCGAATCGATTCCGCCCCTGCCATCAGCGTGACAAGACGATCCAGTCCGAAGGCAACACCGCCATGAGGAGGCGCACCATACTGCAACGCCTCCAACAGAAACCCAAATTTCTCCTGTGCTTCCTCTTTGGATATCTTCAACGCATCGAACACCTTGGACTGAACTTCCTGTTTATGGATACGCACTGAGCCACCACCGACTTCCCAGCCGTTGATCACCATATCGTATGCCGTGGACAAGCAAGCTCCAGGATCGGTTGCGAGTAAATCTTCATGCCCTTCCTTGGGTGACGTGAACGGATGATGCAACGCGACCCAGCGATCCGCCTCTTCATCGTATTCGAACATCGGGAAGTCGACCACCCACAAGGGAGCCCATTCTCGCCCATCAACGTGACCTTTTTCATGGCCGATCTTGACCCTCAGTGCGCCAAGCGCGTCATTGACGACTTTAGCTTTGTCAGCACCAAAGAACACTAGATCGCCATTCTGGGCTCCAGTCCGTTCGATAATGGCCCGCAATGCATCCTCATGTATGTTTTTGACGATAGGACTCTGGAGCCCTTCTTCATTCAGCTTTGCGACATCGTTGATCTTGATGTAAGCCAGACCCTTGGCGCCATGGATCTTGACGAATTCTGTATATGCATCGATCTCGCCGCGGGTCAACGCTGCACCGCCTGGAATCCGCAGTCCCGCTACACGGCCATTCGCCATGTTTGCAGCACCTGAGAACACCTTGAAGTTGACATCCTTCATTACATCGGTCACCTCTGTGAGCTCCAGCGTGACGCGCATATCCGGCTTGTCCGATCCGTATCTGCTCATAGCCTCTTGGTATGCCAGTCTCGGGAAACTGGAAGGCAGATCCACCTCCTGTACCTTCTTGAACATCTGACGGATCATCTCCTCAACGATACCCATAATACCGTCTTCATCGAAGAAAGAGGTCTCGATATCAACTTGCGTAAATTCAGGCTGCCTGTCTGCACGCAAGTCTTCATCCCTGAAGCACTTCGTAATCTGGAAGTATCGGTCGAAACCAGACACCATCAACAACTGCTTGAATAACTGAGGTGACTGCGGCAGTGCAAAAAACTCACCATGATGTATCCGTGAAGGCACCAGATAATCACGCGCCCCTTCTGGTGTAGAGCGTGTCAGCATCGGCGTTTCGATCTCGATGAAGCCTGCGTCATCAAGATAGTCACGAAGATTCTTCGTCACCCGGTAGCGAAGCATCAGGTTCTTCTGCATAACCGGGCGACGCAAGTCGACATAACGATGCTCTAAACGCACCATCTCGGACAGGTTATCGTCATCCAGCATAAATGGTGGCGTAAGCGACGGATTCAGGATCTCGATCTCGCTTGCCAGCATCTCGACCTCCCCGGTCGGAATGTTCGGATTGACCGTTCCCTCCGGGCGCGCACGTACCTTGCACACCACCTTCAGCACGAACTCATTACGCACAGTCTCCGCGATTTGAAAAGCTTCGGGTGTATCCGGATCCACGACGACTTGCGCCATGCCCTCTCGATCACGCAGATCGATAAAAATAACACCGCCGTGATCACGTCGTCTGTGAGCCCAACCACAGAGCGTTACAGTTTGGCCTATCAATTCTCGGTTTAGGTGGCCGCAATAATGGGTACGCATAATGTTAGATTTCTTAATGATGAGTAGTTAATAGTAGATTTTAGTTTTCGATCAGCGATGCATCGACGATGCGACAATCCGACTGTAGCCGTACTGGGCACTGGCAGCAAGGCCTAGTGCCCAAGCCTCAAGCCTAATGACAAGCGCAGCTATCGCCGCAGGAAGCTGCCGAATCTGCAGCCTCCTTCTTTTCGGCAGTTGTCTTGTTGCCACTGTTCTTGAAATCAGTGACATACCAGCCGGTGCCGGTCAATTGAAAGCTCGGCGCAGACAATTGCTTAGTGAATGTAGCCTTACCACATTCCGGGCAATCCGTCAGGTTCGGCTCACTCACCTTGCGCATGACTTCCTTGCGAAAACCACAACTTGTGCACTGATAATCATAGATTGGCATGTCGTAAAGCTCCGAACATCAAAAAAGAATGGAATTATACCCGAGATGTACATGGCGATTAAAGGCGAAATATCAAGTGTTTAGTATCGACCGAATGCCACATGCCGCATGCGGCCACACACCCTTGCCCCGCACATATTTTTTATCGTTGCAATCTTGAAAATATGTAAGAATCTCAATCAAAGAAGGATGAGATTAATATGCGACTCATGGTGAAGTCCGGCAACTTAAAATGAAAAATATGATACCATCGTCAACATGACTCAAAGTGTTAAAAACCCTGCGGACACCTACATCTCGACGCGCATCGCGGCACAAATGCTGGATGTGTCTTTGCGAACCATACAACTGTGGGTAGAGTCCGGCGTACTCAAGGCATGGAAAACTGCGGGTGGGCACAGAAAAGTGTCGCGGCAGTCCGTCGAAGAGGTTCTCAAGAAGAGGCAGGAAGCGCTTCAATCAGAACATTACAAGACGGCTCCGCCTCCCTTTCAGATCCTGCTGGTCGAAGATGACGAAGGCATCCGGCAGATGTTCAAGTACTTCTTCATGGACTGGAAACATCCTGTGGAATTCGATACGGCCGATGATGGATTCGACGGCCTGGTGAAACTTGCGACATATAAACCTGACTTGCTGATCGCTGATATCACGATGCCTGGTGTCAATGGTTATGACATGCTGAAATTCCTTGAAAAATCACCCCAGTTCAAGAGCCTAGACATTATCATCATCACCGGCCTACCTGCTGACAAAGTTGCCGAATATGGACCCTTGCCTAAGAAGGCAGCGCTATTCTTCAAGCCGTTGAGCTTTGATGAGCTGGATGCACATATCTCTGCCATCATCACAAGAAAAAAGCAGGAGAAGCAGGTTGCGACAGGCAACGACTAATGTCGGACTTTCGGCTGATCAGCTCTCAACGCTGTTTCCGTTTCATTTCGTCATAAATCGCGAATTCAAGTTCGTTCAGACCGGCACCGGCATCACCCAGAAGTTCGACGCTGGCATAGCGCCCAACGCCTACCTCGACGAATTCTTCGAAATCACCACACCTGCCTCACTACTCAATTGGGGCTATTTGCGCTCCATGGAGAACGAAATCTGTTCTCTAAGGCACAGAAAAACTCAGATCGACTTCAGTGCCCGGATTTTTCGTGCAGGTGAGGATCGACTGATCTTCATTCTTAAACCACTGATCAACACGAGCGCCTATCTTGAGCAACTCGGACTAGAAACTACCGATTTTTCCAACCATGATCTGATCCATGATTTGTTCCAGCATAGGCAGCATTCTCAGAGCAAGAGTAAAATCAGCCTGTCTGATGCGTTGATCGCGCAGCAGGATCAACTGAATGAGATTCGTCACCTACTAGCGAACCAGGAGGCGGAATCGCGCAAGCTTGCGCATATCATCTCCCGCTCCACCTACTGGATACTGATAGCTAATGCACAGGGTCATATCGATTGGGTTAACGATGCTTTTCTCATGAACTCAGGTTTTGCACAAGAGGATGTGCTTGGTCGTGAGTTCAATATGCTCTTTGATATGCCAGAAGAGGAGTTCTCTGAACTCCGGCATGCACTGCAATCCGGGCAAAGTATTCAGAAAGAGATCGAAATTAACGACCATGGTGAGACCCGCTGGATCGACATCGACATACGCGCGCTTGCCGACGATCACAATGAGATCATTAACTTCATTGCAATCGGCCGGGACATCACTGAACAGAAAAAGGCTCAACTGCTCAATGAGCGCCTTAGCGCCGAACTTAATACGATCTTCGACCTGAGTCCTGACGGATTTGTCTCATTCGATGAGCATGGCAAGTTGAGCCAGTTGAACAATGCCTTCTTGAAGATGACAGGACTTGATCATTCACGTCTGGATGGTATCGATGTAACTGGTTTTGAATCACTGATCAATGACCTGAACGAATACGCCCAAACTGCTGACGGCGCGCATCTTTCCGGCATCATCAAGATCAGCCAGCCGAAACTGTGTATATTGAGGCACTCTGTAAAGACCGTCACGACCATTGATGGCAGTCATGAAAAAACCATCCACTACTTCCAAGACATTACACACGAGTACGAACTTAGCCGTATGAAAGGTGAGTTTCTTTCCGCAGCTGCACATGAGCTACGTACACCCATGGCTAGCATCTATGGCTTTACCGACCTGCTCATCAAGCGTGACTATGATAAGGCGCAGACACAGGAGATCCTTCAGAACGTCTATCGCCAAGCCATCCGCATGACAAAGCTGATCAATGATCTCTTGGATCTTTCGCGTATCGAAGCCAAAGGCAAGTTAGAATTCAAACCGAGAGAGATCATAGTCAATGAGTTGATCCATTCGGCTTTCGAAGAATTCAAAGTGAACTGCGGCGACCGGACCGTCAGCATCGTGCCAGCGAATGAAGAGCTATCGATCATGGGTGAATTCGACAAACTGACTCAGGTACTGATAAACCTGCTCTCCAACGCCAATAAATACTCGGATAGCGATAAAGAGATCATCGTCGATACACTCACGGAGGAGCGTGAGTCCACTCCGATGGTGGGCATCAGAGTCACGGACTTTGGTGCAGGTATCCCGAAAAGTGATATCCCGAAACTATTCGATCCTTTTTTCCGCTCTGCACAGACCATGAAAGTACCGGGTACAGGGTTGGGTATGAGTATCGTCAAACAAATCGTAGAATTCCATGGCGGCAACATCGACGTAGATTCTGAAGTCGGGGTTGGTACTAGGGTAGTCGTCTGGATACCTCAGGCGCCTCTCGTTACGAATAGCAGCAAGGAGTAGACATGGCAAAAATTGTAATCGTAGACGATGAGCCGGATTTGAGAACGCTGATCAGTGTGATGCTCGAGATCAATCAGCACGAGTTCTATGAAGCTTGCGACGCACAGACCGGCCTACAACTGATTGAATCCGTGAATCCGGATCTTATTCTGCTCGATGTCATGATGCCTGGAGAAATCAATGGCTTCATCCTTTGTGACATCCTGAAGTCATCCAGCGAGTTCGAGGACACACCTATCATCTTCATTACCGGGGCAGATTCAGACGAGGATCGTGTTACCGGGCGCCTCTCAGGCGCGAATCATTATCTCGTCAAACCTTTCGAACCTCAGGAACTCGTCGAACTCAGCGAATCTTTGCTCAAAAAGAAAAAGCCGGCAACCTGACCCAGGCACCAGGTTGTTCAGGGTGTTCGAACCTGGCGCCCACGGCCACGAGTCAGGTGCCGGAAGCGGGAAACTGGTCTTAATTCAGCATGAACCCGAAATTGAAACTGAACGTCAGGTCATCCTTATTACTGGCGTCCCGATTATCCAGTGCCTTCGCGATTGCCATATCAATCACTCCCAGCACATCTGTCCTTAAACGCACACCTAAAGCCAACGATTTAATCTTGTCGATGTCCGTGACACGGATCTTCTGATAGGTTTTCGCGATCTCTGCCAGTAAGTAGGGTTGGATACCGATCAGTTGGAAATAAGACAGATCCAATGAAGCTGGGAAATGGCGATTCACTTCTGCACTCGCTCCCCAACCAGAATCCCCATATAGGAATCCAGGGCTAAAAGCCCGGCCGAACTGATAGCCCCCGAATTGGATGCGTTCAACAACCGGCACATAGTCCGGACTATACTGGCCGACTAGCGACAATGACGTTCCAATTCTCCAAGACCAGGCATTTCTCAATGTCGCGCCGATATTGACCTTCTCAAAATCAAGATCCGTTGGATTCTCACCTAAACCATTCACAGGAAAGTTGGTGCGTACACTTTTGCTTGCACCCATCGCATCGAGCCCCTTACTCAATGACAATTGCAATCCCAAGCTCTTATCCGAGTGCGTCAATGTGTAATCCGCGGCCAGTGTCAATGATCTGGAATTGGTTTTCGTTGTCAGGCTTCTTAACGTCTCGCTACTCTGGATCCGATCCTCGTAGTTGATCGCATTGACGCCTATCGAGCCCATCAGAGTCTGTTGCCTATCTGCGATCAATGGATAACTCAAAGACGTACTCAAGCGCAGCGACATCACGTCACGCTCCAGACCTGCTGGATAGTCTTCATCCGAGTCACCGTTATAGAACGACCCTTCGACCTTGAACCGCAATCCGTTACTACCTAGTAACTGGCTATAAGATGCCGCGTAGTACTCCTCGTCATCTTCCGACAGAAGAGCCGTCAGGTTAGCTTGCTCCGCAGCCGGCCCATGGCTGTTAGTTTGCAGGCTGACGATCGCACGAGTTTTAGGGCGTAAAGACTCGAAACGCCCGACCGCGGATATGGCGCGCCGACTGGCTTTGATAGTCATGATAGCGGCGCCATCCTTTGTTTTTGGCAATGGCAGATATGCCTGTAACCCAAGGCCGGGAACGAGGCGTAGCAGACCTGTCGCACGATCCAGTGTCTCTACCCTCAGTGGTTTCTCTTCCAGAAGCGGTCGTACTATTTCTCTAATCCGCTCTTCAGAATTGCCAAAATCGCCTTCCATCACCAGCTTCCCGACATAACCTTCGATCACGTCGATCTGAACGACATGATTTGCGAAGGTCTGCGCCGGAACATAAGCGAATGACAACGGATATCCCTTATCACGGTATAGCTTGGTAATTTTCGATGCGAGCTCCATATATTCCTTGACGGTATGGACCTCATCCAGATAAGGCTGAGTAAGACCTTCAATCTCTTTCAGTGAAACGACCTCGGCTCCTTTGACATCGAAGCGTTTAACCAACACCCTGGTCGCCAGTAGTTTGTTAAGGCGCTCGTCGACTTCCTGACTCGTATCCAACTTGACAGCTGGTTCAGTCGGCGGCTGCGCTCGCTCAAGAGAGGGAAGAGCCCCTTCAGGGTTCGCATTAGCCATGACTGTCTGACTGCCGATTAGCAACGCCGCTGTGCTTAAACCGGCCAGATAATGCTTAATGGACATATTGAATTCTTTTTATAGGTCGGGTCGGGCTACCCCAGACTTACACGGGTAGCCCGTTCCCAATTTTTATTTCAACAGGCCACCCAGAAGACCTGTTACCGGAGCCAAGACTCCACCACCCGCACCAGACTCACCACCTCCTACCAGATCAGTAACCGGTGCTAACAAATTACCTCCATCAGCTCCGCCACCGAGCAGGCCAGTGACAGGTGCAAGCAAACCGGTCACTGGAGCAAGCAGGTTATTACCGTCACCCACACCGCCAGTGGTCAGTGGCAGCAGTCCTTCCGGACCTACGATGGGATCAAGCAATGCCTGATCCCCACCTGCAGGAGAGGTCAATGGCAACAGGCCACCAGCACCAATCACAGGATCCAGTAGAGCTGCCGTAGGCAACGCATCACCACCCAGTAGATCTGTTACTGGCGTCAATAATCCACCGGTATCAGGCAAGCCCCCACCTAACAAATCGGTGACTGGTGTCAACAAGCCGCCCGCATCAGGTAGACCACCACCCAGAAGGTCTGTAACTGGGGCAAGTAATCCAGATCCCTCACCAGTTCCACCTGTAGTCAATGGAAGCAACCCCTCTGGGCCTAATACTGGATCGAGCAGCGCCTGATCCCCACCAGGAGGTGTTGTCAGTGGCAACAAACCATCTGAGCCGATTATAGGATCCAATAGTGTCGCTGTCGGCAGCGCATCTCCACCGAGCAAATCGGTTACAGGTGTCAGTAATCCACCAGCATCTGGCAAGCCTCCACCCAGTAGATCAGTGATCGGCGCCAGAAGATCGTCTCCAGTGCCAGTACCTCCGCTTGTCAACGGAAGCAGGCCTTCCGGACCTACAATCGGATCCAACAATGCTTGCTCACCACCCGGAGCTGATGTGAGCGGCAACAGGCCGTCGGAGCCGATTACAGGATCTAATAGTGTCGCTGTCGGCAGTACATCCCCACCAAGCAAATCTGTGACTGGTTCCAATAACCCGCCAGCATCCGGCAATCCACCGCCTAGAAGATCCGTAACAGGAGCAAGCAGGTCGCTACCCGACCCGGCACCGCCGCTTGTCAAGGGGAGCAAGCCTTCGGGCCCAATGATCGGGTCCAGCAATGCCTGATCCCCACCCGGAGGCGAGGTTAGGGGCAACAGACCACCAGATCCGATTACCGGATCTAGCAGGGTGGCGGTCGGTAGTGCATCACCTCCCAAGAGATCAGTCACTGGTGAAAGCAACCCACCTGCATCTGGTACACCACCACCAAGCAAATCTGTAACAGGCGCCAACAAGTCATTTCCGGTACCGGAACCTCCGCTTGTCAGGGGGAGCAAGCCTTCGGGTCCAATCACAGGATCCAGTAGCGCCTGTTCTCCGCCTGGTGGTGATGTAAGGGGTAGCAACCCGTCGGAACCTACGACGGGATCAAGCAGGGTTGCTGTTGGCAGCAGATCACCGCCCAACAGATCACCCAGAGGCAAACCTTGACTACCATCCGGATTCTGATTTCCGGAGGTCAATGGCAATAAGCCGTTCTGTCCGATCAAACCATCCAAAGGCGAGGAGCCATCACCTGATGTCAAAGGTAGTAAACCATTACTCCCGACGACCGGGTCGAGTAAGGTTTCCGGACGATCCACGCCTTCAGGTGCGCTTACCAAAGGTAAAAGCCCTGTCGGCCCAACAAGGTTATCGACGAGGCCGCCGTCGCCATTCTCGCTGACTAATGGCAAGAGCCCTTCATGTCCTACGACCGGGTCCAGCAATGCCGACCCCGCGGCACCCTCAGCACTTGTCAGTGGGATCAAGCCGTCTGCACCGACCAATGGTGACAACAACGGATCCAATACGCCTTCACCACCTCCGGTCAGACCCAGTTGATCCGTCAGTCCACCTTGACCCAGCACTGGATCAAGCAATGGACCCGGGCCTTCGCCTTCCCCCGTAGTCAGGGGCAACAATCCATTCGGTCCAACCAAAGGATCCAGTAGCGTCGAATCTCCAGACTCGCTTGTTACAGGCAGCAGACCGTCAGGGCCAATCAATGCGTCGCCCAAACCACCAAGAAGAGTGTTGCCACCACCACCGCCTCCACCGCCACCATTATTGTTGTTTGTTATCACAGTAGTCTTGCCTGCTGAAGGTCTGACCACGCTTCCCAAACCATCGCTATCGCAGCCGCTTAGAAAAAACGTTGACGCTAGCGCCAAGGTCACCATCTTGTGGATTTTCTTGATCTGCATTTTATTGCCCCCGAATCAATTGAACGATTAACGTGTTTCATATTTTTCACTTTGTGTGAAATAAAGTCAAACATTTTTTATCATTTTTTTCATTTTGTTGTATTATGTTGTCATTGGGGCAACGACTGATACAGGTGCAAACATACATCACAACATCTAATTCAGCGTGTTGCCGAACTTGTAAAAGAAAATTCACAACTCAGGGTGCTCAATCATGAAATCAAAACTTGCTAGTGCGGCCGCCTCGGTCGGTTTTGCTTTACTAACCTGCAGTCTTAGCTATGCTAACGACCACAATGGATTCAGTACTGAATCATGGTATGCGATCGGTGGCGCCAGCGTTATCTACCCTGACGCCGATCTGGATGCCTCGGATGACAGTCCTGGACTACATCTGAGACTGGGGCGTGAAATAACAGACAATATCGACTTGCAAGTCGGCCTCTCTTATCACAAGGCCGATGAGGATCACCATTCCTTCGATGGAGGTGACTACAAGCAGTTCAACTTCATGGCAGATGCGCTCTACGTGTTCTCTCGTGACAAATTCAGGCCATTCGTTCTGGCAGGGATCGGCGCATCTAACAATCGTATCTCTTATAGTATTGCTCCGGGATACGTTCCGACTGGAAAGGTAAAAGGCTCAGAAACATCTCTTGCAGGAAATATCGGTGTCGGTTTCCAATACCTATTCAATGACCAGTTCGGTTTGCAGGCAGATTTCCGCCGCGTCATCAGCCGCGCCGAAGCCAAGACCAGCGAGATCGGCGTTGATGGAACCATCGCCAACAATTTACTCAATATCGGCCTTCTCTATCGCTTTGGTGGAAAGCCTGCCGCCATTCCAGAACCCAAGGAAGAACCCGTTGCTCAGGAGCCAAGGATTGTTGAGCGCATCGTCGAGGTCGAGAAAGTGGTACCAGCTGAGCCTCAGAAAATCGAGACCCATACATTCTTTGCTTCTGCCTTATTTGATCTGAATGAATATAAATTGTCCGAAGAAGGAAAGAACATTCTCAAAACCCAGATCGCACAGAAACTATTAGAGACCAAGGCACTGGGCGATGTCACGATCGAAGGCCACACCGACCGTCTTGGCACTGATGCTATTAATGAACAACTCTCGCTCAGACGTGCTTATGCGGTCAGAGACTTCTTGATCAGCCAAGGTGTCGATGGCAGCCGCCTCAAAGCTGTCGGCAAGAGTTCAAGCGAGCCTCTCGTGTTCTGTGAAGGTCCTCGCAGCGAACGCGTGATCAAGTGTCTGCAGCCAAATCGTCGAGTCGTAGTGCAGATTGAAGTCGAGAAAAACTCCTAATACTCTATAGCAACCCCAGTCCGTACAAGCGTTATTGACGGACTGGGTGTGCCTAAAATTGGCACTCATTCGGATGAGACAATCCTGAAACGCACTATATGGGAGACCAACACTGCATAATAGTGGCTATGTCACAGTCTGTATGTTGGGAAATTCACTCTTGACGAGCAGCGCCATTCTGACAAACTGGACATACCGTTTATGCCTTTGAGGCATTTCGAGAAGAAGCAATTAACAGCAAATCTGGTTTTCAGGGTCAAGTTAGAACATTAATGATGATTCGTTGCGTAAGGTGTTGTGCAGCATTGTTAAGCAAGTTATAAAACCAGTTCAGGGGAAATCAAGCTGATGAAAGCGACCAACAACTGCATAGTCATTACGAACAACAACCACTGTTCCACATGGCTTTACGGTTTAAATGACAGCGTCTCCAACCTGATTTTCGTAGAGCCTAGCGACAAGGACAGGATTGCCAGCCTGCTTGATACGGTAGACGTCGACTTCGCTTTGGTTCACCTGCCCTCACAGAATAAAGATGTAGCGGCTTCCGATAAGAATCAGGCACTCATTCAGGAACTCGGCATGGTCGAGAGTCTGGTCGCAAGCAAACCTGCACTTGCAGTGATCGCGCTGGTCGAGACAATTGATCAGGAAGTTGTCCTTCCCATCATCCGGTCTGGCGCACGCGACATCATCCAGATCGGCACACCAGCCCATGAAGTTCATGCGGTAATGAAACGCCATCAAAAGCGTAGCGGCAAACCAACCCTGACACCACAGCAGGAACGCGGCCAAGCCTACACGCTATTGAACGCTCGTGCCAGCGACGGCAATACACTGTTCTGCATGCATATGGCCTTGGAAATGCAAAAGTACGGGCCTACGCTGCTATTGGATATAGGCAACCCCAACGCTGACATCATGCTTATTCTGGGACTTGCGTCAAAATTCAGCTTGCTTGACGTGGTTCAGAATCGTACGCGGCTTGATGCTACGCTCATAGAAACAGGTTTTGCCCGACATGTATCGGGACTCAGTCTGTTGTCCATGCCAGAAGACAGTCGCCGCTACACACCTTTATCGCCGGCTGACCTCAATTTGGTTCTTTATGCGCTAAAACGCCATTTTGATTACATCTTCATCAATTTGGCAGGAACGACAGATATCGAGCAGATTAAAGCTGCACTTGCTATCTCATCTGGAACCTTTGTGTTAGTGGAACAGACCATTCACAGCTGCAAACGCAATCTGGATCTACTCGAAACATTACGGCAACTTAAGGTGACCTTACCGGACAATCGGTTGGTTGTTGATCGAATGATGCCTAACACGTCACCGCGCGCCGACAATATCGCCGAATCCTTCGGTATGCCTCTTGGAGGCACACTTCCATGTGCCGACGACCTGCGTTTAAAATGCATCAATACTGGCGAACCGATTTTTAGCATTGCGCCTAATAGCAGCTATGCAATATCCATTAAGAAACTTGTTGGGAATCTGCCCGACATTCAGTCACGTGCGCGGTCGCAACAACCAGAGAGCTTTGGAACCAGACTCAAAGCCGCATTAGATTACCTTGTACGGGGTAGGTGACACATATGAATATGAATCCCTACATGGGTCCCTCTCTACAGTATCAGGACATCAAGTATCGCCTGCACAATTATCTGATCGATGAGATCGAGACAGATAAGGTCAATCTATCTGCGATGACCGAAGAGCAGGCAAACACCTACATCAGCGCAAAGGTGTTCAAATTCGTCGCATCGATCGACTACGTAGTCAATGCACAGGACATCGAGAACCTGACGGCGGAGATGATCGATGAACTCTCAGGCTTTGGCCCCTTGCAGAATCTGATCGAGGACGAGAATGTCAACGATATCCTCGTCAATGGAGCACAACATATCTTTATCGAAAAAGATGGCGTCCTACATCCGACAGGCTACCGCTTCATCGATGACCAGCATGTGCTTCGGGTGGTTAGAAAGATCCTGGCGCCACTTGGTCGCCGCATTGATGAGTCCAGCCCTATCGTCGATGCCAGACTTCCTGATGGCAGCCGCATCAACGTCATCATTCCGCCGCTTGCTCTGAACGGCCCTTGTGTCTCGATTAGAAAGTTCAGAAAGGAACCCTTCTCAGGCGATGAACTCGTCGCATTTGGTACACTGACCCGTGAGATGCTCGACTTCCTTCTTGGCGCCGTGGAACGGAGAGTCAATATCATGATCAGCGGTGGCACTGGAACTGGCAAGACCACGCTACTCAATCTACTCAGTCGAGCGATCGGCTCGAACGAACGTATCGTCACGATCGAAGACGCCGCAGAATTGAAGCTGAATCACAACCATGTAGTCAGCCTCGAAACCCGTCCCGGCAACTTAGAGGGTGAAGGTGAGATCACCGCCCGCACACTCGTGAAGAACGCCTTACGCATGCGTCCGGACAGGATCATCCTCGGGGAGATCCGAGGAGACGAAGTCATGGACGTACTTCAGGCCATGAACACTGGGCATGAAGGTTCCATGAGCACCATCCATGCCAACAACCCGGAAGATGCACTTCTCAGAATCGAACTGCTTTCCGGCTTGGCAGGCTTTCGCGGTTCCGACCTCACACTACGAAGAATGATGTCAGCAGCGATCGATCTGTTGGTACAGGTTAGCCGCACTTCGAACGGCGACAGGAAAGTAACCTCCATAGTCGAAGTATTGGGAGTACGTGACAACATCTTCGTTACACATGAGTTATTCACCTACGATGGCGTTCGCCAAGATTTCATCGCTAGCCCGACACCTGCTTCGAATGAAAAGCTGCGGACTCTCTTTGGGAGTAAGCCATGATTAATGCCAATTGCTGTCACATGAAAATTATGCCTTGTGGCATCTTCGGACAGGCGTACTGAAAAAAAGATTTCTCAATATGCGCTGTAACTCGGCCAGACGCATAAGGTTGTCTTAGACAATCACTTAAACAACTATATGCCGAGCTTAAACTAAAGGAGTCAATGCCATGAAAACTTACTGGAATCGCTTCATTCGTGATGAAGAAGGTGCAAGCGGTATCGAATACGCGCTAGTTGCTGCAATGGTAGCGATCGCACTGGTTACTTT